>ERZ501064.91-NODE-91-length-24702-cov-9.745283_pt1 | contig 24702 bp, 22 predicted proteins | sample MGYA00510851_ERZ501064 | MGnify/ENA primary metagenome ERZ501064 (study PRJEB25958, sample SAMN03398529) | human skin metagenome | study: EMG produced TPA metagenomics assembly of the Human Skin Microbiome Metagenome (human skin metagenome) data set. | reverse complement strand
GTCGTCGGTGTGAATAGAGGCCGATCAGCCGGTCCTGTACTTCGCTGATCTGACGCCGCTCGTCATTAGCATCCATGCACACAATTTAGTGCGAATGCGACAACGTCGACTGTCACGACGGATGGATTCACTGACAGTTCATCTCGCCGCCATCGAGACTCAATCTCGACCGGCCCGTACGCACCGCTGATGATGCTGGGCGGTTGACGATCGGAGAACCTACGATGACACCCATGGTTCCGTCACGGCGACCCATCGACCCGGCCGCGCAGGCGCAGGCGCGGGTGCTGGTCGAAGAGCTGGAACGCGTCGCGGACTCGCTCGTGGACCGGCTGCAGGCCGGTGTCGGTGGCGAGAAGGCGCAGCGAGCAGCGCGCCGGGAACTGTACGAGGTCCGCGAACACGTGCGCCGACTCCAGAGCACGTACGCCCTTTCCCCTTCGTAGAGCTGTGCCCCCTTTCCGATGAATTCCGCCACGGGCGCGGGTCAGACCCGGTGGACTGTTCTCACCACCGAGCGAAAGGCATCGTCATGAGCGCGGCACTCCCACCCGTAGCCGACCGCGAGACCTGGGCGGCGGCGCTGGCCGACCTACGCCGCCGCGAGAAGGCGGCCACCCGCGAGCTCGACGCCGTGGCGGCACAGCGTCGTCGACTCCCGATGGTCGAGATGGACGATTACGTCCTCACCGGGCCCGACGGGCCGATTCGACTCGTCGACGTCTTCGACGGACGGTCACAGCTGATCGTCTACAACCACATGTGGACCGACGGCGCCCGGTTCCAGTGCCCGGGTTGTACCGGGTTCACCACCCAGTTCTCTCGGCTCGACTACCTCGCCGACTACGACGCGCGGTTCGTCATCATCACGCACGGGCCGATGGACGAGATCCTGGCCTACAAGCGGCGCGTCGGTAACCGCATGGACTGGTACTCGTCGGGGGGTACGACCTTCTCCGCCGACGTCGACGCCGCCCCGGGCGAAGGCTTCGCCCTCAACGTCTTCCTCCGCGACGGTGACACCGTGTATCGCACCTGGCACTCGACCGGTCGTGGTACCGAACAACTCGGCTTCACCTTCGGACTCCTCGACGTCCTGCCCTACGGACGCCAGGAGGAGTGGCAGGATTCGCCGGACGGCTGGCCGCAGAGCCCGACCTACTCGCGCTGGCGCGGTTCGGAGGAGATGGCCGCCGCGTACGGTGACCCTGACGCGTGACCCACGCCCACGCGCAGAACCCGCTGGTCAGCGTTCACAGGAATCTCCCAGCGTGCCTACAGTGAGGTTCCAGGGCCGGCTGGAACTCTGGTCGTGTGAGTGAAGTGGCGAAACAGAACAGCACGCGCGGCGCGAAGGTCCTCGTGGTCGACGATGAGGAGAACATCCGTCAACTGCTGTCGGTGTCGCTGAAGTTCCAGGGTTACGAGGTCGAGACCGCCGCCGACGGTCCGGCGGCCCTCGACCGATGCCGCATCGCCAAACCCGACGTCCTCGTCCTCGACGTGATGATGCCGGGGATGGACGGGTTCGGGCTGCTGCGCCGGCTGCGTGCCGACGGGGTCGAGGCGCCGGCCCTGTTCCTGTCGGCGCGCGACACGGTGGAGGACAAGATCAACGGCCTCACCATCCGCGGGGACGACTACGTCACCAAACCCTTCAGTCTCGAAGAGGTCGTCGCCCGGTTGCAGGTGTTGCTGCGCCGCAGCGGTTTCGACGACCAGAAGCGCGCGTCGTCGAAGATCACCTTCGCCGACATCGAACTCGACGACGAGACCCACGAGGTGTTCAAGGCGGGCGAACTGGTCGCCCTCTCGCCGACGGAGTTCACGCTGTTGCGCTACTTCATGGTGAACGCGGGCACGGTGTTGTCGAAGCCGCGCATCCTCGACCATGTCTGGAACTACGACTTCGGCGGCGAGGTGAACGTCGTCGAATCCTATGTGTCGTACCTTCGGCGCAAGCTCGACACCGGGGACAAGCGACTCATCCACACCCTCCGCGGCGTCGGCTACGTGATGCGTGAGCCCCGTGACTGATGCGACGGTGACGGGTACCGGCCGCGGCACGCGGAAGCGCGGTGTCCCCCTGCGGATCTCGATGGTGGCGCTGACGGTGCTGCTCGTCGCCATCGGACTCCTCGCCTCCGGTGTCGCGGTGACCTCGTCGATGCGGCAGGACCTCATCTCCCGCGCCGACGAGGGGCTGGAGAACGCGGTACGCACGTGGGCCGAACCCCGTGGTCTCCTCGGCGACGGCCCCGGCCCACCCGGGCCCCGCCGGCCGCCGTCGCCCTACTACGTCGAGTCCGTCGTCTACGGGCCCGGCGGGATGTCGGCCGACAACGTCTACAACCAGTTCGACGACGCACCCGACCTGAGTGGACTGACCGGTGACAACGCCGGACCCGTCACCGTCCCGTCGGTCGACGGGGACGGGCCACAGTGGCGGGTCATCAAGCACAGCAACAGCTTCGGCAGATCCATCGTGGCCACCCCGATGTCCGACATCGACGACACGGTCAGCAGGCTAGTCTGGCTGCAGCTCGCGATCGGCGCGCTGGTCGTCCTGCTCATCGGGGTGCTGAGCTACGTCCTGGTGCGCACGAGTCTGCGCCCGCTCCGCCGGGTCGAGGAGACCGCGCACGAGATCGCGGAGGGCAATCTGACGCGGCGGGTGCCGCCGGCGCCGCCGAACACCGAGGTCGGCAGTCTGTCGGACTCGCTGAACCGGATGCTCGGCCAGATCCAGCATGCGTTCGCCTCGACGGCCGCGTCCGAACAGCAGGCCCGCGCCTCCGAGGAGCGGATGCGCCGTTTCGTCGCCGACGCCAGCCACGAACTACGGACCCCGCTCACGTCCATCAAGGGATTCGCCGAACTCTATTCACAGGGCGGCGTCCCCGACGTGACCGACGCGATGCGGCGCATCGACGACGAGGCCGGCCGGATGAACCTGCTGGTGGAGGATCTGCTGATGCTCGCGCGACTCGACGCGCAGCGGCCGCTGGACTCGGCACCCGTCGACCTCCTCGGCCTGGCCGCCGATGCCGTGCAGAGCGCCCGTGTCGCCGCCCCCGAGCGCGAGATCCGGCTCGACGTCGTCCCGGGCGATCGGCCGCCGGTCGTGCTCGGCGACGGGCCCCGCCTGGTCCAGGTGCTGCGCAACCTCATCGGCAACGCCGTGAACCACACCCCGGCGGACGCCTCGATCACGGTCGGGGTGAGCGTCGACGACGCCGCGAGCCCCGGGGAGGCGGTGCTGACCGTCGCCGACACCGGGCCGGGGCTCTCGCCGGAGGACGCCGAGCGCGTCTTCGAACGCTTCTACCGCGGGGACTCGTCCCGACATCGCGGCTCCGGCGGCGGTAGCGGCCTCGGCCTCTCGATCGTCGCGGCACTGGTCGCCGCGCACGGCGGCCGCGTCGGCGTGGACACGAGCCCCGGTGTGGGAGCCACGTTCTGGGTGCGCCTACCGCTCGCGGAGGCCGATTAGATCAACCGGCGCAACTTCGCGAACTCGGTGACGTCGTCCCGGAACCGATCGAGTCCGACGAGGGTGTACATGCCGTCGATCTGCCGGTTGGCCCACAGCTGATGGATGCGGCGCAGGTCGGATTGCCGTGACTTCCAGCCGATCCCGTCGATCACCGCGAGTACCAGCTGGGTGGGCAACCGCACCTCGGCCATCTCCTCGATCTCACGGACCGCGTCGGTGAGTTTGGAACCGGTCGAGTCGAAACCCTTGGCCGCCACCACGATGTCGGCCGACGACGGGTCGCCGACGATGAGGTCGGCGGGCGCGGTCCGGCCGTTGCGTCCCGCGAACCGCGAGCGGGTGACGTAGTCGAGGCCGATGTCGCGGGCGATGTCCTCGATCTCGTCCTCGATGCGCCTTCCCGACGCGCCCGCGCGGGTGGCGGTGGCGCGGGTGCCGGCGCGGGCCACGAGGATGTCGGCGAAGGTGAACGTGCGGGACAGCTGGGTGCGCAGCATGCGGACCAGGTCGAATTCGGTGTCGAGCCAGGTCACCAGCTCGACCGGTTGTGTCCGGGCCAGCGCGTGCCAGCCGCTGGTGTCGAACCGGTCGCGCAGCGCGTTCTTCAGCTTCTCCTGGGACAGCCCGACCGCGAGCCCCAGTACGGGGACATCGGTGGGGTTGTCGCGCACCCACGCCGCCAGTCCCGCGATGTCGGTGTCGAGCAGTTCACCGAGACGCGCCGTGGCCTGGGTGATCCGCTCGGCCTCCGGCGTCGACGCGGTCGGGTCGACGTGAGAGGTCAACCGGCCCAACGATTGCAGATAGTCGTCGAAGTCGCCCGCGGTGCTCATCGTGGAGAGTCGTCCGCTCAGTCCCGGCCGATGAACAGGTACTCGCTCACGTCGCGGCGGGTCGCGGCCGCGTGGGTGCCGAAGCTGTACTTGTGGTCGATCGCGATGACCTCCACCGACGGCTTGACCTTCCCGAGCAGGTCGACGATGCGATCTTTGCCCGGCAACGCATTCGACGAGTACGACAGCACGATGGCGCCGGCGTCCTCGAAATGCTCGAACGTACGCAGCAGCGCGTCCTCGATCGTCCGCTTGTAGGCGAACGGCGTGAAGCGTTTCGGCAGCTTCTTGGTCTTGGTGTTCTCCATGATGCTCATCCCGCGCCAGTAGGCCGACAGGCCTTCGAGGAAGTGGTAGCGCTTGATGTAGTCGTTGTCGTCGGTCGGCGGGGCGTACGGAGGATCGAGGTACACGAGGTCTGGTGCCGCCCAGGGTAATTCGAGGTCGAAGATGTCGCCCTGCACGCTCCGGCTGTTGCGTCCGTTGCTGAACACGGTCGCGTTGTAGTCCGCGGCCGCCCGCAGGCGGAAGTGGTCGCGCAGCGACATCGTCAGGTCGCGACGACCGTCGGCGTAACGCGTCGAGTCGGTGAAGGTGAACACACCACGGGGTTGTTTGCGCGCGGCCGAGAGAACGAGGGCGGCGATCGCAAGGTCGCGCCGGTACCCGCGCAAGGCGTCGACGTGCGACCACGCCGAGTCCAGGAAGGCCCGGTCCTCGGTGGTGAAGTACAGGCCGTCGAACGTCCGTGAGATGTAATCGCGATCGTCGGCGGGGGGACCGCAGATGGCGTCGATCAGGTCCGGCTCGAGCCGGACACTCGAATTGGCCACCGACGCCCTGGTGATGATGTGCGGGAAGTTGAGGAAGTCGTTGCTGACGACCTCGAAGCCCTGCGCCTTCAGGAGATACGACACGACCCCGGAACCGGAGAACGCGTCGACCGCGGTGGACCCGCCGATCTCCGCGAAGGTGCGTTCGAGGTGGGGCAGCAGCCGGTATTTGGAGCCCATGTACCGGAGGCGGGGGAACCGTTGGGCGCGGGCCAGGATGTCGCTGGATCCGACGACGGCTCGGGACGTGCGTCCTGCCCGGGATGATTCTGGCCCACTCACACCGAAAAGAATGTCATGGACCCCTGACATCCGGGGACAACACTCGCCGTCGCCGGCGGCGTCACCGTGGCGACGCCCGCAACACCTAGACTCGGCCCATGGCATCGGTCTTCAGCATGATCATCAATGGCGATCTCCCCGGTCGATTCGTCTGGAAGGACGGCGAGGCGGTCGCGTTCCTCACGATCGAACCGGTCACGCCCGGTCACGTCCTGGTGGTTCCCCGCGCCGAGGTCGACCACTGGGAGCAGATGGACACCGCCGCGTTCGCCCATCTCAGCGCGGTCGCACAGAACGTGGGACGCGCGGTGAAGGACGCCTTCGACGCACCTCGGATGGGTCTGCTCATCGCCGGCCTCGAAGTCCCGCACGTGCACGTCCACGTGTTCCCGGCGCTCTCGATGCAGACCTTCGACCTCGCGAACGCGAACAAGAACGCCCGCCCCGAGGACCTCGACGCCGCGGCCGAGAAGATCCGCGCCAGCCTCCGGTCGCTCGGGTACGGCGAGTACGTCGCCGATTGACCCGACCGTCCGGCAAACCCACCACTTTTCGGCGAACCCACCCCTCGTCAGGGTGCTGGGTATGCCGAAAAGGGGTGGGTTTGCGTAGGGCTCACACCGTCCGGTGGATCAGCAGCGGTAGCACCGCGGTGGCGCCGGCCTCGCGGAGGGCGGCGGCGGCCAGGGTGATCGGCCAGCCCGAGCCGTTTGCATCGACCACGAGCATCACGGTGCGGCCCGCGACGTCCGGCGGGTCGCCGAGGTGGTCCCGCCAGTAGGCGGCCTCGACCGCGCCGGTCGCGTCGGTGGGCGGATCGCCCATGCGCACGGGAAAGCTGTCGCCCTCGCGTTTCCCGACCTTCCGCAGGTGGTCGGCCAGGGTCTCGGCCAGGACGGTGCCGGTCAGACGGAGCGACACGATGACGTCAGCCCGGATACCGGTGTCGCGCACCCACGCGGCCAGCGTCGCAACCGCGGCGTCGCCCAACTCGGCGAGCGCGCGCTCGTCGCCGTTGCGGGCCGCGGCCAGCACCTCGACCCACTCCGGGGCGTCGGCATGGGCCAGGACACGACCCGGCTCGGCCAGGAGATCGGCGGAAATTCTTCCGCGACGCCCGAATTCGCCGCCCGGCCACATCTTGCGGGGGTCCAGGGTCTGGGCCTTGCGACGCAGCGTCGAGGTCACGGTGCGGACGATCTCGGCGTCGACCGAATCGGGGAGTCCTTCGCTGAGGGCGCCCCGGCAGACCGAGCAGCGTCCGCAGTCCGCGGCCTGCGGGTCGTCGAGGGATTCGGTCAGCAACCGCATGAGGCACGTGCGGCCCGCGATGTAGGCGCGCATGATGTCGGCCTCCCGACGGCGCACGGCGAGGATGCCGTCGTAGTGCTCGGCGTCGTAGGTCCAGGGCTTGCCGGTGACGACCCACCCGTCGGCGGTCCGGTCGGTGACGCCGTCGACCGCCAGTTGCTTCAGCATCAACTCGATACGCGTGCGCCGGAAGCGGGTGGCGGCCTCGAGCTGCACCACCGACTGCGGCTCCCCCGCGGATTCCAGGGCGGCGAGCAGGTCACGCATCTTGTCGGGATCGGGGATGGTCGCGGTCGCGAAATGGTCCCAGATCCGGTCGTCGGTCTGCGACGCCAAGAGCATCACGACGGCGTCGTCGAGGGCGCGTCCGGCACGGCCGACCTGCTGGTAGTAGGACACCGGCGACGGCGGCGACCCGACATGCACCACGAAGCCGAGATCTGGCTTGTCGTAACCCATTCCGAGCGCCGACGTCGCGACCAGCGCCTTGACCTCGTTGCGCAGCAACGCGTCCTCGAGTTCATGGCGGCGGTCGGCGTCGAGCTGGCCGGTGTAGGCCGCCACCGCGACGGCGTCGCCATGGACGGCCCGGATCGCCTCGACCAGGCGGTCGGCGTCGGCGACGGTCAGCACGTAGACGATGCCTGACACCGGCAGCGAAGGCAGCGACTGCGCGACCCACCCGTACCGCTGGACTGGGGAGAGGCCGTCGAGGACATTGAGATGCAGGGACTTCCGCGCCAGCGGTCCGCGGAGGACGAGTGTCGGCTCACCACCGGAGCCGGCATCGAGCTGAGCGGCGACGTCGTCGGTGACGCGGGCATTGGCGGTGGCGGTGGTGGCCAGGACCGGCGTCGTCGGGTTGACGGTACGCAGCACGTCGGCGACGCGGCGGTAGTCCGGGCGGAAGTCGTGACCCCAGTCGGACACCGCATGTGCTTCGTCGATGACGAGCAGGCCGAGGTTGCCGGCCAAGGCGTCGAGAACCCGGCGACCGAAGCCCGGATTGGCGAGCCGTTCCGGTGACACGAGCAGCACGTCGAGGTCGCCGGCGCGCAGCTGTGCCTCGATCATCGACCACTCGTCGACATTGGACGAGTTGAGCGTCGCCGCCGACAACCCACCGCGAGCGGCGGCGGCGACCTGGTCGCGCATGAGCGACAGCAGCGGTGACACGATGAGCGTCGGCCCCCCGCCACCCGCCCGGATGATCGCGGTCGCCGACCAGTAGACCGCCGACTTGCCCCACCCGGTCGCCTGGACGACCAGCACGCGGGCGCCGCGCTCGGTGGGATCGGCGGGCCGGCCGGCCAGTGCGGTCACGGCCCGGAGCTGGTCGTCGCGCAGCGCGGCGCCCTCACCGGCCAGGCTGGTGATGACACGGTTGGCGGCGGTCAGCTGGTCCGGGGCGAGGGTTGCGGCCATGCGCCCCAATGTAGTGGCGCCCTCGGACACGCCGACGCGGTCCGTCCACACCGCGGCGTGTACCCGGCGAAGCGTTCACAGGAACCTGGCAGTTCACATGCAGGGTGACGCGAGGCTGGGAATCGAGAGTTGTCCGCATGATCCCAGAAGCACCGCCGGGCGCCCCGGCGCAGATGTACACCGTCGCCGACACCTCTACGCCGAATCCAGTACTCGACATCGTGGTCCCCGTCTACAACGAACAGGACGACATCGCCTCGTCGGTGCGACGCCTGGCCGACCACCTGCGCGCGCATGTGCCGTACGCGTCGCGGATCACCGTCGCCGACAATGCCAGCACCGACGAGACCCTCGAGATCGCCGTCGCACTGGCCGGTGAACTCGAGGGCGTTCGGGTCGTCCATCTCGAGCAGAAGGGCCGCGGACGCGCGCTGAGCGCGGTGTGGCAGCACAGTGACGCCGAGATCGTCGCGTACTGCGACGTCGACCTCTCGACCGACCTCAACGCCCTGATGCCGCTCATCGCCCCGCTGGTGTCGCGGCACTCCGACATCGCGATCGGGACGCGCCTCAACCGCTCCGCACGCGTGGTCCGAGGACCCAAGCGCGAGTTCATCTCCCGCTCGTACAACCTTATGCTGCGTACTGCGATGGGCGCCCGGTTCTCCGATGCGCAGTGCGGATTCAAGGCCATGCGCACCGACATCGCCCGCGAACTGCTGCCGTTCGTCGCCGACACCGGCTGGTTCTTCGACACCGAGCTTTTGGTCCTCGCCGAACAGATCGGTCTGCGCATCGCCGAGGTGCCGGTGGACTGGGTCGACGACCCCGACAGCACCGTCGACATCGTGCCGACCGCGATCGCGGATCTGAAAGGCTGTGCGCGCGTGGGCCTCGCACTCGCCATGGGCCGGTTGCCGATCGCCCAGCTGCGCGCCTCCATCGGCCGCGACCGGGCCGCGGGACCACAGCTCGACGGGGTGCCGACGGGCATGGTCGGGCAGCTCGCCCGCTTCTGCGTGGTGGGCGTGGCCTCGACGCTGGCCTACGCGGTCCTGTTCCTGGCCCTGCACTCGTTCCTGGGTGCCCAGGTCTCCAACGTGGTCGCGCTCGCGATCACCGCGGTCCTCAACACCGCCGCCAACCGGCGCTTCAGCTTCGGCATCCGCGGACGCGACAACGCCCTGCGTCACCAGCTCTTCGGCCTCGGCGTCTTCCTCTTCGGCTGGGTCGTCACCTCGGGTGCGCTGTTCGTTCTCCACACCGTCGCCCCCGACGCGACGAAACACATCGAACTGATGATCCTGGTGATCGCGAACCTGGTGGCGACGCTCACCCGGTTCGTCGGTCTCCGCTGGGTGTTCCGCAAGGCGCCCGCTCACCACACGGAGGTTGCCGCATGAGTACCACCCTCGTCTCCCCGTCGGGCTCGGTGGCGCCCGCGGACTCCTCAGAAGCAACGCGTTCACCGGCGAAAAGTGCCATCTGGGAACGTCTCTCGCTGGCGGTGCTGCTGATCGGCACCACGGTGGCCTACCTGTGGAATCTGTCGATCAACGGGTGGGCCAACTCCTTCTACTCGGCTGCGATCCAGGCCGGTTCCCAGTCGTGGAAGGCGTGGTTCTTCGGGTCGTCGGACATGGCGAACTCGATCACGGTCGACAAACCGCCTGCTTCCCTGTGGATTCCGGGGCTCAGCGCCCGGATCTTCGGGGTCAACCCGTGGTCGATCCTGGTGCCCGAGGCGCTGATGGGCGTCGCCTCGGTGGCGCTGCTCTACGTGATCACCCGGAAGTACTTCGGCCACTGGGCCGGCATCGTCGCTGGGGTGACCCTCGCGGTGACACCGGTCGCGGCGATGATGTTCCGCTTCGACAACCCCGAGGCGCTGCTCATCCTGCTGATGATCGCCGCGGTCTGGTCGATGATGAAGGGACTCGAGGACGGACGGTGGCGATGGCTGGTTCTGACCGGCGTGTTCGTCGGCTTCGGTTTCCTCACCAAGCAACTCCAGGTCATGCTGATCGTGCCGCCGCTGGCGGTCACCTACCTCGCCTTCGGGCCGCGTGGTTGGTTGCGCCGGATCGGACAACTGTTCGCCGCGCTCGGCGCGATGATCGTCAGCGCCGGCTGGTGGATTCTCGCCGTCGAGCTGTGGCCCGCGTCGTCGCGTCCGTACATCGGTGGCTCGCAGAACAACTCGATCCTCGAGTTGACCCTCGGCTACAACGGCCTCGGCCGGCTCAACGGCAACGAGACCGGCGCCGTCGTCCCCGGTGGTGGGGGAAACGCGATGGAGGGCATGGGCGGTGGACCGGGTGGCCCCGGAGGCGGGGGCGGCGCGTGGGGCGAGACCGGCTGGCTGCGGATGTTCGAACCCGCGCAGGGCGGTCAGATCGCCTGGCTCATCCCGACCGGCCTGATCCTCGCTGCCGTGGCACTCGTACTGATCGGCAGGGCCCGACGAACCGACCCGCGCCGTGCGTATCTGGTCGTCTGGGCGCTGTGGCTGCTGGTCACGATGGGTGTCTTCAGCTTCATGGCCGGGATCTTCCATCAGTACTACACGGCGGCACTGGCTCCCGCGGTCGCCGCGGTCGTCGCCGGCGGCGCGGCGGTGTGCTGGTCGCACCGGGACCGGCTGTGGGTGCGGATCGCGCTCGGGATCTCCGTCGCGGCCGCCGCGATCTGGGGCTTCGTCCTGCTCGATCGCACACCCGACTTCGTGCCGTGGCTGCGATACGCGGTCCTCGTCGTGGGACTCCTCGCCGCGGTGGCCATGGTCTTCACCCAGCGTCGGACCGTCGCGGCCGCAGCGCTCATCGGGGCCATCATGGCGGGCCTGGCCGGGCCGGTCGCCTACACCGTCGACACCATCGCGACCGAGAAGAGCGGATCCATCATCACCGCCGGACCGCGCGTCGAGGGCGAATTCGGTCCCGGTGGCGGTGGGCCGGGTGGACGAGGTGGCCCGGGTGGTCCCGGCGGACGGGGCATGCCCGGCATGCCACCGCAGGGATTGGGAGCACCCGGGCAGGGGATGCCCGGTATGGGTCAACAGGATGGGGGCGGTCGCGGTGGCGACGGAGCCGCCGGGGGACTGCTCCGTGGTTCGACGCCGTCGGCGGCGCTCGTGGACAGGCTCACCGCCGACGCCGACGAGTACACGTGGGTCGCAGCTGCCGTGGGCTCGATGTCGGCGTCGGGCTACCAGCTCGAGACCGGACACTCGGTGATGCCGATCGGCGGATTCAACGGCAGCGATCCGTCGCCGACCCTGGCCGAATTCCAGCAGCTCGTGGCCGCGAAGAAGATCCACTACTTCATCGGTGGCGGTTCTGGTCCCGGTATGGGGGGCGGCATGGGCGGCAACTCGTCGCAACCGTCGTCGCAGATCAGCACCTGGGTGCAGGAGAACTTCACCGCCGTCACCGTCGACGGCGTGACCCTGTACGACCTCACCCAGCCCACGAGCTGACCGGCGCCGACACCGTTTGGGCGGTCACGGGTACCGGCGTTTAGAGTCATGGACGTGCGCGTACTCGTGATCGGCTCGGGCGGCCGCGAACATGCCCTCCTCATCGGTCTGGCGAACGATCCGGCGGTCACCGACCTGCACGTCGCCCCGGGCAACGCCGGCACCTCGTCGATCGCCACGAACCATCCCGTCGACGCCGTCTCCGGCGACGCGGTCGTCGCGCTGGCACGCGAGATCGGCGCCGACCTCGTGGTCATCGGTCCCGAGGTGCCCCTGGTCCTCGGGGTCGCCGACGCCCTGCGCGCGGCCGGCATCGCGACCTTCGGTCCGAGTGCCGAGGCCGCGCAGATCGAGGGGTCGAAGGCCTTCGCGAAGGACGTCATGAAGGCCGCGGGGGTCACGACCGCCCATGCCGAGATCGTCGACAACCCTGCCCGGCTCGACGCCGCACTCGACCGGTTCGGCCCGACCTGGGTCGTCAAGGACGACGGACTCGCCGCCGGCAAGGGCGTCGTCGTGACCGCGGACCGCGACGTCGCCCGCGACCACGCCGCCGAGTGCCTCGAGAGCGGCCACCCCGTCCTGCTGGAGAGCTTCCTCGACGGGCCGGAGGTGTCGCTGTTCTGCCTCGTCGACGGCGAGACCGTGGTGCCCCTGCTGCCCGCGCAGGACCACAAGCGCGTCGGCGACGACGACGCCGGACCGAACACCGGCGGGATGGGTGCCTACACGCCGTTGCCCTGGCTGCCCGCCGAGATGACCACGCGCATCGTCGACGAGGTCGTCAAACCCGTTGCCGCCGAGATGGTTCGACGAGGCATCCCGTTCTCCGGCCTGCTGTACGCCGGTCTGGCGATCGGGTCGGACGGGCCCGCCGTCGTCGAATTCAACTGTCGCTTCGGCGATCCCGAGACCCAGGCGGTGCTGGCCCTGCTCGAATCGCCGCTCGGGCAGGCACTGCACGCGACCGCCACCGGCACCCTCGCCGACCTCCCGCCGCTGCAGTGGCGCGACGGGGCCGCGGTCACCGTCGTGGTCGCCGCGGAGAACTACCCCGGCAAGCCGCGCACCGGCGACCTCATCACCGGTGCCGACACCGACGGGGTGCTGCACGCCGGCACCGCGCGCAACGCCGACGGCGCCGTCGTCTCCTCGGGTGGGCGGGTGCTCGCGGTGGTGGGCACCGGCGCCGATCTCGCCGAAGCTCGCGAGCAGGCCTACGCGCGGATCGCGAACATCAAGCTCCCCGGTTCGCACTTCCGCCGCGACATCGGCCGCAACGCCCTCGAGGGCCGGATCAGCATCTGAGCCGCGCTCACTCGTCCCCGTTCCCGCTCACCGAAATCGGTTGAGCGAGAACGAAATAGGGAACGACGGTCGACTCAGACCGCCAGGTTCCGCCCGAGGAACTCGACCTGCTCGGGCAGGACGCTGCGCCAGTAGCGATTGGTGTGACCACCCGCCGCGGTCCCGAACGCCGCCGGTGGCCGGAGTCCGGCGGCCCACTGCCGCGTGTAGGTGTAGAACTGGTCGCTCGAGCCGATGTTGATCAGCAGCGGGATCTTCGCGAACTTCGGCTGGGCCCCGAACAGCGAGTTCGCCTGGTAGTCGGCGAGGCCGTCGAAGGCGCGCGGCGGGAAGTTGCGCGGGTCGGCCCACATCGCGGGGGAGCTGACCGCGACCGCGGCGACACGCGGCGAACCCAGCATGGCCGCCAGGCGCAACGCGCCGTACCCGCCCATCGACCATCCGAACAGGCCGATGCGTTCGGTGGACAGGTCCAGGTCGGGGTTGCTCGCGAGCATCGGCAGGAACTCGTCGAGGATCATCGCGCCCCCGTCGGCGCCGTCGGTGCGTCGGTGGTAGTAGTTGCGCCCGATGTCGGCGGCGGCCAGCGCGAACGGCGCGTTCCCGGCGTCGACGTACTGCTGCATCACCGACTGCATCTCGAGCTTCGGCCCGAAGATCGACTTCTCGTTGGTGTTGAGCGCGTGCAGCACGACGACGACGGGCAGGGTGCCCGTCACCCCGTTGGGCCGGGCGACGGCCCAGCGCGTGTCACGCCCGGCCATGCGCGCCGAGCGGAAGCTGCCGGTGATCAGCGGTGGGCCGCCGGTGACCGGTGGCGGCGACGCCTCGACCGGTAGTTCGTCGTCGGCCCGGCCCTCGAGCTTGCGCGGCTCCACCGACGTCGGCGGGGTCGACCCCGAGCACGCGGCGACCCCCAGGGCGGCGGCGCCGAGGCCGGCGGCCAGGACAGCACGACGCCCGACGAACGCACGGGCGTGTTCGTCGGGATTGCTCGGGAGGGGTGGCACTCGGGTCATCGAGTCAACAGGGTAATGGCCGACCCCCGTCCCGCCGCAACGGAATGGCTCCCGACGCGCACCGTTGTGAGGAATCTCCTCTCAGCTGTGCTGCCAGAAACCGGCGTGGACCTCGTGTGCGGCGTCGATTGCGAACGGACCGCGTACCACGATCGGCCGACTGCCCGCCTCGAAGATCCGTCGGCACGGCATCGCCAGCGTGGGATTGGCGGGATCGTCGCCGGTCATCTCCCGCAGGTCGTCCTCGCCGAGCGCGTAGACGACCGTCCCGACCCCGGCCCAGTAGATCGCGCCGGCGCACATGGCGCACGGCTCGGTGCTGGTGTACAGCGTCAGCTCGGCGCGCGTGTCGAGATCGAGGTGCCCGACCGCGCGGACGACGTTCGTCTCGGCATGCCCGGTCGGGTCACCCGCGGTGTCCACGGAATTCATCGCTTCGGCGACCACGCTGCCGTCCGGCGCCAGCAGCAGTGAGCCGAACGGGTGGTCGCCGCGCGTCCGGGCCCGGGCGGCGAGGTCGATCGCCTGCCGGAGATGGGTGATGTCTGGGTCCTCGTGACTGTCGGGGGACATGTCCCGATCGTCGCACGGTTCCGCACGCCGGCGTGGGGCGAACGGCGAGTGTCTCAGGCCTGCCCGACGAGTTCACAGCTGAAGTCGACGGGCCGCGCGCGCCGGTCGAACTCGACGTGCGCCACCGACTCGCCGTCGGTGACGTCGCAGATCGGCGACCGGCCGCCGTCGGAGCCGGTGCGCCAGCTGATGTGCCAGCCGCGGCGGGCGGCCATCCCGTGGATCGCCACCCGATGATCGTTGACCGCAAGTGATCTCATCACCGTCGGCATCGTGGTGGCGAAGTCGGCGAAGGTCGGTTCGGGCAGCGCGACGTCGTCGAGGAGGTACACCGCGAGATCCCCGTCGTCGTGCTGTGCCGTCCAGTACGGACTGATCCCGGTGCTCTCGACCGCGGCCGCGGCCACGATGTCGATCGCCTGCGTCCGGTAGTCGGCGATCTGGTCGCGAGAGAGGCTGGGCGGCAACGACACCCGGGGAACGGCGAAATCATCGACGCCGAATCGGGCGCCGACGTCGCGCAGCGCGGCGGCTGGACCCGCCGGTTCGCCGCGAGGATGGGCCCACCCCCACACGATCGCGTCCGATTCGATGACCGCGATCAGGGTGGCACGTGAACGGACACAGTCGCGGTGCCCGTCCGGGTCGGACGAGGCCGTCGAGGTGAAGACGACGGACCGCTCCGCCGGGTCGCAGCGCGACTCGAAGCTACCGAGCCGTTCGCGCAGGAAGTCGGCGAACGCGACCTGCCGCAGACAGGTGTAGAGCGCCGCGTAATCGGCGACAGCATGGAGGCCGTCGAACTGCATGAGGTCACGGTAACCGCGGGTATGGTCGTCGTACCCCTCTGTCCGACGTCCGACTGACGGCCGACCGCCGTCGGGCATTTCGCCGAGGTCAGCGGGCTTATACGGGAATCCGCCTGGGCGTGTATCGCTTTGGTGAAAGCGATACGACGGTACCGGCCCTTTGGCAGCATTGACTCCCATGATGACCTCGGCGGCGACACCGAAGGGTGCGCGGCGGCGGTCTCGACTGATCGAGGCTGCCGGCGAGTTGCTGCTCGAAGGAGGCTTCGATGCGGTGCGTCATCGCGCGGTGGCCGAGCGTGCGCAACTACCGCTGGCGTCGACCACCTACTACTTCGGTTCCCTCGACGACCTGATGGCCGAGGCCGCCGCCAATCTGTGCGCGCACGACGAGACCGCAGTCGCCGCCCGCTGCAACGCTCTTCCGCGCCGGCACCGGGGCAGCACGGCGACGGCGGGTGCCCTCGCCGACGTCTTCGTCGGTTCCGACACCACCCTGCAGCAACTCTCCGCGCGGTACGAGATGATCGCGCTCGCGGCGCGGTATCCGCTACTGCGCGAGGTCGTCGCGAGTCGGGGACAATCGCTCGCGTTCCATCACTGCGAGGTCCTCGTGAAGTCGCACCGGGTCGCCGATCCGGCGCACATCGCACAACTGATCGGCATCGAGGACGGAGCGATCGTGGGAGCGTTGTCCCAGACGGCCGTACGACCGGTCGACGCGGTGCGCGACGCCCTGCTCAACGTCGTCGACGTCCTCGCCCCGCGGGAGTGACCGGACGGAGCGCCCGGGCCGAACCTCGCGAACTCACCGCGCGGTGGACGCGGCGATGACACGATGGGGCGTCAGGTCACCGACGGGGAAGGGGATCGCGTGTCAGCGAGACGATGGATGGTGGGAGTCGGGGCCGCGCTCGGCGCGGCCGTCATGGCAGCGACGGCGTTCGTCGCCCCGACAGCGCAGGCCGCGCCGGCCGGGCGGGTCGATGCGTCGGTCCCGTTCTCCTCGGCGGTCTACGGCACCGGCTGCACCTATCCGCTGACCGTGGCGGTCAACTCGTCCGGCTGGGTCGAGTTCTTCGAGGTCAAGGCGGGTCTGCCGCCGCGCTTCGTCGGACGCGACCTGCCGCAGGGTGCGCTCGCCTCGACCACCTGGGTGCCGCACCGGACCGGTGACAAGTATCTGTATGCCGTGCAGAACGGGAAGGTGTCGGCGCCGACGTTCGTCCGCGTGCGACAGGGTTACGGGTCCAACGGGGCGTGCATCGCGTTCTGACGGTGTGTGCGCGGCCCTCTCCGGGTTTTGAGGATCGCGACGGCCGCGACCTACACTGACCGGGTGTCGAAGCCCGTCATCGCCAACGTCCTGGCCAGCCGCTATGCCTCCGCCGATCTCGCCGAACTGTGGTCGGCGAGCACCAAGATCGAGCTCGAACGGCGACTGTGGATCGCGGTCCTCAAGGCGCAGCGCGACCTCGGCATCGACGTACCGGCCGACGCCATCGCCGACTACGAGCGCGTCGTCGACCAGGTCGATCTCGCATCCATCGCCGAGCGTGAACGGGTCACCCGCCACGATGTGAAGGCCCGGATCGAGGAGTTCAACGCCCTGGCCGGCCACGAGCAGATCCACAAGGGCATGACCAGCCGCGACCTCACCGAGAACGTCGAGCAGCTGCAGATCCTGCGTTCGCTCGAACACGTCCACGCCCACGGCGTGGCAGTGCTCGCGCGCATCGTCGCACGCGCCGCCGACTACTCGTCGACGGTGATGGCCGGACGCAGTCACAACGTCGCCGCCCAGGCCACCACGCTCGGCAAGCGGTTCGCCTCGGCCGCCGACGAGCTGATGATCGCGCTCACCCGGTTGCGCGAACTCATCGACCGCTACCCGCTGCGCGGGATCAAGGGGCCGATGGGCACCTCGCAGGACATGCTCGACCTGCTCGGCGGCGACGCGGTGAAGCTCGCCGACCTCGAGGGCCGGGTCGCCGATCACCTCGGGTTCGCCCGCTCGTTCACCTCGGTCGGCCAGATCTATCCGCGGTCGCTCGACCACGACGTGGTGTCGGCACTCGTGCAGCTGGCGGCCGCGCCGTCGTCGCTGGCCCACACCATCCGGCTGATGGCGGGCCACGAGCTGGTCACCGAGGGCTTCCAGCCCGGTCAGGTCGGCAGCTCGGCGATGCCGCACAAGATGAACACCCGCAGCTGCGAACGCGTCAACGGGCTCGCGGTCGTACTCCGCGGATACGGCTCGATGGCCGCCGAACTGGCGGGCGCGCAGTGGAACGAGGGCGACGTCTTCTGCTCGGTCGTCCGTCGCGTGGCCCTGCCCGACGCGTTCTTCGCGATCGACGGACTGATGGAGACCTTCCTGACGGTGCTCGACGAGTTCGGCGCCTACCCGGCCGTGATCGCCAACGAACTCGACCGTTATCTGCCGTTCCTCGCGACCACCAAGGTCCTGATGGCCGCGGTGCGCGCCGGCGTCGGGCGGGAGACCGCGCACGAGGCGATCAAGGAGAACGCGGTCGCGGTCGCGCTCGCCATGCGGGAGGAGGGACGCGAACCCGACCTCCTCGACCGGCTCGCCGCCGACGACCGCATCCCGCTCGACCGCGCGCAGCTCGACGCGTTGCTGGCCGACAAGACGGCCTTCGTCGGTGCCGCCGAACAGCAGGTCGCCGACGTCATCGCGGCCGCGGAGAAGATCATCGGGCAGTACCCCGACGCCGCGGGCTACTCGCCGGCGCCGATCCTGTAGCTCTCCGCCACCTCACTCCGGCTCGCTGACGTCGGAGTGCCTGCTACCCCCTGCTCACTGAGGTGCGAGGAGCGCGACCCCATTTGCTCCCTGAGGTGCGAGGAAAGCGACCCCATCTGCTCCCTGAGGTGCGAGCGAAGCGAGCCACGAAGGGCCTGGTGAGGTGTCTCGCGAGCCCTTCGTGGCTCGTCGCTTTCGCTCCTCACACCTCAGGGAGCAGTGATGTGCGGCTCCTCGGATTAGGGAACGGGGTCACTCCGGCGCGCTGACGTCGGAGTGGCCGAGGTTCCAGTCCGGGAGCGCGGTGTCGCGCACGCGACGCTTGAGTTCGGGAGCACCGGGGAAGCCGCCGTCGCGCTTGCGTTCCCAGATCTGGGTGCCGTCGACGTCGATGGCGAACACCCCGCCCGTGCCGGGGACGAGGGTCACCGAGCCGATCTCGGTGCCGAAGGTGTTCAGCAGTTCCGAGGCCATCCACGACGCCCGCAGCAGCCAGTTGCACTGCGTGCAGTAGGTGATGGTGATGTGCGGCTCGCTCATCGATCCAGGATCGCAGACCCCGGGGCCCACGGCCGGACGGGTGGTCCCTGCCGCCCCGCGGGGTCACCTCACCCTCTAGGGTCGAGTCCATGCGTCCTGAACTGCAGTCCTACCGTCATCTGGCGTCGGGGAAGGTCCGCGAGATCTACGAGATCGACGCCGACACCCTGCTGCTGGTGGCGTCCGACCGGATCTCGGCCTACGACCACATCCTCAGTCCCGCGATCCCCGACAAGGGGCGCATCCTGACCGCGATGAGCTTCTACTGGTTCGACGAGCTCGGCGTGCCCAACCACCTGGCCGGCGGCCCCACCGACGAACGGATCCCGGCGTCGGTCGTAGGCCGGTCGATGGTGGTCCGTCGACTGCCGATGGTGCAGGTCGAATGCGTTGCCCGCGGCTACCTGACCGGCTCGGGCCTGCTCGACTACCAGGCGACCGGGTCGGTGTGCGGCGTCGAACTGCCGGCGGGACTGGCGGAGGCGAGCAAGCTCCCCGAACCGATCTTCACGCCGGCCACCAAGGCCGAGCAGGGTGAGCACGACGAGAACATCAGTTTCGAGCGGGTCGTCGAGCAGGAGGGGGAGGAGTTGGCGCAGGCGCTACGATCGGCCACCCTCGACATCTACGCCCGCGGCGCCGCCGTCGCCGCCGAGCGCGGAATCATCCTGGCCGACACCAAATTCGAGTTCGGCCGCGGGGCCGACGGTGAACTCGTCCTGGCCGATGAGGTGCTCACCCCCGACTCGTCGCGGTACTGGGAGGCCGCCACCTACGAGGCCGGCAAGGTGCAGCCCAGCTTCGACAAGCAGATCGTGCGAAACTGGCTCACCGGTGCCGAATCCGGGTGGGACCGGGCCTCCGATGTCGCGCCGCCGCCGTTGCCCGACGACGTCGTCGACCGCACGCGGCAGCGCTATATCGATGCCTACGAATGGATCTCGCGAAAGTCCTTCGCGGACTGGCCCGACGCAGAGGTGATCTGATGACCGACGAGAAGACCATCATGAACGCAGCGCCGGTCACCGCGCCGGTGGCCAAGAAGGTGCCCACCGAACGCACCCACCACGGCGACACCTTCGTCGACGACTACGAATGGTTGCGCGACAAGGACGATCCGGAGGTCATCGCCTACCTGGAGGCGCAGAACGCCTTCACCGAATCGCACACCGCGCAGCTGGCGGACCTGCGCACGCAGATCTTCGGCGAGATCAAGAGCCGCACCAAGGAAACCGACATGTCGGTGCCCAACCGGCGCGGGCGGCACTGGTATTACGGGCGAACCCATGAGGGCAAGCAGTACTCGACGTCGTGCCGGTGCCCGATCCGGTCCGAGGACGACTGGACCCCGCCAGAGGTGGGCGACGACCCGCTGCCCGGCGAGGAGATCCTGCTCGACGCCAACGTCGAGGCGGAGGGTCACGATTTCTTCAGTCTCGGGGCGCTGACCGTCAGCGACGACGGCAACTGGCTCGCCTACAGCATCGACATCGTCGGGGACGAGCGATACACCCTGCGCGTCAAGGACCTTCGCACCGGGGAACTCCTCCCCGACGAGGTCCGCGACACCTCGGGGGGTGCGGTGTGGTCGGCGGACGCCCGGCACGTCTTCTACTCGACGGTCGACGCCGCCTGGCGCCCGGACACGGTGTGGCGTCACGACATCGGTGCCGGGACGGCCGACGTCAAGGTCTTTCACGAGCCCGACGAGCGGTTCTGGGTCGGGATGGGCACCACCCGGAGCGACAAGTACCTCGTCATCGGCGTCGGGTCCAAGATCACCTCGGAGAGCTACCTGCTCGCCGCCGACGATCCGACGGGTGAATTCCGCAGCGTCACACCGCGGGTCGACGGGGTCGAGTACAGCGTCGAGCACGCCGTCATCGGCGGCGAGGACTATCTGGTCATCGTGCACAACGAAGTCCGCGACGGGCAGAAGGCGGAGAACTTCGCCATCGACCTCGCGCCGGTCGCCGACCCGTCGGACCGTCGTCCGCTGATCGCGCACGACCCGCAACGCCGGATCGAGGACCTCGACGCCTTCGCCGACTACCTGGTCCTGTCCTACCGCCGAGATGCGTTGCCGCGTCTCGCGATCGCCGATCTGCGGCAGATCGACGGCATCCCGGTCGAATCGGATTTCCGCGAGGTGACCTTCGACCAGGAACTCGGCTCCGCGGGCCTCGGCGCCAACCCGGAATGGCGTGCCCCGAGGCTCCGCATCGGATATGGCAGTTTCATCGAACCGGCGGAACTGTTCGAGCTCGACGTCGCCTCCGGCGAGCGGACCCTGCTCAAGCGGCAGCCGGTGCTCGGCGGTTACGACCCGGCCGACTACGTGCAGTCGCGGGAGTGGGCCGTTGCCGAGGACGGCACCCGGATCCCGCTGTCGGTGGTGCGGCGCAAGGAAACCGACGCCGCCAAGCCGGCGCCCCTGCTCCTCTACGGCTACGGCTCCTACGAGGCGAGTATCGACCCGTACTTCTCGGTGGCGCGACTGTCGATGCTCGATCGCGGCATGGTGTTCGTCCTGGCGCACATCCGCGGTGGTGGGGAGATGGGTCGCTACTGGTACGAGAACGGCAAGGAACTCAGCAAGCGGAACACCTTCACCGACTTCGTGGCCGCGGGACGGCATCTCGTCGACACCGGGTGGACGACACCGCAGCAGATGGTCGCCGAGGGCGGGTCCGCCGGCGGATTGCTGATGGGTGCGGTCGCGAACCTCGCGCCCGAGTTGTTCAACGGGATCCTGGCGTCGGTGCCGTTCGTCGACGCGCTGAACTCGATCCTCGATCCGTCGTTGCCCCTCACGGTGATCGAGTGGGACGAGTGGGGTGACCCGCTGCACGACCCGAAGGTCTACGAGTACATGAAGACCTACACGCCGTACGAGAACGTCGACGCGAAGCCGTATCCGCCGATCCTCGCCTTGACCTCGCTCAACGACACCCGGGTGCTGTTCACCGAGGCGGCGAAATGGGTTGCGCGACTGCAGGAGAAGACCACCTCGGACAACCCGGTACTGCTCAAGACCGAGATGTCCGCCGGCCACGGCGGCGTCAGCGGACGCTACAAGCAGTGGGAAGAGGTCGCGTTCGAGATCGCGTGGATCCTGCAGCAGTCGGGCGCGCTCGATACTCCCGCTGGTTGAGCTCACCCTTCCGCTGGTTGAGCTCACCTTCCGCTGGTTGAGCTTGTCGAAACCACAAAGCCCCACCGACCCGGGAGTCGGTGGGGCTTTGGTTTGCGATCAGCAAGAGATGATCAGTGCATCATGATCGGACCGCGGTCCATGTCCTCTTCGGTGAGAGGCGACGCGATCTTTTTGCGGGGCAGGAAGAACGCGGGGATCAGGGTGAGGACGATCAGGACCACCGAGATGGTGAACGTACTCGAGAACACGTCCGCGGCCGTCTCGAAGAACGACTCCGGCAACGGGTTCGGCACGCCCGGCGGCAGCGGATCGTCGGAGGTGTTCGCCATGATCGCCAGTCCCGCCTCGGGTCGGCTAGCCAGGCTGCTGGCCAGGATCACCGAGATGACGGCCGTACCGATCGACGTGGCCGACTGCTGGATGACGTTCAGCAGCGTCGAACCGTCCGGGACCTGCGGGTTGCTGAGTGTCGCGAGAGCCGCGGACATGATCGGCATCATCGTCATGCCCATGCCGAGACCCTGCACGAACAGCGAACCGCAGATCAGCCAGTACGAGGTCTCGGCGCCGAGGAACATGAACGTACTCAGACCCAGCACGATCAGGACGATGCCGGCGAGCACGAACTTGCCCGGACCCATCTTGTCGGTGAGACGGCCGGCGATCGGCATGGTGAGCATGGCGCCGATGCCCTGCGGGGCCAGCAGCAGACCGGCGGTCAACGTGGACTCGCCGCGCACGCCGATGAAGTACTGCGGGAACAGCAGCGCCGCACCGAAGAACGCGACCATGAACAGCACCATCGTGATGACGGAGATGCTCAGTGTGCGGTTCGCGAAGAGCCGCAGGTCGAGCAGCGGGTTCTTCTTGCGCAGGGCGTGCACGATGAAGGCCACGATCAGCAGTGCACCGATGATGGTCGGCACCAGAACCGATGCCGTGACGAACGTGCGGTGCTCGGCGCTCGAGGAGATACCGAACAGGAACAACGCGAGACCCGGCGACAGGAGCAACAGACCGACGACGTCGATCGAGGGGCGGCTGGTCTCCGCGTCATCGCGCAGGACGATCCACGAGTAGACCAGGGCGATGATGCCGATCGGGACGTTGATCAGGAAGATCCAGTGCCAGCTCAGCTGCTCGATGAGGACGCCGCCGAGGATCGGGCCCGAGATCGGACCCAGGAGCATCGGGATACCGAGCACGGCCATGACCGAACCGACCCGCTCGGGACCGGCCGCCTTGGTCAGCATCATCATGCCGATCGGCATCAGCATGCCGCCGCCGAGTCCCTGGATCACGCGGAAGGCCACGAGCATGCCGATGTTCGGCGCCAGCGCGCACAACACCGAACCCACCGTGAACAGGACCAGCGAGACGAGGTAGACGCGCTTGGTGCCGAAACGCGATGCCGCCCAACTCGACAACGGGATCACCGCCGCCAGTGCGAGGGTGTAGCCGGTCGCGGTCCAGGCGGCGCCCGCGGCGTCGGTGCCGAACTCCTGCTGGAAGGTGTTCTGGGCGACCGCCACCACGGTGACGTCGAGGATCGACATGATCGCGCCGAGCACGACCACGCCGGCGACCAGCAGGACGTGGCGGTCCAGCTTGGTGTCGGGTGGGCCGTCGTGCAGGTGGCCACCTGTGGATGAGGTCATTCGCGTGTTCCTATCGGTCGGGCGAGAAATGGGCGTGCCGCGGCCATCCGCGGCAGAGAAGTCTGTGGGCTCGTTCGACCCCGTGAGGGTCGGTGGTCAGAGATCAGGGAGCGACGAGGTAGGAGAGGGGAGTCACGAGGCCTGCCGTCCGTCGGTGGGCAGACAGAAATGGTCGACGCCGTCGTCGACGATGGGACGCAGTGCCGCGCAGAGGTTGTCGCGCATGTCTGCGGGCAGGTTGGCGACGAAGTGCCGGATGGTCCCGCGCTTCACGGCCAGATGGGTCTCGAGGTAGCGCCGGCCCGCGTCGGTGAGGGATATGCGCTTGACCCGACGGTCGGACGGGTCCTCTCGACGGTCGACGAGACCTCCGGTCACCAGCTTGTCCACCGTCCGGCCGGCGGCCGCGAGGGACAGCTGAACGTGATCGGCGATCGCGTTGACCGGCATCGGCCCGGGTTGGCATGCAAGCGTGGAGAGGATCCGGAGCTGCGAGAACGTGACCTCGCTTGCCGCCAGACTCTCCAGCGCCTCGGGCCGGCTCAGATCGATGAGCCGCTCGAGGAAGGCGTTGAGCGCCGACGACGCAGCGTTCACCGACTCGTCGGCGCCGCTGTTCGACCTGCATTCTCCGGACACCGAAAGATGCTAACCCGAATGCAACTATTGCCGAAACGCAATTAACGGTGACCTTGCGCATACCGTGGCGGCACCTGTGACCCGGGTCTCCCGAAGGCGGCGCGGGCGCCGTCTAATCTGGCAGCCATGGCCAACATCAAGGACATCCCCGTTACCGCTCTGGACGGCTCCGACGTCTCGCTGAAGGACTTCGGCGGACCGCTGCTCGTGGTGAACGTCGCCAGCAAGTGCGGCCTCACGCCGCAGTATGCCGGCCTGGAGGAACTCGCCAAGACGTACGGAGACAAGGGACTCACCGTCGTCGGAGTGCCCTGCAACCAGTTCATGGGGCAGGAGCCGGGTACCGCCGAGGAGATCGCGACCTTCTGCTCGGCGACCTACGGGGTGACCTTCCCGCTGCTGGAGAAGACCGACGTCAACGGCGAGGCGCGTCACCCGCTCTACGCCGAACTCACCCGGCACGCCGACGCCGACGGGGAGGCCGGCGACATCCAGTGGAACTTCGAGAAGTTCCTCGTCAACGCCGACGGTGAGGTGGTCAACCGCTTCCGTCCGCGCACCGAGCCGACCGATC
>ERZ501064.89-NODE-89-length-25152-cov-10.402598_pt1 | contig 25152 bp, 22 predicted proteins | sample MGYA00510851_ERZ501064 | MGnify/ENA primary metagenome ERZ501064 (study PRJEB25958, sample SAMN03398529) | human skin metagenome | study: EMG produced TPA metagenomics assembly of the Human Skin Microbiome Metagenome (human skin metagenome) data set. | reverse complement strand
GGTGGCGAGCAGGGCGGCGGCGATACGGGTGCGCTTCATCGACTTCTCTCGGTCCGCGGTTTATAACGGATTGATTAAAGCATGAACCTCCGCTGGTTGAGCCGGCACCGAGCGCAGCGAGGCGCCGAGTCGAAGCCACCTGGCGACGCCCCGGCTCACCACACCCCGGGCGGCCTCAGTTGAATGCTGATCCGGGCGCCCACGCCGCGCACCTTGGGCACGGCGTGCTCCCAGGTGCGCTGACAACTGCCGCCCATGACGAGGAGGTCGCCCGACGACAGGGTGAACTTCAGAGACCGACCGCCACCGCGGGGTCTGAGCATGAGTGGCCGAGGTGAACCGAGCGAGATGATGGCGACCATCGTGTCGTGTGTGGATGCCCGGCCGATGCGGTCGCCGTGCCACGCAACCGAGTCATTGCCGTCGCGATAGAGGCTGATCCCGGCAGTCGCGAATCCCTCCGGCAGTTCGGCGCGGTAGTGCTCGGTCAATGCGGCGCGTGCGCCGGTGATGATCGGGTCGGGGAATCGGTCATCGGCCTGGTAGATCGAGACGAGCCGCGGAACCTCGACCACCCGCTCGTACATTCGACGACGCTCGGCCCGCCAGGGGACGCATTCGCGGAGGCGGTCGAAGAGCTCGTCGGCACCACTGATCCAACCGGGACACAGGTCGACCCACGCACCCTCGGTCAGCGGACGGCGCGAGATCGATGTCGACAGGTCGCCGAGCGTCGGCTCCGCTGATTGCTCGGAGAACAAAGAGCCCTGGGTGCCGAGAGACATGACTTCAGGCTACACCCAGGTCGCACGTGTGTTCGAGTGCTTTACCCAGGATTCGTGCGCGACAGTTCCGGAAGCAGGTCGAACCGTCCTGCGACGAGGGCGGACCGTTTCGCGCGAGACCAGCCGTGGACACGGCGCTCGGCCGCGTAAGCCTCGCCGATGTTGGGAAACTCCTGCTGGAATACGAGCCGGACCGGCCGACGAGGACGCGTGTAGCGCGAGCCGTTTCCGGTCTGGTGCTGGTCGACTCGATGCTCGACGTTCCGAGTACTCCCGACGTACAGCGTGCCGTCGGAACATTCGAGGATGTAGAGGAAGCCACTCATGGTGTGACTGTCGAGGATTGCTGCGACAAATCGGTCGATGCCTCCACAGCCAGCGGATCGTGGCGAGTCTGTCCTCAGGGTCGTTGGCAGGTTTCGCAGATCGGTCGCCAAGTGGCTTCGACTCGGCGCCTCGCTTCGCTCGGGGCCGGCTCAACCAGCGGGGGTCGTGAATGGCTGGGGCGCTTCGTCTGTCGGGGTCGTTCAGCGTGGTCGGGTCACCAGGGGGCTTCGACTCGGCGCCTCGCTTCGCTCGGTGCCGGCTCAACGAGCGGGGGGCGATCGCGGGCTCGTGAACGGGTGGGGCGCTGCGTCCGTCGGGGTCACTCAGCGGCGTCGGGGTGACTCAGCGGCGTCGGGTTACCAAGTGGCTTCGACTCGGCGCCTCGCTTCGCTCGGTGCCGGCTCAACCAGCGGGAGGGGGGTGAGCGCGGGCTCGTGAACGGCAGCGTCGACAGAGCGACTCCCAGGAGTCGCACACTGCTCTCCTCGGAACGTGCGCACTCGCCGACCGCGGAGCCGAAACCCACCTACGCTGAACCCATGGATGCAACCTTCGACGTCGTCGTGATCGGTGGCGGTCCGGTGGGCGAGAATGTCGCCGACTATGCGATACGGGGCAGCGATCGAACTGCTGTCGTCATCGAGCACGAGCTCATGGGGGGTGAGTGCTCGTACTGGGCATGCATGCCGAGCAAGGCGTTGTTGGGTCCGGGGTCCGCGCTCGAGGAAGCCCGTGCCCTGGCGGGTGCGCGTGAACGGGTGAGCGGCGATCGTCCGGACGCCGACGCACTCCTGGCGTGGCGCGACACAGTGAACGACCGACGGGACGGGCCCGGGGCGACCCACGACGACTCCGGGCAGGTGAAATGGGCCGAAGGTGCCGGGATGACGGTGATCCGCGGGCATGGGCGGTTGTCGGGTGAGCGGCAGGTGACCGTCGGCGACACGGTGGTGACGGCGCGTGAGGCGGTCGTGGTGGCGACGGGGAGCACGGCGTCGATCCCGCCGACACCCGGTCTGGCCGAGGCGCACCCGTGGACCTCCCGGGACGCGACGAATCTCGTCGAGGTGCCGGATCGGATCCTCGTCGTCGGCGGTGGCGTCGTGGCGTGCGAAGCGGTGACCTGGTTGCTCGACCTCGGTGCGGAGGTCGTCATGGCCATCCGCGGTGACCGGTTGCTGCCTAAGATGGAGTCGTTCGTCTCAGAGCGGATCGCGGACTCGCTGACTGCCCGCGGCGTGGACATCCGGTTCGGGACGACGATCGAGTCGGTCGACCGGCCCGGCGCCGCCGACACCGGCTACGGACGCATCCACGGCGGCCCCGCCACCATCCGGCTCGACGGTGACGGCGCAGGCGAGCTCGTCGTCGACGAGATCCTGGTGGCGGCGGGACGCTCGCCCGCGACGCGGGATCTCGGTCTGGAGTCGGTGGGACTCGAGGCGGGCGGCCCGCTGCGCGCCGATGACCATCTGACGGTGGCCGACCACCCGTGGCTGTACGCGGTGGGAGATGTCAACGGTCGTAATGCGTTGACACACATGGGTAAGTATCAGGCGCGGGTGGCGGGGGACGTGATCGCCGCACGTGCCGAGAACCGGGACCTCGACGGTCCGCGGTACGTCGCGAGCTCCGACCACGGTGCCGTACCGCAGGTGGTGTTCACCCGGCCGGAGATCGCATCTGTCGGGCTGACCGCGAAGCAGGCGAAGGACGCCGGCATCGATGTACGGATCGCCGACGGGGACATCTCCGTGGCGGGGTCCTACCTGACCGATCCCGAGTACTCGGGTCACGCCTGTCTCGTCGTCGATGCGAGCCGCGACATCCTCGTCGGGGCGACCTTCGTGGGGCCGCAGACCGCGGAACTCGTCCATTCGGCGACGGTGGCCATCGTCGGCGAGGTCCCGCTCTCGCGGCTGTGGCATGCGGTTCCGTCGTATCCGACCATCAGCGAGGTGTGGTTGCGGTTGCTCGATCAGCTGCGATGAGCCGCGGCCGAGTCGAAGGCCCCGCTCAGAAGCTCAGTCGCCGGATCTTGTCCGGCCGGATGACGATCCGCACCCAGTCGTCGGCGAGGATCTCCGCGAGATCCTGTGCGCGGGTGGGATCGTCGAGGTCCCAGTAGCGGTCGGCCAGTCGTGCTGCGAGTTCGCGCGCGGCCGCACCGTCGGTCTCGATGCGCGTGGCGCCGGAAACGGAGATCCAGCGCTCGCGTTCCTCGACCGGGGTGGCGACCACGATCGAGGCGCGCGGATCGGCGGCCAGACGACGCACCTTCAGCGAATCGGGACCGGTGAAGAGCTGGATCTCGCCGTCCGCGGTCGCCTCGAACCACACCGGCCGAGGCTGCGGCGGCGTCGGGCCGGTCGCCGTCGAGAAGAAGCCGAGGAGTGGGCGGCTGAGAAAGTCCAGATCGTCGGCGGTCAAGGTGTCGGACGAAGGCGCGGCGATGTCACTCATGGTGGGTACAACCCGAGCGCCCACCGAACATTCCTCAGGCCGCGAGTGGTCTGACCACTTGACCACCAGTCCTCCGGGTTCTACGGTCGGTGCATGCCGTTCGAGCCCGTGTCCCAGCAGAGCGCCCCCGAGATCGTGTTCGACCAGATCGTCGAGGGCGTGCTGTCGGGTGACCTACCGGCCGGCGAGACCCTTCCAAGCGAACGGGAACTGGCCCGCATCCTCGGCGTCTCGCGGCCCACCGTGCGGGAAGCGTTGAAGCGGGTGGCGGCGGCCGGTCTGGTCTCCATTCGGCAGGGCGACGGCGCACGGGTCCAGGACATAGCGCGGACGGGTGGTCTCGATCTGTTGCCGCGACTCCTGATCCGGGGCGGCGCGCTCGTGCCCAGTGTCGCTCGCTCGATCGTCGAGGCACGTGCCGCGATCGGCCCGGGCGTCGCCGGGCTGGCGGCGAGGCGGGTGACCGACGACCAGATCGCCAGGCTGACAGCGCTGCTCGCCGATCTCGCCGCCGAACCGGACCCGGTCGGACAGCAGGTCGCGGCACTCGAGTTCTGGAGCGCGATCGTCGACGCGGCCGACTCGATCGCATTCCGTCTCATGTACAACTCGCTCCGCGCCGCGTACGAACCGGCGCTTCCCGCGCTCGCGTCGATGCTGGAGCCGGAGGTCGGCAACATCGACGGCTATCGCGCGCTCGTCGACGCGATCACGTCTCGCGAACCCGGCCGCGCCGAGGCCGCTGCCCGTGAACTGCTCGCGCCCGCGACCGCGGCATTGCTCGAACTCTGTCAGGCACTCGAGGGCGCGGAGTCCGACATCGGAGAGGGGAACTGAATGTCTGCCGAGAGCATCGACGCCGACCACATCGACCACAGGGCGCGCCGGCAGGTGGCGGCGGAGGAACGGCGAATGCGATCACGGCGGTCGACGACCCTGCGTGCCGCATTCGCCGAGTTCCTCCGGCACCCGTCGCCCTGGATGATCGCCGCGTTCCTGGTGACCTCGTCGGCGGCGCGAATTTGGCTGGGCGGGTGGGGGATCGCCGATCTGGTCGTCCCGGTCGTGATGATCGCGAGCTTCCCGCTGGCCGAATGGCTGATCCACGTCGTCGTGTTGCACTGGCGGCCGAAGCGCCTGGGACCGGTCACCATCGATCCGCTGGTGGCGCGTAAGCATCGCGAGCACCACTCGGACCCGCGGAACATCCCTCTGGTGTTCATCCCGTGGCAGGTGCTGGTCACGGTCGTCCTCGCGGCCGTCGCGGTGGGGCTCCTCGTCTTCGCCAGTGCCGAGCGCGGTCTCACGTTCATGGCGACGCTCGCGGCGATCGGACTGGTCTATGAATGGACGCACTATCTGATCCACTCCGACTACCGGCCGCGCCACGCCTACTATCGCCGGCTGTGGCGCAACCATCGATTCCATCACTACCGCAACGAGCACTATTGGTTCGCGGTCACCACCGCGGGCACCGCGGACCGGTTGCTGCACACCTATCCCGATCCCGACACGGTCGAGAAGTCACCCACCGCAAAGGATCTGCACGCGCTGTCGCAGCCGGGGACTGACCGGCGAACCACATGACGGTGCGGTTCGTCCCGGTAATCGGGACAAACCGCAACGCGATCCGGAATACTCGCCCGCATGCGGGTATTCGTCACCGGCGGTACGGGGGCCATCGGGGGATACGCGGTGCCCGCATTGGTCGCCGCGGGACACGACGTGCGTGCGCTGGCGCGCTCGGATGCCGCCGCTTCCGCGCTGCGTGCCCACGGCGCCGCCCCGATTCGGGTGTCGCTGTTCGATCGACACGGACTCGCCCAGTACTTCGACGGCTGCGGCGCGGTCGTCAATCTCGCGTCCTCCCTTCCGGGGACCGCCTCATTCGTCCGGAAGTCGGCCTGGGCGGACTGTCATCGCATCCGGCGGGAGGGCTCGGCCGCGGTGGTCGACGCCGCACTCGCCACCGGCGTGCCGCGGGTGGTGCAGGAATCGGTCGCCATGGTGTACACCGACGCCGGTGACCGGTGGATCGACGAGGAGTCGCCGGTCGACCACTATCCGATCGCGGTGGGCAACCACGCCGCCGAGGCCTCGGCCCGCCGGTTCACCGATTCGGGTGGGGTCGGCGTGGTGCTCCGGTTCGGGTTGTTCTACGGCGTCGGCGCCGCCCACAGCGAGCAGCTCATGGCGCTCGCCCGACGACGGATCGGTTTCCGGGCCGGCCGACCCGGCGCCTACGTCTCCTCGATCCACCTCGCCGATGCCGCCGGCGCCGTGGTGTCCGCACTCGAAATCGGTTCCGGCACCTACAACATCGTCGACGACCTACCGGTCACCAAGATGCACCACACGGCCGCCCTGGCGGGTGCGGTCGGCAAGCACCCGTACGTGACCGGGCCGCCCTCCTGCTCGGCGAACGCACCACGTCGCTGACACGTTCGCTTCGGGTGTCCAACAGGCGGTTTCGGTCAGCCACCGACTGGCGACCACGCTACGCCTCGGTGTGGGAGGGGTACGCGCAGATGGCACGTCAGCTCGACGCCGGGTCTGATCGGCGTCGACCTGCGGTGTAGTTCCCGGGTTGCCGGCGTGACCGGCTGGCGTCGCGCGCCGGGTCACAGGTGGGAGGAGAGCAGCACGATCGCGGCGTGGCGCCGGATGAACTGCCACGGGGACGCCAGGGCGTCGGAAGCGGTGCGCAGGTCCTCGTGGGCGATGTCGTGTATGCGTGTGGGCGTCAACGAGGCGAGCATGAGGTCGTCGAGAACCGGACGGGCGGCGAGGATCTCGGCCAGCAGTCGATAGTCGAGCGGCGTTCGCCGGTGCTCGGCCAGGAAAGGAGCGCTGAGGGCCTGGGCGGCCATGTCGTCGGGGAGGCCCGCCACGAGGTGCGTGGCTCGATGGACGTGGCCGAGCATGCACAGTACTGTGGCCGCCTTCGCCACGTCGACGGGCCGATTGCCTGCCCGTTCGACGGTGTCCGCCAACCGGTCCGCGACCTGGGAATCGGTGATCCCGGTGTCGATGAGGACGTCATACAGGCGGTCGACCCGATGCGAGTTCGATGGATCGAGCGGGGTGCTGCGCAGCTCGTCCACCACGCGCTGCGCGGCAATCGGGCCCTGCGCGGCCAGGAGTCGGCGAGCGACCGGGCGCAGTTCGCCGTCGGTGTCGGTGTCGGAGGTCAGGATCTCGACCAGCGCATCGATTCGGTCGGGCTCGGACAGACGGTCGAGGCGGGCTTCGATGGCCGAGGTCCGGTGGAGCTCGGGAAAGAGCCGTCGCAGAACCTCGTCGTCGACCGATGCCCGGATCGCGGCCTCTCGGCACTCGGGATCGTGGACGAGTACGACGAAGTCGTCGTCGAGGTGGGCCGACCCGGGAAGCGTCGCCGTCGCGCGACGGCAGGCGTTGCCGAGACTCCGATGAAATTGCGCGGCAACGACATTCCACGGATGGCCGTGCCGACCCACGGACGCGGTGAGCCGCTCTGCCCACAGATCCCCGGTCGGGGGCGCGTCGACGAGCCGGTCCCAGTCGTCGACGTCCCGCTTGCGGAGGTCGCCGCGCTCGGTGGCCGGGGAGCCCTGGGGCTGCCACGCCACCCGGATCGACGGCCACAGGAAGAGCATGTCCCGAGCGTGGACATCGGTCAGGGCGGCAGCGTAGACGGTGTTCGCCGGATGCTGCTCGGCGGCTTCGGCGACCGCGAGTTCGATGCAGCGGATCAGGTGATCTTCGAGTGAGCACCAGTCGATGTCCATCAGCGGTCCCAGATCTCGGCGCGGGCGCCGGTGTACGCCATCACCGGGATCTCGAGCGTCGCCGGTGCGCGTGGTCGACGGTCCGTCGGGTCATCCGAGCGCGATGCCGAGATGTCCGGCCATCACCCGGACCATGTGCTGCACCCCGATCTCGTTGCGCCCGATGACCATGTGTTCGTGCTGGCCGCGTCGCACACCTTCGCCGCACTGTGGCAGCATCGCGAAATCCTCGTCGCGGACCGCCGCGTGTACCTGGGCGAAGATGCCGGCATACATCTCGGTCTGTTCCGGAGTGTCGGCCGGGTACTTGGCCATCCAGCTGTGGCGCACGGTGCAGCGGGTCGCCGAACCGGCAGGGAGGATGTCGATGACCTCGACCCCCACCGGACTGTTGGCGAGGATGAGATTCGGGTAGATCCAATAGATGAGGCCCATGTAGGCGCTCGGATCGTCCCAGGTGGCGTCGGGCTCTTTGTCCGCGAGGTCGCGAATCCAGTTGAACGGGAACCCGATCCGATGGTGTGGCCCGTACTCGTCGTAGACGTGCGTGTTCGCGATCGTGTTCTGACCGATCACGCTGTTGCCGTGGACGAACGGGAAGTGGTAACCCTCGGCGAAAGCCTCCAGGGCGCCTTTCCAGCTCACCGTCGATTCGAGATGTCGCTCGTCGTGGTACTGGAAGTCCTGATACCTCCAACGGGCGAGCTCGTCGTCGAAACTGCCCAGGTGGGCGTCCAGGTCGAGCGGCGCATCGGCGGTGAGGACGGCCCAGATGAATCCGTGCCGTTCCTCGCTCGGCAGTTCGACCAGTCCGTAGTCGGAGCGGTCGAGATCGTCGAATCCGGCTTTGCCGGGGACCCCGCGGAGTTTGCCGGTGTTGTCATAGACCCACGCGTGATACGGACACGTGAAGCGTCGGGCGTTGCCCGCGCCACAGGCCGGCATCGCACCGCGATGACGGCAGTAGTTCAGGAAGACGTGGGTCTGCCCGTCTCGATCACGGGTGATGAGCAACGAGTCGTCGAGCACCGTCCGTACGACGTAGTCATCGTTGTTCGGGATCTGCGCCGAGGCCAGCAGCGCCAGCGGCGTCTCGCGCAGCAGTCGAGTCTGTTCGAGTTCGGCGAGTTTGTCGTCGCGGTAGTAGTCCAGCGGTACGCGGAGAGTCGACTCGGCCATGTCGGTGCTGCTGGACATCGCGAGATCCAGTGCTCGACGAGTGAGATCGGCACCGTACGAGCCGGTCGAGGGAGTGGTTTCGGGGATGTCGATCGTCACGGGGGCTGTCCTTTCGGGTCCGTTCAGTCGGCTGGGGCCTGACAATACATGAAACACGTTCTATGTCCAGCCGTGTTGCGACGTCCGGCCCGAGGGGAGGGGCTGCGGGGATCCCCGCAGCACGACACAATGTGTGGATGCGCACCCACGGCTGGGCCGGGGCCACCCCTCCGACCGACGATGACGAAGCGAGCAAGCGCATAGTCGTTGCGGCCGGCGAGCTGATGGACGCCGGAGCCGGTGGCGTCAACATCCGTCAGGTCGCTCAGCGGCTCGGGGTGGCCCGTCAGACCGTCTATCGCTACTTCCCGGACACGAAAGCCCTGCTGTCGGCGACGGCGCAGCACGCGACCGACGAATTCCTGGCGGATCTGGCTCGGTCGCTACAGGGGTTGACCGACCCGGCGGATGCGATCGTCGAAGCCATCGCCCTGACCTTCGAACGGCTGCGACAACACCGGCGATTCGGCCTGCTCTTCGCCGAGGCAGAGCACGGCCGTTTCACTGCCGAGGTCACGTCACCCCAGGCGATCGCGATGGGTCGGGTGATCGTCGAACATCTCGATGTCGACTGGGCTGCCCACGGGTGGGTCGAGGACGACATGGACGAGCTCGTCGAGGTGATGTTGCGGTTCGTCCAGTCACTGCTCGTGGATCCGCGCGAACTCACACGCACCCCGGTTGAATTGCGGGAATTCCTGCACCGCTGGATAGGTGTGGCCATCGCGGCCAAGAGCATCAACCCCTGACGGCGCCGACGCCTCGCCGCACGGTGGGGCACGCGCCGACGGTGATCGGTGGCGGCCAGAGCTCTACCCACCCAGCCCGGCGGCCATCGACCACACCAGCACCTCGGCGTCGGAGTCGTCGCCGGCGCGGATCTGGTACGACGCGGAGTCGATGCCTCGGAGGGCGTCACCCGGGCCCAGAACGCCGATCTCCCGGACGCCGACCCCGTCGACCTCGACCTGTCCGTCCACGACGAACAGGTGGGTGAACCGGGAAGCGGGTACCTCGACGGTCTCGCCGGGGCGGAGTCGCGCCGCGAACAGGGTGGCGCCCGAGTTGGCGACGGAGACCGCGGCGTCGACATCGGCGACGCCCGACGCGATCGGTACGAGTCCGCCCGCGGCGAGTCGGTCGCGGACATCGGCCTGCGCGTACGACGGCGCGAGGCCGTGGCGGTCGGGCATGAGCCACATCTGGACGTAGCGGACGGGCTCGGTGCCGGCGTCGGGCAGGTCGGGCCATGAGTCGTTGCGCTCGGAGTGTTCGACGCCGGTGCCCGCGCTCATCCGCTGTACCAGGCCGGGGTAGAGGACACCGGAGTGCCCGGCCGAGTCGCGGTGGACCAGCGTCCCCGCGACCACCCACGTCACGATCTCGCTCTCCTGATGGGTGTGGAGATCGAAGCCCGCGCCGGGTGCGACGACCTCATCGTTGACGGCGAGCAGCGCGCCGAAGTGCGTGTTCGACGGGTCGTAGTGGTCGCCGAAGGAGAAGCAGTGCCGTGAGGTCAGCCAGTCGGTGGCGGTGACCGGACGATCGTCGCCACGGAAGACGGTGAAAACCATGCGCCCATTGTCGCAGTGCGGCAAGGTGAGGGCGGTCGGGGACGGCCGGGTCCGGGATCTGTCGACGTCGGTCCCCGGACGGCGATCGCGCACGCCGCGGAGTGTCAAAAGTCCCGTGGGCGAGATGAGTTCGTGACCGGCTTGATCCCCGAATGGAAGCTGGCGGCGTCGATTTCGAGTGTTACACGAGTGAAAATTGTCGTCATGAAGATCTGGGTCAAGCGCGCGACGACAGCCGCTTGTGCCGCGGTCACGTGCGCGGTCATGGTGAGTTCCTGCGGGTTCGCCGGTTCGACCGACACGGGCGCCGCTGCCGCCATCGACGCATTCGCCGACGCCCTCAGCCGCCAGGACGCCGGCGGGGCCGCCACGTTCACCACCGCACCGGGACAAGCCGGTGACAGTCTCACCACCACTCTGAGACAGATGGGTGCCCAACGCGTCGACGTCGACGTCGACAACCCCGTCGAATACAGCGACGGGACGGCGACCTTCTCGGTCACCACCACCTGGAACTGGGACAAGGGCCGCGTGTACGAGTCGACCAGCGGCGGTACCGCGCGCAAGCTGTCGTCGGGTTGGAAGGTGACCTGGGACCCCGCGATCCTGCACGCCGGCCTCACCGCCGGCGGCACCCTGCGCGAGATCCGCACCGACGCGAAGCCGGCCCCGACCGTCCGCAGCCGAACCGGCCGGGTCTTCATGTACGCCCAGCCGGTCAACGAGATCGTGCTCGATCCCACCCGAACCCCGGACCTCAACGCCTCGGTGCGGGCGCTGGCCCGGGTGATCGCGCCCATCGCGCCGCTGATCACCGGGCAGGTCATCCGAGAGAAGCTCGACGCCACGCCGGGCCGGGCCATCACCGCGGTCGGTCTGCGTGACTCCGACATGGAGGTGCTCGCCGGCGACCCGCGTCGGGTCCCCGGTGTCGTGGTCAACCGATCCGATCAATTGGTGATGGCGGACCGGCGCCTGTCCTCCCCCCTCGAGGACGGGCTGACCAATTACTGGCAGGCCATCCGCGACGCCACCGCCGGGTGGCAGGTCGAGATGCTCGGTCCGGGTGCCGCGCCCCGCAAGCTGGCCGGCGAGCAGGGTCCTCCCGGACCCGACGTCCCGACCACGATGGACCAGGGCGTCCAGCTGTCCCTGGGCGACGCGGCCGTCGAGGTCGGTCAACCCGCGACGATCATGACCCTCGACGCGCAGACCGGTGCGATCACCGGGATGGCGCAGAACTCGTACGCGATCGAGAGCGGCGTCGACCTCGACCAGCCCTATCCGGTCGGCACCACCCTCAATCCCGTCTTCGACGCGATCGGGCGAGCCGTCGGGTCGGAGCAGCAGCGTGGCGACGAACTGCTCGACCGGCTCGGACTCGGCGTCCAGTTCACGGTGCCCGGTGCGAGCGTTCCGACCGCTGACCGTCCCGGGATCGCGACCATCGACTACCGTCCCGGCTCGAGCATGATGTCGATGACCAACATGGCCGCCTTCGGTGTCGCCATGGCGCGCAGCGCCTCCGGGCAGGCCTCGTCGGTGCCGCCGTTCGTGCTGAAAAACGTGCCGACGAAGATCGCGGGCGGTGAGCTCGGCGGGCTCGATCCGGCCGTCGTCCGGCCGGTGCTGCAGGCGATGACCGCCACTGCCGCCACCGGCGACGCCAGTGACCTCACCCGCGCGCCGGGACTGCGTGCCCTCGTCGGCACCAACGGCCCCGAGGGGCCCGGCTGGTTCGTGGGGCTCCAGGGCGGTCAGGTCGTCGTCATCTACACCGAGGGACCCAAGTCGGGGACCGCCGCACTCCAGGTCGCGCAGAAGTACTTCACGATCAAGTAGGTCTGCGAACGCTCGCGACTCGCGTCGTCAGGCGGCGGCGCGACGACCGAGGTAGGCGAAGACGGCTCGCCAGCCGAGCAGGAAGAGCGCGAGCACCACGGCTGCGACGATCACGAAGCTCACCGCCACTCCCTGGCTCAGGATGAAGCGCAGGATCATCGCGACGGTCACCGTGCAGAACCAGATGACGAGACCGACCGGGACGACCCGGTCCGGCCGGAAGTCGTGACCGAAGAAGTCGCTCGACCGCACATGCGCGTAGACGTAGGTGACCGACCACCCGGCCGCACAGCCGGCCAGGAACGGCCACAGCGTGTGCAGCACCGACGTCAGCGCATAGCCCTCTTCGTGACTGGCCCGGCCGATGAGGACGAAGACCGTGATCGCCACCGCGTCGAACAGGGCGGCGACGGGACCCGTCGCCGTTCCGCGCGCCGGCGAGGAACCCGTCTCCGCCGTCGCGTCGGAGCCCCGGTCCGTCTTCGAGCTCAACATGGTGGATTACCGTACCGGGTCCGACGGCGGATCGGTGTCGGACATTCGTGCGGAGTCCCCTCGATGCGGGTTGTCGGGTCCGTCCGCGGGCGGGACCCCCGGGTGCGGCGGTTCGACACCATCCGGCGGCGGGATGGGGAGCGCCGGCCCGTCGGGCGTCGTGGGCGACGGGTCGTCGGCCGAGCGTTCGAGGGCGTCGGCGTCCCGCTCGACCTCGTCGATGAACGTGTCGTCGCGCTTGATGCGGTTACGGAACATGAGACCGATGACCACCCAGCCGATGCCCGACACGATCACATAGCTGATCAGCCGGTAGATGAGGACCGCGGTGATGGCGTCGGCGGCGGGCATCCCGGCGCTGGTCAGCGCGGGGACGAGCACCGCGTCGACGACGCCGATGCCGCCCGGCAGCAGGGGGATCGCCGAGCCGACGGCCTTGCCCGCCGCGTAGGCGACCATCAGTCCGGAGATGCTCGGGTGGGCGTCGACCGCCCAGCAGGCGAACATCAGGCACCCGACGTCGGCGACCCAGTTGAACAGGCTCCAGCCGAATGCGACCGAGGTGTCGCGCTTGGTGAGTTGCACCGCCCGGAGCTGTTCGAGGGTCTCGAACAACTTCTCGGTGCCGTGGTCCTCCGGCTTGTTCCGGAGTTGGTTCACCCAACCCAGGACTCGAATCCCGGTGCTCTTCAACGATTCCGGATGACTGGCCAGGTACTGCAGGACCACCGCGACCGCGAGGAACCCGGCAACGGAGAAGACGACCGAGAACGGGCTGGTCTTCGCGCCGGCCAGGAGGGCGCCGCCGAACCCGAGCACCGCGAGACCGATGCCGGCGAGCAGGCCCGACATGACGACCTGCCACGACGCGATGACCGGTGTCGCACCCCACTTGCGGGTTTCCCGATAGGTGAACGCGGGGGCGAGGACCTGGCCGCCCGGCATCGTCTGGCTCAGCGAGTTGGCCGCGAGGATGACCGACAGGGACTTCCACTGCGTGACCCGCAGGCCCGCCGAGCGCAACAGTGCACGCTGGACCTGGGCGAAACTGTCCATCGACAGCATCGCGGCGACGAGACACGCCGCGACCCAGTGCCACTCGATCTCGCCGATGCGCAGCCAGGCGCCTCGCAGTTCGGGCCAGATGAGAACGACTTCGACGGCGAGGATGACCAGGACGACGGTGAGCAGGACCCACCGGACCCACCAGAACCGAGGACGGGTCACCGGGGCTGCCGCGCCCCCCGGCGAGCCAACATCCTCCGACGACATACGTGCCACCCTAGGGTAGGGGGGCCGGTGTCGGTGACCACCCCCGTCGGCGACCTGCGCAATCGGGGGTGTGTACGGCGTCCTGTCACCGAGGCGCAGCACTAGTGTGACTCTCGTGACCGAAGCCGAACGAGCCGACCGGCCGCGCGACGTCCGGGACCTCGCGTCCATCGACCGGGCGAAGGTTCATCCGCAGGTACGCGCGGCGGCGGAGTGGGCGTGGCGGCTACTGCTCCTGGTCGCGGCCGCTTACGTCGCGACCAGGCTGTTCCGGGAGTTCGAGGAAGTCCTCGTGCCGGTCGCCCTCGCCATCCTGATCTCGGCGATGCTGGTTCCCGGGGTCGACGCACTCGACCGGCGCGGTCTGCCGCGTTCGCTGGCGGTGATCGTCAACCTCGTCGTCGCGATCGGGTTGCTCGCCGCCGTCATGACCTTCGTGGTCCGCGAGTTCATCGACGGTGTTCCCGAACTCGCCGAGCAGGTCACCGTGACCGTCGAGAAGACCAGGGAATGGCTCATCAACGGGCCGCTCGGGCTCGATCGCGACCAGGTGCGCAACTTCGGCACCGACACCCTCGACTTCATCCAGCACAACCAGGACCGTGTCACCAGCGGTGCGCTGGCCACCGCCACCACGGCCAGCGAGATCATCACCGGCGCCCTGCTGACGTTGTTCCTGTTGATCTTCTTCCTCTACGGCGGTGGTCAGATCTGGCAGTTCTCGGTCAAGCTCATCCCAGAAACCAATCGGAATCGGGTGTGGGAGGCGGGTATCGCCGGTTTCGGCACACTCGTCGGGTACGTCCGGGCGACCGTCGCGGTGGCCTTCGTCGACGCCTGCGGTATCGGGATCGGACTCGCCATCCTGCAAGTGCCCCTGGCGCTTCCGCTGGCCTCGCTGGTCTTCCTGGGCGCCTTCATCCCGATCGTCGGTGCCCTGGTCACCGGCACGCTGGCGGTGCTCGTCGCCCTGGTGACCCAGGGCTGGATCGCCGCGGTCGTCGCCCTCGCCATCGTCGTCGGTGTCATGCAGCTCGAAAGCCATGTGCTGCAACCGTTCCTGCTCGGTCGGTCGGTGCGCCTGCATCCGGTTGCGGTGGTGCTCGGGATCGCGGCCGGCCTGGTGTCGGCCGGCATCATCGGTGGTCTGCTCGCGGTGCCCCTGATCGCGTTCTTCAACACCGCGATCCGACGCCTGAAGGGGGACTCGACCGAGCCCGTGGACGGGCGCCCGGGGGTCGTCGCCGAGCCGGATTCACCGGCGTGGGACACCGACGACCCCGACGCCGCGGCCGAGACGCTCGCACACGAGGCCCCTGGCACCCCCTCGAAGGCCGGGAACCCAGGATCCGAACGCCCGGCGGATGGTCGCCGGGGCGAGGTCGAGACCGACCGCGGTGGCAGTGACCGGGACGGGGACGGCCGGGGCGCGGGAACGTGACGCGCCGGTGGCCGGGGCTCGAGGTCGGCCCGCCGGACCGGAACGCCGATCCGGATCGTCTGGCACGTGTCGTCGACGACGACCCGGTCGGTCCGCTGTGGCGGGGCGCCCAGATCTTCCGGCTGCTGTCCTATCTGTACGCACTCGGCTTCCACATCGCCGTCAACCCCGACCTCGACCGCGGCGGCGTCGCCTGGGTGCTCTTCGGCCTGCTCTCCGCGTGGACGCTGGTCAGCGGGATCGGCTACTTCGTCGGGTTCGCGCGCAACCGGGTGTGGGTCGGTGCCGAGGTGCTCGTCGTCTGCGCGCTGATGTGGTCGACGTCGTATGTCGCCGGCGCGGAGTGGGCGTGGAACAACCAGACCTGGCCGACGACGCTGTGGGCCACCAACGCGGTCATCTCGGTTGCGATCCTCACCGGCCCGGTCGGGGGGATCGTGTCGGGGCTGATCATCGGCGGCACCAGCACCTTCGTGAAAGGCGAACTGAACCTCGACTTCGGTAGGAATGCCACCATCATCGTCATCGTGGCGACCGGCATGGCGGTCGGGCTCGCGGCTGCGAACGCGCGTCGGGTCCAGGACCAGCTGTCCCGGGCGGCGCGGATCGCCGCGGCTGCCGAGGAACGCGAACGGCTCTCCCGTGAGGTGCACGACGGGGTACTCCAGGTGCTCGCGCTGATCGCGCGTCGCGGACGCGAGATCGGCGGTCCGACAGGTGAACTCGCCACCCTCGCGGCGGAGCAGGAGCGTACGCTGCGTCGGCTGATCTCCGACACGGACGAACCCGTCGCCGCCGATCCCGATGCGCACTGCAGCGTTGATCTCGCCGCCGCCCTGCGCGTCTTCGCCGACGCGCGGGTGTCGGTGAGTGCTCCCGCGGACCCGGTCATGGTGTCGGCGCAAAAGGGCGCGGAGATCCGCGCGGCGGTGGTCAACGCGCTCGACAACGTCGTGAACCACGCCGGTCCCGGTGCGCGCGCGTACATCCTGGTGGAGGATCTGGGGCGGGATGTCGTGGTGAGTGTGCGGGACGACGGGATCGGCATCCCGGACGGCCGGCTCGCCGAGGCGGTTGCGCAGGGACGCGTCGGGGTGTCGAAGTCCATCGTCGGGCGGATCGAATCCCTCGGCGGCACCGCGCGCGTCGACACCGAACCGGGTGCGGGTACGGAATGGGAGTTCACCGTCCCTCGGGACGAGAGCTGAACGGCGAAGGGGAGCATCAAGTATGAGTGCAGGCCGGAGTGACGAGGGGCGGGCGCCGCTGCGGATCATGGTCGTCGACGACCACCCGATCTGGCGAGAGGCGGTGGCCCGCGATCTCGCCGACGAGGGATTCGACGTCGTCGCCACCGCGGACGGCGTGGGCAGTGCCGGTCGACGTGCGGCCGCCGTCACCCCCGATGTGGTCCTGATGGACATGCAGCTGACCGACGGGACCGGTACGGAGGCGACGACGGCGGTCCTGGAGGTCTCGCCGAAGACCCGCATCCTCGTGCTGTCCGCATCGGGTGAGCGCGACGACGTCCTCGAGGCCGTGAAGGCCGGGGCCAGCGGCTATCTGGTGAAGTCGTCGTCACGCGAAGAACTGGTGGACGCGGTCCGGGCGACGGCCGACGGCCAGGCGGTCTTCACCCCGGGTCTCGCGGGGCTGGTGCTGGGCGAGTACCGGCGCATGTCCCAGCAGCCCGACGCCGCACCCGCCGCGCCCGCGCTCACCGAGCGTGAGACCGAGGTGCTGCGTTTGGTCGCAAAAGGACTGAGCGCCAAGCAGATCGCGCGGCGCCTCGACCTGAGTCACCGGACCGTCGAGAACCACGTCCAGGCCACCCTCCGCAAACTCCAGCTCGGCAACCGCGTGGAACTCACCCGCTACGTCATCGAACACGGCCTCGAGGAGGAGTGAGCTCCCGTGAGGCCGTGGTCGGATCTGTTCGGTGCCGAGCGAACGCTATTCGGTGGTGAGCTTGCTACGAGAGACGGTCCTCCTCGACGTCGGCCTTGGCCCTTGGAGAGACCGAGTAGAGGGTAAGGCTGGAAGGGGTCAGCAATGCACCCCCAATGTCTGGGTGCGGCGTAGCCGCTTCCGATCAGGTGACGGTGCAGCCAGCAGTAGTCTCGCCGCAGCCGGGGTGCCGGCCCCGTACAAGGGACCGGGGTCCCGCGCCCGAGGGGTGCTCGAGCGGCGGGTACCGCCGGTAGTTACTGCTTTGTGAGGGTGTCGGCGAGAATGATCAGCAGTCGGCGGCCGTCCGGGAAGTGGGTTGCGCCCGTGCGGTGACTCGTTCGCTTTCCGCCTTGTCGGCGCATTCGCGGAGCGACTTCCCTCGTCCGCACGGTCTGATACCCAATCACCATCTCTCACGTAGCGAAAACTCGCTGGGTCACGGGCCGGGCAGTCAGCGCCGCCAGAAACGCGCAGTGACAATCCTCAGGATGGCCACGGATCATGGTCGTGCAAAAACGTTGGTGGAGGACCCGTCTTTACCGGACCGCCACCTCCCACAACAGCTAGCCAGTTTCTGGCACGTGTGCAGATAGTCAGGGTGACGGACACCGGGTCATCTAAAGACTTGCCCCCCGGCTTTCACCGCCTGCCACGAGCCCGCTGCGGCGCAGACCGATTCCGAAGCCAACACGTAAGCCCATTGCTCTGGGACGTCGTAGCATGCGTTGACGGTCTTGACCCAGGCCGCCGCGGCATCCCTTTTTGCGATCACGGCGGGCGCAGTCATCTCGCTGTCGCGTTTGCCTTCCACGATCCAGTGCACACCTTCGTCGTCGATGACGATGAAGTCCGGTTCGTACTGGCGTTGAACCGCGCCAGCTAGGTAGGTGATCCGCAGGGGAACGGTTTTGTCGATCCGTACCCACGCTCGGATGCTACCGGGCTGTTCGAACAGCGATGCCAGCGTGAACTCAGTCGAGTACGCATCGAAGCAGTTGATCTCGTACACCGACTTCGCCCAGCCTGAGTACGGGTAGCCTCGCTCAAAGTCCTTGGACCCGGTGACCACTTGCCGGTCCGCTGGCGGTCGGGTCTCGTACCGGTCGGATGGCTCAGGCCACTTGACCGGTTTCACCTCACGCACTTCACGAGCCGGGGACGACGTCTGCTTCGCAGCGATCCACTCGGTCAGGCGGGCGGTGGCGAGCCTGCCGTGCTCGGGACGCCACGGAGTGTCCTCGTTCACCTCCGCGCCCTTGAGGAAGACCTGCGCGATCTTGACCGCGGCGTTAACCTCAGAGGCTGTGGCCTCCACCGCGTTGGTGCGGATCAACCGCGCGACCAGGTCGCTCTCAATCGTGTCGAATGGCAGAGCGGTTTGCGTCGCAACGATCTGCTCGACCTCGTCACGGATCACCACGTGCGCTGTGCCGTCTGCGCCCCGTTCGGCGTCGATGGCCTTGCGGGTCAGTGTGGGAGCGTTGTCCTGGGCGAACGTCCGCCCCAGCGCCTCAACACTGGCTAGGTTGATCTGGTTTAGAGAGAACGGGTCACGCTCCCACCTGGTCACAACGGACGGCAGGAACAGCGGGATCTTCACACCACCCGGTGAACGCGGTTCGAGCTTCCGGGTCAGAACCGACCTCGACGTCTGACCGACTGCGACACGTGCGTCGATCGTCGACACCGACAGCCCCAGATGACTCTGGTCGACTGTGTCGACCTTGAGTTCATCCTCGTCAAACAGCCCGAACTGCTCCGGATCGGCCGCCGCTGCACCGGGCAGCAGAATGTTGACGGCCCCGGACTCGGGCGGTGTGAAGTCCAACGGCAAGGAGTCCTGTTCACCTAGCGGCACACCTGAATCGTGCCGCCCCGGAGACGGGTTCGCCACGACGGTGGCGTTGTCCACCCGATTGCCCAAGGTCTCCTCGATGAGCGCTTTCGCCTGCTTGAGCAGGGCGGCGAAGGACCTGTGGGAGAGCACTTCCACCGTGTCAAGCATCGGGTTTCCGGTTCGCTGCCCGAAGGGCAACCGGAGCCCGCGGCCCAGGATTTGCTCAGTGAGCAGGTTCGACTCCATCGACCGCACGGAGGCAATGACGTAGATGTTTTTCACATCCCACCCCTCCTTGAGCATCGACACCGATACCACCGCGCGGATCTTCGACCCAGGGTCCTCCAGGCGGTCGAGCTGGTCTAGGGTTGCGTCGGGCTGGTCCGAGGTCACCAGTAAAACCTCATCCGGGTCGCCCAGCATGTCGGAACCGATCAGCAGATCCCTGTACTCGGTCGCTTCCTGGATGGTGGTCGCGACGAGGAACATCACCGGCTCGACGTACTTGCGACCACGGACCTGATGGCAATATGCGCGCATCGCGTCGCGTTTCGCATCGAGTAGCGTGAGCCCGTCGGCGAGCTGAGTGCGAATGTCGTGGATTCCGTCCTGGCGGGACACCAGCACCGGGATCTTGAGGTACCCGTCCGCGATCGCCTCGGACAGCGGATACCGGAAGACCCGAAGCGGTAGGGACTCCTCGTGTGGTGTGGCGGTCAGGCCGACGGTGGCGAGCGGTCGCAGGCCGGTGATGGCTGCCTCGAACTTCTTCGCCGAGCCCGAGTAGTACACGTGGTGCTCGTCGGCGATGACGACCAGGTCATCAGCACTCTCGAGATACGACCGGACAGCAGTACCGAGCGTCTCGTGCGGCCTGTCAGCGCGGCGCCGGTCCTCCTTGTTCGGCCGCAGCAGCGATTGCACAGTGAACACGAAGACCTTGAACAGGTCTGGGTTCTCAAGTGCCGCACCGACCTCCCCGCGGTCGACCGAGTCAAGGGTGATTATCATCGGGCGGCTTTGCAAGCCCCGCAAATACTTTGGATGTCCCGGGGTGAGGTTGTCGATAGTCTTGCGCTGGATCGTCGACCCCGGTGTCACGATCACGACGTTCCGGATACCCGACTCGTAAAGGTAGTCGAGCAGACCGCCGGCGATGTACGTCTTGCCGACGCCGGTAGCCAAATCCGCAATCATCTCCGTGCCTGGCTTGGCCGTGTCGAGTGCGCGAGCGAGCGCATCGAGGGCGGCCTGGTTCGGCTCGCGAAGGTCGAGATTGTAGGAGACCTGCTCGACGAACCCGGGATCGTAGGAAATGCTCACGACGCTGATCCTCCCGCGCCGGTGCGGCGACGCATTCGGCGGGCACCGGAGGTCAAGAGGTCTCGGGGAGCCTTGCGTATCCGGGAGCCCCTCGAGACCTTGGCCAGCACCACTTCCGCACCGGGGAGAACAGACTTCGCGACGATCGTGACCCGTTGCTTGTCCTCGAGCGCACCAACAATCTGCCGGACCTCCTCTTCGCCGACAGCACCGTCGAGAACAGCGAGTCGCATCCGGCCACGCACCCCGCAGAACGGCTCAGCATCTTGCTGCCACTCGAATCCCAACTGGCCGGCCACCGCGCGGGCGAACCGCCTGTTGGTGGCCCAATCCGCGAGTACAACGCCGTAGGGGGTGTCTTCGTACATAGAGGCTCCGACTTTAACCCCGCGGAATCCTCCACCCCCGGACCAACCTGCGGTTCCGGAAATTCCTCCGGTGTCTTCACCGGTGACCACCTTCACCAGGCGTGGGCGGGTGAAGGAGTCGACCGTCGATTCAAGGACTTCGACGGTGATCCAGCGTCGATGTATCTTGTGTGCGACGGCCGCTGTGGAACCGGAACCTGCGAAACAGTCGAGGACGATGTCTCCTGGTTCAGTAGCAATATGAATAACCCGCTCCAGGAGGCGTTCAGGCTTCGGTGTCGCGAATGCATCCTTGCCGAAGAGTTTTGCCAATTCCAACTTCGCTTCGCGGTTGTTCCCGACGTCTTCGTGAAGCCAGACGGTGTTCGGCACCAGCCCTCCGAGTTCGGACTGGAATCGCTTCCGGAACGGGAAGGTCCGTCCGGTCTTGCCCCACCACAGGCGCTTATCCTCGCGAAGCTGCTCGAACACCTCCTGCTTCACAGCCCAGGGCCGTCCTGGGCGGGGCCTGAAGGCGTCGCCGTGCGGTCCGATGACCTCGTAGTGACCGTCGGAGTACGGCTTCGACGCCGTCAAATCACTGCGGCGCCAAGGGCCGCGGGGGTCGTTGTCCGGGTTCCAGAAGTCCGCATCGCTCTTCGCGGTACGGGCCACCCTGTTTGGGCGCCACTGCTTTGCATCGCGGCCATAGACAAGAATGAAGTCGTGGTCAGCTGAAAAGTGCATCGCCGAGTTGTTGCGGGCGTGGATCTTCTGCCAGATGACGGTGGTGATGAAGTTTCCTGCACCGAATATCTCGTCCATTAGGACACGCATTCGGTGCTGTTCGACGTCATCTAGGTGGACCCAGACCGACCCGTCCGGCGCGAGGAGTTCGCGTATGAGCAGCAGTCGTTCACGTATGAAGGAAAGCCAGGTCGAATGCTCCATCCAGTCGTCGTAGTGGGCGAACGCCTGGCCTGTATTGAACGGGGGGTCGATGTAAACCAGCTTGATCTTGCCGCGGTACTGCTGGCGGAACTCGGGGACCTCGTTGAGAATACGGAGCACGTCGAGGCTGTCGCCAACGAACAGCAGGTTGTCGGCGTGGGGATGCTCATCGTCGACCTCGCCGACTGAATCGACGAAATCGGTAAGCCGAACCTCCGAGGCTGACGGGTGATCCCGATCCACCCAGACGGGTTTGCCGCTGTCGTCTTTGGAGAGGAGCAGGAACTGATCCTTACCCGGCCATACGAGTTCGAGGCGTGCCCTGGACACGAGAGCGGGCCCCTCCCTTCGGTCGTAGATGAAGCAGCAGGTCTCGCTGGGATCGAATCTCGACGACAAGCGCATCGCTGCGCGATTCCTGTAGCCCCATCGGGGCTACTTCGGCGAGTTGAACTCGTTCGTCGGCAGGTCGTAGGTCTGATTTCCGTAGTCCGTGTCAGACCACCACGCGTAGTTCCACTCGCGTGTGACCTCGAGACGGTCCGCCCAAGGGAACGCCTCCGCGGCCATCGTTCGGACAGACGTCTCGATCTTGTCGACGGCCCGCTCCAGATGCCGATCCTGAATGTTCTTGCTGATTCCATCAGCGACGCAGAACTCGAAGGTCAACTTCAGTCGACGGGGCGCTGTTCCCACCAAAATCACTTCTTTCCACCAGGATCGAGCTTTTCGAGAAGTCTAACAGTTTCAGCGAAAAGCTGGCTGTTGAAGGGAATTAAAACCGGCGTAGTAGGCGTGGACTTACGCCGGCTGAACGCGACCGGTCAGCGACCGGCAAGCACATTAATCGAGTTCGCCGGCGCAGCGCGTCGCACGCCGCGACGTGACGCGTGTTGTAGCAGGACGAGTAAGCAGAAGGTGCGTGGCGTGTCGCCCAAGGCCACCTCGAGATCCCAGGGAGGTCGAGCGTGACCGGCAGCCATTGAGGATGATTACGTGAGCATGTCTGCACGTGGCCTCATGAGCCCGTGATGGCGGCATAGAGTCTTAGTGGCGTTGAGGCGACCAGTGGAGCAGTCAAGGAGTGAAGTGGAAGCATTACAGCTTGTATTTGGAGCTTGTCAAGATGTCTGTGTAAGAACGTGACTCCTGGGTTTCCTGTGGTTGCTGGTTGGGTCTAGTTGAGGTGGGGTTCGATGCGGTCGGGGTAGGCCAGGGCTAGTTGCCCGAGGGCCTGTTTCCAGTTCGTCACGACTTGGCCCTCGACGAGTCTGCCGGGGGCTCTGCGCGTGGCGGCGGGCTTGCCGCGTTCCTTCTCGCGTTGCCGGGCCCGTTTGTCCTCGATGTCGCAGATCGCCAGCCACAGCAGTTTGCGCGCCGCGAGATCGTTGGGGAAGTGTCCCCGATTCTTGATGACCTTGCGGAGCTGGTAGTTCAGCGACTCGATCGAGTTGGTGGTGTAGATGACTTTGCGGAGCTCGGGCGGGAACGCCAAGAACGGAATGAACCGGTCCCACGCTCGATCGAAAGCTGCTGCGGCACTCGGATATTTGGTCCCCAGTTCCGAGTCTCGGAAGGCTTCCCATTCGCGGCGGGCGGTCTCGGCGTCGGGGGCGGTGTAGATCGGTTTGATCGCCCGCGCGACCTCTTTGCGGTCCTTGTAGTTCACGAACCGCATCGAGTTGCGAATCAGATGCACCACACACGTTTGCACCGTGGCCAATGGCCAGGTCGCCTCGATCGCCTCGGGGAACCCGGTCAACCCGTCGCAGCACACGATGAGCACGTCCTTGACGCCGCGGTTGGCCAGATTCGCACACACCCCGGCCCAGAACTTCGCGCCTTCCTCGGCTTGTATCCAGATGCCCAGCACGTGCTTGACGCCGGCCATGTCGACACCAATAGCGATGTGGGCGTGCCTGTTTCGGACATGACCGCCGTCTTTGACCTTCACCACCAGGGCGTCGAGGTAGATGACGGGATACAACGCCTCCAGCGGCCGGTTCTGCCATTCATCGACCGCGTCGAGGACCTCGTCGCAGATCTTCGAGATCGTCTCATGCGACAGATCGGTGCCGATCGTCGAGGCCAGATGATGCTGAATGTCGCGCAACGTCATGCCACCGGCATACAGCGAGATGATCATGTCGTCGAGCCCGCCGAGCCGGCGGGAACCCTTCGGTACCAGGCGTGGGGTGAACGTGCCGGCACGGTCACGAGGAACGTTCAACTCGACCGGCCCGGCCGCGGAGTCCACCGTTTTCGGGCTCGACCCGTTGCGGGCGTTGGGCAGTTGCCGACCGGCCGGATCGCCCTTGGCATAGCCGAGGTGATCGGTCAGCTCGGCCTTCAGGCCGCGTTCGAGGGCGAGTTTGATCAGACCCGGGATCAGGCCGCCGTCGCCGGTGATCTGGACCTGGCCGGTATCGATCTGGGCCAACAACTCATCGACCATGCCCGAGGCCTCCAGCGCCTCGGCCACCTCCGCGGTCGAACGCGGCTCAGCCAACTCAGGCAGCTGCTGACCGTCGTCGTGCTGCTTATCGTCTAACGCCATGCTCATAGATTGTCCTCTCACTGATGAGCACTGGACTTACACAGACCATCTGACACCCCCTGTATTTGTGATCGGCCTATACCTTTTGCCGGCTATCGTCGCCGAGATCCGGAAGGTGCCGAACCGTGGATCGGTGTTCATCGTGAACTTCTTCCTTGGGTGGACGGTCATCGGGTGGATCGTGGCACTGGCGATGGCCGCTAGGGATGCCGCACCGAAGCCACATCCGAGCCAGCTCGCGCAGCCGCCGCACCCCCAGCAACAGCAGTCGCAGTACCCCCCACAACAGTCGTCCCCCCCACAGCCCACGTACCCCCCGCAACCCACGTACCCCCCGCAACCCACGTACCGACGTCCAAACCCGCTGAGGTATCGAGGCAACTGACTTCAGGAGAGCCCCCGTCATTGCGGCGCTCCTTCGTAGTCAGGAACTCTGATTGCCCCACGTACGTGGTGATTGACGAGGGAAGCTCCGGGCAGACCTGGGTTCAGCGCCGATCATCACCCCGATGAGTGCGTACGAACCCAACGCCCCGGCGGTGGCGGGGGTGAGCTGACCGAGCTGGGTCGGGTCGTCGAGCAGGGTGGGTAGGACGGTGCCGTAGACGACGACGTCGTAGCCGTCGAACACGATGGCGATGGTCGCGAGTGCGACGACCCAGAGCACGCTCCTGCGATGCTCCGGTGATGTCCAGGTGGATGAGATCATGCGGGCCGTCCCTTCCGCGATGGTGTGCCGGGAGACATCCTGAGTGAGAAGTGGGGTCGGTCACATCCGAGATATGCCCAGAGCCGACCCATCCGGGATTGATCGTGACCGGTGATCAATCGAGCATGCGGAACGTACGGGTGGCTTCGACTCGGCTCGTCGCTGCGCTCCTCACCGGCTCAACCAGCGGAGGCGGCGGCTCGGGCGGTGGGGGGCTCAACCAGCGGAGGG
>ERZ501064.88-NODE-88-length-25263-cov-8.220129_pt1 | contig 25263 bp, 25 predicted proteins | sample MGYA00510851_ERZ501064 | MGnify/ENA primary metagenome ERZ501064 (study PRJEB25958, sample SAMN03398529) | human skin metagenome | study: EMG produced TPA metagenomics assembly of the Human Skin Microbiome Metagenome (human skin metagenome) data set. | reverse complement strand
GGCGCCCGGGGGGGGGGGGGGAGCGGGCCCCAACGAAGGGCTGACGAGGTAAGTCGCCAAACCCTTCGTGGCTCGTCGCTTGCGCTCCTCGCACCTCAGGGAGCAGAAGCAGTGGCTTGCGCTCCTCGCACCTCAGGGAGCAGGAATTGTGCAGACTTTTGGATTGGGAGCGGGGTTACTCAGCTACCGAAGAACCACGGGAACGTCCTGGGGCGGGCCTGCGCACGCGGTTGGGTGCGCTGCTGCGGACGCGCCGGACGCCGGTTCTGGGTCTGCGACTGACGGTTCGGTGCGGGCTTGTTCGGCATTCGTTCATCCTGTTCTCGTTCGGTCGCACCGGTCTTTCAGGTCCGGTGCGGTCGCACGTTCCGGCGACGAATCCCAAAGTAGGGGGCCGACCTTCGGGTTCGGATGGCTCCGGCTGTCAGCTTCCTGGGAGACGGAGCCCGCGTGTCAGCGGGAGTGACGCCCCGGCGCGTCCGGGCCCTCACCCGGGAAGTCGCCCGGGTATTGCTCACCGGGATAACCGCTTCCGGGGCCGGGAGGCGGGTAGTTGCCGGGGCCCGGGTAGTTCCCGGGCGGCGGGTAGCTACCGGGTGCCGGCTGCGGCGTCGGATACGGCTGGCCCGAAGGGCTTCCGGGCGGCGGGCCCTGCGGCGGACGATTCTGCGGGACGGACTGGGACGGAACGTTCTGCGGCGGAACCGATTGCGGGGGAGTGGGTTGCGACGGCGGGCCCTGTGGTGTCGGCGGAGTCGAGATGCGTTGCGTCGTACCGGCTCCGGCGGGTGCTTCGTACGGGGCGAAGGAGCCCGACGGCGGACCGTAGGAGTCGCCGACCGGACCGGACGGATCGGAGAGATGCGCCGGCAGATCACTCTCGGCCTCCGCCTTGGCCTTCGAGGCGCCGTCGGGGTCCAGCAGATCACGGATCTCGGACAGCAGCGCGATCTCGGTGACCTCCGCCTTCTTGCCGAAACCGCCCAGCTCGGCCAGCTTGTTGTACGGCAGGATGATGATGAAGTACACCACTGCGGCGATGATCAGGAAGTTGATCACCGCGGTGATGACACTGCCGAGGTCGACGAATGTCGATGGGTTGTCGGTGATCTGGAAGCCGAGTCCCTGCGCCGCGTCGGAGCCGACGGGGATCGAGTTGATGATCGGCTGGACGATGCCATCCGTGAACGCGGTGACGATCGCGGTGAACGCAGCGCCGACGATGACCGCTGTCGCCAACTCGACGACATTGCCCTTGAGTATGAAGTCCCTGAATCCCTTGAGCACGGTGTGCGGCCTCTTTTCGGTGATGTCCTGCTCTTGTCCGGCGATTCTGTGCACGATCGGAGCAAATCCGACATGCAGCTTGGCGAGCTCGTACTACCCTATCCACGATCGCGAACGAACCAATCCATTTGACTTGATTTCCCCGGCTGTGTCGTGATGCCGTGACCCGCCCGTTCGTCAGTGCAGGACCACCGCGAGCGCCGTATCGAGCCCCGCCGCCGCGACCCGATGGGCGGATGCGGCGTCCATCGCGAGCAGCACCGGGGTGGCCGCGGTCCCGCCGGGAGCGATACCACCCGACTGTGATTCGGCAGCGTGAAGTGCGACGACGGCGCGGCGGGCCAGCACTTCCGCCTCTTCGGTCAACACGTCGACAACGTCGCCGGGTCGCAGCAGCGCGGTCACGGCCTCGTCCGACAGTCGTATCGGTACGAGCCGGGCATCGTCGTCCCCGGTCAGGTCGGCGGGTAGACGTGACGACAGCAGGCGGGCATCGGTGAGGATTTCTCCTCCGCGGACACGCCCGGTCACGGTTCGCCCGAGTGCGGGTGCCGCCTCGGTGAGGACACCGTCGGGAACCGTGGCTTCCGCGACGCTCCGCGGCGCCAGATCGTCTATCTCGACCACCTGTCCCGGCAGCAGGTCATGCGCGGCAACCATGACCTCGACGTCGCCGTCGGCGCGTGTTCCGGCAACCCCCACCACCACGGCCGCGACGACCAGTCCTGTCGCGGCGACACGTCGGATCAGGACGCTGCGCGTCCACCCCGGTCGCAGCGCCGAACTCACCCGGTCACGAATTCGAGGCCCGAGTGAGGCTTTCGACGGAAGCTTCGACGGGGGAGACATGTGACGAAGGCTAGGTCCGTCTGCCCGGGTGATCGGCCCGTGGAACTCGTCTGTGGACAACATCAATCGGGCCGTCGACCGGTGTGGACAGCGGTCCGGCCGTGGGCCCGGAATGGCCCGCGGCATTGCGGTGGGGGAGAATCGATGTTCTGTGCCGGGAAGTCTGGTCGGCCGCTCGTCGCGCGGGCGGCGTCCGGCGCACCGCGTGCGATCGAGCAGAGGAGAGCCTATGGCCGACGAGCAACCGACAGCAGACAGCGCACGCAAGGCCGATCGCATCCGGCGCTGGGCGGCGCTAGACACGACCAGTGGGGCGCTGCTTCTGGTGGCCGCCGCTGTTGCAGTGTTCTGGGCGAACTCGCCGTGGCGGGAGGCCTACGATTCTCTGCTCCATGTCGAGGTGGGGCCTGAGGCGCTGCACCTACATCTGTCGCTGGCGCACTGGGCGTCCGACGGGCTGTTGGCGATCTTCTTCTTCGTCGTCGGAGTCGAACTGAAACACGAGTTCGTGGCCGGAAGCCTCCGGGATCTCAAACTCGCCGGTGTTCCCATTGCGGCCGCGGTGGGTGGCATGGTCACGCCCGCGCTCTGTTACGTCGTCGTGGTGGCGATCGGCGACCCGGACGGGCTGCACGGCTGGGCGATCCCCACCGCCACCGACATCGCCTTCGCTCTCGCAGTTCTCGCGATCTTCGGCCGCGGTCTCCCGCTCGCCCTGCGGACGTTCCTGCTGACGCTCGCAGTGGTCGACGACCTGCTCGGGATCATCGTCATCGCGACCTTCTACACCGAGAAGATCGACTTCGTCATGCTGGCGGCCGCCCTTGCCGCGGTGGCGCTCTTCGCCGTGCTGGTGCGGCAGGCGTGGCGGTGGTGGCCGGTCCTCATCCCGGTCGCCGTCGTCGCGTGGGGTCTGATGCACGCGTCCGGGGTGCACGCGACCGTTGCGGGCGTACTCCTCGGGTTCGTGGTGCCGGCCGTTGCGATCCGTGGTGAGGAGGAGCCGCGCACCGAGCGACTCGACGACGCGGTCCGCCCGTACTCCTCGGCGCTCGCCCTGCCGGTGTTCGCCTTCGCGGCCGCGGGCGTCACCGTCGTGGGTGGTGATGGTTCGATCGTCCAACCGGTGTCGATCGGAATCGTCGTCGGTCTCGTCGTCGGCAAGGTCGTGGGTGTGATGGGTTCGACGTGGCTGATGACCCGGTTCACGCCGTTGCGCCTACCAGACGCGATCGGCATCCGCGATCTGCTGCCCGTCGGATTCCTCACCGGAGTCGGTTTCACCGTCGCGTTGCTGATCGCCGAGTTGAGCTTCGAGGGCGGCTCCGACGACCACGCCGCCGCGGCCAAGGCGGCCATCCTCGTCGGATCTGTCGTCTCGGCAGTGCTCGCCGCGTTCCTGCTGCGGTGGGACGCTCGACAGGCCCGCGATCCGGACATGAACCGCGACAACATCCCCGACATCGACAAGGACGTCATCGGGGGATGAACCCGCAGGCCTCGGTCCGAGGCCTGCGGGTCGTGTGTGGACGGTCCTACTTCGCGACCGTGACCTCGTCGGTGCGTTCGTCGGCGCGGCCGTAGGACTCCCAGAACGTCGCCCCGACGATTCCGAGAGCGATCGGGTCGAAGATCGGGTCCTTGCCTTCCTTCTTCTGCTTCTCGTAGTCGCGCAGCGCTTTGAACGCGGGTTGCTGCAGGATGATGATGCCGACGATGTTCAGCCACGCCATCAGCCCGACTCCGATGTCGCCGAGGGTCCACGCCTCGCTGGCGGTCGAGACGCATCCGATGGCCACCGATACGAGGATCAGTGCCTGCAGGAGCATCGTGAGGTTCGAGCCCAGCGTGCTGCGCAGCGGACCGATGTAGATGGTCGCCGCCTTCCCCATCAGGAACCGCAGGTTGGTCTCGGCCATGTAGTAGTAGGCGATGATCGTGGTCAGGCAGAAGAACATCAGAGACACCGCGACGAAGGTCGAACCGGCGCCGCTCCACATGCTGTCGAAGCCGATCTGGACGAAGGTGGGTCCGACGTCGGTGGCCGTCGGCAGCAGTCCGCCGTCGGCGATCACCGCGCCGTCGGCACTCTCGCCCTCGAACACCCGGTACGCACCGGTCGAGATGATGAGGAAGCCGGTGGCCGAGCACACGAAGAGGGTGTCGATGTAGACGGCGAACGCCTGCACGAAGCCCTGCTTCGCCGGATGCGAGACCTCGGCGGCCGCGGCTGCGTGCGGTCCGGTGCCCTGGCCGGCTTCATTGGAGTAGATGCCGCGCTTGACGCCCCACATGACCGCAGCGCCGACCACCGAACCGAAGACGGAGTCGATCCCGAAGGCGCTGGCGAAGATCATCCGGAGGACTTCGGGAATCTCGGACGCGTTGAGGAACACCACCACCAGCGCGAAGAGGATGTAGAGGACCGCCATGAACGGCACGACAACGGTGGCGAAGGTAGCGATGCGCTTGACCCCGCCGATGATGACGAAGGCGAGCACGATGACGACGCCGATCGCGACGGCCCAGTCCGCGATACCCCACGCCTGGTTCATCGCCAGGGCCATGGAGTTGGACTGCACGCTCGGGAGCAGCAGCCCGCAGGCGAGGACGGTCACGGCGGCGAAGATGAGCCCGTAGACCTTGAAGAGCGGGGCCGCCTTGGTGTGGGCCAGCGCCTTGCTGAAGTAGTAGGCCGGGCCGCCGCGATACTCGTTCGTCAGCGGATCGCGGGTCTTGTAGATCTGGCCGAGCGTGCACTCGACGAACGAGGTCGAGGCCCCGAGGAACGCCATCGCCCACATCCAGAACAGTGCACCCGGACCGCCGAACGCGATCGCCGTCGCCACACCGGCGATGTTCCCGGTGCCGACGCGACCGGCCAGCGAGATCATCAACGCCTGGAAGGACGAGACGCCATCGGGCGAACTCTGACCGTGGCGCATCACCCGGATCATCTCCGGTATGTGCCGGATCTGCAGGAACCGCGAGCGGATGGAGAAGTACACCCCCACTCCGAGGCATAGGTACACCAACGGATTGCTCCAGATGATGCTGTTCAGGTCGTTGAGGAAGTCGGTCATGGCGGCTCCAGCGATGGTGGGATCGGCCGCTCGTGGCGGTCCGACCCGGTGATCGAGCGGTGAACTGGTTGCTTCAGCTAGGGGAACACTTTGCACGACTGCACGCGGCGGTGCGCGCCAAGGTGCGAAATCCGCCGGCCGGGAGCCACGCTTAGCACTCGGAATGAGGGAGTGCCAAAGTCGGTTACACTGGTCATCGTTTACTGACATTCGGAGGTTTCGCGGTGCCCACCTACTCGTATGCCTGCACGGAGTGCGACAACAAGTTCGACATCGTCCAGTCCTTCTCCGACGACTCGCTGACCGAGTGCCCGCAGTGCGCAGGCCGCCTGCGCAAGCTGTTCAACTCGGTCGGCATCGTGTTCAAGGGCAGCGGTTTCTACCGCACGGACTCGCGTCCCGGCTCGTCCTCGGACACCTCGACGTCCTCCTCGGACAGCTCGTCGTCGTCGTCGAGTTCCTCGTCGACGGACAGCTCGTCGAGCAGCTCCAAGTCGGACTCCGCGAGCTCGGCGTCGTCGACCAAGAGCGAGACCAAGGCCGCGACTCCCGCCTGACCCGCGTCCCACGACGACAACGTCATATGCCGACCCCGGGCCGGTGTCACCCGACACCGCCCGGGTTCCGCTGTACCCCGGGTCAGCCGAGTCGGCGGAACCCGTCTCCGGGAGTGAGAGTCCAACCGACCGGGACATCGTGGTCGCCGGACGGCAGTGAGTCGACGACCTCGTCGTCATAGACCACGCCGACGAGGTCGGCCGACAAACCGTGCAAGGTCCGGTCGTAGTATCCGGCGCCGCGTCCGAGCCGCACACCGCTCTTGTCGATAGCGAGCGCCGGGACCAGGATCACCGACGCCGCGCGGATCGCGGTCACCCCGACGCGGTCGGTGGTCGGTTCGAGAAGTCCCCAGCGTCCGGGAGCCAGCGAGTCCCGCCCCGTGTACGGCGCCCAGTCCATCGGTGCGGGATCGCCGTCGGGGACCACCGGGACCAGAACCGACACGCCTCGGTCGACAAGCGCGTCGAGCATCGAATTCGAGCCGGGTTCGGTGCCGACGGGGACATGCGCGGCGACCGTGACGTCGTATTCGAGCCGGAACGGGCATGAGTACATCCATTCGGCGAGGGCCGCGGCAGACCGGTCCCGCTCGTCGGCGGACCGACGCGATCGTCGATCCTCGATCTCTTGTCGCAGTTGCTGTTTCAGCGTTGTCAAGACCCGACCGTCCTTCGCGTCGTCTCGAGACCGGTGGCATGTGCACCCCGGCCGGGACAGCCGGGACGCCCGCACTGTATCCGACCGTCGGAACGAGCGTGGTGAGGTCCCGGTCACCGCCGTCTGTCCGGCCGAGAACCGGCACCTGTCCTAGGGTGGATTCATGAGTGCGACGGATAAAGCTGGTTTCAGTGAGTACGAAGGTGTACCCAACACTCCGCCGATCCCGCGTACCGCGGTCGTCCCGGCAGCCGGGTTGGGAACGAGGTTCCTGCCGGCGACCAAGACGGTGCCCAAGGAGTTGCTGCCGGTGGTCGACACCCCCGGCATCGAGCTGGTCGCCGAAGAGGCCAAGGCGGCCGGCGCCGAGCGTCTGCTCATCGTGACCTCGCCGGGCAAGGACGGCGTGGTCGCCCACTTCGTCGAGGACCTCGTCCTGGAGAACACGCTCGCCACGCGCGGCAAGGAGTCCATGCTGGCGAAGGTGCGCAAGGCGCCCAACCTGCTCGAGGTCGCGTCGGTCGTGCAGGAGAAGCCGTTGGGCCTGGGGCATGCGGTCGGGTGCGTCGAAAGCTATCTCGACGACGACGAGGACGCCGTCGCGGTGCTGCTGCCCGACGATCTTGTCCTGCCCGGGGGCGTCCTGGAGGTCATGGCCCGCACGCGTGCACGCCGGGGCGGGTCCGTGCTGTGTGCCATCGAGGTGCCCGAGGACCGGATCAGCGCGTACGGCGTCTTCGACGTCGAGCCGCTGCCCGATGCCAACAACCCCAACGTGATGCGGCTCAAGGGCATGGTCGAGAAGCCCGAACCGCAGGATGCGCCGTCGAATCTGGCCGCCGCGGGTCGCTACATCCTCGACCGCAAGATCTTCGACGCGCTGCGCCGTATCGAACCCGGCGCCGGTGGCGAACTGCAGCTCACCGACGCCATCGCGCTCCTCATCGAGGAGGGCGAGCCGGTCCACGTCGTCGTCCACCACGGCACCCGACACGATCTCGGCAACCCCGGCGGCTATCTCAAGGCCGCCGTCGACTTCGCGCTCGACCGCGACGACTACGGTCCCGATCTGCGCGAATGGCTCGAGAAGCGTCTCGCCGACGGCTGATTCCGCACGGGTGATCACCGGTCGCATCCGCGCGCCTCGCACGCTGTCGTGGGCGCGCTCGATAACGTTCTCCTGTGTTGTATCGAGTGCACGACGTGCCGAGCGCTGTCGGCCGCACGTCCCGGTGCACTGACCGGTTGAGACGGGGAGAGCGGTGAGATGCGGTCTGTCGAAGATCATCTGACGCTGGTGACCGCGGCGGCAGTGGCGCCGCGTCCGGTGCGCGTCGCGATCTCCGAGGCGCAGGGCCTGATGTGCGCCGAGGAGGTCGTCACCGAGCACCCGATGCCCGGCTTCGACCAGGCGGCCATCGACGGCTACGCGGTGCGTGCGGTCGACGTCGGTCTGGCCGGGGTGCTCGCACCCGAAGACCTGGAGGACTTCGACGCCAACGGCGCCGAGCTCGTCGACCTCGAACCGGGCGAACCGATGATCGTGTCCCTGCCGGTGGTCGGCGAGGTCGGGCCGGGCTCGCGGACACCGACGCGGCTGCAACCGCGTCAGGCGGTGCGCGTCGAGACCGGGGCCCCGATGCCGACGCTCGCCGACGCCGTGGTCCCGTTGCGCTGGACCGACGGTGGCGACCAGAAGGTCAAGATCGGACACGGCGTCGAGAGCGGCAACTACGTCCGGCGGGTCGGCGACGACGTGCAGCCGGGCGATGTCGCCGTCCGCGCGGGCTCGATCATCGGCCCGGCCCAGGTCGGGCTGCTCGCCGCGGTCGGTCAGGCACGCGTGATGGTGCACCCGCGCCCGCGCCTGTCGGTCATCTCGGTGGGCAGTGAGCTCGTCGACATCGACCGCACACCCGGTCCCGGTCAGATCTACGACGTCAACAGCTACGCGCTGGCCGCTGCCGCCCGCGACGCCGGCGCCGACGTGAACCGCGTCGGCATCGCCGAGCGCGAGGCGTCGCGGATGCGGGAGGTCGTCGAGGCGCAGCTCATCCGCTCCGAGATCGTGGTCATCTGCGGTGCGGTGGGGGGAAGTGCGTCGACCGCTGTCGCCGACGCGCTCGCCGACCTCGGCGACCTGGAGATCGTGCGGGTGGCGATGCACCCCGGGTCGGTCCAGGGCTTCGGGCGCCTCGGACGCGACGAGGTGCCGACGTTCCTGCTCCCCGCCAACCCGGTGAGCGCTCTGGTGACCTTCGAGGTGATGGTCCGGCCGCTCATCCGGATCGCGCTGGGCAAACGGCAACCGATGCGGCGGATCATCAAGGCGCGCACCATCGGACCGATCGCGTCGGTGCGCGGCCGCAAGGGTTACCTGCGTGGGCAGCTGATGCGGGACGAACGGTCGGGGGACTACCTGGTGCAGGTGCTCGGCGCCTCACCGACCGGGTCGTCGCACCTGCTCGCCGAACTCGCCGAGGCGAACTGCCTGATCATGGTCGACCCCGATGTCGAGGAGATGGGCACGGGCGACGAGGTCGAAGTGGCCTTCCTCGCGCAGCGCGGGTGACCCCTGCTGAGCAAGCAACGAACGAGCGCGTCGAGGTCGAGGCGCCCACCTCCGCTGGTTGAGCCGGCACCGAGCGGAGCGAGGAGCCGAGTCGAAGCCACCCTCGTTCGAGATACAGGTCTCATGCCGACTCGGGTGTGACAGCGCATAAACTTCTTCTCGTGTTCAGGTGGTTGAGCGGCAGTCAGGGAAGTCCGGGATGGCCGGCCACCCTCGGGCCGCTGCGCACCCGGACCGGCACGGTCACCCTGCGGCCCGTGAAGGTGCGGGATGCCAGGACGTGGAGCGAGTTGCGGATCCGCAACCAGAACGCCCTGTTGCCCTGGGAACCGACGGGTGTCGGAAGCTGGGCTGAACGCCATCAGCCCGGGTCGTGGCCGCCGCTGTTCGCGGTGCTGAAGTCGGAGGCCAAACGAGGTGCGCTGCTCCCGTTCGTGATCGAACTCGACGGCCGCTACGTCGGGCAGCTGACGGTCGGCAACATCCAGCGCGGCGCGGTGCGGACCGCGTGGATCGGCTACTGGGTCGACTCGGCCGTCGCCGGCAACGGCATCGCGACCGCCGCGGTGGCACTCGGGGTCGACCACTGCTTCGGGGCCGTCGGCCTGCACCGGCTCGACGCGACGGTCCAGCCCGCCAACGAGGCATCGCAGAAGGTGTTGACCAACATCGGATTCCGGCAAGAAGGACTGCTGCAACGGTACATGGACGTCAACAAACGCTGGCGTGACCACATGCTGTTCGCGCTCACGGCCGAGGAGGTCGTCGGCAGTGCGGCCGAGGCGCTCGTCCGGGCGGGTCGTGCGTCGTTCCACTGACCCTCCGCTGGCGATACGGCGGTCGCCCTGAGTTCGCGGCGGCGTCACCGCCCGGTTTCGACCGGGAAATCCCGTGCGCGCATTTCGGTTTCGATCGCGGCGCGCGTCCGGAGGTACGAACTCGTCCGAATCGAGTCGTCGGCGGTGAACAGCGACGGCATGAAGGTCGCACCTCGCTGATCACGATGTGCACCATCGGCTCCCGCCTGTAGCAGGGCGAGGCAGTGGTCGATGTTGAGTACGTCGGCCGCGGTGAACAGTGGTGTCCGGCCGGCCAGGGGCTGCACGGAGTCGAGGTCGGCGCCGCGGTCGATCAGCAGGCGCAACGCATCGTCGCGACGATGGCGCACCGCGGTGTGGACCACGTTGCCGCCGATCCGGTCGGATGCCTCGACCAGTCCCGCGTCGAACCCGATCAGGGTGCGGAAGGCAGCGAAACGGTCGAGCAACACGCTGTAGGCAACTGCGTTGTATCGGCCGGCGCCGGGGAGATGCGGGTCGGCGCCCGCCTGCAGCAATGCCGCCACCGCGCCCGGTGGTTCGAACTCCACTGCCCACTGCAGCGGCGCTATGTCCACGCGGCGCGGGTCGGTGTCCGGATCACCGCCGTGTTCGTGGAGGTCAGCGCCCTGTGCGAGAAGGGATTCGATCTGCGCCCGGTCGTCCCGCCGGGCGGCGTCGAGTAATCGAACGGTGGGGGCGGTGAAGTAGTCGGCCGCGTCCACGCGCGTCGAGACGACCTCGGCGATCCACCCGCACCCGGCGACCGCGCACGCCGACATCGCTGTCGCGAACAACGCAATCAGTCTTCTCATCCGCACCACGATCGTCCCTTCACGGCACTTGAACGATGTCCGATTTGTACGATAGTCCGCGCCGGCTCGCCGACGCATAGGCTCTTCGCATGACCGAGCACACCGACCATCTCGAGATCGTCGTCCGTGGCTCCGCCCGCGGGCGCTACCGGCCCGAACGCGGGATCATCCACCTCGCCGTGCGAGTGGAGGGTGCGGACAAGTCGGCCGTCTACACGCGGGCGGTCGAGGTCCACGCAGACCTGACGCGCGCGCTGACCGATCACGAGACGGCCGGCGCGGTGGCCGGCTGGTCCGCCGATTCGGTCCGGGTGTACTCGTACCGCCCGTACTCGGAGACCGGTGATCTACGAGACCCGGTCTACAACACGCGTATCCGCGTCGAAGCGGAGTTCGTCGACTTCGAGCGGCTGTCGGAGTTCATCGACGTCTGGGCGTCGGTCGACGCCGTCGAGATCGGTGACGTCGACTGGGACCTCCGCGCGGAGACCCGGCGGGACCGCGAACGGGAGCTGCGTCGTGCCGCGGTCGACGACGCGATCGTCAAGGCGCAGGCCTACTCCGACGCCGTGGGTCGAGGGCCGGTGGTTCCCGTCCTCCTGTCCGATCCGGACATGGCGCCGCGGGTGCCGCAGGCATCTCGTCGGGCCATGCCGATGGCGGTCGCGGCCGGCCCGCCCCCGCCGTCACTGGAACTGCGGACCGACGACATCGAGATCGGCGTCGCGGTCGACGCGCGCTTCCGCACGGCCTGACCCGCTTCTGCTGCCGGTGTTGCTGAGAGGCGCGTGTGAAACCACGCCGATTCGGTTGTCCCACGGCGCGTCTACCCGGGCGTGACTGCTCGCAGCCCTAGATTGTGGAGTGGCCTCGTGTGACCAGAGTGAATGAAGGGAGAGTCGCATGCCCAACTCCGTACTGTGGGTCTGTCTCGTCGCGGTCTGGCTCTTCGTGCTGGTCCCGATGGTCATCAAGGGACGCCCGCAGATCCTGAAGTCCACCGACGCGGCACGGAAGACGCGACTGCTGCATCGCGGAGGATCGCGTGCCACGACCGCGACGAAGAACCGCCGCCGGTCGTCGGCGCGTCACCCGCACGATCCGTCCTGGAAGTCCTCGCGCCGCAGCGCCACCGCGACGCTCGAGGCCGACGCCGACGCCGACGCCGAGAACGATGTCGACGCCGAGAAGGCCAAGCCTTCGACCCGACGTGCCGGCAGCGCGAAGGTCGAGAAGCCGACGGTGGAATCCGTGGATGGCGACACCGACTCCGAGACGGTGGACGCGGCTTCCGACGACGACTCCGTGAACGGTGACATCTCCGCCGACGCCGACGCGGACACCGACCGGGACCTCGATGCGGAGTCCGACGACGAGGCGACCGCGGACGCGGACAGCACCCCTGCCGCCGAGGTCGATGACACCGACGAGCTCGACAACGAGTACGAGGACGACTTCGCCGACGTCGACGGAGAAGTCGAGAACGGCGAGCTCGAGGACGCCGAATACGACGACGCCGAATACGAGGACGACTCCGAATACGAGGACGACTCCGAATACGAGGACGCGACAGACGAACTCGACGAGGACGAGTACGACGACTACGCCCGCGGGTCGCGTCGCACCGAATCGTCGTCGGCTCCCGTCGCGGAGTCCGAGGAGGATGACGTCGACGACGCCGCCGACACCGACTTCGACGAGGTGGCCGACAGCCGCCCGGCGGCGCGGACGGCGAGCAGCCGGCGGACGGGGCGCAGTGTCTACTCGTCGGAGAAGGAACGCGAGCTCAAATACCGCGAACGCCAACGGGTCACGGTGGGTCTGTTCGTGCTGGTGCTGTTGTCGGTCGTGGCCGGCGTCGTCGTCGGGACGCCCGGCTGGGTGGCCACCGGCGTCCTCGGCCTGCTACTGGTCGGCTACCTCGCGTACCTGCGGCGCGCGGTGAAGACGGAGCAGCAGATCCGGGCACAGCGACTCGCCCGTGCCAAGCGGTCGGCGCGCGCCGAGGAGGAGCGTCGTCGACGCGCCGCCGCGGTTCCGGAGTTCGCCGCCGCCCCGCCCCCTCCGCGACTTCGGCGACCCGGTGGCGCAACGGTTCTCGAGATCGACGACGAAGATCCTGTGTTCGATCACATCCCGCCGTTCCAGCGTCGACGGATGGACCGCGAGGACCTGCAGTACCGCCGCGTCGGCTGACTCGTCGAGAGCACTTCGGCAGCAGATCCGTTCAGCAGTGGGTGTCGCCCGGCGACACCCACTGCTGACGCGTTGGGGGCCTACTTGGTGAGTGCCGGCTTGCCATGCGCATCGAGCCACGCCTGACCGGCTTTCGCGGCCCGCGACAGTGCGAAACGTTCGCCGAGGTACGTCGCCGGGGCCCCGATCACGGGGATGTAGGCCAGCATGCGGAAGAAGGCCATCGGCTGCGGACGTTTCTCGAACTCGTCATCGACTGCGCGAAGCAACTTCGCCGCATCCCAGATCGCGGCGAACAGCGACTTCTCTCGCTCTTTGGGTTCGGACGGCAGGGATTTGCCGGACTCGGCGGTGACATCGGGGTTCGTGAGGTCGCGCTTGCACAGCACCGACGCCAGCAACTGCACCTGTCGCTTGCGATCGGTGACCTCGTACTCCCGGGCGATCGCGACCAGCACCATCGCCTGGTTGGCGAACCCGAGGTACGGCGTGATCGGTAGACGCTTCGCCCACACCCCGAAGACGCCCGGGAACGCCACGGCGCCGGTGTTCAGGGTGCCGATCCGGGTCACCCACCAGCTCGCGCGCTTGTGCATCGACCGCTCGGACCAGCCCTTCGTGCCGGGCCACTCCGCGACGTCGAGCAGCTTCGACGCCGCGTGCTGAGCCTGCTGCAGGCGCGAGTCGGAATGGTCGTCATCGTGGAAGGTGTGGCCCTTCAAGCCGAGCGGATCGCGCTCGGCGAGTGCATCGAGCACCGGGTTGATCACCCCCACGACATTGTCGAGAACACCGGCCAACTGCTGATCAGACATCTGAGGCACCCGACCAGCCTAGCCGTTTGGGAGTCGGCGGCCCCGGGCTGATAAAGTGGCTCGCGGTTGGTCGCAAGGCCTCCCGGGGCTATGGCGCAGTTGGTAGCGCGACTCGTTCGCATCGAGTAGGTCTGGGGTTCGATTCCCCATAGCTCCACCGCACGAGAGGCCCCGTACGCCCGAGTAGGTGTACGGGGCCTCTCGTTCTGACGCGCTGGTCGTCGAGCCAAGGCCAACAATCTGAGAGACTGGTGAACATGATCACCGCGATCCCGCTCGACGTCGATGCGATCGGTGCGGTGTGTGCGCGTTTCGGCGTTGCCAGGTTACGAGTCTTTGGTTCGGTACTCACCGAGAGTTTCGATCCCAGCAGCGACGTCGACTTTCTCGTGGAGTTCAGGGGGGATCGTGACAACGTCTTCCATGACTACTTCGACCTTGAGGCGGCGCTCGAACAGATCGTGGGGCGCGACGTCGACCTGGTGATGGCCAACGCGGTGAAGAATCCGTTCGTGGCGAAGTCGATACTCGACAATGCCGAAGATGTCTATGCGGCCTGAGAAGAATCGGGCTGCCTACATCTGGGAGGCACTAACCGCCGCACGAAACGTCCGGCTCATCGTGGCCGACGTGTCTTTGGACCACTACATCGGTGACCTCCTGGTCGAGTCAGCGACGGAACGTCAGATCGAGATCGTCGGTGAAGCCCTTCGCGGTCTCAGACGTCGGGATGAGGTTCTTGCTGAGCGAATACCGCATGTACACAAGATCATCGGGATGCGAAACATCCTCGTTCACGGCTACGCGCAGGTTGACAGCTCGATCGTGTGGACGGCGGCAACCAAAGACGTATGCGCGCTCATACCGGTGCTGGAGCGCCTTCTCGCCGAGTTCGACCGTGAAGCCGGCGACGTTCGAGGTGAGAGCCACGCGTAGGGTCCGCACTCTTGCCCGCAGTCGGTAGCGCGACACGTTCGCATCGAGTAGGTCTGGGGTTCGATTCCCCATAGCTCCACCAGAAGGTCGTTGTTCAAACCAACGACATCACCGGTTTGAGTTCCAGATTCCGCCGTCCGTCCCTGTTGGCGGACGGCGAGGGTCTGGACGTCGCGGTCGAGGAACACGTTGAACGGGACGCCGGGTTCGCCGTGGATGGCGTCGTCATCAGTGACGATGAGCTTGTCGAAGAAGGCTTGGTTGGCGATCCTGCGGAGCGAATCGTCGATGCTCATGTAGATGGCGTGCATGTCCCCGGCGAGGGCGAGGCAGTCGTCCAGGTGGGCTTTGGCTTGGTCGTACTCGATGTCGCCGGCGTTGATCTGCGCGTCGAGGAACGCGAGCCGCCGCGCGATGCGGTCCTGCTCGGTGCCGAGCAGGTCGAGGGGCACGGCTCCGGCGTAATGAGCCTGCATGAGCTTGGTGCGCTCGTCACGGAGCGCGTCGCGTTCTGCCTTGTACCCCTGGGCCTCGTGCTTGGCGACCTGGTGCAGTCGGTCGAACTCACTGGTGACCAGCTCGCGCAGCGCGGTGACGACGTGTTCGGGTATCTGGACGTGGCGGTAGTAGTCCTCGACGGCGGCTTCGATGTCGGGCACGAACATGGACTTGCGTTCGCAGTTGGTGCGGCGGGCGTGCCGGCCGGTGCACATGAAGTACGGGTAGATGACGCCGCGGCGGCTCTTGGCGTTGGTCAGCGTCAGCCGGGACCCGCACTGCCCGCAGTACAGGCTGCCTTTCAGGTAGTGGTCATGGGACTGGGTCTTCTCCCCGGAGGTCTGGTGCGCGGTGAGCACCGCCTGGACGCGGTACCAGACCTCGGGCGCGACCAGCGGTTCGTGCAGGCCGTCGTAGCTGGCACCGCGGAAGCGGACGCTGCCCTTGTAGTAGGGGTTGGTGAGCATCTTGTGGATCGTGGACAGCACCGGCGGCTTGGAGGGCCGCTTCGGGGTCGGCACGGTGGTCAGGCCCCGGTCGATGAGTTCCTCGCGCAGGCTGATCGTGGAGTAGTTCCCGGTGGCGTAGGCCTCGAAGGCCCACGTGATCAGTGGTGCCCGGTCGGGGTCGACTTCGACGGTGCGGACCTCGCGGCCGAGTTCGTCACGCTTGGTGACGTTGAGGTAGCCCATCGGGGCCTTGCCGTTGGTCCCGCCACCCTGGGCTTTCTGGTTCATGCCCTTGGAGACCTCGCCGGCGAGGTTCCGGGAGTAGAACTCCGCGATGGTGGACATGATGCCGTGCAGCAGCATCCCGGACGGGGTCTCGTCGATGTTCTCGGTCGCGGAGACGAGCATGACCCCGGCCTCTTTGAGGGCGAGGTGGATGGTCACGTCGTCGGCGCGGTTGCGGGCGAGCCGGTCGACCTTGTGAACAATGCAGTAGGCGACCTGGTGGGTCTTGACGTACTCGATCATCCGCATCAGCTCGGGCCGGTCGGCCTTGCGGGCGGACTCGCCGGCGTCGACGAACTCCTCGGTGATGATCGCGTTCAGCTCGCGGGCCTTGCGCAGGTTCGCCTCGCGCTGAGCGGGGATCGAGAAGCCCTCGTCCCGTCCGCCCTTGGAGGCCTGCTCTTTGGTTGACACGCGCAGGTAGGAGACGGCGAGTGTGGTGGTCTCGCCGATGCGATCGAGCGCGGTGGCGGCGGGTGGCTGCTGTGCAGTGGTCGTGGCGGTCATGGGTCGTGTTCCCTTCCCCGGTGGTCGGGGCCAGCACGAGCGGCGGCTACCGCTGGTGCGGTGCGACTCGTAATGGGGAAACACGACCCGGCAGCTCCGAAGGAGCCGGCCGGGTAAGCCACGAAGGCCAAACAGGACTGCGCACCACGACCAAGCCCGAAAGCTCAGCCGTTGGCTTCTTGCGCTTCTGATTCTACCTCGCCGTCCCGACATTGCTCTGAGGCCGGCAGGACGGTGTCGGCGTCCGTCGCGGGCGTGGTGCGGTCCTGCTCGGCGCGGGAGCGGGCCATGCCGATGAACAGTTGGACGAGCTTGTGCAGGTCTGGGCTCTGCCGCGGCTCGGCCTCGATCCGGTAATCCCGCATCCTCTCCGGCAGCCGCTCATCCCTGTCGCGGGAAGCCCGGCCGGTCACGGGACTTCTCCGGTGCGCTCATCGAGGCTGCGGAAGAACGCCTCCTCGGCCTCGCGGCGGGCTTCGACCTGATCGAAGACGAACTGTACGAAGTCCTCCCCGCGGTCGGCGATGATCACGTCCTCCACAGGCGGTGCGGGGTCTTCGCCGGGCCAGGTGGTCTGGCGGGTGGGTCGGTCGCGGTCCAGGCGGGTGCCGGAGGCGGCGACCCATTCGCGGAGCCGGTTCCGGGCGTCGGCGAAGTCACGATGCCAGCCGAACGGCGCGGACCCGGCCTGCTCGGGGTCATAGGCGCCCAGCCAATGCAGATGCAGAGCCGACAGCTCCCACACCAGCTCGGGGTGGCGGTGCCAGAACGGAGGCACCACGCTGGCGGGTAGTCCGTAGGTGCGGCGCAGCCACGCCACCCAGTCGTTGAGCGCGAGCCACTCGACTTCCAGATCGTCGGCGGACAGCAGGTTCCAGTTCACCGGGTGCGGCGGCTCGGCCACATCGTCCGCTCCGGCGTCGGGCCCGTCGTCCGGGTCGAAGTGGTCGGGCTCGTCAGGCTCAGGGGTGTACTCATCCATCGTCGTCAGCCCCTTCCGGTCACAGGCTCACGGCCGCGGGCGATGCGGTGGCCGGGCGGTGCTCAGGTGCGGTGAACGCGGTCGCGTCGCGCTCGGGCGGGCTGCGGCGGGGTGTGCGGTCGACGTCGTAACGGGTGCGGGCCATGTCGTGGCCGAGGCGGCGGGCGACGAACTCCTCACCTTCGACGTTCTGCCCGTCGCGCTGATAGCTGTACTCGCGGACATAGCCGTCGGCAATGACCTTGTCGCCCTTGGCCAGTCGTTCGTGGCCCTGCTCAGCGGCGGCCTTGAACGCGACCAGGTTGTGGAAGGTGGTCTCCAACTGCGTGAACGACCCGTCCTGCTCTTGCCGGTAGTGCTCCTTGCCGACCTTCATATACAGCCGGGCATCACCGTTCTCCGTGCGACTGAGCTGCGGGTCGGACGCGACAAACCCCGAGAACGACTGCTGAGTCTGGATAGCCATCGGACTCTCCTCCTGACACTCACGCGACCCCCGTTAGGAACCGCTCGTGTCAGGCAGGTGCACCCACGCGCCCCACAGATGACAAGGGAGGTCAGGTGTCGGCGGGGCGACGCAGCAGCGCCTCGATGGCCGCGCCGTCCGTGCCGAGCTGGGCGGAGTTGGGGCGTGTCGGCCAGGGCCGCAGGCCGGTCACGATCGGCGGGGCGGACCGCAGCAGGGTGACGCCGGTGCCAAAGGGCAGGGTGCGGATGCGGTCGGGCGGGAGGATCGGCACCCTTCTGATGGAGCGTTGGTTCGATCTGGTGCCGTGGTCGCCGAGGGTCACCGAATCGGTGTACTCGTCCCGTTCGCCGATCAGCGAGGAGAGGTCTTGGAGGTCGCGGGAGTTGGAGGCGCCGCCGAGGATGATCTTGACGATGGAGGCATCCCAGATCGCGCCGGCGGCGTTGTCGCCCCACTTCTCCCGCGCTTGTGCGAGGGACTGCAAGACGGGGAGGCAGGTGATGCCGGTGCCGCCGCCCTCGGCCATCAGCGTCGGCAGCGACGGCAACGGGCTGAGGTTGCCGATCTCGTCCAGGGCGAGCAGCAGGGGCGGGTCGAGCCGGGCACCCGGTGAGCGGGCGGCGAGGCGGCGGGCGGCTTCCACGAGGTCTTCCACGAACGCGGCCACGAGGGACGCGGACGCCCCGGCACCCGCACCCGTCGCCAAGAGAAACAGGGTCCCGCGCTGTTGGAGGAAGGCTTCGGGGTCGAAGTCCTCGCCCTCGCGAGCAGTCACCGCGTCGAGGACGCGCGGGTCGGCCAATGCTGAGAGGGCGAGGGAGACGCCTTGCCAGATGGAGTCGCGCGTCTTGGGGTCGGAGTCGATCATCGCGCCGAGGGAGTCGGCCCATCCGGTGGCTGCGCCGGGGTGGTTCGTGAGGACGGCGACGGCTTCGGCCGCGATGGAGGGGTCCAGGGTCCACCGGAACAGCTCGGCCGGCGGCCGGCCGTCCAGAGCGGCGGCGTGCAGCAGGGCTTGGAGAGCGGTGCGGGTCTTGCCTTCCCAGAACCCGCCCGACTCGACACCGCCGTAAGACAGGCCGGTGGAGGCGGCGAGGCCGGTGGCGCGGATCATCGCCGTCAACGGGTCCTCACACCCCCGCACCGGGGACCACCGCAGGCCGGCGGGGACGCCTTCGGCGAGGTGCTGGGGGTCGAACACTCCCACCGGCCGCCCGTCCCGCGCTCGGGCTTTCAGGGTGGCGGTGAGGTTGTCCGGCCGCGTTGACGTGGTCACGACCGCTCCCGGCGCATCCAAGATGGCATTGATGACCACGTGCAGGCCCTTGCCTGACCGGGGTGGGCCGAGCAGCAGGATCGAGTCCTCCACCGATGCCCACACCTGTTTGCCGTGGCTGGTGCCGAGCAGGTACCCGACATCGCCTGGTGAGGGTTGCTCCACGGAGGGGCGCAGTGTGCCGGCGCGGCGCAGCAGTGCCTTGCCGGAGGCGGTTTGACTGACTTCGTGGCCGGTGGCGGTGCCGGCCAGGCGGCGGGGGTCGGTCTCGGTCTTGCGGGTGTGACGGCGCAGCCACACCCACACCCACCCGCCACCGACGCACAGGCCCGCGAGCAGGAGGCCGGTGACGATCCAGTAGACGACCGGGTTCAACCCTGCGGCGTCGAGCGCGGCGGCGGGGTCGGCGGGGTTGAACAGCACCCCGAGCCCCGACGCCGGTCCCGCGGCGGGCTGGTTGGTGCCGGTGAGGAACGCGGCCACGCTGCCTGATGCGCGCAGGATGAGCGCGACGCCGAACATGCCGACCAGCCCGATCAGGGCGGCGTTGGTCAGCTCGTCCCCGAACGACCCGGCCTGCCGGCCCTGCGGGCTGCTCACGGCACCCGCCTGACCACGATCGTGCCGGAGATACGCCCGTAGAGCACCGCCTCGCCCGCGTCGTCGCCCTCAGGCAGCGCGGCGTCGAGCTGTTGCTGGTCGAGCAGGGCTCGGGCGGCCCCGGTGCCGGTGGCGTCGGTGTGGGCGACGATCACGGCGACGGCGATGTCCTCACCGGGCACGAACCCGTCCCCGGTGACCTCAATCAGCACCGGAGGCTCGTGCTGCGTGGTGTGCTTGGCGCGGCGTGAACGCTGCGTCCCCGGCCCGGCCGGTTCGTCGTCGGGTGGTGGTGGGGTGGGTTTGCGGGCGCGGATGAGGTCGGTGAACACGGTCCCGTCGACCTCGCGGACCTCGATCCGCACCGCTACGGTGCGATCGTGGGTTACCGCGTCCAGCAGCGGCCCGAAGGTGCCCCGTGTCCACTCCGAACCCGCGGAAGGTGACGGGAACGGCGTGCCGTCGACGGTGACGTTCAGGGCGCCGTTCTCAGTGACAGTGATGACGACGTGTGGCAGCGCCACCGGTGTCTCGTCGGGCTGCTGGGACGGGGTGTGGTGCAGCGGGTTGCGGCCCTTCATGACTGACCGCCCAGGTAGCGGGCATCGGTCCGGAACAGTTCCAGCTCGACGGGATGGAGCTGGTGCTGCGAGATGAAGCTTCTGGACTTGATCTTCCACAGCCCCTGTCCGACGCCGAGGGTGGGGAGGAGCTTCTGCTCGGTCCCGGTCAGCCCGAGCGCGGCGGCGGTCGGGCCGAGCTGGTCGGACTCCTGCCGGTAGACGATCCGGGTCTCGGCGTTCGCCAACAAGGAGTTGGCGAGGGACCGCATCGCGGAACCTTGGTCGCCGACGTTGTCGAGGTCGGTGAGCTTGTGGAAGATCAGCATGTTCGCGATCCCGTAATGGCGCGCCAGCCGCCAGTGCGCGTCCATCCGCCGCAGCAGCGCGGGGTGGGACATGAGCCGCCAGGCCTCGTCGTAGATCACCCACCGTTGCCCGCCGGCCGGGTCCAGGAGCGCGGACTCCATCCATGCGCTGGAGCACGTCATCAGCACCGAGATGAGGGTGGAGTTCTCCGTCACCCGCGACAGGTCGAGGCTGATCATCGGCAGCGACGGATCGAACGCCACAGTGGAGGGGCCGTCGAAGAGCCCGCCGAGGTCCCCGGCAACCAGGCGACGCAGGGCATGCCCGACGAGCCGGCCATCCTCCCCGAGGCGCCCATCGTTGTCTTGGGATGGGGACAGGATGCGGTCCACGACCATCGGCAGGATCGGCACCGTGTTCTCCCGCACCGTCGCGGTCAAGGCGAGGTCGATGGCGGTGTGCTCCAGCGGCGTCAGCCCGCGCGCCAGCACGGTTTCGGCGAGGGCGCCGATCAGATCGCGACGCCGGGAGGCGACCGTGGAGGCCCACTGCTCATCCGACAGGCCGGAGGGCCGGTGGCCTTCATCGAGCGGGTTCAGTCTCGTGTGCAGCCCGTGACCGAGGACGATCGCCCTGCCGCCGACCGCTTCGGCGACCGCGGTGTGCTCGCCCTTGGGGTCGCCAGGCACGTAGACGCGGCGGCCGAACGGCAGGGACCGGGTGTAGAGGCTCTTGGCGAGGGATGACTTGCCGGAGCCGACGATCCCGGCCAGGACGATGTTGGGCGCGGTGATGATGCCGCGGGCATACAACACCCAGGGGTCGTACACGAATGACCCGCCGGAGTAGAGGTCTTGCCCGACGAACACGCCATCGGAGCCGAGGCCGCCTTCGGCGACGAACGGATACGCCCCCGCCAACGTCGCGGACGTGTCCTGATGGCGGGGCAGCCGGAACCGGCCCGGCGACCTCAGCGCAGCGGGTCCGGGTTCGCCGACGGCAGGCAGGTAGGTCGTCGCCCGGCGCTCGGCCTTCTCAGCTTCGGCCTTCGCCCGCGCCGCCTGCTTCTCGGCCCGACGTTGCTCGGCCTGGAGGCGGGCGGCGGCCTGGCGGCGTTGCTTGCGCAGCCGGCGTCGCTCGGCGGCAGGAGCGACCAAGACCGAGGTGTGCAGCCGCTCGGGCTCACTCGCGCTCACAGCGAGAGTCCTCGGGACTGCTTCACCGCAGCCACACCGGGATGCTCGAACCACGACGGATCGGGCGCCCTCCGCGACGGCACGGACGCCGCCTGTCTCGCTTCCGGCTCGGGGGCGCCGATCCCGGCGATTGCCTCCCGCGCCGGCACCACACCAGAGTCTTCGAGGACGTCGGCGGGCGGGGTGTGGTGTTCGCGGAGAAGGCTGACGTGGCCGGCGAACGGGTTGTAGGTGAGGGTGTAGCCGTCCTCGCCAGTGATCACCCGGTCCAGCGGCCCGGTCGGGGGCTTGTCGTAGACGTAGCCGTTCTCCAGTGCGGCCTGGGTGGTCTCGTCCCCGTAGTCATAGCCAGCGAGGTGTTCGAGCGCCGCGGCGGTGCCGTCCCGGTCGATCACGTCGAGTACCTGGTCGGCTTCCTCGCCTTGGAGGAACACCACGCTGATCCACTGCCGGCCCGTCCCGGACGCTTCGCTTGCCGGGGCCGGCTCGGCGGGCTCGGTCAGCTCGGTGAGCGCGTCGGCGTTGGTGCGGGCTGCCTCGGCCACCCATTCCGGGAACAACCCTGTGTGCTCGGGCGTGCTGTCGGGATGGTCGAGGGCGTACTGGCGCGCCTCACCGGCGGCACCGAGGAAGGTCGCGAGGTCCCGGATCGCGTGGCCGGGGTCGATGGGCTGGCCGGCGCCGGTGAACAGGTCCCGACCCTCCAGCTCCCGCCCCGTAGTGGTGTCGATGATCCGGTAGGCATAGCGCTGATGCTCACCCGCCGGCGTATCGGGCCACACCGTCAACGTGAGTGTCCCGGCCTGCACGGTCGTGGTCGCGGGGTCGCCATCGAGGCGCGCGGCCAGTCGTTCACGGGCAGCGTCTCGATCCACGACTGGCTCGGGGTGCCACGCGATTCGCCCGGAGTGGGAGAACGCGGTGTTGAGGTGGTCGTGGGCCTGGTCGAGCAGGGTCCCGGCTCGGTGCAGCTCGTCGGCGGCAGCGAGCGCGGAGCGGTCCCCGGCGAGGTGGTCGCCGTCATCGTGCTGTGCCCGGTCCCGGTGGGCGAGGTGAGTATTGGCGAGCTGGTCTAGCACCTGCCGCAGCGATCGCATGGTCGCGGTGAGGTCACCGAACACGGTGTAGGTGTCGGCCGGGTCATCGAACACACGGGAGGCGTGGGCGAGACCCCGCATCGCTTCGGACGCCTCGGCGGCATCGGTGAGCGGGTCGCGGAACGTCGGCATGATGGGGTCTCCCAGACTGATTGAGGGCGTGTGCTCTCAGGTGCGCGGGGTGTCCCTTATCGACGGAAGCCACTGATAGCGGACAGGAGGTGTCCGTGGTGGCGTCTACGGTCGATGACATGACGAGCATTCAGCAGACGCGGACTGTCGCGCAGAAGATGGGCGTCAAGCCCGGCCTGCGTGCGTATCTGCGCGACGCGCCGGCGACGGCTGTCACGGCGATGGGCCTTCCTGACCTCGACGTTCCTGAGACGTTGACGGGCGAGTTGGACTACCTGCATCTGTTCGTCGTTACCCAGGACCGGCTGCGTGAGCAGTTCGGCGAGCTGCGTGACCGACTCCGTCCGGGCGGGATGCTGTGGGTTTCGTGGCCCAAGGGCGGCAAGCTCGGCACCGACCTGACCATCAAGTCGGTGATCGCGATCGGTTACGAACTGAACATGGTCGAGAGCACCTGCCTGCGTATCGACGAGGTCTGGTCGGGACTGAAGTTCACCCACCCCAAGCCCGGCAAGACCTACGCCAACAGCTACGGCACCCTCCCAGACCAGCGGACCTGACTGCGGGCGTGCTCATACGCGGCGGCAGAGTGGAAGGGCGGCGGCGGTGAACGCGGCGGCCTGCTGCCCGACCAGGAGGCGGGTCTCGCAGGAGGCTTGGATCGCGGCCTGCTCGATCGCCGCCACCCCGGCGTCCAGCTCCTCGACGGTGGGTGCGGAGACGGCGATGAGGCCGGTGTAGCGGAGGATGCCGTGGCCGGCGGTGAGGTCGGCTTCCTGTTGGAGCACGTCGTGGTACTCCGCGGTCTGCGCCGCGTCCTCGATCTGCCCGATCTTCGCCCGTTGAGCCTGGTCGGAGATGTGCTCGACCTTCTTCTTCCGGATGTCGCGGGCCGCGGCATCGGAGCGCAGCGGCGTGCACAGCAACGAGAAGCTCCGCTGAATCCCGGTCGAGAGCAGCACCGGGGACAGGAAGCCGGGATAGACCAGCGAGCGGGGCCACTCCGAGACCCACAGCACCGCGTGGTGCGCCGAGTCGGTGCGCAGCCGCGACCAGGACTCGTTGACCGCGACCGGCCCGGCGGTGGCGAGGGACTGGCCGAGCTGTCCGTGGCGTTCGAGGGTGGCGGCGATCGCCGGGTCATAGGCCGAGCGGAGGATCACTGCGATCTGTCCTGGGGTGAGCCATCCCGAGGGTGCCAGGTCGGCCGAGCGCAGCGCCGCGACGAGGGTGTTCATCTCTTGGCGCAGGACCGCGGCCGCGCCGCGCAGGCCGCCGCCGGCGGTCCTGATCTGCCGCGCGGCCGTGTTCATGTCCAACGCCAGCGACAGCGTCGTCGCGTGCCTCTCGCCTGCGGGACCTGCGCGGTCGATCAGCTCGGCGTACGTCTGTGCGGCCCAGGTGTCGTCGGCGGTGCCGTGCGCTTCCCACCATTCCGCGAGGCCGGTACCGGAGTCCGGCAGGGTGCGTTCCAGGACTTGCAGGGTGGCGATGCGGCCGGAGCGGCACACGGTCGCCAGGACACGGCCCCAGGAGGTGACGCGCCGTTCCTGCTCGCCCGGATCGAGGAGCACGAACGCCGGATGCGTGACCTCGCAGACCACCGTCAGCGTGGCGGCGGTGGGGTCGTGGATCATCCCCGCGTTCGTTTCGGGGTCGGTGTACTCGCGGAGTCGCGCCATGTCGCCGGGCAACGCGAGTGTTCCCACTGGTCGGGGCTTGACGACGTGGCGGCGGTAGAGGAGTTGGCCGCCGGTGGTGCGCCAGAGCCACCAGCACGCGACCGGCAGCCATTCCACCGCCGGCCGTCCGGCGACCGGTATCCAGGTCAGGGCGGCGGCGATGACCCAGATGGGGGCGGTGTAGGCGAGCAGGATGCCACCCCCGGCGTAGAGGGCACCGACGACCGAGAGGACGCCGGTGGCGAGGGTGATGAGCTGCGCCAACGACAGTCCCAACAACACGCCGCGGCGGGTGAGGCGGGAGAACTTCACCGGCACCAGCTCACCCGACGACCCAGCGGGCTCGGTCTGCTTCGCGGACATGGCGGCTCACTCCTTCCCGGTCGGCTTCGGCGCCGGCGGCGGGGGCTGCTTCGGCGGACGTGCCTCCGGCTGGGACGGCCCCGCCGTGGGTCCCGCGCCGGGCGTCTTGGGTGCCGGGGTCGACGGCGGGGGCGCCTGCGCGGGCGGCGGGGTGGTGCCCGTCTGGCCCGCGGAGTCGGCGGCGCTGTCACCCTGATTGCCGAGAGCCTTGCCGGCCTTGGGACCGGCGGTGGCGGCGTCTTTGGCGACTTTCGCGGCCACCACCGCGG
>ERZ501064.87-NODE-87-length-25303-cov-9.399517_pt1 | contig 25303 bp, 23 predicted proteins | sample MGYA00510851_ERZ501064 | MGnify/ENA primary metagenome ERZ501064 (study PRJEB25958, sample SAMN03398529) | human skin metagenome | study: EMG produced TPA metagenomics assembly of the Human Skin Microbiome Metagenome (human skin metagenome) data set. | reverse complement strand
GCATCCCGGGTATCAGCAGCGCGAGGTCACGCAGTACGCCGCCGACCACGGCATTCTGATCGAGGCCTGGGGTCCGCTCGGCCAGGGCAAGTACCCGCTGTTCGAGGAGCAGCCCGTCGCGGCGGCCGCCGCCGCGCACGGCAAGACGCCGGCGCAGGTCGTGCTGCGGTGGCACCTGCAGCAGGGCTACATCGTGTTCCCGAAGTCGACGAGTTCCGCGCGCATCCGCGAGAACCTCGACGTGTTCGACTTCGAGCTGACCGCCGACGAGCAGGCCGCGATCACCGCTCTCGAGCGCGGCGGCCGGGTGTCGGCGCACCCCGACGACGTGAACTGACCGGCGGCGTGACGGTCGGGTCGCCCGCGGACCTCACCCTGGTGCGGTTCGATCGCGACTACGCCACCCTCCCCGTCCGGGATCCCGGCGCGTCGCTGCTCACCACCGGATCACGGTCCATCGTCGACACGGTGATGGTCGGCGGCGAGATCGTCGTCGAGGACGGACGCCACACGCGAATCGACGAGGGGGAGTTCACGAAACAGCTGGCCGCACTGTCCGTCTGAGCCTCGATCCGGTTCATCTCCCCAAACCCCGCGACAGTGGTCGCGTTTCGTTGCGCGGATCGCAACGAAACGCGACAACTGCGCCGCTTGATGATCAGGCCGGGTTCTCGCCCAGTACGGCCGACCACGCCTCGGGCGAGTCGAGGGTGACGCCTCGCTCGGCCGCACGCGCTTCTGCCGCGCGCACGTCGGCCATCAACGCGAGCGCTCGGTCCCGGGCCTGCGCCTCGACGCTGTCGCCGCCGGCGACGACCGTCACGGTCAGGGTCTCCGCGGGGATGGTGTCGACGGGATAACCGGCCGCGGTGAGCCGTTCGAGGACCTTCTGCACCAGGGCGAGAGCGGGCTGGGTCGTGGCGACGCCGTCGAACACCGAGCCGCGGCGCTTCTCGGCCGCCTTGCGTTCCTCCCATTCCCGGATCTGGGTCTCCAGATCCGAGTGGGCGCCGGACAGCACGCCCGGGGTCCGGCCGGTCACCTTCGACGTGAAACTCCGTGCGACGTCGTCGATGTCGAACGGCGACTGCGGGTCGTCGGCGGCGATGCGCGCGTGGAACAGCACTTGCAGCAGGAGGTCGCCGAGTTCTTCACGGAGCTCCACGGGGTCACCGGCCTCGATGGCGTCGAGCAACTCGTAGACTTCTTCGAGCAGGTAACGCCGCAACGAGTGGTGCGTCTGGGTGCTCTCCCACGGGCCGTTCCGACGCAATGTGTCCATCAACGCCACGGACTCGAGAAGCGCCATGCCGGAGACCGTCTGCGCCGCGATGACGTCTTCCCCGCGCGCGATTCGCGCCTGCACCAGCGGATGTTCGGGATCGGTACTGACGAGCACCGATCCCGGATCAACGGGTGCGTCGTCGAAGACGGGTTCGACGTGGTCGAACTCCCACAGCATCGCCGCGGGCACGTCCTCGGTGACCTGCACCGGCCCGGCGAGACATGAGCGTGCCCGAATGGGGATCAGATCTGGCCGTGCCGGGTCCAGCAGCACCACCGTCACGTGACCGGCTCCGGCCGCAGTTGGGTGAGGAAGGTCGTCAGATACTCGATCAGCTCGTCGTCGCGCAGGCGCGCCGACCCCACGCCTCCGGTGCGCGGGATGGGCAGCGTGACCACCGACGTCGTCGCCCGGTAGGTGGCCGACGAGTACAGGCGACGAAGACGCACCTGCTCGCTGTCGAGCAGCGACAGCGGCGAGATCTTCATTCCCTGTCCGGCGAGACCGATCTCGGTGATCCCCCGCTCCCGGCATCGCAAGCGCAGCCGGGCGATGGACGCCAGCCGCGTGGTCTCCACCGGTGGTGGGCCGTAGCGGTCGTTGAGTTCGACGAGGACCGAGTCGACCGCGGCGTCGTCGGTCGCCGACGCGAGCTTGCGGTACGCCTCGAGACGCAGGCGGTCGGAATCGACGTATTCGACCGGGATGTGTGCGTCGACGGGGAGGTCGATGCGCACCTCGCCCGTCTCCCGGGATTCGACGGGCTTCCCGTCCGCGGCGGCACGGTAAGCCTCCACCGCCTCGCCGACCAGCCGGACGTAGAGATCGAAGCCGACGCCCGCGACGTGCCCGGACTGCTCGGCGCCCAACACGTTTCCGGCGCCGCGCAACTCGAGATCCTTCAGCGCCACCGCCATTCCCGCGCCGAGCTCGTTGTTCTGCGCGATCGTCGCCAGGCGGTCGTAGGCGGTCTCGGTCAGCGGCCGGTCCGGGCTGTAGAGCAGGTAGGCGTATCCACGTTCGCGGCTGCGACCGACGCGACCACGCAGCTGATGTAGCTGCGAGAGGCCGAGGTTCTCGGCGCGGTCGACGATCAGGGTGTTGGCGTTCGAGATGTCCAGACCGGTCTCGATGATCGTCGTACAGACCAGCACGTCGTACTCACGGTTCCAGAATCCCGACACCGTGCGCTCGAGCTGATCCTCGCCCATCTGCCCATGTGCGACAACGACTCTCGCCTCCGGGACCATCGCCGCGATGTCCTTGGCCATCTTGTCGATGGTCGACACCCGGTTGTGCACGTAGAAGACCTGGCCGTCACGCAACAGCTCGCGGCGGATGGCGGCGGCGACCTGCTTGGGCGCGTAGGCACCGACGTAGGTGAGCACCGGGTGCCGTTCCTCGGGCGGGGTCAGGATCGTCGACATCTCGCGGATCCCGGCCATCGACATCTCCAGCGTGCGCGGGATCGGGGTGGCCGACATCGTCAGCACGTCGACATGGGTGCGCAGCGACTTGATGTGTTCCTTGTGTTCCACACCGAACCGCTGCTCCTCGTCGACGATCACGAGTCCGAGGTCTTTCCAGACGATCCCGGTCTGCAACAGTCGGTGGGTACCGATGACGACGTCGACCTCGCCCTTCGACATCGCCTCGGCGATCTCGCGTGACTCCTTGGCATCGGTGAAGCGCGACAGGCCGCGCACGCGCACCGGGAAGCCGCTCATCCGTTCGGTGAAGGTCTGCAGATGTTGTTGCGCGAGAATCGTCGTCGGGACCAGGACCGCGACCTGCTTGCCGTCCTGGACGGCCTTGAAGGCGGCACGGACGGCGATCTCGGTCTTGCCGTAACCGACGTCGCCGACGACGACGCGGTCCATCGGCACCGCACGTTCCATGTCGGCCTTGACCTCGGCGATGACCGTGAGCTGATCCACGGTCTCGGTGAAGTCGAAGGCGTCTTCCATTTCCTGCTGCCACGGGGTGTCGGGACCGAATGCGTGTCCGGGCGCGGCGTGGCGGGCGGCATAGAGCTGTACGAGCTCGCCGGCGATCTCGCGAACAGCCTTGCGCGCCTTGCGTTTCGTGTTCTGCCAGTCCGACCCGCCGAGTTTCGACAGCGACGGTTGTTCGCCGCCGACGTACCGCGAGAGCTGGTCGAGTGCGTCCATCGGGACATACAACCGATCGGCCGGCTGGCCGCGTTTGCTCGAGGCGTACTCCAGGACGAGGTACTCGCGCCGGGCACCCGAGACGGTCCGCTCGATCATCTCGACGAACCGGCCGATGCCGTGCTGGTCGTGCACCACCAGGTCGCCGGCGGCCAGGGCGAGCGGGTCGACCTGGTTGCGCCGCTTCGCCGGCAGCCGGCGGCCGTCCCGGACGTTCGCGACCCGTGTGCCGGTGAGGTCGGCCTCGGCGACCACCACGAGACCCGCGTCGGGACAGACGATCCCGGCACGCAGCGGCGCGCAGAAGACGGTCACCTCGCCGGGCTGCGGCCGATGCCCGGGTTCGGCGATCACGTAGGGCACCTCGGCGTCGGACAGTCGTTCGCCGACACGCTGCGCGGTGCCCTTGCCCGCCACCACGATCGCCGCCGTCTTGCCGTCGGAGACGTGGGCGCGCAACTGCGCGAACGTCGCCGCGATCTCGCGGTCGTCGCCCCGTGGCGCCGGGCCGGGAGCCAGGTCCAGTTCGAGTTCGTCACCGCTGCCGGTCGCGAGTGGACTCAGGGTCCACCAGGGCCGGCCGGCGGCGAGCGTCGCCTTCCGCACCTCGTCGAGAGAGCGGTACGCGCTGGCCTGCAGGTCGATGCCGAGGCTCTCCGACGACCGGCCGTCGATCGGCGCCGAGGCGCCCATGGCCGCCGCCGTCCACGACGCCTCGAGGAACTCCGCACCCGTCTTCGACAGATCCGAGGCCCGGGTCCGCACCTTCTCCGGGTCGAGGATGAGGACCCGTGTGCCGTCGGGGATCACCTCGGTCAGCAACTGCATGTCGCCGTCGACGAGCGCGGGGATCAGCGCCTCCATCCCCTCCACCGGGATGCCCTCGGCGAGTTTGCCCAGCATCTCGGCCATGGTCGTGTCCCCGGGATCGGAGGCCGCGAGATCGGCGGCCCGCGCGCGGACCTTCTCGGTCAGGAGCAGTTCACGGCACGGGTGAATCCGCACCTCACTGGTCTCGACCTCGGGCTGGCTGCGCTGGTCGGCCACCGAGAACGCACGCATCTCGGTGATCTCGTCGCCCCAGAACTCCACGCGCACCGGATGATCGGCGGTCGTCGGGAACACGTCGAGGATGCCGCCGCGTACCGCGAACTCGCCGCGTCGGCCGACCATGTCGACACGCTCGTAGGCCATCTCCACGAGCTGGGACAGCAGTGCGTCGAAGTCGACCTCGATGCCCTCACGCAGGGTCACCGTGGCGACGTCGGCGAGGCCCGGTGCCATCGGCTGGACGAGCGAGCGAACAGTGGTCACGACGACCCGCAGTGGGGTGTCGCCGGGGTTCGCCAGGCGGTGCAGCACGGCCAGTCGCTGTCCGACGGTGTCTGCACTCGGGGAGAGCCGCTCGTGCGGCAGCGTCTCCCAGGACGGGAACTGTGCGACGGCCCCGGCGTCGTCGAGGAGTTCGCCCAGCTCGGCCGTCAGATCGTCGGCCTCGCGGCCGTTGGCCGACACGACCAACAGCGGCGCCTGCGCATCGGTGACCAGGCACGAGACGAGGAAGGGGCGCGCGGCATCCGGCGCGGTGATGTCCAGTCGGCGCTCGTCGCGGTGCTTGTGCACCTCGCGGAAGGACTTGTCCGCACACGCGAGTGTGGCCAGACCGGACAGGGCAGACAGCGTCGACACTCCGTCGATTGTATGGGTCGCCGATCGGCCCGCCCTGCCCGGTCGGCGGACTCGTCCCGACGGAGTTCTCGCCGTCGGCGCCCCTGCCCTACTCTCATCGGCATGAGCGACCGCACCTCCGGCGCGACCTCGCCCCCGATCCGCGTGTCAGACGCGACGATCGACGATTGCGAGGCCGTCGCGGACATCTACGCGCACTACGTGCAGCACACCGTCGCGACCTTCGACTACCTGGTTCCGTCGGTCTCGCAGTGGCATGCCAAGCACGCCGCGATCACCGCTGCGGGCCGGCCGTTCGTGGTGGCCCGAGCGATCGACGACGGGGTCGAGCACGTCGTCGGATACGCCTACCTCGGGACGTTCCGGACGATGCCCGCCTACGACCTGTCGACCGAGGACTCGATCTACGTGCGGCCCGGTCACGGTGGGCGCGGGATCGGAACGGCGCTGATGTCCGCGCTGCTCGCCCGCGCCGACCCGGACAACGTCCGCCAGATCGTCGCGGTCATCGCCGCGACCGGAGGTGAGGGCTCGATCGCACTGCACCGGCGGTTCGGATTCGACGAGGTGGGTCGCCTGCGCGCCATCGGTCACAAGGCCGAGCAGTGGATCGACTGCGTCTACATGCAGAAGGACCTCTGGAACGGCGACGACACTAACGGCGCGGGCTGGTGACCGGCCTGGCCATCGGCTCGGGGTGAGCCGTCGCTCAGCGTTCCAGACCCGCGGCCTCGGCGGCCGCGTCGGCCAGTCCGACGCCGGTGCCCTCGTAGATGTGGAACGCCACGTCGGCCCCTCGCTGGAGTAACTCGTCGCGTTCGTCGTCGTACTGCGCGACGACGGCGATGGTCCCGGTGACGCCGAGCTCCTCGATCCGTTCGAGAGCCACGAGATTCGAGCCGTGGAAGGGCATGGCCAGGACGAGCAGTTCGAGCTCGCCGACGCCGACGGCCCGGTCCCAGAAGTCGGTCTCGGTGGCGTCGGCGTCGAGTACCCGGACACCCTGCTCGGCCAGTTCGCTCGCCTTGAGCGGGTCGTTCTCCACGCCGATCACGGGCAGGCCGTATTCGTCGACCAGCCGGTCGTAGACCGAGTGGCCGACGCGACCCATCCCGAGGACGAGAACGCGCGCCGGTGCCAGGACGATCGGCGCGTCGTCGGGGTGCGCCCGGGCGGCGGCCGTGGTCGGGACGAACGCCGAGAGCCGGGTCACCAGGCCCGTGCCGCGACGGTTGACGAGGGTGGAGAACACGAAGCTCCCCGCCACCGCGACCGATGTCACCACCAGCCAGTCCTCGCCGATGATGCCTGCCCCCACACCGGTCGCGATCACGATGAGCCCGAACTCCGAGAAGTTGGCCAAGGCGAGTCCGGTGAGGATCGACGTCCGGCGACGCAGGCCGAACAGCGAGAGGACCAGCGTGTACACCGCTCCCTCGAGCGGCAGCAGGATGAGCAGGAGCAGACCGAGCAGCACGGTCTCGGTCGTCGGCGTGACGTGCAGCCCGATCGACACGAAGAACCCGACCAGCAGCAGCTCACGCAAACCGAACAACGTCCGCGACAGCTCCCCCGCACGGGGGTGAGAAGCGAGGAGGACGCCGATGATCATCGCGCCGAAATCACCCTTGACACCCACGGATTCGAAGAGCCAGTAGCCGGGCACGAGCGCCATGACGATCCCGAACAACGTCTGCAACTCGCCGTGGCCGAGGGTGTTCCACAACCGGCGGACGATCCACGCGCCGGGGATCAGCAACACCAGGGCCAGCGCCCAGGGGCTCGGCGGCTCGCCCTGCATGGCGGTCAGATAGACGACGGCGACGATGTCCTGCAGCACGAGGACGCCGATGGCGATCCGGCCGTAGAGGGAATGCGACTCCGACCGCTCGTCGAGTACCTGGACGACGAACACCGTGCTCGAGAAGGACAGCGCAAATCCCAACAGCGCCACCGTCTCCCAGCCCTCGCCGGCGAGCAGCCGCACCCCGATGGCACCCAGGACGCCGAGGAAACCCATTGTGAGACCGAGGATGACGAGCAGGTTCGCCGCCGTGGTGATGACGACCTCGCGCCGGAGCAGCATCCGCACGTCGAGCTTGAGCCCGATGGTGAACAGCAGGATCGTGACGCCCAGTTCGGCCATCGTGTCGATGATCGGCAGTTCGTCGATTCCCGGTGCGTGCAGGATGAACCCCGCGGCGAGGTAGCCGACGAGGGTCGGCAGGCGGGCCACACGTGCGAGGAACCCGCACGCGAAGATGACGACCAGGTAGATGCCGACGGTCTCCACGCGCGGCGCCTCAGCGGGATGCGACGGCCGGCCGGCCGGCGCCGTGCGGGGTCGACATCGGTTGATCCTTCCGGCCGGGGGACGCAGAGTGAATCAACAATAGACGCGGTCCGGGCCCCGTGCCGGGCACCTCGGGTCGGGTGTGGGCCGGGTCGCGAGCGGCCCCCGGTCAGGCGTCGTCGACGGTGGTCCGCTTGCGCGATTCGACGTAGTCGGGCCCGACGAGTTCGGGATCGGGTTCGAGTCGGGTGAGCCCGTTCCAGCACAGGTTGACCAGGTGCGCCGCCACGACCTCCTTCGACGGTTCGCGGACGTCGAGCCACCACTGCGCCGTCACCGACACCATCCCGACGAGCGCCTGGGCGTAGAGCGGTGCGAGGGCGGGATCGAAGCCGCGTCGTTCGAAGTCCCCGGCCAGGATGTGCTCGACCTGACTGATCGCGTCGTTCAGGAGACTCGAGTAGGTCGCCGTCTCGTCCGTGCTCGCGGTGCTGTCGCCGCGGACCAGGATGCGAAAGCCGTCGGTGCGCTCCTCCATGTACGTCAGCAGCGCGAGTGCGACCTGCTGGATGCGATAGAGCGAGCGGTTCTTCGACAGCGACGAGGTCACCATCTCCAGCAGGGTCTCCATCTCACGGTCGACGACCACCGCGTACAGACCTTCTTTGCCGCCGAAGTGCTCGTAGACGATCGGTTTCGAGACACCGGCGCGCTGGGCGATCTCCTCGATCGACGTGCCCTCGAAACCGCGTTCGGCGAACAGTCCGCGCGCCACCTCGATGAGCTGCAATCGCCGTTGCGCGCCGGTCATCCGCGCCCGCGGCGCGCGCTGCACCTCCGCCGAACCCTCCGATGGACGCCCGATAGCCATGGGCCCAGCGTAGTGGTGCATCTCGGGAGATTCCGAGCGGTCGCGCGAGGTCGGGTTCAGTACAGGCTGGACCAGTACGACCAGAATCGCACCGCGATCAGCACGATCACGAGGCCGACCGCCGCGACGAGGATGGGGGCGTGATTGCGGGCCAGGGCGAGCGCGACACGGGACCGCGAGGTGAGACCGCTCGCGTGCGCGTTGCGCACGCTGACCAGGACGAAGATCGGCAGTGTGACCGCCCAGACGACCATGCAGTAGGGACACAGCGCCCCGATCGAGTAGAGGCTCGAATAGATCAGCCACCCGATGAAGACCATCGCCGCGGTGACCCCGACCTGTAGCCCCGCCCAGTACCAGCCGGCGAGGCGCGCCCCGGCCAGCAAGGCCATCCCGGTGGTGATCGCGACCGCGAAACCGGCGATCCCGAGCAGCGGATTGGGGAACCCGAAGAGCGCCGCCTGCGGCTGCGCCATCACCGAACCGCAGCTCAGCACCGGGTTGAAGTTGCAGGACGGCACGTAGTCGGGGTCGGCGGCCAGTTCGAATCGTTCCACGGTCAGCACGAACGCCGCGACGAAGCCGATGGCCCCGCCGACACTCAGCACCCAGGCGACGATGCGCGTCCAGGAACGCACGGCCTCGGCCAGGTGGGCCCGATCGTCGTCGGGTCCGACCTCCGAGCTGGTCAGCGCAGTCTCACTCACCCATCCAGGATGGCACCGAGTCGAGCGGAGATCGACCCACGCCGCGTGAAAGTCACACTGGATCGGTCCAAATGTCGGCAGTCTCGTTCAACTCTGCGTAATGTCGACGCAGACACCGGGGGTGGGACACCGGGGATGGGACACCGGGGATGGGACACCGACAGTGCAATTGTGGGATTACCTCAGCGAGAACGCCCGATCACTCACTTTTCTGACCTATCAACACGCGTCGCTGTCATTCCAGACAGTGCTCGTGGGTACGGCCGTGGCGATCCTCATCGCCGCCGTGGTCTATCGCCTCCCGCTCGCCAGCGCGCTGACGCTGACGTCGAGCCGTGTGGCGCTGACCATTCCGTCGCTGGCCCTCCTGGCCCTGTTGATCGTGCCGTTCGGACTCGGTGTGACGCCGTCGTTTCTGATGCTGGCCTTCTTCGCCACGCTGCCGGTGATCGGCAACGCGGTCGTCGGCCTACGGTCCGTGCCGCCGGCCGTGGTCGAATCCGCCCGCGGCATCGGGCTTTCGAGATGGCGCATCCTGCTCACCGTCGAGTTGCCGATCGCCTGGCCGGTGATCCTGACCGGCATCCGCGTGTCGACCCAGATGATCGTCGGTGTCGCCGCGATCGTCGCCTACGTCCTCGGCCCCGGCCTGGGATCGCTGATCTTCAACGGGCTTTCCCGCCTCGGTGGTGCCAATGCACTCGAAATGGCGCTCGCCGGAACGATCCTGATCGTCATCATCGCCCTCGTCTTCGACGCTCTCCTGGTTCTGCTCGGCCGACTCACCATCTCCAAGGGACTCTCATGACCGACTCCGCCACCTCGTCCGCGCCGAACGGCAACAACCGCAACGTCACCGGCGAGTCCATCCGCCTCGACGGCGTGGCCAAACGTTACCGAGGAGCCACCACACCGGCCGTCGCCCGTCTCGACCTGGAGATCGACGCCGGTGACATCGTCGCCTTCGTCGGCCCGTCCGGATGTGGCAAGACGACGACGCTGAAGATGATCAACCGCCTCATCGAACCCACCGAGGGTCGCATCTACATCGGCGGACGCGATGTCACCGCCGAGAACCCGGACAAGCTGAGGCAGTCCATCGGTTACGTCATCCAGTCCGGCGGCCTCTTCCCGCACTGGTCGGTGAGCAAGAACATCGGCGCCATTCCGCGAATCCTCAACTGGGACAAGAAACGTATCGCCGAGCGCACCGAGTACCTGCTCGACCTCGTCGGACTCGACGCCGCGACCTTCGCCGACCGGCTCCCCAAGGACATGTCCGGCGGCCAGCAGCAGCGGGTCGGCGTCGCACGCGCCCTCGCCGCCGATCCCCCGGTGCTGCTGATGGACGAGCCGTTCGGCGCCGTCGATCCGATCACCCGAGCACGCCTGCAGGACAAGCTGATCGCGATCCAGCACGAGCTGGCCAAGACCATCGTCATCGTCACCCACGACTTCGAGGAGGCGACCAAACTCGGCGACAAGGTGCTGATCCTCTCCGAGGGCGGTCACATCGAACAGTTCGCGCCGCCGGAGGAGATCCTGGCCAATCCGGCGAGCCCGTTCGTCGAGGAGTTCGTGGGATCGGGCGCGACTCTCGCCCACCTGACCCTCACCCGCGTCCGCGATGTCGACTTCAAAGAGGTGATCACCGCCCGCGTCGGAGAACCGTCCGGCGCCGTGGTGACCCGCGCGAAGGCGGCCGGCGAGGACTGGGTCGCCGTCGTCGACCAACACGGCCGCCCACGCGCCTGGCCGTCGGTCGAGGAGATCCGCGCCAAGCCGGAGGTCTCCGACTACCTCGACCATCGACTCCCGGTCGTGGCCAAGTCCTCGACGCTGAACGACGCTCTCGACTCGATGCTCGCGACGAGCCAGGGTGGTGTTCTCGTCACCGACGGACGCGGCGCGGTCGTCGGTGCGCTGAACATCGCCTCGGTGATGGAAGCGATCCGCGGCCAACTCGCGACGGTGCGGGAGGACGACGACCACGGCGGCTATCTCGACCACGCCGAGGGTTCGGCTCCCGTCGAGACCCCGGTCGTCGCGGCCGACGACGAGCCCGGCCTGGAACCTGCCGCAGGCGCCGGTTCCGCGACAGCGCCGGTGGGCACGCCCGAGACGAGCGCCGAGCGGTGACGGGTTTCATCGCCGAAGAGGCGAGGATCACCGAGACCGCGAAACCGCCTGCCCCGGAGTCGGTCCCGAGCGGCTTTCGACGACGGCTCTCCCGTATCCCCATCGACGTGTGGTTCGAACCGCTCGTGATCGTGGTCGTCGGCGTGGGTTTCGCCATCTGGTACGCGAACACCACGTTCACCACCACCGAGAGCGCGTCGATGTCGTGGGCCGCCCTGCGCGCCACCATCCTCGATCACATCCAACTGACCCTCGTCGCCACCGTCATCGTCGTCGTGATCGCGATCCCACTGGGTATCGCGCTCACCCGACCGTCGCTCCGGTGGCTCAACCCGATCGCGGTCAACATCGCCAACATCGGGCAGGCGGCGCCGGCGATCGGTCTGCTGGTGCTGTTCACCTTCTGGCTCGGGACCGGTTTCAACACCGCCGTCGTCGGCCTGGTCGTCTACGCGGTGCTCCCGATCCTGCAGAACACCATCGTCGGATTGCGTCAGGTCGATCAACGGACCGTCGAGGCATCCCGGGGCATCGGCCTGTCCGCCGTCCGCACCCTCGTCCAGGTCGAACTCCCGCTCGCCGTACCCGTCATCCTCAACGGGGTGCGGACCGCACTGGTGATCCTGGTCGGCACCGCCACCCTCAGCACGTTCATCGGCGCGAACAGCCTGGGCACGCTCATCACCACCGGCATCACGCTGTTCCTGCCCAAGCTGCTGGTCTCGGGCGCGATCCTGGTCGCCCTGCTCGCCATGACGATCGACTGGCTCGGCCGCCTCGTCGAACTCGTCGCGACACCACGGGGGATCGCATGATGACACGGTCGCAGTCGGCCCGCTCGCTGCGCTCCCGGCGCCGGTCACATTCGGCCCGCTCGCTGCGCTCCCGGGCACTCGCAATCCTGGCCGCGTCGGCGGCCCTCGTGATGACGCTGTCGGCGTGTGGTCTGGTGAGTTCGTCCGGAACCTTCCGTCCCGCTTCCCTTCCCGGCGGCGAACGCCCGCTGGAGGGCACGTCGGTCGCCGTGACGTCGAAGAACTTCACCGAACAGGTCCTGCTCGGCAAGATCACCGCGACCTATCTGGCAGCGGCCGGGGCCGACGTCGACGACCTCACCAACGCACCGGGTTCGATGTCCTCGCGGCAAGCGGTTCTCAACGGTGACGCCGACATCGTGTGGGAGTACACGGGCACCGCCTGGCAGACCTATCTCGGTGAGACGGAGACCATCGCGGATCCGCAGCAGCTGTACGAGCGCGTCCGTGACGCCGAACGCGCCAACGGTGTCGAGTGGCTACCGCCTTCGTCGTTCAACAACACCTACGCCTTCGCCGCTTCGGCACCGACGGCCGAGCGGTTGAACGTCACCAAGATGTCCGACATCGCGAAGCTGCCCGAATCCGAGCGGACGTTCTGCATCAACGACGAGTTCCTCTCGCGCGCCGATGGATTCATCCCCATGCTGGAGGCTTACGACATCCCGCTCGACGCCCCCGGCGGCGTGCCCAAGAGCAACGTGACGACCATGGACTCCGGCGTCGTCTACACCTCGACCGCGCGGAGCGAACCCTGCAACTTCGGCATGGTCTACTCCACCGACGGCCGGATCAAGAACCTCGACCTCGTCGTCCTGGAGGACGACAAGAAGTTCTTCCTGCCCTACAGCGGCTGCCTCGTGGTGAGCACCGGCGTCAACGACGCGAACCCGGAGATCGCCGAACTCATGGCACCGGTGTCCGCCAAGCTCACCGACGAACTCATGCAGGAACTCAACGGACTCATCGACATCGACGGCGCCGACCCCTCCGACGTCGCCTACGACTGGCTCGTGAAAGAAGGCTTCATCGTCCCGGTCGACTGACCGTCGACTCACAGTCACTGAGACTGGTTCGGTGCGTAGACCGTCATCCAATGCGGGTGCAGACGGAAGTAGATGACCTCGACGTCCCAGTCGAAGGCATCGTCGCCGTAGATCTTCTGGAAGTGGGCCACCAACTCGGGCCAGTCATCGGCGCGGTCGCCGTCGAGCGGGTTGAGGATCTCGACCGTCCCGTGCGTGAACACCCCGAGCTCCTCGCCCTGGATGTGAGCCGCGCTGGCGGCCGGACGGGCGGCGAGGTGCCGAGCCTTCGCAGCTGTGCGCGCCGTGCCGAAGATCCACTTCCCGTGGAGGAAATGCCCGTCGACGGCGCTGATTCTCGGCTCGCCCGCCGCGGTCACGGTCGAGAGCGCGAGAACACGCATGCCCGTCAGGATCTCGACCAATTGCGGTGCGCCGACCGTGTTCTCGCTGCTGATGATGGACCGCAGATGATCAGTCGATCGGGACAGGGACGCGTCGAGAAGGGTCTGCAGTTCGTGTAGTTCATCCGGGGTCTCGTACATGGTGGACGTCCTCGTTGGCTGCTCGTCGGCGACGACCGTCGTCACCGGAGAACCTCATGGTGCCACCGGGACCCGGTTATGAGACCTTTCCGCGGCCGACCGTTCTTGCTGACTCCAACGGGAGACCCAGGGGCGGTGCCTCCGGATGCAGCGCCGCACACGCGGCGAGTAGGTCCACGTCGACGCGACGCCGGATGCCGGTGAACAGCGCCCTCAACGACGACCGCCCACCGGCGCGTCGTCCGAAACCCTCTGCCGCGTAGCCGGTCATCTCACTTCCGTCGCAATCCCCATGCGGCCGCCAGCAACTCATGCGACGCCAGCCGGTGGTCGAAGTCGTGGGTGACGCTGGTGACTAGCAGTTCGTCGGCACCGGTCACCCGCACGAGTGTGCGCAGCCCGTCCACCACGGTGTCGGGGTCGCCGACGAACTGGGTGCGCACGCGATCGTCGACCAGCGGGAGAGCGTCATCGTCGAGCGGCCGTGCCGTGTCAGGGTCCGGGTACGGTTGCGCGCCGGCTCCGCTGCGGATGCCGTACACCCAGTGTCCGTAGGTGGATGCACGGTGCCGTGCGGTCGATTCATCCTTGGCGACAACGACATCCGCGGAGACGACCACATACGGCTCGGCCAGGACCGGCGACGGCCGGAACGCACTTCGGTATGCCTCGACGGCCTCCAGGACCGTGCTCGGGCTGACGTGATAATTGGCGACGAACGGCAACCCGCGCGCACCTGCGGTCTGGGCGCTCTGCCCCTTGCTGCTCCCGAAGATCCAGACCGCCACGTCAGCGCCCTGCCCCGGCACCGCGGTCAGTTCGACGTCGCGGTGACTGAACCCGCCCGTCAGGAGCGCCAGGACATCACCGACGGCGTCGTCGAAGTCCGGCGGCGACGCACCGTCGAATTGCGAGGCCTCGAACGCGGCGACGACCCGCGGTGCGTTGAGGATCGACTCGACGGGGAACGGCGACGGTATGAGCAGGCCGTCGACGACCTCGTCGGGCTGTCGGGGTGCGGGCTCGCGGGGTGCGGATTTCCGGTCGGCGGTCGCCAACTCGGTGCGACGCTGCGCGGAACGACCGAGACCCAGGTCCAGTCGGCCAGGGTGGAGCGCGTCGATGGTCCCGAAGGCCTCCACGATCGACACCGGGGTGTGCAGGCCGCTCTGGACCGCCGCCGATCCCACGCGGATGGACTCGGTCGCGCCGGCGATGAGTCCGATGAGCGTGGTCGTCGACGAGCTGGCCACTGCCACGAAGTGATGCTCGGCGAGCCAGAAGCGGTGATATCCCAGCCGTTCGGCGTGCCGGGCCAAGGCAACGCTGCGGCGCACCGCCGTCGCCGCGTCACTCCCCTCGGTGACCGGCGCGAGGTCGAGCACCGACAGCGGTATGGGTTCATGTCCCGTCATACCGCTCCCCGACCGTCTCGAGTCCTGTGCCGAACACACCTCATCCTGATCACCGAAGCGGCATCGGCGGGACATCGGAAGGGTTAGGCCCACGCCGATCCGATGGCCTGGTCCTGGAATCCCGTGTCATGCCGCCTCTGTTCGAGACGGAGACACACATCGACGACACGACTCGAGGGGAGACTCGATGACCGAACACGTACGCGTCGCCGTGGCGCTGGACGGTTGCGGGTCGCATCCGGGTGCGTGGCGTGCGCCCGGGGCCCGGGCAAACGCGCTCACGACAGCGGCGCACTGGCAGCAACTGGTCGGCGAGGCCGAAGCCGGGCTCCTCGACTTCGTCACCCTCGCGGATACCTTCGCCCTGCATCGCGGGCATCCCCGCACCGACCGGGCGACGGGAGGACTCGATTCGGTACTACTCGCCTCCCGTCTCGCTCCCACGACCCGTTCGATCGGGCTGATCCCGACGGCGACCGCCACCCACACCGAGCCGTTCCACGTCTCCAAGGCGATCGCGACCCTCGACTATGTGAGTCAGGGTCGCGCCGGGGTCCTGCTGCGCACGACCGCGGACCCGGACGAGGCCGCGCTGTTCGGCCGACGACGATTTCCCGACGATCCGGCGGTGCTCGCCGATCTCGCGTCCGAGGCCCTCGACTTCGCGACCGTGCTCGGTCTGCTCTGGGATTCGTGGGAGGACGACGCCGAGATCCGCGACGTCGCAACCGGTCGCTTCGTCGACCGGGACAAGCTGCACCACATCGACTTCGCCGGGGATCATTTCTCGGTGCGCGGCCCCGCCATCACGCCGCGCCCGCCGCAGGGCCGGCCGGTCATCGCCGCGACCGGCGCCCACCCCACCGATCTGCGGCTGATCGGTCGGGGCGCCGACCTCGGGTTCATCAGCCCGCGCGACGTCGACGACGCCGTACGCGCGGTGGACGCCGTGGGCACCGCACACTCCGACGCCGGTCGCGAGATCACCGATCCAGCACTCCTGTTCGTCGACCTGTTCGTCGTGCTCGCCGCATCGGAGGCGGAGGCCGACGACCGTCGGGCGCGGCTCGACGACTTAGCCGATGGACCGTTCACGCCCGACAGCGCGGTCTTCACCGGCACACCGGTCGGGCTCGCGGACGAGATCGAGCGCTGGGCCGCGGTGGCAGGGATCAGCGGAATACGACTGCACCCGGCCGCCTTGCCCGAGGACCTGCGCGCGATCACCCGAGAGCTCGTACCGGAACTCCGGCGCCGCAACCTGTTCCGCGATGAGTACAGCCATTCGACGCTGCGCGGGCACCTCGGCCTGGCGCGCCCGTCCAATCGTTTCGCCACTGGAAAGGCCGGTGTCGCATGACCAAACAGGTCCATCTCGCCGCCCACTTCCCCGGGGTCAACAACACCACGGTGTGGAGCGACCCGGCGTCGGGCAGCCAGATCGAGTTCGACTCGTTCGTCCACCTCGCGCAGACCGCCGAGCGCGGGAAGTTCGACTTCTTCTTCCTCGCCGAAGGACTGCGGCTCCGCGAGCAGAACGGGCTGATCTACGACCTCGACGTGGTCGGCCGACCGGACACCTTCACCGTGCTGTCCGCGTTGGCCGCGGTCACCACCCACCTCGGCCTGACCGGCACCATCAACTCGACCTTCAACGAACCCGTCGACGTCGCACGGCAATTCGCCACCCTCGATCATCTGTCCGCCGGACGCGCGGCCTGGAATGTGGTGACCTCGTGGGACGAGTTCACCGGCGAGAACTTCCGCCGTGGCGGCTATCTGCCCGAGGACCAACGGTACGCACGCGCGAAGGAATTCTTCACCGCCGCCGCGACGCTCTGGGACTCATGGCGCGACGATGACGTCGTCGCCGATGCCGAGAACGGCCGATTCCTGGCACGCCTCGAGGCGGGTGAATTCGACGTCACCAGTTCGCAATTCGACATCCGCGGACATTTTCCGACGCCTCGTCCGCCACAGGGGCGGCCGGTCATCTTCCAGGCCGGGGACTCCGACGAGGGCCGAGAGTTCGCGGCCGCGACCGCCGACGCCATCTTCTCCCGGCACGCCACCTACGACGCCGGCCGGGCGTTCTACACCGACGTCAAACGACGACTCGCCGCATACGGACGACGCCCCGAACAGCTCCTGGCACTGCCCGCCGCCACCTTCGTCGTCGGCGACACCGACGCGCAGGCAGCCGAACTCGCCCACGAGGTGCGCCTGCAACAGGTCAGCGGTCAGACGGCGATCAAGTTCCTGGAACAGCTGTGGAACCGGGATCTGTCCGATCACGACCCCGACGGTCCGCTGCCGCAGGTGGATCCGATCCCGGGCGAGAACACGGTCGCGAAGGGACGCGCGAGCGTGCGCATGCACCGTGACCCGGTCGCCGTGGCGCGCGAATGGCGCGACCTGGCCGAGGCGAAGAACCTGACGACGCGTGAACTCATCATCGAGGTCACCGGCCGCCAGTCGTTCGTCGGCTCGCCGCAGACGATCGCGCACACGATCAACGATTTCGTGCAGGCCGACGTCGCCGACGGTTTCATCCTGGTGCCCCACATCGTGCCCGGCGGGCTCGACCGGTTCGTCGACGAGGTGGTGCCGGCGCTGCAGGAGCTGGGCGTGTATCGCACCGACTACGAGGGATCGACGCTGCGGAACAATCTGGGACTTGCGCGCCCGGGGGGTTGAGCCTCGCCTGGGACCGGGCTGCTCGTCGTGAGACTCTCCGGAGGCCGCGGCTGCGCCGCGACTCATGAGCTCCGCCACCAGGACTCGAACCTAGAATGCCTGAACCAAAATCAGGAGTGTTGCCGATTACACCATGGCGGATCACTGCGCTGACGATTGTGCCACAGCCCGCGGGCACTCACGCCAGGTGACCACTCGACGTCAACTCGACTCACAGACTTCGATCGAGGTCTGGGAGTCGAGTCGACGTCTGGGAGTGATCAGTCCTTGGGGCCGCCGGCCACGTAGACGACCTGCCCCGACACGAAGCCGGCACCTTCGCTGATGAAGAACGACGCGGTGTGGGCGATGTCCTCGGGCACGCCGACGCGGTTGACCGGGATCTGGCCGGCGGCGGCGCGCTTGAAGTCCTCGAAGGGCACGCCGACGCGCTCGGCGGTGGCGGCGGTCATCTCGGTCTCGATGAACCCGGGCGCGATGGCGTTCGCGGTCACGCCGAACCGGCCCAGTTCGATGGCGAGGGTCTTGGTGAAGCCCTGCATGCCGGCCTTGGCCGCCGAGTAGTTGACCTGTCCCCGGTTGCCGAGTGCCGAGGTGCTCGACAGGTTGACGATGCGTCCCCACTCCGCCTCGACCATGTACTTCTGGGCGGCCTTGGTGACGTTGAACGCGCCCCGCAGGTGCACGGCCATGACGGCGTCCCAGTCATCGACGGTCATCTTGAACAGCAGGTTGTCGCGGGTGATGCCGGCGTTGTTCACGACGACGGTCGGCTTTCCGAGTTCGGCGACGACCTTGTCCACGGCCGCGTTCACCGAGGCCTCGTCGGCGACGTCGGCGCCGACCGCGACGGCCTTGCCACCGGCGTCGGTGATGGCCTTGACGGTGTCGGCGCAGGCGTCGGCGTCGAGGTCCAGGACGGCCACCGCGAGCCCGTCGTCGGCCAGGCGCTTGGCCACCGCCGCACCGATCCCCCGTGCGGCCCCGGTGACGATCGCCGTCTTCTGCGTGCTCATTCACTACCTCCGTGTGGTCGTTTCGCGAGCCGGACAACTCCGGCGCGCATGGTTGGTTCCCCCGCACCCACCCTGTTCCGTCAGCGACAACGGCAATGATCTACCGATTGATCGCTCGGCGTTGCGGTCCCTATGTGTTCTATCAGGCCCGGTCGCGAGGTTTCGCCACAAACAGCGCGCTGCATTTCTGCCATCGGGTACCGATGCGTAGGATCGCACCCGACGTGCGACCGCGAACCCGGTCAGCGACCCCCGCCGGCGCCGTCGGACAGACATGATCGTGGCAGTCACCGATCAGGAAGAGGGTGGGCATTCGATGACGGGAACGTCGCCGTCCGTGGCCGTGATCGTCCTGGCCGCGGGTGCCGGTACCCGCATGAAGTCCAAGACCCCGAAGATCCTGCACACCATCGGCGGCCGCTCGCTCGTCGGCCACGCGCTCCACGGGACCGCGGGCATCGACCCCGAGCATCTCATCGCCGTCGTCAGCCACGAACGCGAACGGGTCTCGGCTGCCATCGGCGAGATCGGGGCAGGCCTCGGCGTCGAGATCGGGATCGCCGAACAGGACGCGCCCCGCGGGACCGGTGACGCCGCCCGCGTGGGACTCGGCGGACTCCCCGACGACTTCGACGGCACCGTCGTCGTCACCGCTGCCGACGTCCCCCTCCTCGACGCCGACACCCTGCGCGCGCTCATCGACACCCATCTCGCCGACGGCGGGGCCGCGGTCACGCTGACGAGCTTCGTCGCCGACGACCCGACCGGATACGGACGCATCATCCGCGACGGGAAGGCCGTCACCGCGATCGTCGAACACAAGGACGCCTCCCCGGAGCAGCGCGCGATCACCGAGGTCAACGCCGGCGTGTACGCCTTCGACGCCGCTGCGCTGCGCGACGGGTTGTCGAAGCTGTCGACGGACAACGTGCAGGGCGAGTACTACCTCACCGACATCGTCGAGATCGCCCGCGGCGAGGGACGGGCCGTCCGCGGACACACCGTCGCCGATCCGGTGCTCGTGGCCGGCTGCAACGACCGTGCCCAACTCGCCGCCCTGGGCGCCGAACTGAACCGCCGCATCATCCGTCGTCATCAGCTCGACGGGGTGACCGTCGTCGACCCCGCCACCACCTGGATCGACACCGACGTCACCATCGAGCCCGACGCGCACATCGCGCCCGGCACACAGCTGCACGGGCGCACGCACATCGCCGCCGACGCCGTGATCGGACCCGACACCACTCTGACCGACGTCACCGTCGGACCCGGCGCGCAGGTGATCCGCACGCACGGCAGTGACGCGGTCATCGGCGCCGAGGCCACCGTCGGGCCCTTCGCCTACCTGCGACCGGGCACGGCCCTCGGGGACGCGGGCAAGATCGGCACCTTCGTCGAGACCAAGAACGCGACCATCGGTGCCGGGTCCAAGATCCCGCACCTCACCTACGTCGGCGACGCCACCATCGGCGAGCACTCCAACATCGGCGCGTCGAGCGTCTTCGTCAACTACGACGGGGTTGCCAAGCACCGCACCGTGATCGGCGACCACTGCCGCACCGGCTCGGACAACATGTTCGTCGCGCCGGTCAGCGTCGGCGACGGGGCATACACCGGCGCCGGAACCGTGGTGCGGCAAGATGTACCGCCGGGAGCCCTCGCGGTCTCGGCGGGCGAACAACGCGTCATCGAGGACTGGGTCGTGCGCAAGCGGCCCGACACCGCGGCGGCGCGCGCGGCCCTCGAGGCACGCGACAAGAACTCCGGGACGGCCTGACACCCCGACCCGAGCTCGACCCTGCAGATCCGAAACGACACGAACAGAAGAGTTTTCATGACCTGGACCACTGACAACCAGAAGAACCTGATGCTGTTCTCTGGTCGTGCCCATCCCGAACTCGCCGAAGCAGTCGCCGATGAACTGGGCATCAAGGTCACCCCGCAGACCGCCCGCGACTTCGCCAACGGCGAACTGTTCGTTCGTTTCGAGGACTCGGTCCGCGGATCGGACGCCTTCGTCCTGCAGAGCTGCCCGTACCCGCTGAACCAGTGGGTCATGGAGGCGCTCATCATGATCGACGCCCTCAAGCGCGGCTCGGCGAAGCGCATCAGCGTGATCCTGCCGTTCTACCCCTACGCCCGCCAGGACAAGAAGCACCGCGGACGTGAGCCGATCTCGGCCCGCCTCATCGCCGATCTGCTCAAGACCGCGGGCGCCGACCGGATCATCACCGTCGACCTGCACACCGACCAGATCCAGGGCTTCTTCGACGGCCCTGTCGATCACATGCACGCTCAGGGACAGCTCGCCGAGTACATCCGGGGCAAGTACGGCACCGACAACATCGCCGTGGTCTCCCCCGACTCCGGTCGCGTACGTGTCGCCGAGAAGTGGGCCGACACCCTCGGTGGCGCGCCGCTGGCGTTCATCCACAAGACGCGTGACCCGCTCGTGCCCAACCAGGTCAAGTCCAATCGCGTGGTGGGCGAGGTCGAGGGACGCACCTGCATCCTCATCGACGACATGATCGACACCGGCGGCACCATCGCCGGCGCCGTGCGGGTCCTCAAGGACGCCGGCGCGGGTGACGTCATCATCGCCACCACCCACGGCGTGTTCTCCGATCCCGCGGCCGAGCGTCTCGCGTCCTGCGGCGCCAAGGAAGTCATCGCCACCGACACCCTGCCGATCCCGGCCGAGAAGCGGTTCGAGAACCTCACCGTCCTCTCCATCGCGCCGCTGCTCGCGCAGACGATCCGCGAGGTCTTCGAGAACGGTTCTGTCACAAGCCTTTTCGACGGCATCGCCTGAGTGTCCCCACTCCCTGAGGTGCGAGCGAAGCGAGCCTCCCCCGCTCCCTGAGGAGGCCGGAGCTTGCGGAGGCCGTCACGAAGGGTCCTGGCGAGATGACGTCGCCAGCCCTTCGAGGCTCGTCGCTTGCGCTCCTCGCACCTCAGGGAGCAGAGGGATTGGCGCTTCTCAGGGAGCAGAGGGATTGACGCTCCTCAGGGAGCAGAGGGATTAGCGCTCCTCAGGGAGCAAGCTGCGGCTCCCCGCACCTCAGCCAACAAGCGGCGCCCCGCCGGGTACCGTGTCACCCGTGGACGCGACGATCTATCACAACCCGAAGTGTTCGACCTCGCGGAAGGCGTTGCAGGCCCTGCGCGACGCCGGGATCGAGCCGGCAGTCGTGAAGTATCTCGACGAGCCGTACAGCCGCGAACAACTCGTCGAGCTGTTCGCCGACGCCGGGATCACACCTGCGCAGGCCGTCCGCAAACGCGAGGCCCTCTACAAGGAGCTCGATCTCGCATCGGCCACCGACGAGCAGATCCTCGACGCCATGGTCGAGCACCCGATCCTCGTCGAACGTCCGATCGTGGTGACCGACAAGGGCACTCGCATCCCCCGGCCGATCGAGAAGCTCGACGAGATCCTCTGACTCCGAGGCGCGGCAGCGCTCAGGTCAGGCCGACAGGGCCGGCGCGGGCAGCGGCCGCTGCACCGACGGCACGGCCAGTGCCGCGACGCCCCGCGCGAGCGCCTTGGTCATGTCGAAGTAGTCGAAGTAGTCGCGCCACACCGTGATCCGGCCCTCCCGTACCTCGAACCGGCCGCAGACCCAGAACTGGAGATGCAGCCGCCCGAACCGGAGTTCGTCGACGCGCTCGGTCAGCACCACGCCGGTGTCGTCGGCGGACACGTTGATCATCCGGTAGTTGAAGCCCACCGACTCCTTGCGCGCGACCCCGCCCAGGACACCGGCCACCTTCCGCTTCCCGCGGATCGTCGGCAGCGAGACGTTCGTGTAGGCGATGTCCTCGTCGATGGTCTCCAGCGCGGCGGGCACGTCGCCTCGCGCGAACTCATCCAGCAGGGTCGTCACGATCTCGATCGGCGTCTGTGAGGTCATGGCTGACAAGTATCCCCCAGCGCGGCGAACCGAGCGGGCGATGTGACATCCCGGCAGGTCATCGACTACTCTGATCGCCGTTGTCTCGGCGAGGGTGACCCAGTCACCGTGATCGGCGCGGCCATCGCAGGTCTTCCTCACGCCCTTCGGGCGAATGGAACGCCCGCGGTCGGAACTCGTGCCCGGTGTTGCTCGTCGCGACGCCGACAGAACGTACCCACCGATCGCGAGGAGACCGTCATGGCCACCCAGACCAGCAAGCTGTCCGTCAGCACCCGTACCGAGAAGGGCAAGGGCGCAGCCCGCCGCGCGCGTCGCGAGGGCAAGGTCCCCGCCGTGCTGTACGGCCACGGCACCGACCCGCAGCACCTGCACCTCCCGGCCCGCGAGTTCGCCGCCATCCTGCGTAACAGCGGCCTCAACGCCGTCATCGACCTCGACATCGAGGGCTCCAGCCAGCTCGCGCTCACCAAGCAGGTCGACGTCCACCCGATCCGCAACTACATCGAGCACGCCGATCTGCTGATCGTCCGTCGTGGCGAGAAGGTCACCGTCGAGATCGCGATCATCGTCGAGGGCGACGCCGCCCCGGGCACCCTCGTCGTCCAGGACGCCAGCGTCGTCGAGGTCGAGGCCGACGCCCTGTCGATCCCCGAGCAGATCGTCGTCAGCGTGGAGGGTGCCGAGATCGGCCTGTCCGTGCACGCCTCTGATCTGGACCTGCCCGAGGGTGTGACCCTCACCGCCGATCCCGAGACCCTCATCGTGTCGGTCACCGAGGCTCAGCTCGCCGCCACCGAGTCCGACGCCGACGGCTCGGCAGACGCCGCGGCCGAGGGCGACGCCGAGGGCGAGGCGACCGAGGAAGCCGCCGAGGAGTCGGAGTAATCCGACCCCGGACTGCCCGGCTCGGGTGGTGAAACTGCGTAAGTGGTGAAACTCATTGTCGGACTCGGCAACCCCGGGTCCAAGTACGAGAAGACGAGGCACAACGTCGGCGCGATGGTCGCCGACGGCCTCGTCGCCTCGGCCGGCGAGCGCTGGAAGGTGCACAAGAAGTCCGGCGCCGAGGTCGCCGAGGTACGCCTCGGCGGCCAGTCGGTACTCGTGGCCAAACCCCGCACCTACATGAACGAGTCCGGCCGTCAGATCGGCCCGCTCGCCAAGTTCTACTCGGTCACGACTGACGACCTGATCGTCGTCCACGACGAACTCGACATCGACTTCGGCGCCGTCCGTCTCAAACGGGGCGGCGGCGAGGGCGGCCACAACGGGCTGCGGTCGCTCAGTCAGGCACTCGGTACGCGCGACTATCTGCGCGTGCGCATCGGCATCGGCCGGCCACCCGGCCGGCAGGATCCCGCCGATTTCGTGTTGAAACCGTTTCCGTCCTCGGCTCGCAGCGAGGTCGAACTCCTCATCGCCAACGGTTGCGACGCCGTCGAACTATTGCTCGGACAGGATCTGGAGTCCGCGCAGAACACCGTGCACGCCTGGTGAGGACACCGAATTCGGCGGCCGCGCGGCCGTAGAATCGCTGCGGCGGGCAATGCGAAGGGATCGGCAACAGTGGTCAACCTCTCGGTGAAGACCGGACACCAGAACGTCTCGATGCTCGGCATCGGCGCCTACCGTCCGCGACGCCTGGTCAGCAACGACGAGGTCTGCCAGGTCCTCGATTCCTCCGACGAGTGGATCTTCGAGCGGAGCGGTATCCGCAACCGCCGATGGATCAGCGGCGACGAGTCGGCGCGTTCGATGGCCGCCGCGGCCGCCGAGCGGGCCATCGCGAACTCCGGGGTGGCGAAGGAGAAGATCGGTGCGCTGATCCTCGCCACCAACAGTTGGAAGACCAAGATCCCGCACGGTGGCCCGATCGTCGCCTCCGACATCGGGCTCAACGGCATCCCCGCCTACGACGTCGCCGCCGGGTGCGGCGGCTTCGGCTACGGACTCGGCGTCGCCGCCGACACCGTCCGCGCCGGCAGCGCCGAGTACGTCCTGCTCGTCGGCGTCGAGACCATGTCGGTGGTCATGGATCCCACCGACCGCAACACCGCGTTCATCTTCGGCGACGGAGCCGGGGCCGTGGTCATCGGGCCGAGCGAGGACAACGGCATCTCCCCGACCGTCTGGGGCAGCGACGGCGAGAACGCCGAGGCGATCGGCCAGAACTGGGACATCCCCGAGTACATGGACCGCGCGCAGGCCTACCAGGACAAAGACCCCGAGACCGACCCGGTCGGTCGCATGGTGGTGACGATGGCGGGACCCAAGGTGTTCCGCTGGGCGGCCGTCACCCTGCCCCGGGCCCTCGCCACCGTGCTGGAGACCTCCGGCGTCGGCGTGGAGGACATCGAGGTCTTCGTGCCCCACCAGGCCAACGCCCGCATCAACGACCTGATGAAGAAGAACCTCGGCTTCCCCGACGACCTGCCGATGGCGAACGACATCGAGAACACCGGGAACACCTCGGCGGCCTCCATCCCGCTCGCCATGGAGGAGATGCTCGCCACCGGCAAGGCCAGGGGCGGACAGACCGCGCTGCTCCTCGGCTTCGGCGCCGGCCTGAGCTACGCGGGCGCGGTCGTCACCCTGCCCCCGGCCCCGGCGATCACCAGCTTCGACTGACCCCCGCTCCCTAAGAGACTGCTGAAATAGTCGGCGTCGTTTCGGTGTGGGGTGAGCGGGTTTGCCTGGTGGGCTGGGATCCTGGTGGGT
>ERZ501064.86-NODE-86-length-25530-cov-9.198077_pt1 | contig 25530 bp, 23 predicted proteins | sample MGYA00510851_ERZ501064 | MGnify/ENA primary metagenome ERZ501064 (study PRJEB25958, sample SAMN03398529) | human skin metagenome | study: EMG produced TPA metagenomics assembly of the Human Skin Microbiome Metagenome (human skin metagenome) data set. | reverse complement strand
CGGTGGTGCCGTCACCGTCGACGTCGGTGAGTGCGGCGTCGACGGCTCCGTCGCCATCGGTGTCGACGAGAACGGCGTCGGCAGGGATCTCGGTGCTCATTGGTATGTCCTTCCAAGTGGGGTGAGTGCTTCTGGGCGGTTCATGTACTTGGAGGCGACGTCGGGGACGAATGTTCCCGGGGTGCCGGGAGTCGTTCGGATGACCGATCCGGCGACCGACTACCGTTTGGTCTCGTATCACTCGACTTCGGAGGTTCACTGTGCAACAGATCGGCGTCATCGGCGGAGGCACCATGGGAGCGGGCATCGCGGAGGTGTGTGCGAAGGCCGGCAGCGATGTCGTGATCGTGGAGGTCAAGCAGGAGTTCGCCGACGCCGCGCGGGCGCGGGTGGAGAAGTCGCTGGCCAAGGCGGTCAGCAAGAACAAGCTGGCGCAGGACGACGCCGACGCCGCCCTCGGACGTCTGCGGGTGACGACCGACTACGCCGACCTCGCCGATCGCGAGCTGGTGATCGAGGCGGCCCCGGAGATCGAGGAGCTCAAGCGGCAGATCTTCGCGAACCTCGACGAGGCGACCGGCGCGAACACCATCCTCGCGACCAACACGTCGTCGATCCCGATCATCAAGGTCGCGACCGCGACGAAGACCCCCGAACGCGTTGTCGGCGTGCACTTCTTCAACCCGGTACCGGTGATGCCGCTGGTCGAGATCATCTCCACGCTGACCACCGCGCCGGAGACGGCCGACGCCGTGAGCGCATACGTCACCGACACCCTCGGCAAGACCGCGGTCCGCGCGGGTGACCGCTCCGGCTTCATCGTCAACGCGCTGCTCATCCCGTACCTGTGCCAGGCCATCCGGATGTTCGACTCGGGCTACGCCTCGGCCGAGGACATCGACCTCGCGATGAAGGGCGGCTGCGGCTACCCGATGGGTCCGCTGACCCTGCTCGACACCATCGGTCTCGACGTGACGCTCTCCGCCGCGGAGTCGCTGTACGCGGAATTCGCCGAACCCCACTACGCGCCGCCGGCGCTGCTGCGTCGCATGGTCGATGCCGGCCGCCTCGGACGGAAGACCGGTCACGGTTTCTACACCTACTGACAGCTGGATCGCCGACGCCGAGCCCCGGCTCACCTTCGGGTGAGCCGGGGTTCGGCGTATGGCGGAGTCTTTCGGCTCCGGGATTGTCGGCCCGCGTGCTCCCCGCTAAGCTGACAGCAATCAGACAACAAGCGTTATCAGAATGGGTGGGGTCATGACGCAATCCGATGAGCGGATGTCGCGGGTGGAGATGGACAACATCGACAGCAGCTTCTTCGCGCGTTCCCTGCTCTCGATGGGGCAGACGATGAGCACGACGAACGTCATCATGCAGCTCGCCAATCCGGCGGTCGGCTACGGTGTCGCGCACAGCAAGGTCGAGAACGGGCGGCTCGACAAACATCCGGTCAAACGCGCACGGACCACCGCGTCGTATCTGGCGGTCGCGATTCTCGGCAACGCCGACGACCGGCGCCGGTACCGGCACGCCGTCAACCGCCAGCACGCGAAGGTGCGCTCCGACGAGAACAGTCCCGTGGAGTACAACGCGATGAACACCGACCTGCAGCTCTGGGTCGCGGCGTGCCTCTACTTCGGGTGGGAGGACATCTACGAGCGTGTCCACGGACCGCTGCAGGGCGCGGATCGCGAGAAGTTCTACCAGCAGGGCAAGGTCTGCGGGACGACGCTGCAGATGCCGGCCGAGGCGTGGCCCGCCACGCGCGACGAGTTCACCACCTACTGGGACGACCAGGTCTCGCGCATCGAGATCAGCGACGAGATCCGGGACTTCCTCCTCGACATCGCCAATTTCGGTTACGCGCCGGAACGCATCCAGGAGAAGTACGGTCCGGTCAAACTGCGGCGGACCATCGGCTATCTGCCGCAGCCGTTCCGCGACGCACTCCGGGTCGAGTGGACCGACGAGGATCAGGCGTGGTTCGACGGCTACGTCGGCCGGTTGGTGGAGAAAGAGCGTCGCACTCCGCTGTGGGTGTCGCAGTTGGGTTTCCGGCTCCTGCTGGCCGATGTCCGGCTTCGGGTCAAGATGGGGCGGCCGCTCGTCTAAGAGGCGCCGGCGCCGCTCCGGCGCGCGGCCAGGAAGGCGAGTGTTCCGGCGCCCAGGCACGCAACGGCGCCGACCGCGAGACCGACGCGCGCGCCGAATGTCTCGATGATCGCGCCGACGATCGGACCACCGATCGGCGTCGAGCCCATGAACGCCACCGACCACAGCGCCATCACCCGGCCCCGCATCCGCGGTTCGGAATTGAGCTGCAGGGTCGCGTTTCCCGTCGACATGAAGGTGACACTCAACCAGCCGACCCCGAAGAGTGCGCAGATCGCCGTCGGGAGGTTCGGGGCGAGTGCGGTCGCCGCGACGGCGACCCCGAAGCCGAAGGCCGCCAGCGTGAGTGGCCGCAATCCGGTGTTCCCGCGGGCCGCGACCACGAGTCCGCCGACGACCGCACCGACTCCCATCGCCGACGTCATGAAACCGAGGGCTTGTGGCCCGCCGTCGAACACGAAGTCCGCGGCGGCGGGCAGCGTGACCGGGAAGTTGTACGTCAGGGTCCCGACGAGTGCCATCGTGGCCAGCGGGATCCACAGCGCGGGGCGACTCCGGACGTATCGAAGACCCTCGCGCAGCTGACCTTTCGCGCGCGGAACCGGTGATTCCGCGGTGATCTTCGACGAGTCGAGCGCGAGCAGGGACGCGACCACGGCGATGAAGCTGACCGCGTTGATCGCGAAGCATAGACCCGAACCGACGAGGGCCAGGATCACCCCGGCCACCGCCGGGCCCACGGCGCGAGCGGCGTTCACCATGACCGAGTTGAGGGTGACCGCGTTGCGGATGAGGTCCTTGCCGACGATCTGATGGATGAACGCCTGTCGCGCCGGCTGTTCGAAGGCGTGCCCGAGCCCGAGCATCACCGCCAGCACGCCGACGTGCCAGACCTGCACCACCCCGGTGAGGGTGACGGCGGCGAGCGCCGCGGCCAGCAGCCCCATCATCGACTGCAGGACGATGAGCAGGCGTCGGCGGTCGACGCGATCGGCGATAACGCCCGCGTACGGCCCGATGAGCAGAACCGGTAGCGCCTGCAGAGCGACGATGAGTCCCAGGACGGACGCCGATCCGCTCAGCGTCAGCACGAGCCACGCCTGCGCCGTTGCCTGCATCCACGAACCCGTCATCGAGACGGCCATGCCGGCGTAGAACAGGCGGTAGTTGGGGATGCGCAACGACGCGAACATGCTCGTCCGGTCGGCGTCGTCGGGGCGACGACCGCCCGGTTCGCGCTCCCGCGGCACGTCTCCGATCTCGGGAACACGGTCGTCGGTCATCGACGACCATCGTAGGCGCGTGCGCCTCCACCCAGGGGTCCGCCTCCAGTAGGGTCGGCGGGATGACGCAGACGGTGATCGTGTCGGGCGGGACGGGCGGCCTGGGGTCGGCGGTCACCCGCACGTTGCTCGACGACGGATGGCGCGTGGTGGTGCCCGGGCGCACCGAAGCCGGGTTGTCACGCCTCCCGGAATCGGACCGGTTGGTCGGTGTGCACGCCGACCTCTTCGACGAGGCGTCGGTCGCCGAGGTCGTGGCGATCGCCGCGAGCGACGCGTCGGCGCCGGTCACCGCGGTGGTGAACCTGGTGGGCGGGTTCGCGATGGGGGAGCGGGTCGACGCGACGCCGGTCGACGAGTTCGAGCGACTGCTCCGGCTCAACCTGCGGCCGCTGTATCTGCTGTCCGCGGCGGCCATTCCGACGATCATCGAGGCCGGCGGCGGGTCGATCGTCGGGGTGTCGGCGAAGGCGGCGTTCGCGCCCTTCTCCGGTGCGGCGGGCTACATCACGTCGAAAGCAGCGGTGTGGGCGTTCATCAGTGCGCTCGCCGCCGAGTACAAGTCCGACGGCATCCGGGCCAATGCGATTCTGCCGTCGGTGATCGACACCCCGGGCAACCGCGCTAGTCAGCCGGATTCGTCGCGGGCGGGCTGGGTGTCGCCGGAATCGATCGCGCAGACGATCTCGTTCCTGGTCTCCGACGCCTCGAGTGCGATCACCGGCGCGCAGGTCCCCGTGCCGGGCGTCGGCTGAGCCGGAGAACCGCTGGTGCGCAAGAATCTGCGTTGAGCGATGGTGTAATCGATCGCACCGCAGACGATTCAACGATGCCTGCGTGGAAGTCGCATGCGGGATCGCATCTGTCGATTACCCCGGCAGCGGGTCACCGTTCTCGCGCTTGCGCGGGAGCCATGTTGCGAGGGTCCGGCCCAACGTCTGAACCAGCTCGGAACCGAACACGCACAGCGTCTTCTCCCACGGATGTCCGAATGTGCCAGTGCTGAAGTCGGGCCGAGCGAAGATGTAGTAGTCGCCGTTCGGGAACACCGGCACCGGCCACTCTGCGTCGAACGTCTCGGCATGTGCCGCTGCATTGAGCCGATAGCCGGGATGCTGCCAGTCGAGCACAATCCAGTAAGGATCGTCCTGCACGTGGACGAAGCAACGCTGCGCCTCGGCGTTGATCGCATCGAATTGGGCGCTCCACACGCCGGGAGAGTTCTCCGGGACAGACAGGTCGAAGGTTACCGACGGAGCAGGATCGACAACTGCGGGCCAGTCTGTCGGGTAGATGCTGGGCCGGAACGATCGAAACCGATCACGGAACAACTCCCACGCCACGTCCTCTTCGTCTCGGGGCAGGTAGCTCCATCCCGGCGGTAGCGGGTTTCCGTGGTCGAGGGCCCAACGCATCATCGGACCATCGTCGCAGAGCGTAGCGGGCGGAACACCTTCATCACGTTCCGCCACAGCACTCTCAGACGACATCCGATGGTGCGCGGCGCCAGACGAAGAGACCCACCGCGACGAGGATCTGCCCGCAGATCAGCGCGGCGGGGAGGGCAAGCAGTTCCCAACCGGTCGTGCCGAAGTTCGTCGCCCACACGACGATCGCTGCGCCGAGCGCTAGGGTGGTCAACTGGCCGAGGGTCGTGAGGATCGACGCCACCGTGCGCGAGCGTCCCCGAAAGACACACGCGCCGCCGACGATCAGTGCAACGAAGGCGCACAGCAAGCCGATCAGCGTCGGGAACACCACCATGTACTCGAAGCCGCCTGAGACCTCGACAACACCTGACAGAACGAGTGATGGCACGACGAACGACAAGATGACCACCGTGCACAGCACCGAGATGATCGAGGCGAATCGCAGTGTCTTCATCCAGTCACGGTATCTGCGGTACGGATTCCATTCGGTTCTCCGTCCGTCGTGTCTCGTCCCCCCACGGCCAGGGGTTCGTTCCGACCGTCGGCCCACGCGGATGTGGCCGGTCCACAGCAACGAAAACAGCCGTACTGCTGCCGTCAACACGTACATTGAGCATGTGCTGCTCGCCGAGGCCGGACTGTCGGAATGCGCGAGAGACGCTGCGTGCAGCGCTGACTTCAACCGGCCGTTCTACATCGCGTTCGCATTGCTGGTCTTGTTCTCGGTGTGGTTCACCCTGTCGATGTTCGCGACCGTCGACGTCGTCGGTCATCATCTCGGCCTACGAGGCAGTCTGTCGTGGGTGGGGGTCGTGTGGCTTGTCCCGGTCGTCGGAGCAGCTGTGTGGCGGCTGAGCCGGTGGCAATGGCTGGTCAGGCGCAACTCTCTCGAGTGACGCGAGGACTCGAACGTGATGGAAGCCGGAGACGTACGGTGAGAACCGCGGCAGCGCAACCGAAGATGTCAATCGCGATTGGGTCGCGCGTGCACATAGGCTTCGACGACGGTGCGCATCACCGGTTTTCCGTCACCGTTGCGCAGCTCCGCCGACGAGGTGACCAGAGCGCGGGCACGGTCATCGAACTCGATCGCGTCGATGACGGTCGACCCGGTGAGGGTGTCGCCGGGGCGGACGGGACGCAGGAATTCGACGTCGCCCAGTCGCTTGCCCGCGATCACCCGCCAATTGTTCAGCACGCCGGTGACATTGAGCCTCTGGTAGATCGACATCGTGTGCAGCCCACTGGCGATCAGCCCGCCGTAGGGGCCGCGTTCGGCAACGGCCTTGTCCACGTGGAAGTCCTGCGGATCCCATGCGCGGGCGAAGTCGAGCAGTTCGTCTTCGCTGACGTGATGCGTGCCGAACTCGAAGATCTGGCCCACGGACAGGTCATCGGCCCACAAGCGGTCCGATGCGTCGCTCACCTCAGGTCTGCCGCGATCTTCGGCCAGGTGGTCTCGAGGTCGCGTTCCCAGTAACCCCAGGAGTGGGTGCCGCTCGGCCGGAAGGTGACCTCGTGCGGCACCTTGAGCGCCCGCATGCGCGACACCATCTGCTTGGTGCACTCGTTGACCGCGGCCTCGATGATGCCGCCGATGACCATCTGGTTGGCCAGTGTCAGCGGATCGCCGGCGACCAGCGGTGCCTCGAGCCGGTCGAACTGTCCGGGCATGCCGGTGCCGCTGGTCATGTAGACCTTGGTGCCGCGCAGCTTGTCCGCGTGGATGTACGGGTCGTTGTCCCGCCACCCGGCCGAATTGACCGGTCCCCACATGTTGTTCAGGTTGCCCTGCCCGCGGTCGGCGACGACCATCCGGATGTAGGCCTGTCCCACCGGGTCGCTGGTACGCGCGCATCCGCTGTAGGCGGCGGCCGACCGGTAGAGCTTCGGTGCGGCGATCGCGAGGTTGAGCACCGATGTCCCGGCCATCGAGATCCCGGCGATGGCGTTGACCTTGGTGGTGTCGAATTCCTTGTCCACCAGCGGCGGGAGCTCCTTGGTGAGGAACGTCGTCCACTTGTTGCGGCCGAGTACCGGATCGTCGTGCTGCCAGTCGGTGTAGTAGGAGAACGCGCCGCCGATCGGCGTGACGACGTTGACCTCTTTGTCGGAGAAGAACTTCGCGTACTGGGTCTTGGCCGCCCAGGTCGCGGAGTCCTCGCCGCCGCCGGCGCCGTTGAGCAGGTAGAGCGTGGGGCGCGACTTGGTGGTGTCCTTGGGGCGCAACACGTTGACGGGGATGAGTTTGCGCATCGCCGCCGAGTACACGATGAGTGTCGACTGCTGGGCGGAGTCGTGGACCACGGTGTCGATGCGAGCGCGATCGGGATCGGGGGTGGGCTCGGCCAGCGCGGCCGGAGCCCATCCGGCGGTCGCGACCGCAACGGCAGATCCGACGACGCACAGTCGTCGCAACCAGGAGGATCGCACCACTAGCCCCTTCTGTTAACAGAATTCTCAGACGTAACAAAGGTAGCCGAGTTCGACTGGCGCTCCCAAGTCGAGAAGGTGCTCGTCACCCAGTTGTGACGTCACGTTCGAGGGGAGAACCCGATTACTTGACGCGATCCTTGAGCAGGAGCCGGACGGTGAGTTCGAGCCGGTTCGTGACGTCGGTCGCCGACGCGCGACGGGTCAGCCACTGCACCAGGTTCGACATCCACACATCGGAGAGGACGCGCGCGATCGCGAGATCTTCCTCGGTGGGTTCGCCGTCGTCGACGATCGCTCCGGCGAGGAGCCGGTCGATGATCCCGGCGACCTGGTCGACCTCGGCGGTCGCCGACGCGTCGGCGAACATGAACGCACGCGTCATCGCCTCGGTGAGAAGCGGATCGCGCTGCATGGCGAAGGTGATCATGTCCAGGACATGACGGAGGCGGTCGATCGCGGTGTCGCCGCGCAACTGCGAACGATCGACCTTCGACTCGACTCGCTCGAACTCGCGGGCGAGCGCGGTGACGAGAAGGTGGACCTTCGACGGGAAGTAGCGGTACAGCGTCCCGACGGCGACGTCGGCCTTGTCGGCGACGGTGCGCATCTGCACGGCGTCGTATCCGCCCTTGGACGCCAGCGCGAGGGTGGCGTCGAGGATGCGGCGGCGGCGTTCGCGCTGCGCGGTGGAGCCGGCTTCGGGCGAGGCGGCCGGCGCCGCAGCCCCGTTGGGGGCGTCGACCGCGGCGTTGCCGGGTGCAGAACGGGCCATGTGCTCTCGAACATCCTCACGTGATCAAACGTCTCAATGGGTGGATCGTGGGTGGCTACCCGATCCGAGTACACCCATGGCATATTAGAACAGGTTCTAATTATTCGTCACAACTCGACATACAGGGATTGCCAGTGACAATCGCCACGTCTTCCGAGCAGATCGCGGTCCGTGACAGCATCGCGTCCTGGGCGCGCTCCACCAGTGTGACCGACATCGTGCGGTCCGACCTCGACAAGCCGAGCGACCAGTGGACCGGTCTATTTTCGCAGATCGCCGATCTGGGCGTGTTCGCCGCCGCGGTCCCCGAGGCGTCCGACGGTCTCGGTGCGAGTTTCCTCGACGTGGCCGCCATGCTCGAGCAGTGCGGGGTCGATCTCGTCCCCGGCCCGCTCGGTCCGACGGTGACCGCGGCGATCGCGCTGGCGGTTCGCCGTGCGGATTCGCCGCAGGGCGACACCGACCGGTCTGCCGGACTGCTGGGCGAGGTGCTGGCCGGGTCGGTGCCGGTGGTGACGCCCGCGACGAGTTACGCCGGGGTGGCCCTCGAACTGTCCGGCGGCGACCTCGACCTCGGACTCGTCGGCGGGTACGTCGAGGGGTGCGCCGTGCTGGTCGAATTCGGGACCGACGATCGGGAACGGTCCTGGTGGATCCTCCCGCCGGGTGCGGGAGTCGCCGACGTCACGCCGCAGACCCCGCTCGACGGAACCGCGTCGGTCAGCCACGTGACACTGTCCGGGGTCGCCGTCGAGGACCTCGTCGAACTGGGCGACGGGACGTTCGTCGCGGGCCTCTTGTCGGCGACGCTGGCCGCCTATCAGAGCGGCGTCACCCGGTGGGCCCTCGACGCCGCCGTCGACTACGCGAAGGTCCGCACCCAGTTCGGCGTGCCGATCGGATCGTTCCAGGCGATCAAGCACATCTGCGCCGAGATGCTGTGCCGCAGCGAACGCGTCACCGCGGTCGCGTGGGATGTCGCCGGCGCGGTCGACGACGTGCTCGCGGCCGGGACGGGGGACGAGCTCGCTCCGGCGCTCGAGCAACTCGAGATCAGCAGGCTGGCGGCCGACGTCGTAGTCGGTCGCGACCCGGTCGCCAACACCAAGGACTGCGTCCAGGTCCTCGGCGGCATCGGGTTCACCTTCGAGCACGATGCCCACCTCTATCTGCGCGCCGCACTCGCCGCGCAGGCGTCGCTCGCGAACGCATCGTCGCACGCCGCCACCCTCGCCCGGCTCGGGCTCGAGGGGGCGCGACGGCGCTTCCGTCTGGACCTCTCGCAGGTCGAGGACCGGCGCGACGAGGTCCGCACCACCGTCGCGAGGATCGCCGACGCCGAACCCGACGATCGTCGCCGGCTCCTCGCCGAGACCGGCTACCTGACCCCGCACTGGCCGGCACCGCACGGTCTGGGGGCGGATGCCGCGATGCAGCTGCTGATCGACACCGAGCTCGAGGTGGCCGGGATCGAGCGGCCCGACCTGGTGATCGGCGCATGGGCGATCCCGACGATCCTGGAACACGGCACCGACGCGCAGCGCGAGCGGTTCGTCGCCCCGACGCTGGCCGGCGACATCGTGTGGTGCCAGCTGTTCTCCGAACCCGAGGCCGGCTCGGACCTGGCCGCGTTGCGCACACGGGCGGAACGGGTCGACGGCGGCTGGCGCCTGGACGGCCAGAAGATCTGGACCTCGCAGGCACACAACGCCCAGTGGGCGATCTGCCTCGCGCGCACCGATCCCGAGGCGCCGAAGAACAAGGGCATCACCTACTTCCTCGTCGACATGGGTTCGCCCGGCATCGACATCCGGCCGCTGCGCGAGCTCTCCGGGCGGGCCAACTTCAACGAGGTCTTCCTCGACGGTGTGGTCGTGCCGGATGACTGTGTCGTCGGCGAGATCAACGGCGGCTGGCGGCTGGCCCGCACCACCCTCGCGAACGAGCGGGTGGCGATGGGCGGTACCGGTCTCGGCAAGGAGATGGAGTCGCTGCTCTCGCAGGTGCGGTCGATGGATCGGGAGCTGACCGCCGAGGAGCTAGCGTCGCTCGGCACCCAGCTCGCCGACGCCCACGTCGGCCGGGTCCTCGACGCGCGGGCGGCGACCAGGCAACTGGCCGGGCTCGACCCCGGTGCGTTGTCGAGCGTGCGCAAGCTGATCGGCGTCGAACATCGCCAATCGGTACCCGATCTCGCGCTGCGGCTCCTGGGGGTCGCGGGTCTGGCGGCGACCGAGGCGTCCGACGCGGTCCTGCAGAACCGCTGCCTCTCGATCGCGGGCGGCACTACTCAGATCCTGCGCACGGCCGCGGCGGAACGCATTCTCGGTTTGCCGCGGTAACCGGCTGCGGCGAAAGTGCCGAAACCGCAGATAAACGCCGATTCCGACACCCTTGCGCGCGGACTCTGATACAACTAGAACAGGTTCTAGTTCTTGACGGGTTCATGGTGAGGGAGGCACAGGGTGGACTTTGCCCTGGACGGCACGGCGATCGCGGTTCGCGACGTCGCCGAGGACGTGTTCGCGCGACGACAGCCCGACTGGGAGTCGACGTTCGGTGGGCGTCATTCCGGTGGGACGGCAGCGGCCGAGCAGGAGGCGACCCGCGGCGGGTTCGAGGCCGATGGCTGGCAGGCGCTCGTCGACGCCGGACTGCTCGCCCTGCCCCTGCCGGCCTCGCTCGACGGTGACGAGGTCGACGAGTCGGGTCTGCTCCCGTTGTTCCGCCGGATGGGCCGGGCCGCGGCGGTGACGCCGGCGCTCGGATCGCTGACCGCGGCGCTCGTGTTCGCCAGGGCCGACGCCCAGGACGGCGAGGGATCGGTGTGGTCGCGGTTCGGCAGTTCGCTCACCGGCGGCAGCTGGGTGTCGGTGGCGATCGGCGAACACGGCGACGCCCTGACGGCGCATCCGCGGACCTCGGTCCGTGACGGGCGGCTCACCGGCACGAAGGTCGGCGTCCTGCACGCCGACGGTGCCTCGCTGTTCCTGGTGGCCGCCGATGCCGGTGTCGTCGCCGTCTCGCCCGCCGCCGACGGGGTCACCATCACGCGCACGCCGACCTCGAGCGGCTGGGGCGAGTACACGGTGGCCTTCGACGACGTACCCGTCGACGACGCCGACATCGTGGTCCGCGACCTCGCGATCCTCCGTGATCGCTACCGCCTGGCGCTGTGCGCCTACGCCGACGGCCTGGTCGCCGGCGCCACCCGACTGACCGCCGACCACGTCTCCACGCGCGAGCAGTTCGGCAAGCCGATCGCCTTGTTCCAGGCGGTGGGCCAGCAGCTCGCCGACATCTACGTCGTCGGCCGGTCGATGGAACTCGCGACCACCTCGGCGGCCTGGCGGTTGTCCGAAGGTCTGGACGCCGCAACCGATCTCGCGATCGCCGCCTACTGGCTGGCCGAGGAGGTCCCGCCGACCACGCGGACGATGACCCACCTGCACGGCGGCATCGGCGTCGACATCACCTATCCGCTTCACCGCTACTTCTCGCTCACCAAAGACCTCGCGCGTCTGGTGGGCGGAGCGCACGTGCGGCTCGACGAGCTCGCCGACATCACCGACGTCCCCGCCGACGACACCCGTATCGCAGAGGTGCCCGATGTTCATTGATCTCACCCCCGAACAGCGCGCGCTGCGCGCGGAACTGCGCGAGTACTTCGCCGACCTCGTCACTCCCGACGAGGCGGCGGTGATGCTGACCGAACGCCACGGCCCGACCTACCGCAAGGTCATCAAGCGGATGGGTGACGACGGCTGGTTGGGCGTCGGATGGCCGACGGAGTTCGGCGGCAAGGGTTTCGGTGAGATCGAACAGCAGATCTTCACCAACGAGGCCGTGCGCGCCGACGTCCCGCTGCCGGCGGTGACGCTGCAGACCGTCGGGCCGACGCTGCAGGTACACGGCACCGAGGAGCAGAAACAGAAGTTCCTGCCCGCGATCCTGGCCGGTGATGTGCACTTCGCCATCGGCTACACCGAACCCGAGGCCGGCACCGACCTGGCGTCGTTGACCACCACTGCGGTCCGCGACGGCGACCACTACGTGGTCAACGGCCAGAAGATCTTCACCACGGGCGGACACGACGCCGACTACATCTGGCTCGCCGTCCGCACCGATCGCGACGCACCCAAGCACAAGGGCATCTCGATCCTCATCGTCGACACCTCCGACCCCGGTTTCACGTGGACGCCGATCATCACCGCCGACGGCGCGCACCACGTGAATGCCACCTACTACCAGGATGTTCGGGTTCCGGTGTCGATGCGGGTCGGCGAGGAGGGGGGCGGGTGGAAGCTGATCACCACCCAGCTCAATCACGAGCGCGTCATGCTCGGCCCCGCCGGTCGTATCGACGGACTCGCGGCCCGGGTGCGTGCCTGGGCGCAGCGGCCGGGCCCCGACGGGACGGTCATCGCCAAGCATCCCGACGTCCGTCGCGCGCTCGCGACCATCGACGCCTACGGCCGCATCAACGAGTTGCTCAACTGGCAGGTGGCCGCGACAGGTGAGGCCATCTCGATGGCCGACGCGGCGGCCACCAAGGTGTTCTCGACCGAACGCATCCAGACCGTCTGCCGGATGGTCGACGAGATCATCGGGCGCTACGGCGATTTCGCCGATCCGGAGACCGCGGCGCTGGTGAACTGGCTCGACGTCCAGGAGAAGCGCCACGTCGTCATCACGTTCGGCGGTGGCGTCAACGAGGTCATGCGCGACATGATCGCGACCGCCGGCCTCGGACTCCCGCGGGCCAAGCGGTGAGCGCGCCCGAGCTCGCCCGCGACGGCGTCGCCGGAGACGAGGCGATCCGAACCGCCGCGCAGGAGATCATCGACGCCGGACCGAGCGCACCGGTCGCCGGGCGGGACCCGATCAATCAGCCCATGATCAACAACTGGGTCGAGGCGATGGGCGACACGAACCCTGTCTACACCGACGACGCGGCGGCCCGGGATGCCGGCCATCCCGGCATCGTCGCGCCGCCCGCGATGGCGCAGGTGTGGACGATGCGCGGCCTTCACGGGGTGCGGACCGCGGACGATCCGCTGGGTCGCGCGAGCGAACTCTTCGACGAGGCCGGCTTCACCTCGGTGGTGGCGACCAACTGCGACACCGTCTATCACCGCTACACCCGCCCGGGCGAGGAGGTCGCGCTGTCGGCCGAACTCGTCGAGGTCGTCGGGCCGAAGAACACCGCGCTCGGTGAGGGCTGGTTCTTCACCACCCGCAACGTCTGGTCGGTCGGCGGAGACGACGGGGCGCGTGAGGTCGTCGCCGAGATGCGGTTCCGCATCCTGAAGTTCCGCCCCGCCGCACGCGCTGCCGCCGAGCCGGTTTCCGACGCCGGGGTGCCCGACGATCTCGACCCGGCGCGGCTGCTCAAGCCGAGCGCATCCCGGGACACCGCCTTCTTCTGGGAGGGCGTGGCCGCCCACGAGTTGCGCATCCAGCGCGACGGCGACGGTGCACTGCGGCATCCGCCGGTCCCGGCGACCTGGAAGCCGCGCGAGGCCGACGGAACCGTCCCGCCAACGGATTACGTGGTCGCGGCCGGTACCGGCACCGTCTACAGCTATGTCGTGCATCGAGCGCCGAAGGTGCCCGGGCGGCGGTTGCCGTTCGTCGTGGCCCTCGTCGAACTCGACGAGGGAATCCGTATGCTCGGTGAGCTCCGGGGCGTCGAACCGGAGGAGGTGGCCATCGGCATGCCGGTGCGCGCCACCTATCTGGATTTTCCGGCCGATGACGAGGCCGGGACCCCGGCCTGGACCCTGCACGCGTGGGAGCCGGCCGTGCCTACCGAAGGGGAGCCCGCATGACGAGCGTTGCCACCGACCCCGCTGCCGTCGGAACGACGCTGCCGGCGTTGACGATCGAGGCGACCCCGACGTTCGTCGTGGCGACCGCGCTCGCCACACGCGACTTCCAGGACGTGCACCATGATCGCGATCTCGCGCAGGCGAAGGGGTCCAAGGACATCTTCGTCAACATCCTCACCGACACCGGGCTGGTCGAGCGGTTCGTCACCGACTGGGCCGGACCGAATGCCCGAATCCGTTCGATCGCACTGAAACTCGGCGTCCCCTGGTATGCCTACGACACGGTCACCTTCACCGGCGAGGTCACCGCGGTCGACGCCGGGGTCATCACCGTCGCCGTGACCGGGACGAATTCGCTGGGCAAGCACGTCATCTCGACCGTCACGCTGACGATCGGTGCGACCGAACCCGACACGGTCGGTTCGCCTGCGGGTCGAGGAGAGGGACTCTGATGGGATCACTGTCCGGTCAGGCGGTCATCGCCGGTATCGGTGCCACCGAGTTCTCCAAGGATTCCGGGCGCAGCGAACTGCGACTCGCCGCGGAGGCGGTGTCGGCGGCGATCGCCGACGCCGGTCTCACACCCGCCGACGTCGACGGTCTCGTCACGTTCACGATGGACACCAACAGCGAGATCTCCGTCGCCCGGGCCGTGGGGATCGGGGACCTGACCTACTTCTCGCGCATTCACTACGGCGGTGGTGCGGCGTGCGCCACAGTGCAGCAGGCCGCGATGGCGGTGGCGACGGGTGTCGCCGACGTCGTGGTGGCCTACCGCGCGTTCAACGAACGGTCGGGACTGCGCTTCGGGCAGGTGAATTCGGCGGTGGCGAACCAGGAGAACTCGTCCGGCACCGAGAACGCCTTCACCTACCCGCACGGGTTGTCGACACCGGCCGCGTTCGTCGCGATGATCGCGCAGCGCTACATGCACGACTTCGGCGCCACCAGTGAGGATTTCGGGCGGATCGCCGTCGTCGACCGCAAACACGCGGCGGTGAACCCGGACGCGTTCTTCTACGACAAGCCGATCACCCTGGAAGACCACCAGAACTCGCGGTACATCGCCGAGCCGTTGCACCTCCTCGACTGCTGCCAGGAATCCGACGGCGGTGTCGCGCTGGTGATCGTGTCCCCGGAACGCGCGAAAGACCTGCCGCACAAGCCCGCCGTGATCGCGGCCGCCGCGGCCGGCAGTGCTGCCGACCAGTACATCATGACCAGCTATTACCGGGACGAGCTCGCCGGTCTGCCGGAGATGGGGCTCGTCGGCCGGCAGCTGTGGTCGCAGTCGGGTCTGAACCCCGACGACATGGACATGGCGATCCTCTACGACCACTTCACCCCGTACACACTCCTGCAGCTCGAGGAGCTGGGATTCTGCGGTCGGGGCGAGGCCAAGGACTTCGTCCGGGAACCGGGTGCCCTCGAGGTGGGTGGCCGGTTGCCGCTGAACACGCACGGCGGCCAGCTGGGCGAGGCCTACATCCACGGCATGAACGGGATCGCCGAAGGGGTCCGGCAGATCCGCGGGACCTCGGTCAACCAGGTCGAGGCGGCCGAGAAGGTCGTCGTGACCGCCGGAACCGGCGTTCCCACAAGCGGATTGGTGCTGACCGCATGACAGCTGCCGATCCGACGCACTTGCACTCGAATTCACTCCGTATGACCAAGGAGCGCGCACGATGAAGTTCAACCTCGCCGATGTCTTCGAGACCGTCGCCGACTCGGTGCCCGAGCGGATCGCGCTCAGCTACCAGGGTCGCCAGATCAGCTATGCCGAACTCGACAACCTCTCCAATCAGGTGGCGCATCTGTTCGCCGGCGCGGGGATCGGTGCGTTCGACAACGTCGCGCTGTTCCTGAAGAACAGCATCGAACACGTGACGAGTCTGCTGGGGCTGTTGAAGGTGCGCGCGGTCCCGGTCAACGTGAACTACCGCTACACCAACGCCGAACTGCAGTACATCTTCGACAACTCCGACTCCCGCGCGATCATCGTCGAACTGCCCGAGCACCAGCGCAGCGTCGCCGCGCTGCTCGCCGAGACCCCCACCGTGCGAACGGTGTTCGTCATCGGGGACATCGTCGAGGAACTCCGCGCGGCGGTCGCCGACCTGCCCGACGGGCGCGTCGTCGAGATCGTGTCGTTCGCCGACGCGGAGTCCAAGCCCGACGGCCGGGACTTCGAGCCGCGCACCGGCGAAGAGCTCTACCTGCTCTACACCGGCGGCACCACCGGGTACCCGAAGGGCGTCATGTGGCAGCACGACGACTTCTTCCGCAAGCCGCTGTCGGGGGGCAACCCGTACGGCGAGGCCCGCAAGGATCTCGCGGAGATCGGCACGGCGGTCAAGGACTTCCCGCCGATCGCGTTCCTGCTCGCGGCTCCGCTCATGCACGGCGCGGCGTCGTACTCGTTGTTCACGTTCTTCACCCTCGGTGGCCGGCTGGTCATCCAGCGCGACTTCGACCCCGAGGCGATCGTGACCGAGATCGAGAAGGAGAAGGTCAACATCGTCCTCATCGTCGGCGACGCCATGGGCATGCCGCTCGTCGAGGAGCTCGAGAAGCGCAAGGACTCCGTCGATCTGTCGTCGATGTTCTCGATCACCTCCGGCGGCGCGATCTGGTCCCAGCACGTGCGTGACCGGATGCTCGCGGTGAAGCCGGATCTGGTGCTGCGCGACAACTTCGGCGCCTCGGAGTCGGGTAACGACGGCGAGATCATGATGGACGAGAACGGGAATCTGAAGGTCCCGCCGACGGACCGGATGATGGTCGTCGACGAACGGCACAACAAGATCGAGCCCGGCTCGGGCGAGGTCGGTTACATCGCGCGCATCGGCAACGTCCCGCTCGGCTACTACAAGGACGAGGAGAAGACGGCGAAGACCTTCCCGACGCTGGCCGACGGCACCCGGATCTCGATCCTGGGCGACATGGGCACCGTGGAGGCCGACGGTTCGATCGTGTTCCTCGGACGCGGTTCGCAGTGCATCAACACCGGCGGCGAGAAGGTCTACGCCGAGGAGGTCGAGGCGGTGCTGCACGCGCATCCGGCGATCGCCGACGCACTCGTCGTCCCGGTTCCCGACGAGAAGTACGGCCAGCGGGTCGCGGCGGTGGTCAACGTCGCCGACGGGGCCGACGAGCCGTCGCTGGAGGAGATCCAGGACCACTGCCGGGAGACCCTCGCCCGCTACAAGGTGCCCCGCACGGTCGTCTTCGTCGACGAGGTCAAGCGGACCCCGGCCGGCAAGGCCGACTACCGCTGGGCCAAGGCCGCGGCCGCGGCGAACGAGACCGCCCCGGTCTGATCAGCCCTCGAGTGCCAGGCGCACTCCGAGTCCGATCAACGCGACTCCGCCGATCGCTTCGACGCGACGGCGGATTCGTGCGCTCTGCAGCCATCCGGCGATTCGGCCCGCGGCGCCCACCAGCACGGTGAAGTACGCGGCGGTCAGCGCGATGTAGATCGCCCCCAACCCGAGGGTCGTCCATCCCGTCGAGTAGCCGTCCGGCACGAAGCCGGGCAAGAGACTGATGAACAGGATGCCGATCTTCGGGTTGAGGATGTTGGTGAGCAGGCCGGCGGTGAAACCGGAGAACAGCACTCCCGCCTTCTGGCCCGCGGGCGGCTCGACCGCGTCCTGCGATGCCGCGAGATCAGGTGCGGCGCGCAGCAGCGCGCGGACCGAGCTGATACCCATCCACACGAGGTAGCCGGCCCCGACGATCTTGAGGATCTCGTAACCGGTCTCGCTGGCCTGCAGCAATGCCGACAGGCCCAGGACGGCGGCGGTGACCCAGACCATCAGTCCGCACACGATGCCCGCGGCGGTCCGGAAGGCTTCGCCGCGTCCACCGCGGACCACTCCGCGCAGGACCACCAGGGTGTCCGGACCCGGCAGCAGCACGATCAGCGTCGCGGTGACGATGAAGGACAAGAGGGCGGCGAGCATGAAGGTCATGGTAGGAACCGGGGCGCGGGCGAGCGCGCCGGGGCCGGTGGCCCCCACTGCTGGCCGAGCAGCGTCGACCGAGCGTTGCGAGGACGCCGCGTCCGTCGAGGTCACCTGCGTCAAGCCACAGACGTCAGCCGCAGCACGCCCCACAGCGCGACCACCGCGACGACGAGCGTGGCGGGAACGGTGAGTGCGCCGAGGCGTAGGTACTCGCGGGAGGTCGGGGCGCCCCTGCCCCCGCCGGAGCCGTCGCGGTGCATGATGTCGCGCCACAGCAGATTGGCCAGCGACCCGAAGTAGGCGAGGTTGGGTCCGAGGTTGACGCCGAGGAGCATCGCCAGGACCAGGCCGGGTTCGTGGGCGACGAGCGGGATGAGCAGCAGGGTGGCGGGCAGGTTGTTCACCAGGTTGGCGAGGACCGCGGCCAGCGCGGCGACCGCGAGCAGCGCGAGGAGTGATGAGTCATCCGGGATCAGGTTGCCGATCCAGTCGCCGATCGGGCCGGTTCGCACCGGGAGGATGACGACACCGAGCACGGCGACGAATCCGAGGAACGGGATGTTCAGGGCTTGCACCGTCTCCCGCACAGTGGGCAGCGGTGCGTCGAGCAGCCGCGGCACCGTGAAGGCGACCGCGCCCACGCCGGCCACCGCGCCCAATGGGACGCCCAGCGGTTCGGTCACGACGAAGGCGAGCAGCAGCAGGCCGAGCATCACCAGCATGAGGGTGGGGCGGGGCGGCGCATCCACCGGAGCCGGATCGCCGGCGATCGAATCGGCTGCTGGGGCAGCGCGCGCGAGGGAGTCGGCGAAGTACATCCGGAAGATGAGGTATTCGACGACGATCGCGGCGATCCAGGGCGCCAGCATGACGCCGGTGAACCCGAGGAAGGTCAGCCCGGTCGCGGTGAACGCCAGGAGGTTGGTCAGGTTCGACACCGGCATGAGGGTCGACGCGGTGTTGGCCAGGTGGGCGTTCGCGAACGCGACCGGGGTCACCGGCGCCCCGATCCGCCGCGCGGTGGCGACGGCGACCGGCGTCAGCAGGACGATCGTGGTGTCGAGACTGAGGACCGCGGTCGTCGTCGCCGCGGCCAGGAAGACGATGCGCAACAACCGATGTGGCGAGGCCCGACTCCACCGGGCCAGGAGGGCGCCGATCCAGGTGAAGACCCCGGCGCGGGCACAGGCGTCGGCGATCACCAGCATCGCGGCCAGGAAGCCGATGGTCGGCGCCATCGTGGCGATCTCGTCGGCGGCCTGCTCGACGTCGGCCAGGCCGAGCGCGAGGAGCAGCGCGGCGACCGGTGCGGCCACCACAACGGCCGGAACACGCTGGGCGACAACGGTCGCGACGATCACCACGAGCAGGGCGGCGACTCCGACCAGGGTGCCGGCGACGCTGTCCGCGGTGAGTACCACCGGGACAGGCTACTCAGTCGCGGGCGTAGGTGTCGTCGCGGTCCTGGTCGGGGTCGGACTCGATGGTCGGCGGCACCTCGACGACGCGTCGCGGCGTGAGCCACAGCAGCGCGACCGAACTGACGAGCATGATCCCGCCCAGGACGAGGCAGGCGTACTCGAACGGCACGTAGAACGCCTCTTGACTGCCGTCGGCGATCTTCTCCGCGAGCGATGCGGCCTGACCGGACAACCGGTCCACGACGACCGTCGCCTCGGCGAGGGATCGCTCGATCAGCGTCCCGGCCTGGTCGGCCTGGGCGACCATGGCCTGGCCGCCGGCGGTGTCGCCGGCGGCGATGCGCTGCTCACCGGCGGCGGTCAGTTGATCGCGGGCCAGTTGTGCGGTCTCGCCGATGCGCGACTGGTATCCCGCGGCGACGATGCTGCCCGCGATCGCGATACCGATCGCGGCGCCGATCTCCCGGGCGGTGTCGTTCACGGCCGAGCCGACGCCCTGGTTGTCGAGCGGGGTGTTGGACATGATGGCCGTCGTGGCGGGTGCCGACGCCAAACCGATCCCGACCGCTATCAACGCGACCACGCCGGCGAGCGTCCAATACGTCTCGTACCGGAACGATCCGAGGAGGATCAGCCCGACGCCGGACAGCAGGGCGCCGGCGGCGATGACGAACTTGAGCGAATCCAGTCGTACGGCAAGCCAGTTCGCGATGAGCGTGGTGAGGCCGACGCCGGCCACGAACGGCATCAGCGCGACCGCCGACTGCAGCGGGGTGTAATCGAAGACCAGCTGCAGCAACTGCAGCAGCAGGTAGAACATGCCGAACGAGGCGAGGAACTGGACCGCGACCGACAGCGCCCCGGACCCGAAGGCGCGGTTGCCGAGCAACCGGACGTCGAACAGCGGCGACGTCGAACGCAGTTCCACGGCGACGAACCCGCCCGCGAGCAGGACGCCGCCCACGATGCAGATCAGGACAACGGGATCCGCCCAGCCGCGATGAGGTGCCTCGAGCAGACCGAGGACGACGCCGGTGATGGCCAGGACCGAACAGACGGTCCCCGGGATGTCGAAGCGACCGGGGTCGCTGTCCTTGGAGGTGCCGATCGTCAGGCACAGCGCGGCCGCGACGGCTGACGCCGCGGCGAAGGTGATGAAGATCGAGTGCCAGGAGAAGAACTCCAGGAGAAGCCCGGTGACCAGGAAGCCGGCGATGGCGCCGCCGCCGGCGATCGCCGACCAGATGCTGATCCCGACCGCGCGTTGACCTTCCGGCATCCCGGACGTGATGAGGGACAACGTGGTGGGCATGATCAGCGCCGCAGCGGCACCGGCGAAGCACCGGGCCAGGATCAGCTGGGTCGGGCCGTCCACCCAGATCGCCACCAGTGAGGCGATGCCGAAGAGGAGAAGGCCGGCGATCAGTACCTCACGGCGCCCCAGCCGATCGCCGATCGCGCCCGCCGGGAGCAGGAGCGCCGCGAGCGCCAGGGTGTAACCGTCGACGATCCAGGTCATCTGACCGGCGTCGGCGCCGGTGTCGATCGCGATGTCGGGCAGGGCCGTGTTGAGGGCGGCCATGGCGGCCACGACCATGCTGACGGACAGACATGCGACGAGGACGAGCCAGGCGGACCGGGCGTCGAGGCGGATGGCGGACGGTAATCTCATTCGGCGTCCTGCGCTTTCGGGGTCGGCATGCGGAACCGGTTCGGTCGGCACGTTCGCCGCCACCGCGGTGTTGCGGTTTCGTTATCGCGACACGCTATGTGGGCGCCGACGCTACTCGAGTAACTTGTGACACATTTATCACTGCAGTATCGATACCGGGCGAACGCGAGACCGCGCCGGTCCCCGTTGGCCCCGGACAACCGAAAGTGGTGACAGGTCATGGCCTCACCCCGAATCGCACGAACCCCCGCCGCTGCTACTCCCGCTGCCGCGACCGCGGCCGCATCGCCCGACGTCGCCCCGAACGGGACCGAGATCTCGCCCGCCCGCGTCCATGTGTGGCGTGTGCTGTCGATGCTCGCCGCACTCATCGGCGTCGTCGTGGCACTCGTGGCCATCGCGTCGTCAGCGGTCTGACCCGACCCTCTGGGGAGGTCGGTGCGACCGCCGACGACGCGCGCGCCGACTGCTAGGCGGCGTGCCGCTCGATGGCGGCACCCAGACGCGGCAGTGCCGCGATCACGTACTTCTTCCCCTTGCCGCGCAGCGAGTTGTACGCCTTCGCGAGTGCGGGCTTGGCGGTCTCGGCCTGCTGGTCGGTCACCGACAGCAGGGCCTCGGCCGCGGGATCTCCGTTGGCCGAGAGGTGATCGCCGAAGGCGACACCGGCAGGCTTGGAATCCCAGAAGGGCGCCAGCGCCTTCAGGAAGTCCTCGGCCATCTGATCGGTGGCGCTGCGCACGACACCGGGCTTCACCTTCTGCACCGCGGAGTAGGCGGTCTTCACAGCAGCGCCGCTCAGACCCGACTGGTCGGCCACCTCGGCGTCGATGACACCGACGAGGTCGGTCACCAATGCACTGCGGTTGTCGGCGAGTAGGGGCGTCAGCGAATCGCTCATGGGCGTCTCCTCGGGGATATGCGACGTGGAACCTGCGGGCCGCCTCGCGGTCCGCGTGTGTAGCGTACTGGCCCCACGCGACAGCGTCTCCGGGCTGCGGCCCCGCCGTCGCGACGGCGGTTCTACTGGCGACGTTCGCAGACCACATTGCCGAGGGCCTTCGCGCCGTCGCGTTCGACGACGGTCGCGGTGGCCAGCAACCGGGAGCCGTCCTCCCAGACCTCGACCGCGAGGGTCTCGCCCGGGAACACCACGCCCGCGAACGACGCCGAGTAGTCGGCGACCGCGGTCACGTCGCCGCCGAGGACCTCGTCGACGATCACGCGGCAGACCGTGCCGTACGTGCACAGGCCGTGCAGGATCGGCCGGGGAAAGCCCGCGCGGGAAGCGAATCCGGGGTCGGAGTGCAGCGGGTTGCGGTCTCCGCACAAGCGGTAGAGCAATGCCTGCTGGGGGAGCGTCGCAACGGTGAGGCGATGATCCGGCGCACGGTCGGGATAGTCGACCTTGGCCGACGAACCGCGTTCGCCGCCGAATCCGCCCTCGCCCTTCGCGAAGATCGATGAGCGGGACGTCCAGAGGGTCTGCCCGCCGTCGTCGGTGGTCACCGACTCCTGCACGATCACCGCGGCCGAACCCTTGTCCTGGATCTCGGCGATCCGGGTGCGGGTGGTCGCCTTGCCGGCGGCCGGCAGCGGCCGGTAGGCGGTCACCTGCTGGCTGCCGTGGACGACCTTCGCGAGGTCGATGTCGATGCCGGGGAACGAGACCTTCGGGGGCTCGGTGGTGTGGAACCCGGCGGCCACGGTGGCGAAGGTGGGCAGCACCTTCGGCGTCGCGTCGTGGATGTACTCGAGCCCGGTGGTGTCCATCGGGTCTGCTGCGGCACCCACCGCGAGGTTGTAGAGGGCGGCGTCGGACGCCGACCATTCGAAGCTCACCTCGGGCAGTTCGGCACCGAGGGCGACGGAGAGGTCGATGGGCATCGGGTCAGGCTCCTGTCGATGTCGGGGTGGCGGCCTTGGCGGCGATGTCGGTGGCGGCCAGGTATCCAAAGACCATGGCCGGACCGATCGTCGCGCCCGGTCCGGCGTAGGTGTGCCCCATGACCGGCGCGCTGGTGTTGCCCGCCGCGTACAGGCCTTCGATGACCGAGCCGTCGGCCCGCAGTGCGCGACCCGAGGCGTCGGCGTTGATCCCGCCCTTGGTGCCGAGATCGCCCGGGACCATCTTGACCGCGTAGAACGGGCCCTTGCTGACCTCGCCGAGGCTCGGGTTGGGCTTGTTGGTGATGTCGCCGTAGTAGTGGTCGTAACCGCTTGTGCCCCGGCCGAAGTCCTCGTCGACACCCTTGCGGGCGAAGCCGTTGAACCGCTCGGTGGTCGCGGTCAGCGCGTCGGCCGGGACGCCGATCTTCTCGGCGAGTTCCGCGATGCTGTCGGCCTTCACGACGACGCCCGACTCGAACCACTTCTTGGGCAACGGCTGTCGCGCGTTGATCCCGGCGAAGAGATAGCGGTTGCGACACCGCTGATCGAAGATGAGCCACGACGGCACGTTCTCGCCGGGCCCCTCGCCCTGGCCGAACTCCCCGCCGTACATCTGGTGCACCGCTTCGACATACGGCAGCGACTCGTTCATGTAGCGCTGCCCGCGCGTGTTCACCATGAAGGTGCCCGGTACCGCCCGCTCCGACAGCGCGAACCACGGACCGCGCGGCAGCGGGATGGTCGGCCCCCACCAGGCGTCGTCCATGAGCGACACCGCGGCGCCGATCTTGAGGCCGGCGTTGATGCCGTCGCCGGTGTTGCTGGGGGCACCGGTGGTCCACTCGGAGCCGATCGGGTCGCGCTGGTACTTCTTGCGCATCTCGTCGTTGTGCTCGAATCCGCCGCAGGCGAGGATCACGCCGTGGCGGGCCCGGATCTCGACGCGCTTGCCGTCGGATTCGGCGATCACGCCGACCACGCGGCCGTCTTCGGTGATGAGGTCGGCCAGGCCGGTGTTCAGCCGTACCGGGACACCCGCCTCGCGGACGCCGAGAAGGAGCTCGGCCGCGAGGGCGGCGCCCATGGCGATCAGCTTCTTGCCGCGGCTGCGCGCCCAGAAGAACCGGCTGCCGACCTTCGCCATCCGCAGCGGACCGCGCCAGTGCCGCAGGCCGGTGTTGAGCCAGCGATAGTCCGACTGCAGGACGACCATGTTCAGCGGCGCCTTGGTGTACTGCGGGTGCAGGGTCTTCAGGTCATCCCCGAGGCGGCGTGCGTCGAACGGCCGCGGCTCGATCGACCGTCCGGCGAGCCGTCCGCCGGGCGCCTCCGGGTAGTAGTCCGAGTAGTTCTTGACCCACTCGAGGTCGAGGGGGGCGTGCGCCATCAGGAAGTCCAGCGCCTCGGGTCCGCGGTCGATGTAGGCGTCGATGCGGTCGGCGGGCGCGTGTTCGCCGATGATCGCGTGGACGTACTCGCGGGCCTTGTCCGGGGTGTCGGTCACGCCGTCGCGGCGGAGGACCGAGTTGTTCGGGATCCAGACCCCGCCCCCCGAGCGCGACGTCGAGCCGCCCCAGTACGGCGATTTCTCGATCAGGACCGTCGACAAGCCCTTCTGAGCTGCGGTGATCGCCGCGCTCAGGCCCGCACCGCCGGCCCCGACGACGACGACGTCGAAGGTCTCGGGTCCAGGGGTCTCGGGTTGGGTACTGGTCTGTTCTGGTTCGGTCGAGCCGGCCATGGGGTCCCCTTCGTGCGCGCAGCTGGAACGTGTTCTACCTGAATTAGAACACGTTACAGAAATGCCACGCCAGGGGTGCTCCCGTTCCCGTCGGCTGTGCGCCCGAATCTGTCGACTGTGCGTCTGAACTCGTTCACTGTGCGGCTGTTCTCGTCGACTGTGCGACGGGATCGGACGCGCCGGTGATCACGTGCCACGGGTCGAGGCCGTCGTCGAGCATGCGCGCCGCCAACTGCTCAGACCAGTCGTGCTCGGTCCCGTACCGGTCGCGCCAGGTCCACAACGCCGTGGTGAACCGGCCGAGGGAATGTTCGGCGGTGAACCCGATGGCCCCGTGGATCTGATGGGCCGCGGCCGCGACGTCGTGTGCGTGGCGCGACGTGACGATCTTCGCGGCGGCGATCGCGTCACGGGCCGTAACGATGTCTTCCGACGCCGCGGCGGTCGCCGCTCGTGCGGCGGTCTCCATCAGCGTGGTCTGCGCGGCCATCTGCGCGAGCCTCTGCTGAATGGCCTGGAACCTGCCCAGCGGCCGGCCGAACTGGACCCGCTCGGCGGCGTAGCGGACCGTGCGGTTGCGGACTGCCCGCGCTGCGGCTGCCAAGGCGACCGCGTAGACGAGTGCCCCACGCGTACGCAGATCGTCGACCGTGACCGGCGACGGGGCGGAGAACGTGACCTCGGCATCGTCGAAGACGATGTCGCTGCAGTCCAACCCCATGAGATCGGTGCCGGGCTCGACCCGAAGCCCCGGTTCGCGACGATTGACGACCGCGATCACGGGACCGTCCGCGGTCGCCGCCAGTACCGCGATGACATCGGCCGTCGTGGCGCGTGGGACGCCGATTGCCCTGCCGCTGAACTGAACCCGATCAGCGGACCGGACCACGGTTCCGTCGTCGACGACCGCTACGGTCGCGGTGACGCCGTCGAGGGCGTGTCCGACGCTGCCCGCGAGCCAACCGGCGAGA
>ERZ501064.85-NODE-85-length-25576-cov-9.338545_pt1 | contig 25576 bp, 22 predicted proteins | sample MGYA00510851_ERZ501064 | MGnify/ENA primary metagenome ERZ501064 (study PRJEB25958, sample SAMN03398529) | human skin metagenome | study: EMG produced TPA metagenomics assembly of the Human Skin Microbiome Metagenome (human skin metagenome) data set. | reverse complement strand
TATCCCTCCCTCCTCCGCCTTGCCAGACCACCGATCGCTCCACCGGATACCGGCCACCTATTTCCGAGACACACCACTAGATCTCCCGGCGATACGGTTCGCACCCCGGCGGGGCCTTCGGTGGTTCGCGGTATTCCAGCTCCGGAATGTGCATGGTCATCGGCGCGGACTCGAGTGTGAACTTCTCGCCGTGGTGCGCCAGGTCGATCGGCGGGCCCGACAACAACCGGTACGTCGCATTGTCCTTGTCGACGGCCACCACGATCTTCGAGTCCCGGATGATCATGCGGAAGGACATGTAGGTCAACCGCTTCGGCAGCCGCGGTGCGAACGTGATGTTCCCGCCGAAGTCGCGCATACCGCCGAAACCCGCCACGCAGTCGGTCCAGGCACCGGCGAGAGCCGCGATGTGCAGGCCACTGCTGACGTTGTTGTGCAGGTCGTGCAGGTCGGTGAACACGGACTCGGCGAGCAGGTCGTAGGCGAGATCGGGGTAACCGACCTCGGCGGCGGTGACCGCCTCGCAGCAGGCCGACAGCGACGAGTCACGAACGGTCAGTGGGTAGTAGTAGTCGAAGTTGCGCAGCTTCTGCTCGGTCGTGAAGGCGTCCCCGAACAGGTAGGTCGCGAAGACCAGGTCGGCCTGCTTGACCACCTGCTTGCGGTAGAGGTCGTAGTACGGGTAGTTCAACAGCAGCGGATAGCGTCCCACCGACGACTCGAAGTCCCAGGCGCCCAACAACGTGAACGACTCACACTGCTGGTGCACGCCGAGCGCGTCGTCGAAGGGGATCGTCATGTCGTCGGCGCACGCTTCCCAGTGCGCCGCCTCGGCGGTCGTGACCCCGAACTGCTCGGCGAGATCCGGACGGCGATGCACCGCCGCCACGGCGTCGCGCAGATTCTGTTGCGCCGCCAGGTTGGTGAAGGTGTTGTTGTTCACGACGGCGGTGTACTCGTCGGGACCGGTGACCCCGTCGATGCGGAACTTACCGTTCACATCGTGGTGCCCGAGGCCGGCGAACAGCCGGGCGGTCTCGACGAGAAGTTCGACGCCGCATTCGGTTTCGAACTGTTCGTCGTTGGTGGCCCGCAGGTAGCGCGCGGTGGCGTTGGCGATGTCGGCGGAGACGTGGACGCCCGCGGTGCCCGCGGGCCAGTACCCCGAACACTCGTCGCCGTTGATCGAGCGCCACGGGAACATGGCCCCGCGTTGCCCCAGTTCGGCGGCCCGGGACTTCGCCTTGTCCATGGTGGAGTGGCGCCATCGCAATTCCTCGCCGGCGGCGGCGGGCACGGTGTAGGTGAGCATCGGGAGGATGAAACTCTCGGTGTCCCAGAAGGTGTGACCGTCGTAGCCGGGGCCGGTGAGACCCTTGGCCGGGATCGCGCGGGACTGACCGCGCGCGCCGGCCTGCAGGACGTGGAACAACGCGAAGCGAACCGCCTGCTGCAGTTCGGGATCGCCGTCGAGTTCGACGTCGGCGTCGCGCCAGAAGTCCTCGAGGTACCGGACCTGGTCGGCCTTGAGCGAATCCCAACCGGTCTCCATCGCCATCGCGAGGGCCGCGTCGACCTGGGCGCGCAGCGCCGGCACCGAGCGTCGGGCCGACCAGCCGTACCCCATGTACTTGGTGAGGGTGAGACTCTTGCCCTTCGGCACGTTGGCCGCGATGGTGAGCCGGGCCAGGTCGCCGTCGGCGCGGATGAAGGTGTCGGCCTTGTCGGGGAAGTAGATCTCGTGGTCCATGCCGGCCGCCATGTGCAGGCCGGACTTCTTGGTGTGGTGGACCAGCATGCCCCAGTAGTTGCGACAGGTGGCGAGGTCGGAGACAAGCGGGGCGTCGAGTGCCGCCGCCAGGCGCGGGTCGTTGCCCGGTGCCGGAACCGGCTCGTTGGCCAGGAGATCGGACTGCAGAACGAGTTTCATGTCCTCGTCGACCGGCTCGACCTCGTACCGGATCGCGGCGATCGTGCGTTTGGTGAAGGACACGAGGCGTTCGGACTTGATGCGGACCTTCCGGCCGGTGGGTGAGGTCCACACCGTGTGACGACGCAGGGTGCCGGTCCGGAAGTCCAGCGTCCGCTCGTGCTCCTCGGTACGCCCGTACCGAAGGTCCATCGGCTCGTCCTCGACCAGCAGCCGGATGATCTTGCCGTCGGTCACGTTGACGACGGTCTGTCCGGATTCGGGATATCCGTAGCCGCTCTCGGCATAGGGCAGGCCGCGCAGCTCGTAGAAGCCGTTGAGGTACGTGCCGGGATGATCGACCGGCTCACCCTCTTCGAAGGACCCGCGTAAACCGATGTGCCCGTTGGACAGTGCGAACAGCGTCTCGGTTCGGCCCAACATGTCCAGATCGACGCCACCGCGCCACTTCAGCTGCCACGGATGGATCTCGAAGCCGAAGTCGTGGCCGTGCTCGGCGGTCATGCGGGGAGCAATTCGACGAGGTCGTTCACGACGATGTCGGCGCCGGCGGCACGCATCGCCTCGGCCTGGCCGCCGCCGACCCGGTCGATGCCGACGACGTAGCCGAAGGCTCCCGCGCTGCCGGCCGCGATGCCGGAGATGGCGTCTTCGAAGACGACCGCCGCGGCGGGCTCGACGCCCATCAGTTCGGCGCCCAGGAGGAACGAGTCGGGTGCGGGTTTGCCCTTCAGGCCTTTCGACACGATGTCGAGTCCGTCCACCCGGACCTCGACGAATTTCGACAGGTCTGCCGCATCCAGCACTGCTGCTCCGTTCTTCGAGGAGGTCACCACGGCGATCCGGAGACCGGCGTCGCGCGCCGCCTCGAGATATCGCACGGACCCCGGATAGGCCTGCCCACCGTCCTCGGCCAGGCTGACCAGGAACATGTCGTTCTTCCCGTCTCCGATCGCGGTCACGGTCTGCGCGTCGACATCGTCGATTCCGCGAGAGGCGAGGAAGGCCCGGACGCCGTCCTCACGGGGACGTCCGTCGACGTAGTCCAGATAGTCCTGATCGGTGAACTCGACGAAATCGGCGTGGTCTGCGCCGCCCGCACGGGCGGCGAGAAAGGCGTCGAACGCCTTCTTCCACGCCTTGCGGTGCAGCACCGCGGTCTCGGTGAGAACCCCGTCGAGGTCGAACAGTGCGACGGTGATCGAATCTGGCAATCCCAACACGCTTCGCCACGCTACCCGTCCCGGGCGACTCCGGCGCGATTTGCGTGGCCACCCCGGGCGTTTTCTGCCGGCCGCGGGCGCGCGATCGCACGCGTCGTCCCGGACAGCGGTTCGTCCGGCGACGCCTGCGCGCCCGAAAAGGCTTTGACCGGGCGACAACTGGAGGTGAGACGATGGTCCGATGACTCGACGATTCGCTCAGATCGATGTGTTCTCCGCTACCGGGACCGGTGGTAACCCGGTTGCCGTGGTGCTCGATGCCACCGACATCCCCGACGACCGGATGGCCGCGTTCGCGCGCTGGACGAACCTGTCGGAGACGACCTTCGTGCTGCCGCCGACCGACCCTGCCGCCGATTACCGTCTGCGCATCTTCACCCCGGACGGCGAGTTGCCGTTCGCCGGGCATCCAACCCTCGGCTCGGCACATGCCTGGCTGACGACGGGCGGCCGGCCTGCGGGGGAGGACATCGTGCAGGAGTGCGGCGTCGGCCTGGTGCGACTGCGGCGCACTGGCGCACGGCTGGCCTTCGCGGCGCCGCCGTTGCGGCGGTCCGGACCCGTCGACGCCGCCGTCGTCACCGAGGTCGCCGCGGCGCTGCGGGTCGACACGACCGAGGTCCGCGCGGCCGAGTGGGTCGACAACGGGCCGGAATGGATGGTGTTGCAACTCGAATCGGGCGAGCGGGTGCTCGAGGTGACCCCGGACATCCCTGCCCTCGGCGATCACAAGGTCGGATTGTTCGGGCGGTACGGCTCGGGGGACGGAGAGGTCTTCGGCGAGGTGCGCGCGTTCGTTCCGGGCATCGGGGTCCCCGAGGACCCGGTGACGGGCAGTCTCAACGCCGGCATCGCCATGTGGTTGCGGGCCACCGGGCAGGCGCCGGCGTCCTACGTCGCCGCGCAAGGTGCGGCGCTCGGTCGGGCCGGCCGCATCCACGTCCACGACGACGGCGAGCACATCTGGATCGGCGGCGACACGACGACGGTGATCGAGGGGACGGTGACGCTCTAGTGGTGTCGGGACCGCACCGGATGGTGTCGGCGCGCTGTGCCAAGGTGGGTGCCATGACCGACGCCCCGGAGAACTCGGCGCCGGGTGATGCCGAGAGCGGTGGCGGCGAGACCCTGAGCAACAAGGCTGCCAAGAAGCGACGTCGACGCGAACCGCCACCGGACCCGGCGCCGCTGCCCGGCCTCGTCGACGCGCACACCCACCTCGCTGCATGCGGCGGACGCGACGCCGAGACGGTCCGCGCGATCTGCGACCACGCGCAGGGCGTCGGCGTCGGCCATGTGGTCACCGTCGCCGACGACATGGTCGATGCACGGTGGGCGGTCGCCGCCGCGGAGTGGGACGTTCGCGTCTACGCGGCGGTGGCCCTGCACCCGATGCATGCCGGCGATCTGAACGACGAGACCGCCACCGAGCTCGAGCGGATGGTGCGTCACCCGCGAGTCGTCGCGGTGGGCGAGACCGGGCTCGACTACTACTGGCCCGGGAAGTCCGACGACTGTGCGTCGCCCGAGGTGCAGCACGAGACGTTCCGCTGGCACATCGACCTCGCGAAGCGGGTCGGCAAGCCGCTGATGATCCACAACCGCGAGGCCGACCGGGATCTACTCGACGTCCTGGCCGCGGAGGGCGCCCCGGAATCCGTGATCATGCACTGCTTCTCCGGTGACCGAAATGTTGCACGCGAATGTGTCGAGCGTGGGTTCATGCTCAGTTTCGCCGGCACTGTGAGCTTCGCCAACGCCGATGAGCTCCGGGTCGCGGCCGAGTTGGTCCCCGACGACCAGATCCTCGTCGAGACCGACGCGCCGTTCCTGACCCCGCATCCCTACCGTGGCCAGCCCAATCAGTCCTATTGTCTGCCGTACACAGCCCGGGCCCTCGCGGCCGTGCGTGGCGTGGCGGACGAGGAGATGGCTCGCATCCTCGGGGCGAACGCACGGCGCGTCTACGGCATCCCTTTGCCATAATCTGGCCGGTTCGTTATCGTACTGTGATCCAGCTGGCCGACGTGCTGATCCACTCGGCCGGCGTGGTGCCAGTGTTGCCTATCAGGATGTCGTGCCCTTGTCTTCTCTGCCCAACCCAGAGCTGCAAAACCCCGAACTGTCGAACCCGGAGCCGTCCGCTCCGACATCGTCGGGTTCGGTGTTCGCCAAGATCAACGGCTCGAAGTCGTTGCGTGTCCGCGTCGCCGTCGGCGCCGTGTGCGCCACCGTCGCGGCCGGCGGGGTCATGGGCGTCAGCATGCACAAGAACGTCGCGATCGACGTGGACGGCGACATCCGGCACGTGTCCACCATGGCGATGTCCGTCGAGAGTCTCCTCGAGTCGGAGGGGCTGGCGCCCGCCGACGGTGACAAGGTGAGCCCGGCACCCGACTCGGGCTTCGGCGACGGCCAGACCATCAAGGTCAACAAGCTCAAGGAACTCACCCTCGACATCGAGGGCAAGCGCGAGACCATCGTCACCAACGCCTCGACCGTGGACCAGTTGATGGCCGAACGCGGACTGACCCACGCCGCCGAGGAGACCGCCTTCGGCGAGGAACTGCCGGTCGACGGCGGTCAGATCGAGGTCGCGCTGCCCAAGCCGGTGAACCTCGTCGACGGACCGGCCCGCAAGCGCCCGACCGTCGCCGCGCACACCGTCAAGGATCTGCTCGAGTCGCTCGGCACCCCGCTGGGCGCCGAAGACAAGGTCACCCCGGCCGCCGACACCAAGATCACCCCGAACCTCAAGATCGTCGTCACCCGGATCAAGACCGAGGACGTCACGCTCACCGAACCGGTCGCCCCGCCGGAGGTCAAGAAAGAGGACCCGACCCTCGTCCGCGACCGCAAGGTCGTCGAGAAGAAGGGCACGCCCGGCGAGGCGCGTGTCACCTACAAGGTGACCACCGTGAACGGCCGGGTCGTCAAGCGCGACAAGCTGACCAGCGAGGTGCTCAGCGAGCCCGTCGCGGCCACCGTTCGCATCGGCACCAAGCCGGGTGCGCCGTTCGTGCCGCCGGGGTCGGTGTGGGACGCGCTCGCCGCGTGCGAGGCGACCGGCAACTGGGCGATCAACACCGGCAACGGCTTCTACGGCGGCGTCCAGTTCGACCAGAACACCTGGGAACGCTGGGGCGGACTCGAGTACGCGCCGCGCGCCGACCTCGCCACCCGCGAAGAACAGATCGCCATCGCGAAGAAGACCCAGGCGGTCCAGGGCTGGGGCGCATGGCCGTCCTGCTCGTCCAAGCTGGGCCTGCGCTGATCAGCGACTCGACAGCGGGTTCACCCGACAGCGCGCCCGACGAGGCTCCGCGTCTCCTCGGGCCGGCACAGATCAGGGAGCTCGCGGCGGAGGTCGGCGTCCGGCCGACCAAGACTCTCGGACAGAACTTCGTCCACGACGCGAACACCGTGCGAAGGATCGTCGCGGCATCGGGGGTCGGGCCTGACGACACCGTCCTCGAGGTCGGGCCCGGGCTGGGCTCGCTCACCCTCGCCCTCCTCGGGGCGGCGGGCAGGGTCGTCGCCATCGAGATCGATCCGGTGCTCGCGGAACGTCTTCCGGCGACGATCGCGGAGTATGCCCCGAGTCGGCAGGGCAACTTCGAGGTCATCCTCGCCGACGCGCTACAGGTGACGCGCGACGACCTGCCGGTGGTCCCCACCGCGCTGGTCGCGAACCTGCCGTACAACGTGTCGGTGCCGGTCCTGTTGCACCTGCTCGGACTCTTCCCGGAGATCACCACCGCCCTCGTGATGGTGCAGGCCGAGGTCGCCGACCGCCTCGCCGCCGGCCCGGGCAGCCGCACCTACGGGGTGCCGAGCGTCAAGGCGCGCTACCACGGTCGCGTGAGCCGGGCCGGTGCGGTGGGGCGCAACGTCTTCTGGCCCGAACCCAAGGTGGAGTCGGGTCTCGTCCGCATCGAACGAACCGACGACCACTCGACCGATCCCGTTGTGCGGCAACAGGTGTTCGCCGCGATCGACGCCGCATTCGCCCAGCGACGCAAGACGATGCGATCAGCGCTGGCCGGCTGGGCCGGTTCGGCGGCCGAAGCCGAACGCCGGCTCCGTGAGGCCGGTATCGATCCGGGTGTGCGGGGCGAGAAGCTCGACGTCGACGACTTCGTCCGCCTCGCTCGCACGACCTGATCTCGACGCCGGGTCGCTGATCGCGGGAGACCGCGGCTCGTCGTGGGGGCGGGCGCAAAACCACTCGCCGTCGGCGGGGAGAGGCTCGAACCGTGTTGTGCATCCACAGCATCGACGACGAGGTCCGACATGGCTCCACCACAGACTCTGACGACGCCGAGGCTGCGGCTGCGCGCACCCGCCGACCGTGACATCGAACCGATCTTCCGCGCCTGCCAGGACCCGGACATCCAGCGCTTCACACTGGTCCCGGTCCCGTATACGCGTGCGCACGCCGAACATTTCGTCCGCGACATCGCCCCGGCCGCCGGGTCGTCGGTGTGGGCGATCGAGATCCCCGGCGGTGAACTCGTCGGCACCATCGGACTGCGAACCGTCGAGAAAGGCGTTGCGTCACTGGGCTATTGGTGCGCGCCGTCGCATCGGGGCCATCGCTACCTCACCGAGGCGCTCGCCGCGGTCCTCGACCACGCCTTCGCCGACCCCGCCGACGGCGGAGCCGGGTTCGATCGCGTGATCTGGCGGGCGCTGGTCGACAACGTGGCCTCGGCGCGGCTGGCGGCGTCGGCCGGCTTCCGCTACACCGGCCGACGCCCCGAGGACGAGATCGATCAGCTCCCGTCGGGTCGCCACGTCGGCGATGTGCACACCGCCGTGCTGCGGGCGGGCGAGGACCGCACCCCGCAGTCCTGGGACCTCGAGCAATCGGACTCAGTTCGACGCGGCGCGCAGTTTCTCCAGTAGCTCGGGAGCGGCGTCGCGCAGGAACGCGTCCTGGGTGTCGCCCCCGATCTGCACCAGCGCGATGTCGGTGAACCCCGCCTCCCAGAAGGGTTTCACCGCCTCGACGATCTGGTCGAGGTCCGGGCCGCAGGGGATGTTGCCCGCGACGTCGTCCGGCGTGACGAACTGCGTCGCTGCGGCGAAGCCCGCGGTGGTGCGCAGGTCGGCGTTGACATCCCACCCGCCGGCGAACCACCGGAACTGATCGTGGGCGCGCTCGATCGCCTTGTCGCGGTCGGGATCCCAGCTGATGGGGATCTGCCCGATCGCGCGGGACCGCTGCCCGTCGACGGTCGGGGTCGACGAATGTTCGTTCCACGCCTTGATGAAGTCGGCGTCGGGTTCGACGGCGATCAGGTGGTCGGCCAGTGGCCCGAAGGTCTCGATACCCGCATTGCCCGCCACTGCGACGCCGATCGGGACGGGCTGGTCGGGCAGATCCCAGATCCGGGCGGCGTCGACCTGGAAGAACTCGCCGCGGAAGTCGACGAGCTCACCGGTGTGCAGTTTGCGGATGATCTCGATCGCCTCGGCGAGCATGTCCTGGCGGTCGGCGACCGAGGGCCAGCCCTCGCCGACCACGTGCTCGTTCAGGTTCTCGCCCGAGCCGAGGCCGAGAGTGAAGCGACCGTCGGCGAGGATCTGCAGCGTCGCAGCCTTCTGCGCGATGATCGCCGGGTGGTAGCGGATCGTCGGGCACGTCACGTAGGTCATCAGGTCGACCCGCTCGGTCGCGTGGGCCACGGCTCCCAGGACCGTCCACGCGTACGGTGCGTGTCCCTGGGCCGAGAGCCACGGGAAGTAGTGGTCGCTCGACACCTCGAAGTCGAAGCCGGCGTCTTCGGCGCCGACGGCGTACCGCACCAGCTCTTTCGGGCCTGCCTGCTCGGTCATCAGGGTGTAGCCGAAACGTGTTGCCATGGAGGTCTCCTCTGCGAGATGGGTCGCTTCGGTGTAGCCATGAGTCATGGGTCCGAAACCCGGGACGCTCGAGACGGTGGTGCCCGGACGACGGACGTTCGACGACGGGGCGCGGTTCTCGACCCCGGAAACGAGGCGCAGATGCCAGACCAGAACGCGGATGGGTCGGTCGACACCGTGCTGCTCGATGTCGACGGTACGCTCGTCGACTCCACCTACCTCCACGCATTGGCGTGGATGCGGGCCTTCGCTGCTCACGACCTGATCCCGCAGTGGTGGCAGGTGCACCGGGCGATCGGCATGGGCGGCGACCGTCTCGTCGGCGAGCTGCTCGGCGACGACGTGGAGGAATCGCTCGGCGACACCTTGCGCGACGAGTGGGAGGAGGCCTATCGCGACCTGCTGCCCGACGTGCGGCCCCTGCCCGGCGCGGCCGATCTGGTGAAGGGACTGCTGGACGCCGGCTACCGGGTGGCGCTCGCGTCGTCGGGCAAGTCGGAGTTCACCGACGCCGCGCTGGAGTCGATGGGGTTGTCGCGGAACGACTTCGCCGCCGTGACCACCTCGGACGACGCCGATTCGTCCAAACCGGCGCCCGACATCCTGTCGGTCGCCCTGGACGAGGCCGGCGGCGGTAAGGCCGTCGTCGTCGGCGACACCGTGTGGGATGTGGCCTCGGCGCATCGCCTGCCGGCGGAGTGCGTGGCGGTACGGTCCGGTGGATTCGCGGAGGGTGAGTTGCGCGACGCGGGCGCGGTGCTGGTCGTCGAGCACGTCGGTGAACTCGTCGACCGCGGCTGGCGCCCCTGATCGACGGCGGCTGGATCGCCGGACCGACCGCATCGGTGGGCGCGGGGCCGACGCCGGGGCGCTAGGCTGGATCATTGTGTCGCGAACGTCGCTGTCGGTGGTGTCGGACTCCGTCACCGCGCGGGCTCCGTCGAAAGTCAATCTGCACCTCGGGGTCGGTCCGCGCCGCGAGGACGGCTACCACGACCTCGTGACCGTCTTCCAGGCGCTGTCCCTGCACGACGACATCAGGGTCGCCCGGGCCAACGAGATGAGCATCACGGTTCGTGGCGAAGGCGCCGGGTCGGTCCCGACGGACGAGTCCAACCTGGCGGTCCGGGCGGCGCTGGCACTTGCCGAGTGGGCGGACCGTCCCGGCAAGGTCGCGATCGACATCGACAAGACGATCCCGGTGGCCGGGGGCATGGCCGGTGGCAGCGCGGATGCCGCCGGGGCGCTGGTCGCACTCGCCGCCCTGTGGAAGCTCGACATCGGCCGCGACGACCTCGCCGCGATCGCGGCGGACCTGGGCAGCGACGTCCCGTTCGCGTTGCACGGCAACACCGCCCTGGGTACCGGACGCGGCGAGCGGCTGATGCAGGTCCTCTCCCGCGGTGACTTCCACTGGGTGCTCGCGCTCGCACGCGACGGACTGTCCACGCCCGCGGTGTACCGCGAACTGGATCGGCTGCGCGACAGCCGTTCCGGAGAATGCGCCACCGACGACGAGCGGGACCTCCTCCGCCGCCCGGACGAACTCATGCAGGCTCTGGCGTCCGGTGACCCGCACGCGGTGGCGCCCTTGCTGCACAACGACCTACAACCGGCGGCGCTGTCGCTGCAACCCACCCTCCGCCGGACCCTGCGTGCCGGAATCGACGCCGGAGCACTGGGCGGCATCGTGTCCGGCTCCGGTCCGACATGCGCCTTCCTGTGCGCCGACGAGACCGGCGCGGTGAACGTCGCCGCCGAACTGTCCGGCGCCGGCGTCGCCCGGTCGGTCCGCACCGCCAGCGGTCCCGCCGCCGGTACGCGCGTCCTCGGAGCCGACGTCCGCCACTGATCGCCTACGGTTGCCTGATGTCCCGCAGACCCTCCGCAGTCGTCGCCCCACTGCTCGCGGTCAGCGCCGTCGTCACTCTGCTGCTCGCGCTCTGCATCGTGACGGCCGGCCCGTCGACGGCCGCCGCACCCGCCGACGGTTTCGTCTTCACCACCTCCGAGGTTCCCGACGACGAACTCCCATCGGCGGCCGGCTCGGGCACCCGCCTCACCTATGCGACGCGCGATCAGAACGGCCGCCCGGCGATGTCGAGCGGCGTGTACTGGGTGCCGAAGGGTACGCCGCCCGCCGGTGGCTGGCCCGTCGTGTCCTGGGCACACGGGACGGTGGGCCTGGCCGACGAGTGCGCGCCGACCCTGCACCGGCTGGGTGACGGTGTCGAGGCCCCGGTGCGCGCGGCGCTCGACGCCGGGTTCGCGGTCACGGCAACCGATTACGCGGGGCTCGGGTCGGCGGGGGAGACCGAATACCTCGGCGGTCGCGCGGCGGCTCACTCGGTGATCGACATGATCCGCGCGGCGCGGTCGGTCGACGCCTCGCTCGGATCACGCTGGGTGTCGACCGGGCACTCCCAGGGCGGCCACGCTGCGCTGCACGCGGGCCGTCTCGCCGCGGAATTCGCACCGGAACTGCCGGTCGCCGGCATCGTCGCGATCGCCCCGGTCTCGTCGCTGGAGAACCTGTTCGGTCTGTTCGGTCCCCGCGTGCCCGGCCTCGGCGCGCTCAATGTGCTGAGTGCGCCGTTCCTGTTCACCCTCGCCGGTCTCGACCACGCGAATCCAGAACTCCGCGTCGCCGATTCCCTGACGTCGGACGGCAAGCGTTTCCTCGACCGCGCGCGTGCCCGGTGCAACGGGGATCTCGTGGATGCGTTGCGGTCGGTGCCGCCGGGCTCACTCGTGGCGTCGTCGTTCACCGCGGAGCAGGACTTCCGGGACGCCCTGCGGGAGTACGCCGAGGTGCCCGTCTCTGGCTACCCGGTGAAAGTCACGCTCGCACATGGTCTTCTCGATCCCGTGCTGCCTTACCCGCTGAGTCGTTCGCTGCGGTCCGCGATGCGTGAGGCCGGCACGGATGTGGACCTCAAGACCTACGCGCGGGCCGATCACAGCGGCGTCGTCGACGAGTCGCTGCCGGACGTGCTGGCCGCGATCCGGGAGTCGTTCGGCCGTTGAGGTCGGGCCGACCGGTTCTCGCGGAGTCGATCACTCGACGCTCTCGCCGAGTTCCATCCAGCGTTCCTCGAGTTCCTCGAGTTCGGATTCCATGCTGCGGATGCTCTCCGTCTCCGCGGCGAGGCCTTGGTAGTCGGACTGATCATGGTCGGCGAGCGCGGTCCGGGCAGCATCGATCTTGCTGTGCAGCTTGTCGATCCGACGCTCGAGCGAGGCGAGCTCCTTGTTGGCCGCGCGCAGCTCGGCGCCGCTGAGGGTGGAGCCCGACACGCCGCCGTTCCCCGAAGCTGTGGCGCTCGTACCGGATCCGCCCGATGTCGATCCGGAACCCGACGTCTTCGCCTGTGCCGAGCGGAGTCTCAAGAACTCGTCGACGCCGCCGGGGAGGTGGCGGAGCCCGCCGTCGAGGACGGCGAACTGCTGATCGGTGACCCGCTCCAGGAAGTACCGGTCGTGCGAGACGACGATCAGCGTGCCGGGCCACGAGTCCAGCAGGTCCTCGAGCGCGGCGAGCATGTCGGTGTCGAGGTCGTTGGTCGGCTCGTCGAGGATCAGCACGTTCGGCGCGTCGAGCAGGATGAGCAGCAACTGCAGCCGCCGCTTCTGCCCGCCCGAGAGGTCGCGGACCGGGGTCGAGAGCTGCGCGCCGTCGAAGCCGAGGCGCTCGAGCAACTGCGACGGCGACAGTTCCTGTGCCTTCGACCCGGAGCCGAATAGGTACGTGGTCTGCAACTGGGCGATAACGACACGGACGGGGTCGTCGAGGTACCGGTCGAGGTCGTCGAGGCGTTGGGTCAGGGTGGCGACCTTGACCGTCTTGCCGCGTTTGACCCGGCCGCCGGTCGGTTCCACGGTTCCGGCGATGAGGCCGAGCAGCGTCGACTTGCCCGCGCCGTTGACCCCGAGGATGCCGGTGCGCTCACCGGGCGCCAGCCGCCACTCGACGCCGTCGAGGACGTTGCGGTCACCGTAGGAGACCGACACGTCGAGCAGGTCGACGACGTCCTTGCCCAGACGAGCGGTGGCCAGTGACTGCAACGCAACCGTGTCGCGGACCGGTGGGACGTCGGCGATGAGGGCATTGGCCGCGTCGATGCGGAACTTGGGCTTCGACGTCCGGGCCGGCGCGCCGCGGCGGAGCCAGGCCAGTTCCTTGCGGGCGAGATTCTGTCGTCGTGCCTCGATCGCGGCGGCCTGCCGGTCCCGTTCCACCCGTTGCAGGATGTACGCCGCGTAACCACCCTCGAAGGGTTCGACGATGCGGTCGTGGACCTCCCAGGTGACCGTGCACACCTCGTCGAGGAACCACCGGTCGTGGGTGACCACCAGCAGTCCGCCGGCGTTGGCCGGCCAGCGTCGCTTCAGGTGGTCGGCGAGCCAGGTGATGGCCTCGACGTCGAGGTGGTTGGTCGGCTCGTCGAGCGCGAGGACGTCATGCTCGCCCGCGAGGAGTCGTGCCAGCGACACGCGGCGGCGCTGACCACCCGACAACGAACTGGTGGGCGCTGTCCATTCGACGTCGCCGAGCAACCCGCCGATGACGTCGCGGACCTTCGCGTCGCCCGCCCATTCGTGTTCGGGACGGTCGCCGACGACGGCGTGCCCGACGGTCTCGTCGTCGTCGAAGACGTCGACCTGGTCCAGCACGCCGATGCGGACGCCGCCGCGGACGGTGACGCGACCGGAATCGGGTTGCATCCGTCCGGCGAGCATCGCCAGCAGGCTCGACTTACCGTCGCCGTTTCGGCCCACGATGCCGATCCGGTCGCCCTCGTTGACCCCGAGGGACACCGACTCGAAGACCTTGGTGGTCGGGTATTCGAGGCCAAGGGTTTCCGCGCCGAGTAGATGAGCCACCCGACAAACGCTAGTGGGTGACCGGTCTCGGCCTAACGGCGGATGGCCCCGTTGATCATGGCCGCGAACGCGACGGCGCCGGCCTGGTTGACGTGGAAGGGCAGCGCGATCCGATTCGACAGGGCGCTCTCGTACCAGGGGTTGATGAGGTTGCAGGCATCGTGTCCCGCCGATCCTCGGTTGGCGTCGATGAAGGTGCCGCCGACCTCGGTCGACGCCCGCCAGAGCGCGCCGTTGGCGCGGTTGAAGACCTCGCGCATCCACCGGGCGTCGGGGTCACTCAGCGGGACCAGCGGCCAGCACCCGGTGAACCCGATGAAGCCGCCCAGACCGACGACGATGATCTGGGCGTGCGGCGCCTTGTTCCGGATCGCGCGCAGAGCGGGGGTGACGCGGTTCTCCATGAGTTCGATCCGCCACCGGACCTCGTTCTCGAGGGCACGGTTGTGGCGGCAGCGCCGGTCGGTGAACGCCGGGGTCCGGCACTGGCCGAAGATCGCGCCCCACCGCATGTCGTTGCCGCCGATGCTCACGGTGATCAGCTGAGCGTCGCGCGGAACCAGGTGCAGCTGAATGGGTTTCGTGCCACCGCTGGTGTGCTGCGGGGCCCGGTACAGATGTGCCGACTGCGCGCCCGCACACGAGGCGTCGATGAAGCGTCGCGGCAGGGTCGCGGCGGCGACGAGGGTGGGGTAGTTGAACGCCGAACGCTTGCACCCGCCGAAGTAGGCGGGCGTCGGGGTGTAGAAGCTGCCGGACGCACGCGAATCACCGAGAGCGACGTAGGTACCGCCGGTGTAGCGCGTCGGGGCCGCCTGCGCGGGCGCGGCCACCGCCGCCATCATCGACACCACGAACGCGGTGACCAGCACCGTCGCCAAGATCTGGACCCCGCCCCGAAACCTGCCTACCACCGAACACCGCTTCCACTGCCCACCGAGTTTGCTCAGGGAATCTTAAGGCACGACCCCGGGTCCGACGACAGAGTGCGGGATCTGTACCGGAAACCGACACGAATTGCGCACTCTGCGGAGAGTGGAACTGGCGCGATCCGGGGTGCGTCTACAACTGCATGGCCACTGCACCTGCGTTGCGGACCTTCATCCTCACGCGCGACGGCGTGATCACCGCGGCGCAGGCCCGCGAGCACGGTCTCAGTCGTGCCTCGGTGGCCCGGCGGGTGAAGTCCGGTGAGTGGGTTCGTGCGAGTTCCGGCGTCTATCGCCTGGCCGATCATCCGGTGACCGCACGGACCCGGACCCGACTGGCGACCCTGCAGGTCTCCGCGGACGCCGTTCTCAGCGGACTCGCGGCGGCGTGGTGGCATGGCCTCGTGACCAAACGGCCGACGACGATCACCGTCACCGCTCCCCGAAGCTGGCACGGTTCGCCGGAGAAGGGGACGGTGGTCATCCGGAGATCCCTCGACGCGGCCGACGTCGTGGTCGAGAAGGGACTCACGGTGACCGCGGTGCCGTTGTCCGTCCTCGAAGGCGCCGTTGAAGGAAAGATGGACGTACTCGACCGGGCACTTCAGAACAAGAAGGTCACGGTTGACGCTCTCCTCGAGACCTACCAGCGGCGACGCCGCTGCCGTGGTGCAACCGAGATGGCGAAGATGCTCGTGCTCGTCGGTTCTGGTGCCCGTTCGGCTGCCGAACGGCTGACCGTGAAACTGTTCGCCGAGCACGACATAGCGGGTTGGGTCGCCAACCACCCGGTGTCCGGTTACGAAATCGACTTCGCCTTCGTCGGGAGGAAGGTGGCGGTCGAGATCGACGGCATGGCTCATCACCGGGACGCCGAGGCGTTCCAGCACGACCGCACCCGCCGCAACACCCTCATCGCCCTGGGCTGGACGGTGTTGAACTTCACCTGGGCGGATCTCGTGGAACGCCCGGGATACGTCGCGTCGCAGGTGCGACGAGCGACCGTCTGATCACCCTCCGCAAAGTGCGGGATTCGTACTGGAAACCGTTACGAATCCCGCACTTTGGAAGAGCTCTGGACCACCTACAGGCCGAGATCCTTGGCGATGATCGTCTTCATGACCTCGCTGGTGCCGCCGTAGATCCGCGTGACGCGGGTGTCGGCGTAGAGCCGGGCGATGGGGTACTCCAGGACATAGCCGTACCCACCGTGCAACTGCAGGCACTTGTCGATGACCTTGCCGGCGGTCTCGGTCGCGAACAGTTTCGCGCGGGCCGCATCGGGGACGGTGAGCTCACCCTCGTTGTGGAGTTCGAGTGCGCGGTCGACGAACTGCCGGATGGCCTCGACCTCGGCGGAGCACTCGGCGAGGACGAACTTGGTGTTCTGGAACGCCGCAACGGGTTTGCCGAAGACGTCGCGCTCCTTGGTGTAGGCGATCGCGTGCTGGACGGCCGCGGCGGCGGTGGCCGACGCCCCGATGGCGATGGTGAGTCGTTCCTGCGCGAGATTGTGCGCCAGGTACGAAAAGCCGGCACCCTCCTCGCCGAGCCGGTCCTCGACCGGGACCTTGACCGAGCTGAACGAGAGCTCGGCGGTGTCGGAGGCCTTGAGGCCGATCTTCTCGATCTTGCGTCCGACGGCGAAACCCTCCGACGAGGTGTCGACCACCAGGATCGACAGGCCCGCACGACGATTCGACTCGTCGAACGGTGCGGTCCGGGCGACGACCAGGATGCGGTCGGCCAAGGCGCCGCCGGTGATGAACGTCTTCGCGCCGTCGAGTACGTAGTGCGACCCGTCCTCGGACAGCTTGGCGGTGGTCGAGATGTTGGCGAGGTCCGACCCGGTGCCGGGTTCGGTCATGGCGATCGCGAACATGAGTTCGCCGGAACAGAATCCGGGCAACCACCGCTGCTTCTGCTCGTCGGTGGCGTACTCGACGAGGTAGGGGAGGATCAGGTTCGAGTGCACCGAGTAACTGCCGAAGGTGACACCGGCCGCCGATGTCTCCTCCGCGATCACCATCGAATAGGTGAAGTCCGAGACGCCACCGCCCCCGAACTCTTCGGGTGCCTCGATGCCCAGGACGCCGAGTTCGCCCAGCCTGTTGTAGAACTCGCGCGGCGGATGGCCCTGCTTCTCCCAATCGTGGTACACCGGCGCGACCTCTTTGGCGATGAAGTCACGGATGGTCTTGCGGAAGGACTCATGGTCCTCGGTGAAGATGCGACGCTGCATTGGTCCCTCGAAACTGTTGTGGGCGGACGGGTCTGACGACATTCACCTCAAGTGGTCATCGCTCCTGATATTCGCGTAGGAGCCCCTTGGAGATGATCTGTTTCTGGATCTCGCTGGTGCCCTCGCCGATCAGCAGGAAGGGCGCGTCGCGCATGAGGCGCTCGATCTCGAATTCCTTCGAGTAGCCGTAACCGCCGTGGATGCGGAAGCTGGCCTGGGTGACCTCGGCGCAGTACTCACTGCACAGGTACTTGGCCATCCCGGCGGCGACGTCGTTGCGCTCGCCGGAGTCTTTCAGTCGTGCCGCATTGACCATCATCAGGTGTGCCGCCTCGACCTTCGTCGCCATCTCGGCCAGCGAGAACGCAACGGCCTGGTGTTCGGCGATGGGTTTGCCGAAGGTGGACCGCTGCTGCGCGTACTTCACCGCGAGTTCGAAGGCGCGCTGGGCGATTCCGCAGGCGCGGGCCGACACGTTGACGCGCCCGACCTCGACGCCGTCCATCATGTGCGCGAAGCCGCGGCCGGGTTCGCCCCCGAGGATGTCGGTGGCGGGCGCGCGGTAACCGTCGAAGATCAGCTCGGTGGTGTCGATGCCCTTGTAGCCCATCTTGTCCAGCTTGCGCGGGATGGTCAGGCCGGGGAGTACCTCGCCGAAGCCGGCCGGCTTCTCCACCAGGAACGTCGTGAGGTTCTTGTGTGGCTTCTCGTTGCCCTCCTCGGTACGGACAAGAGCGGCAACGAGAGTCGACGACCCGCCGTTGGTCAGCCACATCTTCTGACCGTTGATGACGTATCCGTCGTCTCCGTCCCGCTTCGCGCTGGTCTTGATCGCCGCGACGTCGGACCCCAGTTCCGGTTCGGACATCGAGAACGCGCCGCGCACCTCGCCCGTCGCCATGCGGGGGAGGAAGCGCTGTTTCTGCTCGTCGGTCCCGTGCTGGCGGATCATGTACGCCACGATGAAATGGGTGTTGATCACGCCCGACACGCTCATCCATCCACGTGCCAGTTCTTCGACGCACAACGCGTAGGTCAGCAGGGACTCGCCGAGTCCGCCGTACTCCTCGGGGATCATCAGGCCGAACAGGCCCATCTCGGCCATGCCGTCGACGATGGCCTGCGGATACTCGTCGGCGTGCTCGAGTTCCTGTGCGGTGGGGATGATCTGCTTGTCGACGAACGAGCGGACGTTGGCCAGGATCTCCGTCTGGATCTCGGTGAGGCCCAGGGTCTGCGCGAGGCGGGTCATGGTGGCTGTTCTCCGAAGTCGGTCGGGGTGCGCTCGCACCGTCGGGCGGACGTGGTGCGCGACCGGCACGCGTCCGTCTCACAGCATGCCCGGCGGCGGCCCGGCGAAGTAGTCGCGGTGAACTAAGGGAGCGATAGCGCGAGCCAATGGCACTCGGGTGCGCCAGCGGCGCCTATCGATCCGATAGCCACCGCCGATGACCCCGCTCGCATCGCCGTGTCCTCGACACATAGGCAGCGACAGTCAGGTCGTTCGCCGAGCGAACGTTGTCAGATGGGTTCGACCCTGGTGTGAATCGGAACGGATGTGAGCCAGGACACTTACGGAGCGCATCGCAACCCAGATCACTCGGCTGGAAGAGGTAATGCCATGACGGTCTCCACCGCCTCCGGATCAGGAGCCGGCGACAAGCCCGGGTCAGCGGCGCGCACGGGACCCGATGGTCCCGCCCACACCGTCGACTTCGAAGTGGCCCAGACGCCGCGAGGTCTCGGCCCACGCGGCGAATCACGCGCCGGCGCCTGGGGTCTCACGGCTCTGCTGGTCAGCCTCTACGTCATCAACTACGCCGACAAGGCAGTGCTGGGCATCATCGCGCAACCTCTCCGCGAGGAGTTGGGCCTGAGCTCCTCGCAGATCGGTCTCGTCGGCAGCCTGTTCTTCCTGACGTTCACGATCGGCGGATTCTTCGCGGGACTGCTCAACCGCTGGATGACCCTGCGCTGGTCGCTGGTCCTGCTGGCCCTGTGCTGGGCCGCGGCGATGCTCCCCATGGTGGTGGTGGCGTCGTTCGCGGTCCTCGTCCTCAGCCGGCTGTTCCTCGGTCTCGCCGAAGGTCCGAGTTCGGCGCTCCTGCACACGGCGGCCTACTCCTGGCATCCGCCGGCCCGGCGCGCCTTGCCCGGTGCCCTCCTCGCCGGTGCCGCGTCGATCTCGAAGATCGCGATCGCTCCGCTGCTCGCCGTGATCACAGTGAGCTTCGGGTGGCGCTGGGCACTGATCGCCCTCGCCGCCGGGGGTCTCATCTGGTGTGTCATCTGGCTGTCGACGTGGCGCAACGGCCCGTACATCGCGAGTGGGAAGACGTCGAAGGACGCGTCCACCGCGAGCGCCGACGCCGAACCCGCGACGCCGTGGATCTCGATCTTCCGCTCACGCACCTTCGTCACCGGCGCGCTCGTCGTGATGAGCGTTTATGCGCTGGTCAGTGTCGTGCTCACGTGGTTGCCGTCGTACTTCGAAGAGGGGCTGGGCTACAGCCGCCTGCAGTCCGGGTCGATGTTCGCGTTCCCCTCGATCGTCGGCCTGGTCCTGATGGTGCTGAGTTCGATCACGAGTGACCGGATGATCTCGAAAGGGGCGACCTCGCGGATGCTGCGCATCGTCGTGCCGTCGGTCGGGGTTCTCGTCTCCGGCGTCCTGCTGTTCCTGCTGCCCTCGGTCGGCACACCGATCGTCGCGGTCGCGATCCTGTCGATCGGTTATGGCTTCGCGGCCACGGTGTTCCCGCTGTTCAATGCGGCCGTCGCCGAGATCTGCCCGCCCCGGCAGACCGCCGGAACGCTGGGTGTCTTCCTGGCGATCATGGCGATCGGCGGTCTCGTCGCGCCGTACGCGACGGGTGTCATCGTCGACGCGGCCGCCACGCCGGCCGAGGGTTACGCCACCGCGTTCCAGGTGCTCGGAATCGTCGCCGCGGTGTGCGCGGTACTCGCGCTGGTCTTCGCCGATCCCGAGCGCGATCGTGCTCGGTTGCGTCCGCACGCGCCGGCCGTCGAAGGCGCCGCCCCGTGACGCGCGCGTCCCATAGGTAGGGCCTCATCGACTGTGAGTGTGAATCGACTTGTCTGCCAAGCGCCCCGGTGGTCGGCTCGTCACAGCGGGCGATCGGCGTCCGCCGGCGTGGTGCACGTCGGACACAACTTCATCCCTTGCCCTGACATCGAGGAGTCCCCATGCGTGATGCAGTGATCGTCGACGCGGTCCGCGCGCCCATCGGCCGCCGCCGCGGCGCCCTGTCCGGTATCCATCCCGCCGACCTGTCCGCTCACGTACTGGAGGCGCTCGTCGAGCGGACCGGCATCGATCCGGCCGTCGTCGACGACGTCGTCTGGGGATGTGTCAGCCAAGCCGCCGAGCAGGCGGGCAATGTCGCCCGGACGGCCGTGCTCGCCGCCGGCTGGCCCGAGAGCGTCCCCGGAACCACCGTGACGCGCGCCTGCGGGTCCAGCCAGCAGGCGGTCAGCATGGCGGCCGCGGCGGTGGTGTCCGGCCAGCAGGATGTCGTGATAGCCGGCGGGGTCGAGTCGATGAGTCGTGTCCCGATGGGCAGCGCCGCACCGAATGGCGAGCATCAGCCGCCCACGGTCCTCGACCGTTACGGCGTCGACAAGTTCAGCCAGGGGATCGGCGCCGAGATGGTCGCCGCGAAATGGGGATTGGACCGCACCCGCCTCGACGAGTACTCGCTGCGCTCGCACGAACTCGCTGCGCAGGCGGCCGACCGTGGTGCGTTCGACGCCCAGTTGGCGCCGATCCCGGGGGTGCTCGAGGGTGACGAGGGCATCCGCCGCGGTGGGACGCTCGAATCGCTCGCCAAGCTCAAGCCGGCCTTCAGCGAGGACGGCGTGATCCACGCCGGCAACTCCTCGCAGATCTCCGACGGGTCGGGTGCCCTGCTGATCATGTCCGGCGAGACCGCGAAGTCGCACGGTCTCACGCCGATCGCCCGCATCCACACCGCGGTCGTCGCCGCCGATGACCCGGTGATCATGCTGACCGGGCCGATCCCGGCCACGGCCAAGGCGCTCAAGCGCTCGGGATTGTCGATCGACGACATCGGGGCCTTCGAGATCAACGAGGCGTTCGCCCCGGTTCCGCTTGCGTGGCAGGCAGAGACGGGTGCCGACATCGAGCGTCTCAACCCGCTCGGCGGTGCGATCGCCGTCGGTCACCCGCTCGGCGGCTCGGGCGCCATCCTCATGACCCGGCTCGTACACCACATGCGCGACAACGGAATCCGGTACGGACTGCAGTCTATGTGCGAAGCCGGTGGCATGGCCAACACCACCATCCTCGAACTGCTCTGATTCGACAGAAGCGCAGCACCGCTGGCCCTCCTGCTCCCTGCTCCCTGATCCGAAAGAAGCGACCCCATCCCATTGCTCCCTGAGGTGTGAGGAGCGATAGCCGCCGGGCCGAGCAAGCGACGAAGGAGCGCGTCGAGGTCGACGAGCCACGAAGGGCCTGGTGAGGCGTGTTGCTACACCCTTCGTGGCTCGCTTCGCTCGCACCTCAGGGAGCATGGAGTTTTGACGCTCACGAGTTGCTTTTTCGCAGTCCACGACGGCCGCCAGGCCGCAGATACTGAGCAGCGAGCTCGCGCACATCACCCCGCCCCCTGAGCAGCAAGCTCGCGCACATCACCCCGCCCCCTGAGGAGCGAGCTTGCGAGCGTCTCGAAGGGTCCGCCGCGCCGGCATCACGAACACGGCCGCGAGGAGGGCGCACACGAGAAGACCGGCCGTGAGGAGGTACGTGTCGGCGATCGCCGAGGCCAACTCGGGCGCAGCGTCGATGCGTTCGGCGGGACTCAATGACATCGCACCCGCCACTCCCCGACCGTCGACCGCCGTACTGCGCGAATTCATCAGGGCCGCAATGGTGGCCGTGATCGCGGCCGACGCCAGCGCGACGGCGAACTGGTTCGAGGTCGTGAGGATGGTCGTGCCGCCCGGGGTGTCTGCGCCCTCGAGGTCGCGGGTGGCGGCCGTCATGGTGGGCAGCATCGTCGCGCCGACACCGATCCCCATGAGAGCGAGGATCGCGACGACGGCCGGGTAGGGGGTCGACTCGTCGAGCAGCGTGGCCATCAGAATCATCGCCGTCGTCGACAGCACGATGCCGCACATCGCAACCCGTCGCGGGTCCACGGAATCGGCGACCCGCGTGGCGATCTGGAGAGTGATGCCGCTCAGGAGCGCGGGGAGGACGAACAGCATGCCCGCGGTCGTGGCCGAATCGGACCGGACCGACTGGACGTAGATGGGCAGGATCGTCATCGACCCGAAGTACGCCCCGGCGAAGAAGATCATCACCACGACGCCACCGCGCAGACGCGCGTGCGCCAACAGCCGGAGATCCAGGACGGGCGTGCGGCTGCGCAGCGATCGTCGGACGAAGTAGCCCAGCAAGACCAGGCCGATACCGACCGGGACAAGTATCGATGCCGCGAGCAGCGACCCGGTGTCCCCGGCGCGGGACAGGCCGAGAACCAGGAACGCCCCGCCCGGTGACAGCGCCGCCACGGCTCGCAGGTCGATTCGCGGCATGCCGCGCGTGGCGGTTCGGGGGAAGAACCGCCACGCCAGGGCCGCCGCGATCAGGCCGAGGGGCACGTTCACCGCGAAGACGACACGCCAGCTGCCGTGGTCGACGAGTACGCCGCCCAGCACCGGACCGAGCACGGGACCGACGAGGGTGGGCAGTCCCAGGATGGCCATCATCCGACCGCGCAGCGCCTCCGGCACCGCCTGCAGCGCAATGGCCATGCCGACGGGTTGCAGCATCCCACCACCGAGCCCCTGGAGCGCACGAAACACGATGAGACTGCCGATGTTCCAGGACAGGGCGGTGAGGAGCGAACCGAGAACGAAGACCAGGAGGGCCGCGCAGTAGACCCGTCGGCCGCCGAAGCGGTTGCTGGCGTAGGCCGACAGCGGCATGACCGCGACAAGGGCCAGTGCATACGCGGTGGTCACCCACTGCACGCTGGACAGCGGCGCGTCGAATTCGGTGGTCAGTTGCGGGAGCGCGACGGTCACGACCGTCACGTCGAGCATCACCATGAGGGTCGGGACGACGAGGATGAGGCCGATGCGCCGGCTCGCCGGGTCGAGTGTGGTCACGACGACGAGCACACAACCTCAAGTTCAGTTGAAGTCAAGGGCGGTGTGAAATCCCGCGTCTTGGGGCAAGGTGGAGAGATGCCGGACAACGAGAAGCCCACCTGGACCACGACCGACGACGAAGTGAAGGCCGACCCCGACATGCGGAGCGACCCCGACGAGAATGACGGGCCGGCCTCGGCACTGCCCACCGCACGGGACACCGAGATCGGCGAGACCGACCGAATCCGGGAAGACAAGGCGTCTTACGACGGAGCACAGCCACCGGCCGACCACACTGACGAGGGTCACGCGGTCGGCGGATCGGAGGGCACGACCGATGGCCAGTGACACCCCCTCCGGACAGAAACGCACCATCGTCCTCACCGGCGCCAGCGACGGGATCGGCGCGATCGCCGCGCGATCCCTGGCCGGACCCGACACCGATCTCGTCCTCGTCGGACGCTCGGCGAAGAAGCTCGCGCCGATCGCCGCCGAGACCGGTGCGCGGCAGTTCACCGCCGACTTCTCCGCGCTCTCGGAGGTGCGGGATCTAGCCGCCGAGATCAATTCCGCCGTCGGGACCATCGACGTCCTGATGAACAACGCGGGCGGGACTTTCGACGCGTCGCACCGCACGTCCGACGGGCACGAACCCAACTTCCAGATCAACCACCTCGCGCCGTTCCTGCTGACCCACCTCCTGCGGGATCGACTGGCCGCGGCCCCGCAATCGCTCGTCCTGAACACGTCCAGCGTCGGCAACCTCTTCGGGAAGGTCGACCTCGACGACCTGGATTTCGAGAAGCGCCGGACCCTCGCGATGCGGCCCTACGGTACGGCCAAGCTGATGAACATCCTGTTCACACGCGGGATCGCGCAGCGCTGGACCGGTGACAAGATCTATTCCGCCGCAGTGCATCCCGGACCGGCGGCGACGAGCTTCGGCCGCGACTCGCGCTTCGTCGGGCTCGCCTACCGGTCTCCGCTGACGCGCCTGGTGACCATCACCCCCGAGCAGGGAGCTGCCCCGCTCATCGCCCTGGCCGAGCGCGGCGCCGACCCGACGGTCAACGGCGTGTACTTCGATCGCCACAAGGCCAATGGTCGGGAGAACCGTCAGGCCCATGACCAGAAGCTGATCGACGGGTTGTGGCAGCGATCGGCGGAACTCACCGGTTTGACGTGACCTGACCCGTCTCCCCCGGCCTGACCTGGGCCGTGGCCGAAGCCGCGGTTGTTCTCTACGTTGGCGGTCGGAGACCGACACCGTCTACCTGGACACAGGAGGTTCAGATGACACGCAACATCCTCTTCATCATGACCGGCGCCGGCAGCTGGACGCTGAATGACGGCTCGAGCCACAAGACCGGGTTCTGGGCCGAGGAGGCCGTCGCGCCGCTGGAAGTGTTCCGCGCAGCCGGCTACAAGGTGACCGTAGCCACTCCGAACGGCGCGAAACCACCCGTCGACGAGACGAGCCTCGCGGTCGAGAGCATCGGCACACCTGAGCGCGCCGCGGAGATCCGCCACGTCGTGGAGACCGCTCCGGAGCTGCAGAAGCCGATCGCGCTCACCGACGTTCGCATTGCCGACTACGACGCCGTGTTCGTGCCGGGCGGCCACGGGCCCATGGAGGACCTGGCCGTCGACGCGGACGCGGGAGCTCTGCTGATAGCGGCCGACGAGGCGCAACTGCCGCTCGGAATCGTCTGTCACGGTCCGGCGATCCTGTTGGCGGCGAACAACTCCGACGGCGTCAACGCGTTCGCCGGCCGCACGGTGACCGGCTTCAGCAACGCCGAGGAGGAACAGGCCGGGCTCGCCGACAAGGCTCCCTGGCTCCTCCAGGATCGGCTCACCCAGGCGGGGTTCAAGGTCACCCTCGCCGAACCGTGGACGGTCCACATCGAGACCGACGGCAACCTGCTGACCGGCCAGAACCCCGCGTCGTCGGAATCGCTGGCGCGCACCCTGCTGGGCGCCCTGCCCGAACTCGATTCGATGGCGGTGGTGAGCATCATCGCCGCGCTGGAAGATGCGGGCGTCCCCGCCGGACCGATCAACAGCGTGGCCGACGCGCTGGCCGAACCCCAGATCGAGGCGCGTGGCCTCAGGATCGCTCCCGAAGGGATAGCCGGGCTGCGCACGCCCATCGCCTTTTCCCGCAGCAGGCTGGTGCTGGACCGCGCCGCGCCGCTTCTGCCGGACCGGGAGCCCTGACCCGGTCTCCCTGCCCCGGCGCTTTCATCGCGTGAGCCGGAGGGGAGCCGGCCACGAAAGGCCGCATCGCTGACCCCGGCGCTGCCCGGCGGGCAAGCCTGGCCCATCGGGCACCCGGCACGGCACGGGCAAGGGCAGC
>ERZ501064.84-NODE-84-length-25613-cov-9.330699_pt1 | contig 25613 bp, 23 predicted proteins | sample MGYA00510851_ERZ501064 | MGnify/ENA primary metagenome ERZ501064 (study PRJEB25958, sample SAMN03398529) | human skin metagenome | study: EMG produced TPA metagenomics assembly of the Human Skin Microbiome Metagenome (human skin metagenome) data set. | reverse complement strand
CCCTCCGCAAGCTCCGGGCGCTCCTCAGGGAGCAGGGGGCAGGTCGTTCTTCCGGCACAGGGGCCAGGGGTTTGGTGGTTCTGTCGGACTAGACAGCGGAGTGTCCTCGAAGGGTTCCCCCGACCCGGCACCCGGGCCGACCGCGATGGGCCATAATCCACCTCATGGCCGACAGGGGCGAGCACACATCATCGAGACCGCCGGAACGTCAACGGATCAAGAAGCTGGCCCAGGCCGCGCTCAACGCCGACGTGACCGTCGAGCAACTCGAGGGCATCATCGCCGACATGGGGGAGACCCTCGAAGGACTCGGTCCCACCCTGGACGGGCTGAACTCGACGATCGCGAAACTCGACGTGACGCTGGTGCGACTCTCCGGAACCCTCGACCAGGTCGACGCCACCGTCGACCGCATGTCCGACATCGTCGGGCGGCTCGAACGGGTGGTCGGGCGGGTCGAGGCACTCGTCGGTATCGGCGAGGCCGCCTTCCGTCCGCTCGGCGCCCTCGAGTCGGCAGGCAAGTCGGTCGCTGCCCGACTCGGCTGGCACTGAACACCGAAACGAGATCAGGGAATGACACCGGAAGAACACAGTTTTCGCGGCCGGCACGGGCACACCATCGTCTACGACGTCCACCGGCCCGCGGACAGCCCGCGCGGCGTGGTCGTCGTGGTGCACGGACTCGCCGAACACGGACGACGGTATCTGCATGTGGCCCGTCGGCTCGTCGACGACGGTTACCTCGTCGCGATACCGGACCACGTCGGTCACGGCCGGTCGGGTGGCAAGCGACTCCGGTTGCGCCGGTTCGGTGACTTCACCGACGACCTCGACACCGTGCTCGCCCATGTCGCCGACGGCAGCGTCCCGACGTTCCTGATCGGGCACAGCATGGGCGGGTGCATCGCTCTCGACTATGCGCTCGACCACCAGGACAAGCTCGACGGACTGATCCTGTCGGGGGCGGCCGTGCTGCCCGGTGACGACCTGCCCGATCTGGCCGTCCGATTCGCGCCGCTGATCGGTCGGATCGCACCGGGATTGCCCACCACCGAGTTGAGTTCGTCGAGCATCTCCCGGGATCCGGACGTCGTGGCCGCCTACGACGCCGACCCGCTGGTGACGCGCGGCAAGATCCCGGCCGGGCTGGGCGGGGCGATGATCGGCACCATGCGGTCGTTTCCTGAGCGCCTGCCGTCACTGCAACTACCCATCCTGGTGATGCACGGCAGCGAGGACGCGCTCACCGACCCGCGCGGCAGCGAACTCGTCGAGCGGCTCGCCGGATCGGCGGACAAGACGCTCGTGATCTACGACGACCTGTTCCACGAAATCTTCAACGAACCCGAGCAGGCGGTGGTGCTCGACGCGGTGATCACCTGGCTGCGCGGTCACACCGCGCGCCCGTGACCATCGCGCGACCACTCACGTCAGTCGCACCACTACCCCGGCCAGCAGGACCAGCACGCCGCCGATCTCGCCCACGATGAGCGCGAGCATGAACAGGTAGGTGCCGGGAGTCGGGTCGACGAACTGATTCGTGGTGTCCCGCAGGGCGCCGTGGATGCAATACGCGGCGATCGCCGCGACGAAGAAGACGATCGGGACCGCCGCGGCGATCACGTTGACGGTCGTCGGGAAGGCGCTGAGTTCGACCAGCGCGGCGAGCACCAGGGTGGCGAACGAGTACATCAGCGCGGCCCGATGCGCGATGTCGACATACACATGGGCCGTCCGGTCCGGTGAGGTGCGGATGCCGTGGTACTTCCACACGCCCAAGGCGAGTGCCCAGATGAGGATCACACCGGACGCCACGACCACGACGATGGTGTCGACGCCGACGAGGTCGGCGAGATCGGGGTCGGCGGTCATGGCTGAACGCTAGCAGCAGGTGCGGTAGAAGGGATCGGTCGCTCACGCAGTCCGTTCCCGCTCACACTTCCGGTGAGCGGGAACGGAAACCGTGAGCGGGAGAGCCGGTCAGCGGGACGGGACCGGGGTGCTGCTCGAGTTACCGGGTGTGACGGGCCCCGTCGGGGCGAGCTGGGGCACGGTCGGCGTGCTCGTCTCGGAACTGGTGGCCGATTCCGGGACGGAAGCGTCCACCGACTCCGAGCCCGACACCGCGGACGGTGCGAGGTCGGCCGAGGACGACCCGGAGGCCGACGACTCCGCTGCGGACGACTCGGCGGACGAGGAGGCCGACTGAGAGGCGGACTCGGTCTCATCCGAACCACGGGCCGACAGACCCGACAGGTCGAGCGCCGGCGATTCCTCGGCCGCCTTCTTCGCCGCCAGGGTCACCTTCGCGGGGCCGTCGGGATCGGGGTCGCCCGAGGCGGAGACGACGGTCGTCTTCGTGGTCACCGGCGGGTTGTTGCGCAGCGTGGTCAGCACGTGCTCCTTGCCGTCACCGAGCGCACGTCCCCAGTTCTCCCACGTGTGGCCGCCGTAGTTCGGCAACGAGATCACCGATACGCCGGCCTGCTTGGCCTGCAACTGCATGAGCACGGTCGACACCGCGGACAGGATCTCCAGGGCCATCGCACTGAGCTGGTCCTGCGGCGACAGCTTGGCCATCTCCGACGGCGTCAGGAAACCGTTGCCCGAGGAGATGATGAGAACCTGGCCGTTGTCGGCCAGCTGCGTCAGGTTCTTCGACGGGTCGTTGTCGGTCCAGCGGGTGCCGCCCGGCGCGCCCCACATGTTGACGACGCCGTTGACGTAGTTGGACACCATGGTCTGCGTGGCGAACACGCCGAGGGCGCCGACCGGGTTGTCGGTCTGGTAGTAGCCCGACATCGCCTGCACGACCTTGAACTGCTCGGGGTGGCGCTCGGCGAGGGTCACCGCGGGCCCGCCGGACATCGACAGTCCGATGATCGCGTTGTTGTTGCGGGCCACGCCGAACTCACGCTCGAGGTAACCGGGCAGCTCCGAGGTCAGGAAGGTCTCCTGCTTGATGACCGTGTTCTTGTCACCGGCGCCGCCGTCCCAGTCGGTGTAGAACGACGATGCGCCGCCCACCGGCATGACCAGGGTGGTGTCGGCCTTGGCGTCGTAGACCTTGGCGGCCTGCACGTCGGTGGTCCATGCCGAGCGGGTTTCGCTGGCACGCATGCCGTCGAGCAGGTAGACGCCGCTGTCGCTGCCGCTCGAGGCGCGGATCTGCACGATCACGTGCCGTTTCTGCGACTCCGACCAGACCTTGCAGTTCTGGACGTAGTTCCCGGAGGAGTCCCACGTGCAGCCCGGCCGCAGCACTTCGGGATGCCCACGCAGAGCGCTGGCGGTGTTCGACGAGTTGATCAGCGTGCTCGCGCCGAACAGGCCGAGCGTGAGGATCGCGACCACCGAGATGCCGGTGAGGAGTCGGCGACGAGGTGAGGGTCGGCGTGGCGACTCGGGCGTCTGGCCCGCGGGGGTGGAGGGGACGGGCGGTTCGCTGTGCGAGTGCGACATGGAGCTCCTGACATACGCGGCCACCCGACTACACGGTGCCGATGTCAGGGATGTCGTTCGGAGAGTGGACCGGCGTTACCGGGTGAGCGCATTTTTCCGAATGATCTCGGCGGTCTCGTCCGGACGTTCCCACCAGAACATGTGTCCGACGTCGGACCATCGCGCCAGGGTGGCCTGCGGGATGAGGTCGGCGAGCCGCTCGCCCTCGGCGACCGCGATCATCTCGTCGACGTCGCCGTGGATGACCGCCGTCGGCATGTCGAGTGAGCCGATCCGGTCGCGGGTGTCGTGTGCCGCGCAGGCGCCCGCCTGCCACGCGACGACTGCCGACGGAACGCGGCGCTGCCTCGACAGCGAGACGAAATGGTCGAAGGCGCCGGCGCGGGCGATGAACTCGGGAGACAGATTGACCTCGAACGCGATGCGTGCGACGCGGTCGGCATCGCGCGACGAGATCGCCTCGACGAGGCGGGCGGCGCCGGACGAGCCGGGCGCACCGATGGCCCCGGGGCCGCCCGCGGTGGTGCAGCCGAGGACGAGACTGCGCACCCGGTCCGGCGAGTTCAGGGCGAGTTCCTGTGCGATCGTGCCGCCCATCGACGTGCCCAGCACGTGGGCGGAGTCCCAGCCGAGGCCGTCGAGGATTCCGCGGGCGTCGGCGGCCAGGTCGGCGATGGTGAACGGTCCCTCGGCCCGACTGCTCGTGCCGATGCCGCGATGGTCGTAGGCGGCCACCGAGAAGTGCGGGGTGAGGGCGTCGAGGAGCTCATCGGTCCACATCCCGCGGTGTGCGGACATGCCGCCGATGAGCAGCAGCGGTTCGCCGTCGCCGAACACCTCGGTGTCGAGGACGGGACCGGTATCGGACGCGACGGGGATCTGCATGCGGAGATGGTAGCCACGCGGCTGACCGGATTCCGTGATTCGCCTCAGAGTGCCGGCGAGATCGCCGCCCACATGTTGGGGAGTTCCTTCTCCCAGTAGTACCAATGGTGGGTTCCGACCTCCTGCAACGCGTCGGTGAACGGCAGACCCGCACCGCGCAACAACCCGGCGAACCGGCGCGAACAGTCGCTGGTCGCGATCTCGAACGCCGACGATGCGGCGAGTACCACCTGGTAGAGGCCTTCCTCGGGCGTCACGTTCCGCTTGAGGTCGGCGGGACCGAGCCGGCCCGCACCGGAGTACAGGTACAGGGCCTTGCCGCGGAGACGGTCCAGATGCCGCGCCGGGTCGTGGTCCCGCCATCCGGCCGAACCGACCGGCCCCCAGAGGTTGTCGGCGTTCGCCCCACCCCGGGCGAGGGTGGCCCGCACATACGACTCTCCCTGCGGGGAGGACACCGGAGGACATCCGCTGATCGAGGCCACCGCGCGGTACAGCGCCGGGGCCCGTGACGCGAGCGTGAACGCCGCCTGCCCGCCCATCGAGACGCCCGCGATCCCGCGCGAACCGTTCGACTCGAAGCGGGCGTCGATGAGGGGCGGGAGTTCCCTGGTCAGGAACGTCTCCCACATCGGTTGTCCGACGCGCGGATCGCGACGCTGCCAGTCGGCGTACTGGCTGCCGTACGCACCCGTCGGGAGTACGACGTTCACGTCCTTGTCGGCGAAGAACTCGTCGGCATTGCCGGCTCCGCGCCACCCACTGTCGTTGCCGCGCGAACCCGCCCCGTCCAGGAGGTAGAGCGTCGGCCGGGGTCCGGTCTTCGTTCGTGGCGTGAGGACGAAGAGCTTGATGTTCTTGGCCATCGCCGCCGAGTAGACCCAGACCGCGGCGCGGGTCGGGGACTCCTGCACGATCGAGACCACTCGCGACGCAGCGGGTGCCGCCATTGCGGGCGCGGCGGCCAGACACAGCATCACCAGACATGCGGCACAGACCGCACGAAGAATCACTCGAAGCACCGTTCCCCCATGTGCGCCGCGCGGACGCTCTTCCCCCGAAGAATGTGGATTCGATCGGTAGGCGCCGGGCCGCCGGATCGAAGTCGTTCGGCAAGCGTAGGACGTTCGCGCAGTCCTGTCCGGGCCTTGCGAAATCCTGGGGTACCGCAGTGGGCGCGACTCCGCGGCTCTCGACGAACGACGCCGCCGGGCACATCCGTTGAGGATGCGCCCGGCGGCGACGGGAAAGGGAACGGGCTGTTGTCAGGCCCCGAAACCGAGCAGCGACTTCACTTCGAGGAACTCGTCGAAGGCGTAGTCACTCCACTCGCGGCCGTTGCCGCTCTTCTTGTATCCGCCGAACGGTGCGCTCGGGTCGAGCTGGGCGCCGTTGAGCGAGATCGAACCCGCACGAATCTGCGATCCGATGCGGCGGACCTCGTCGACGTCCTTGCCGGAGACGTAGCCGGCGAGGCCGTACTCGGTGTCGTTGGCGACCTTGATCGCTTCGTCGATCGAGTCGTAACCGATGACGACGAGGACCGGGCCGAACACCTCGGTGCGGGCGATCTCCATGTCGTTGGTGACGTTGGTGAACACGGTCGGTTTCACGTAGTAGCCGGTCTCGAGACCCTCGGGGCGCCCGGGACCTCCCACGACCGCGGTCGCGCCGTCGGCGACGGCACGCTCGATGAGACCCTGGATCTTGTCGAACTGCGCCTCGGACACGACCGGGCCGAGCTTCACGTCGGTGGTGGGATCGCCGACGGTGAGCTCGGCGGCGACCCCCTTGGCGATCTCGGCGACCTCGTCGACGCGGCCGGCGGGGACCAGCATGCGGCTCGGGGCGTTGCAGGACTGGCCCGAGTTCATCATCATCGTCGCGATGCCGCCGGCGACGTTCTTCGCGAAGTCGTCGTCGTCGAGGATGATGTTCGGGCTCTTGCCGCCGAGTTCCTGGGCGACGCGCTTGACGGTCGGCGCGGCACTCTTGGCGACCTCGATGCCGGCGCGGGTGGACCCGGTGAACGAGATCATGTCGATGCCCTCGTGGCTCGACAGCGCGGCGCCGACGCCGGGGCCGTCACCGTTGACGAGGTTGAACACGCCTGCGGGTACGCCGGCGGCGTCGAAGATCTCGGCGACGATCGCCGCGCTGAACGGCGCGACCTCGGAGGGCTTGAGGACCATGGTGCAACCGGTGGCGAGTGCCGGGGCGACCTTGCACATGACCTGGTTGAGCGGCCAGTTCCACGGAGTGATGAAGCCGCACACGCCGATCGGCTCCTTGGCGATGCGCGAGCTGCCGCGGTCCTCGACGAACTTGAAGTCGGGGAGTTGCGCGGCGGCGGTCATCAGGTGGCCGAGACCGATCGGCACCTGGGCGGCGTTCGTGAGGCCGACCGGCGAACCCATCTCCTCGGTGACCGCGGCGGCGAGGTCGCCCATGCGGTTCTGGTACTCGGCGATGATCCGGTTGAGGACTTCGAGACGTTCCTCGACGGTCGTCTGTCCCCAGGTGACGAATGCGCGACGGGCGGCGTCGACCGCTGCGTCGACGTCGGCCGCGCTGCCGATGGCGACCTGTCCGGCCGACTTCTCGGTGGCCGGGTTGATGACGTCGATGAGGTTGAGCTCGGCGGGCTCGACCCACTGACCGTCGATGTAGAACTTGGTGATGTCCGGCATGGTGCCTCCGTTGCAGCCTGAAGTGAGGACAATTGTTGTCTGTTTCACACTGTAGGCGCTGCCGCGACCGGGGTCTCGCGAATCCCGGCGTTCCGGGGGCGACACTTTGTGACCGGTTCTGGAACAGCCGTCCCAGTCGCATGCTGCGACGCTCGGCCCGGCCGCGAACGACTAGGGTCGAATCATGATCCTCATCGTCGTGAAGTTCCCCATCAAGCCCGAATTCGCCGACGAGTGGCCCGAGTTGTCCCGCGAGTTCACCGAGGCAACCCGCGCCGAACCGGGTAACATGTGGTTCGACTGGTCGCGATCGCTCGAGGACCCCAACACCTACGTCCTGGTCGAGGCGTTCGACGACGATGCCGCGGAGGCACATGTCACCGCCCCGCACTTCAAGCAGGCCCAGCAGGAACTCCCCAAGTACCTCCAGCGCACACCCGACGTCATCAACACGACGATCGAGGGCGACACCTGGTCCGAACTCGGGGAGTTCCGGGTCGACTGAGCTCTCTCAGCGGCCGGCGCGGACCTCGGAGTCCGTGTCGGCCCCCGCCGGGTCCGCCGGTCGCGCCGCGTCGTCGCCGATGCCGAGCTTCTCGCCCTCGATGTCCACGTCGGGCAGGATGCGGTCGAGCCAGCGCGGGATCCACCACGCCTTGTCGCCGAGGACGGTGAGCACCGCCGGCATCAGGGTCATCCGGACGACGAAGGCGTCCAGGAACACCGCGGCGGCCAGGGCGAAGCCCATCACCATGATGAAGGCCATGTCCTGCAGCATGAATGCGGCGAAGACCGAGATCATGATGGCCGCGGCCGCCGCCACGACGCGGGCGCTGTGGCGATATCCCTCCACCACCGCGGTCTTCGCGTCGGCGCCGTGCACGTACGCTTCCCGCATCCGGGTCACCAGGAACACCTGATAGTCCATGGCGAGTCCGAACACGATGCCCACCAACATGATCGGCAGGAACGACACCAGCGGTTGCGGGTTGTCGACGATCCCCAGGGCGCCGTCGGTGAAGAGGGCGACGGTCACACCGAAGGTCGCGGCGACGCTCAGCAGGAAGCCGAGCGCGGCGGTCAGCGGCACGAGGATCGAGCGGAACACGATGATCAGCAGGATGAAGGCGAGACCCACCACGACCAGGAGGTAGGGGATCAGCGAACTGGACAGGCGGTCGGAGATGTCGAGTTCGATCGCGGTCTGTCCGGTCACCCCGTAGGAGATGCCCGTCGTGCCCTGCACCCGGGACTCCATCTCGCGGAGCGATTCCACGAGTGCGGGCGTCGCCTCGTCGGCCGGCGCGGTCGACGGGATGATCGTGATCTTCGCGGTGTCCTGGGCCTCGTTGAGCCCGCCGGCACCGATCTGCGCCACCTCGACGTTGTCGACGCGACCCAGGTCGTCGACGAGTGAGTCGAAGGCGCGCAGGCGCTCCCCGGTGTCCTGGATCTCGCGACCGTCCGCGACGACGACCAGCGGTCCGTTCACGCCGGGGCCGTAACCCTCGGCGACCATGTCGTAGGCCCGGCGCTGCGTCTCCGACGGCTCGGCGGTCCCGTCGTTGGGTAGCGCGAGCTTGAGCCCGGCCATCGGGATCGCGAGGACGACGAGAATGCCGACGATCGCGACCGTCACGGTGCGCGGCCGGGCCACGATGCGCTGGACCCAGCGCTGGCCGTTGTGCAACCGCTCCGCATCGTGCGGTCCGACATCGGGAGCGTTGAGGCGCGGCACCCGTCCGGCGAACGCCTTGCCGCCGAACAGGCCCAGGATGGCCGGCAGGAGGGTGAGCGCGACCAACACGACAGCCACCACGGTGCCCGCGGCGGCGATACCCATCGCGGTGAGGAACGGGATGTTCACGATCGCCAGTGCGGCCAGCGCGATGACGACGGTGCTGCCGGCGAAGACGACCGCCGAACCCGCGGTGCCGACCGCCCGGCCCGCCGCGTCGGCGCGGTTCGCCGACCGATGGATCTCGTGGCGGTAGCGGGACACGATGAACAGCGCGTAGTCGATGCCGACCGCGAGGCCGATCATCGTCGCGAGAATCGGTGTCTCGTTGCTGAGGTCGAAGAAGTGGGTGCCCATCTGCACGCCGAGCATGCCGATCGCGACGCCGACGATCGCGGTGATGATCGGCATGCCCCACGCGACCAGGGAGGCGAACGTCAGGATGAGGATCAGCGCACCGACCCCGATGCCGATCAGCTCAGAGGTGATCCCGAGCTCGAATTGCTGTGTGGCCGAACCCTTCATCTCGACGGTGAGGCCGGCGGCCCGCGCGTCGTCGGCGATGGCGTCCATCTGTTCGCGCATGGTCTCGGTGACGTCCGAGGATGCCTTGACGTCGAAGGAGGCGCCGAGCTGCGCAACCGTGCCCGCCGCGTTGATCGGCGAAGTGGCCTGCGCGTCGGCGGCGGCCTCGTCCGCACTCTTGCCGAAGGTCTCCCGCTGGAAGGTCGCCGAGAGCTCACGAAGCTGACCGGGGGATTGCTCGGTGCCGTACGAGACGAACGGGTTGGCGATCGAATCGGGGCTCTTCACGTTCTCGACGGTCTTGAGGCCGGCCACCATCGAGTCGATGGCGCTCTGGAACCGGGGCTCGGTCAGCGTCGAACCCTCCGGTGCGCGGACGACATACGTGACACCGATGTCGGAACCGAACGTCGCTTCCCCGGGGAAGCGTTCGATCATCAGGTCCTGGGCGCGCTCCGACGGGATGCCCGGGATCGAGAACGACTCCGAGGTCGGTTTGGCCAGCAGGCTCGCGCCGATGCCCAGCCCGATCAGGACCAGAACCCAGATCGCGATGGTCTTGAGGCGGTTCTCGTACGCCCATCGCCCTAGTCGGTACAGGTGTGTTGCCACGTCAGTGCTCCTCGAGGGATGGGTCGGCGAGTTCGTTCAACGGTGGGATGGGTTGTGCGAGCCCGGACGCCAGTTGGTCGAAGGCGGACTCCAGCACGGTGGCCAGGTCGGCAGTGGTGCCCGGGGTGTCGTCGTGATGGGTCACCCAGAATTCGAGGGCGACGCGGATGGTGGTGATCGCGTTGTGCAGGACGAGGCGCGGATACAGGGTGTGTGCCGGCTGTCCGCGCTGCGCGCACAGTTCGGCGAGACGCGTTTCGACGGTGTCGCCCAGCTCCATGTCGCGGGACCTGGCCGTCAGCCCCGGATCCGTGTCGAGAAGGCGAAGGAGCGCGACGATCTCCGCGGGTTCACCGACGTCGGGCGAGGTGGCGGCCTCGATGAGAGCGGTCCGGACCGAGCAGAAGAAGCTCTCGTCCGTCGGCCGGGCCTCGATCCGTTCCACGATCGTGTCGAACAGCGACGACACGAAGTGCAGCAGCGCATCCTCTTTGCCGCTGAAGTAGTTGTGGAACGTGCGGACCGAGACGTTCGCCTCCGCCGCGACGGCGTCGATCATCACGTGATCCATCCCGACGCTGGTGGACAACCGCAGCACAGCGCGGGCGAGCGCCGAACGGGTCGCCGCCTTCTTCGCCTCGCGGAGTCCGGGGGAGTTCACCTCACCCACGGTACGGAACTTGCAGAACCCTGCAAACTTGCAGGACTACGCAATATTAGGAGAGTCCTCACACCGTCTACCCGGCGATGGCGTGCGTCACACCTTCAGCCCAGTGTCGATGCGCGGGCGACCAACTCGGGCTGGAACACGAGGTTCGACGGGACGTGGCGTTCGGCGGGATCGTCGGCCGCGCTCATCAGCAGATCGACCGCGGTGACGCCGATGCGGGAGGTCGGCTGCCGGATCGACGACAACGGGACGACGGCCGAGCGGGCGAAATCGATGTCGTCGTAACCGATGAGCGCGATGTCGTCGGGAACGCGGACGTCGCCGCCGAGCATCGTCAACGCCTGCAGGACCCCGATGGCCAGGAGGTCGTTGGCGCAGAACACCGCATCCGGTCGGTCGCGGGGGGCCCTGGCCAGCAGGGCCTGTCCCGCCTCGCGTCCGGCCAGCACACTCAGGTTCGCCGTCTGCACGACCTCGAGCGTGGCGTCGTCGACGGCGTCGACCGCCTCCTGCGCGCCCCGGCGGCGGTCCGCGACCTGCCGCAGTCCGGGCGGTCCGCCCACGAACACGATCCGGCGACGACCGGTCTCGCACAGGTGCGACACCGCGAGCCGCCCGCCCGCGATGTCGTCGACGGCGACGGAATCGAAGGGGGAGCCGCCGGCGTCCCGGTCGACGAGGATCACCGGGGTGCCGCGACGGCGCAGCGAGTCGAACCGCCGCAGATCGTCGCCGATCGGCGAGACGAGCAGACCGAACACCCGCTGCTCGTCGAAGGTGTCGAGATAGGCCTGTTCGCGCGATTCGTCGTCGTCGGAGGTCCCGAGCAGCACCGTGAGGTCGTGGTCGCCTGCCCGTTGTTCGGCGGCGCGGGCGATGTCGGTGAAGAAGGGGTTGCCCACGTCGAGCACCACCATGCCGACGCAACGCGAACGGCCCGCACGGAGTTGGCGCGCGGCGTCGTTGCGCACGAAACCCAGCTTGTCGATCGCCGCCTGGACCCGCGCGACGGTCGCGGGCGAGACCTTTCCGGGCGAGTTGAGCACGTTCGAGACCGTGCCCACCGACACCGAGGCCGCCGCCGCGACATCCCGCATGCTCACACCCATGTGTCCATCTCACCAGATGCGATGCCGGTACCCGCGTTTCGCGGACTCGGGAGGGTCGCCCATCTCGCGAGCTGATTGACTACGAACACCCGCGGTACCCCCTGTAGGAAAGGCGATCCATGTCGACTCCGGCCAGCCCGTTCTCCGCGGACTACGAACCCGATCCGCGGCGCTGGAAGGCGCTCGCGGTGTGCCTGGTGGTCGGCTTCATGACCCTTCTCGACGTCTCGATCGTCAACGTCGCGCTCCCGTCCATCGAATCCGGACTCGGCGCGGACTCGGCCGACCTGTCGTGGGTCGTGTCCGGCTACGCCCTCGCCTTCGGCCTCGTCCTGGTCCCGGCCGGCCGGGTCGGGGACGCGCGCGGCCGCAAGGTGACCTTCCTCATCGGGCTGTCCCTGTTCGTGCTGGCGTCGGCGGCATGTGGGTTCGCCCAGGGCCCGACGCAACTCGTCGTCTTCCGCCTGATCCAGGGCGTCGCGGGCGGCATTCTCGCGCCGCAGGTCTCCGGGCTCATCCAGCTGCTGTTCCGCGGGGCCGAGCGTGGCCGGGCCTTCGGCATGTTCGCCGCGACCATCGGTATCTCGACCGCGGTCGGGCCGCTGCTCGGTGGGGTCCTCATCCAGCTGGGCGGGTCCGCCGACGGGTGGCGCTGGATCTTTTTCGTGAACGTGCCGATCGGCATCGCGGCCTTCGTCGCCGCGATCCGGTTGATCCCGGCTCGGCCCGAGGAACTCAAACAACCGCTGCGGGGGAGTTTCGACCCGGTGGGCGTTGTGCTCCTGGGCACCGGGGTGTTCGCGCTGATGCTGCCGATGGTCCAGGAGCAGGAGTGGCCCGGCGGGCGGAAATGGCTGCTGCTCGTCGTCGCGGCGGTGCTGATCGGTGCGTTCGTCCTGTGGGAACGCCGGCAGGGCCGCGTCGGCCGCCAGCAACTCGTCGACCTCTCGTTGTTCTCCATGCGGTCGTACACGTTGGGGTGCATCATCGCGATGGTCTACTTCGCCGGGTTCACCACGGTGTTCTTCATCTACACGCTGTTCGTCCAGCAGGGCCTGGGCTACTCGGCACTGCAGGCCGGTCTGGCGGTGACCCCCTTCGCGCTCGGCTCGGCGGTGTCGGCCAGCGTCGGCGGTAACATCGTCAACCGGGTCGGGCGCTCGCTGGTGTTGCTCGGTCTGGGCCTGGTGGTCGTGGGGATGATCGCGACGATCGTCGCCGTCGCGCTCGTGTCTGGTCCCGGTGTCGGGTACGCCGCCGCGCTGCCGCTGCTGGTGGCGGGTATCGGTTCCGGTCTCGTGATCTCGCCCAACCTCACGCTCAGCCTCGACCAGGTGCCGGTGACCAAGGCGGGCATCGCCGGCGGCGTCCTGCAGACCGGTCAGCGCATCGGGGCCGCCGCGGGGATCGCGCTCGTCGGTGCGGTGTTCTTCGCCCAGGTGGCGAACACCGGAGGCGACTGGGCGCGGGCGTTCCAGATCGGGCTGGCGACCGCCGCGGTCCTGGTGCTGATCGCGCTGGTGGTGGGCCTCGTGGATCACTTCGCCCACCGCCGCGAGGACGCGGAGGTCGCGTAGGCGGCCGGTCTGATGCCCACGCGACCTCGGCAGTCGAGCCTCAGGAACGCGCCCGGGGCACCAGCCGCTCGAGCTGGGTCACGTGCGCGGGTGTCAGCTCGTCCAGCGAGGCGACACCGAGCAGCCGCATCGTACGTGCGATCTGCTCGCCGAGGATCTCGATCATCCGGTCCACCCCGGCCTCCCCGCCGGCCATCAGGCCGTACAGGTAGGCCCGGCCGACGAGCGTGAACCGCGCGCCGAGGGCGACCGACGCCACGATGTCGGCACCGCTCATGATGCCGGTGTCGAGCATGACATCGGTGTCCGCGCCGACCTCGCGGGCCACCTCGGGCAGGAGGTGGAACGGGATCGGTGCGCGGTCGAGTTGGCGCCCTCCGTGATTCGACAACACGATGCCGTCGGCGCCGAGGGCCGTGACGGCCTTGGCGTCGTCGACGGTCTGAATGCCCTTGACCACCAGCTTGCCCGGCCACTGCGACTTGATCCACGCCAGATCGTCGAAGGTGACGGTGGGGTCGAACATCGTGTCCAGCAGTTCGGCCACCGTTCCGGACCATCGATCGAGCGAGGCGAACGCCAGGGGCTCGGTGGTGAGGAAGTCGATCCACCACTGCGGGCGCGGGATGGCGTTGAGCACGGTCTTGGCGGTCAGCGCCGGCGGGATCGACATGCCGTTGCGCTTGTCGCGCAGACGAGCCCCGGCGACCGGCACGTCGACGGTCACCAGCAGGGTGTCGTATCCGGCCTTCGCCGCGCGGTCGACCAGGGCCATCGAGCGCTCCCGGTCCTTCCACATGTACAGCTGGAACCAGTTGCGGCCGTGCGGATTCGCATCCCGGACGTCCTCGATCGACGCCGTACCCATCGTCGACAGCGAGAAGGGGATCCCGGCCCGGCCGGCGGCGCGCGCACCAGCGTATTCGCCCTCGGTCTGCATCATCCGGGTGAACCCGGTGGGTGCGATGCCGAACGGCAGTTCCGAACGCCCGCCGAGGATCGTGCACGAGGTGTCGACCTTGGACACGTCACGCAGGATGGCCGGGTGGAACTCGATGTCGGCGAACGCCTGTCGCGCGCGTTCGATGGACAGCTCGGCCTCGGCCGATCCGTCGGTGTAGTCGAAGGCCGCCTTCGGGGTGCGGCGCTTGGCGATCGCGCGCAGGTCCTCGATGGTGAGGGCGGCGTCGAGACGGCGCTTCTTCGCGTCGAACTGGGGCTTCTTGAACTGCATCAGCGGCGCGAGGTCGCGCGGTTTGGGAACTCGACGCTTCATGGGAGAACTGCCTTGCATGGTCATGCCTTTCCTGTCCCCACCGCGGTCCGGGAGCGCGTGCCGCGGGAGTGTCGGGGTGCGTAGTGTTGCGGCGGGAACCTATCGGCGACGATAGACCTCATCGCCTCGAGGTCGCCATCGATCAGGCCGTGGGCGCGGGCGGTGATCAGCACGTTGCCCAGCGCGGTCGCCTCCACCGGACCGGCCTGCACCGGCAGACCCAGCCGGTCGGCGGTGAGTTGGCACAGCAGCCGGTTCTGCGAGCCGCCGCCGACGAGATGGACGGTCTCCACCGTCGTGCCGGACAGTTCGGCCGCTCGCGCCACCCCGTCGGCGAAGGCCGCCGCGAGGCTCTCGACGATCGCGCGCACCATCTCGGCGCGCGTCATCGGCGGACGCATGCCGCGCTCGTCGTACCAGTCGCGAATGCGTCCGGGCATGTCTCCCGGTGGGAGGAACCGGGCGTCGTCGGTGTCGAAGATCTCGACCGTCGCCGGCGCCTCGGCGGCCTGCGCGAGCAGTTCACCGAGATCGGCGCGATACCCTTCGCGCTGGTACTGGCGGACCGTCTCGCTGAGCAGCCACAGGCCCATCACGTTGTGCAGGTAGCGGATACGGCCGTCGGCGCCGACCTCGTTGGTGAAGTTGGCCTTCCACCCGTCGCGGGAGACGACCGGCTGCTCGAGTTCGACGCCGACCAGACCCCAGGTCCCGCACGAGATGTACGCCGACCGCGACGGGTCCATCGGGATGGCGGCGACCGCCGACGCGGTGTCGTGGGACGCGACCGCGGTGACGCGGGTCGACGTCGACAGTCCGAGGCGCTCGGCGACGTCGCCGAGCAACGGGCCCTGGTCGGTGCCGGTCTCCACGAGGTCGGGGAACAAGCCGACGGGCAATCCGAGACGCTCCATCATCGCGGTGTCCCACCGCCCGTTGATGCCGAGCAATCCGGTGGTCGAGGCGTTGGTGCGTTCGGTGCCGCGCCGGCCCGTGAGCCAGTACGTGATGAGGTCGGGGATCAGCAGGGCGGTGTCGGCCTGATCGAGCAACCCGTCGGCCTTCTCGGTGGCCAATTGGTACACGGTGGTGAACGGCAGGAACTGTAAACCGTTGCGCACGTACAGGTCCGCGGGACCGAGTTCGGCGTGCACGGCGTCGACCCCAGCCGCGCTCCGGGTGTCCCGGTAGTGGTGCGGCAACCCGAGCATGCGGCCCTCCCGCAGGAGCGCGTAGTCCACCGCCCAGGAGTCCACCCCGATCCCGACCAGATCGTCGGACTGCCTGCCCGCCTCGGCGAGGCCGGCCGACGCGGCGCGGAACAGCGCCGGGACTTCCCAGTGCAGAGCGGACCTGCGCCCGTTCCAGATGTGGACCGGGTCGTTGGTGAACCGGGCGACCTGTTCGAGCTCGAGTCGTCCGCGCGAGACGTCGGCCAGCATGACCCGGCCGCTGGTCGCGCCCAGGTCGATCGCGGCGACCTGGGCGGACCGGGTGGATCGGCTCATCGCAGGAACGCGGCGGCGACGCCCGCGTCCACCGGCACGTGCAGGCCGGTGGTGTGCGAGAAGTCGGACGTGCAGAGTGCGAACGCGGCGTTGGCGATGTTCTCCGGCAGCACCTCGCGCTTGAGCAGGGTGCGCTGCGCGTAGAACTTGCCGAGATCCTTCTCCTCGACGCCGTAGACGGCAGCGCGCTTGGCGCCCCAGCCGCCGGCGAAGATCCCCGAACCACGCACCACGCCATCGGGATTGATGCCGTTGACCTTGACCCCGTGCTCGCCGAGCTCGGCGGCCAGGAGACGGACCTGATGGGCCTGGTCGGCCTTCGTCGCCGAGTAGGCGATGTTGTTCGGCCCGGCGAAGACCGAGTTCTTCGACGAGATGTACAGGATGTCGCCGCCGAGCTTCTGATCGATGAGGGCGCGTGCGGCGGCCTTGCTCACCAGGAACGAACCGCGGGCCATCACGTCGTGCTGGAGGTCCCAGTCGGCGGCGGTGGTGTCCAGCAACGACTTCGACAGCGACAGGCCGGCGTTGTTCACGACGAGGTCGATGCCGCCGAAGGCGAGCACCGTTGCGTCGATCGCGGACTGTACGGCCGCTTCGTCGGTGACGTCGGCGGCCACCCCGATGGCGACATCGGTCGAACCGATCTCCTCGGCGGCCGCCCGTGCCTTCTCGGCGTCGAGGTCGGCGATCACCACGCATGCACCTTCGGCGGCCAGACGCGTCGCGATGGCCTTGCCGATGCCGGATGCCGCCCCGGTGACCAGGGCGATGCGGGTCGCGAGCGGCTTGGGCTTCGGCATGCGGGCGAGCTTGGCCTCCTCGAGCAACCAGTACTCGATCCGGAACTTCTCCGACTCGTCGATCGGTGCGTAGGTCGAGATGGCCTCGGCGCCGCGCATCACGTTGATGGCGTTCAGGTAGAACTCGCCGGCGACACGTGCGGTCTGCTTGTCCTTGCCGAAGCTGAACATTCCGACGCCCGGGATCAGCACGATGGCCGGGTCGGCGCCGCGCATCGCGGGGCTGTCCGCGGTGGCGTGACGGTCGTAGTACGCGCGGTAGTCCTCGCGGTAGGCCTCGTGCAGTGCCGTGAGGCGCTCCTTGCACTCCTCGACGCTCGCGTCGGCCGGGAGGTCGAGGACCAGCGGCTTGACCTTGGTGCGCAGGAAGTGGTCCGGGCAACTGGTGCCGAGTGCGGCCAGGCGCGGATGCTCCTCTGCCGCCAGGAATTCGAGGACCGGGTCGACGTCGGTGAAGTGACCGACCTGCGGCTTGTCCATCGAGGCGAGGCCGCGGATGAACGCGGCGAGCGCCGCGGCCTTGGCCCGGCGTTCCTCGGCGGGCAATGCGCCGTAGCCGTCGATCGGGCCGCCGAAGGGTTGCGGCCGACCGTTGGCGGCGATGTACTCCTCGGCGGTGCGGATGATCTCCAGCGAATGTGCCTGCGCCTCATCGGAGGTGTCGCCCCAGGCGGTGATCCCGTGGCCGCCGAGGATGCAACCGATGGCCTGCGGGTTGTCCTTCTTGATCGCCGAGATGTCCAGCCCGAGCTGGAAACCCGGACGACGCCACGGCACCCACACGACGCGGTCACCGAAGATCTTGTGCGTCAAGACCTCGCCGTCGGCCGCGGTCGCGATGGCGATACCGGAGTCCGGGTGCAGGTGGTCGACGTGCGCGGCGTCGACGAGGCCGTGCATCGCGGTGTCGATCGACGGTGCGGCACCGCCCTTTCCGTGCAGGCAGTAATCGAAGGCGGCGACCATCTCGTCCTCACGGTCGAGGCCGGGATAGACGTCGACGAGCGCACGCATGCGATCGAGCCGGAGCACGGCCAGGCCCTTCTCGGTGAGGGTGCCGAGATCACCGCCGGAGCCCTTCACCCAGAGCAGTTCGACGTCTTCACCGGTGACCGGGTCGGTGTCGGAGCCCTTGGCGGAGGTGTTGCCGCCGGCGTAGTTGGTGTTCTTCGGATCCGATCCGAGTCGGTTGGACCGCTCGATGAGGGCGGCGACTGCGGGATTGGTCATTAGGGGTGATCTCCTCGGGAGTTCAGGGAACTGGGGCTGGGGGAGGGCTCAGGCGCCCCAGGACGACTGGGTACCGCCGACACGCTCGGCGACGATGCGCTCGTGGTATCCGGAGTCGACGTATGCGGCCATCGGGTCTGCGGGCAGGCCGCGACGGACACGACGCTCGGCGAGCATCGGACGGACGTCGGTGTAGAACGCGTCCATCACGATCGCGTTCGCGCCCAACACGTCTCCGGCGGCCTGTGCCTCGGTCAGCGCATCGGTGTCGACGAGTAGTGCGCGGGCCGTCATCTCCTCGACGTTCAGCACCGAACGGAGCTGGCCGGGGATCTTCTCCTCGACGTTGTGGCATTGATCGAGCATGAGAGCGACCGGCGACCCGGCGTCGAGCCCGCCGCCGCGGATCACCTCGAACAGGATCCGGAAGAGCTGGAACGGATCCGCGGCACCGACGATGAGGTCGTCATCGGCGTAGAAGCGCGAGTTGAAGTCGAAGGAACCCAGCTTTCCGAGGCGAAGCAGCTGCGCGACGATGAACTCGATGTTGGTTCCCGGCGCGTGATGGCCGGTGTCGAGGCAGACCATCGCCCGCTCGCCGAGCGCGGTCACGTGGGCGTAGGAGGTGCCCCAGTCGGGGACGTCGGTGACGTAGGTGGCGGGCTCGAAGAACTTGTACTCCAACACGAGTCGCTGGTCGTCGCCGATGTGCTGGTAGATGGTCGCGAGCGACTCGGCGAGCCGGTCCTGGCGTCCGCGGATGTCGCCCTGCCCGGGGTAGTTGGTGCCGTCGGCCAGCCAGATCTTCAGATCGCGCGAACCGGTCGCGTTCATCACCTCGATGCAGGCGAGGTGATGGTCGATGGCCATCTGCCGCACCGTCTTGTCGGTGTGGGTCAGGCTGCCGAACTTGTAGGCGTCGTCCTGGAAGGTGTTGGAGTTGACGGTGCCCAGGCCGACGCCGAGATCCTTCGCGTAAGCGGCCAGGGCGGTGTAGTCGTCGACGGTGTCCCACGGGATGTGCAGGGCGACGGTGGGTGCCAGCCCGGTCAGCTCGTTGACCTTCGCGGCGTCGGCGATCTTCTCGTGGATGGTGCGGGGGGTGCCCGGGGTGCCGAACACCTTGAACCGGGTGCCGGAGTTGCCGAACGCCCAGGAGGGGAGCTCGATCTCGAGGTTGTCGAGGATCGTCTCGTCAAAGGTGGCCATGAGATTTCTTTCGGTTGGGATTCCCCGCCGCCGGCGTCGGGGTCAGCCGGCGGCGGGGAGGTCTGAGTGGAACATTCGAACTGGTGGAACGTTTCAATCGCGCACCGCGCGATCAGGCCGTGGTGTCAGGCCGGGGCTTTGTGTCCCGACTCCGCGGCCGGGTTGGTGCCCGGGGTCGGGTGCGCGGCGGATGCCGGTGTCTCGATGAGCTCGGGTGACAGCGGAGCGCCGTAGCGCTCGACCTCGATCTGCTGCAGCGTCTTGCCCTGGGTGTCCGGAGCCGCGATGGCGCCGATGATCAGCGCGACGGTGAGCAGTGCGACCAGCAGGATGCCGACCGTGGTGAGTCCGGTCGCCGCGAGCATGGTGGGGAAGAAGTAGCTCAACAGACCGGTTGCGGTGCGGACGGCGAAGAACATGACGCCCTGGGCGCTGGCCCGATAGGGCGTCGCGAACATCTCGCTGGCCCAGAGACTGTAGAACGCCTGCGCGCCGATGCCCGAGGAGATGCCCCACAGGACCGCGAAGACGAGCATCGTGGCGACACCGCTGTCGGTGAAGGCGACCAGCACGATCCAGGCGACGATGCCCAGTGCGGCGCCGAAGACGTACAGGGCGCGCTGGGAGACCCGATCGGCATATCGCATGAAGCCGAAGTAGGTCGCGAGGACGGTGCATCCCCAGACCAGCACCTGCAGCAGGTTCTGCTGGACCGCGCTCTCGACGCCCGCGGTCTCGTAGACACGCGGCATGAAGATGCCGGCCTGTCCGGCCACGGTGTTCCAGAAGAGGTAGATGCCACCGAGCAGGAGTAGTGCGGTGATGTTGACCTTCTTGGAGAACAGGCCCTTGATTCCGCGGGCGCCGACGGAAGCGGTGAGCTCACGGGTCTCGTTGACCGCCTCGTCGGACCAGATCTTGGACTCCGCGAGCCCTTGGCGGATCCACCAGACGACCGCGGCGACGACGAAGAGGTGCAGGAAGATGATCCGCGAACCGAGCAGGCCCATCGGGGCGAGCGCGGCCGCCAGTGCGAAGCCGATCAGGGGTCCGACCGACCAGGCGAGCTGGGCGGTGCCGACGTGTTTGGCGCGTTCGACCGATGGCGCCTCTTCGGCGATGTAGGTCCAGGACGCGGGTACGCCCGCGCCGACCGCGAGGCCGGTGATGATGAACGCCGCCAGCAGCATGGTGAAGTTGAGCGCGAAGGCGGCGAGCAACACGCCGGCCATGTAGACCAGCAGGTCGTAGGTGTAGATCGCCTTGCGGCCGTAGCGGTCGCACAGCGGTCCGCCGATGGCGGCGCCGACCGCCGCGCCGAACGCGTTGGCGCTCAGTGCGGCCAGCAGGCCGACGGCGAAGTTGCTGATGCCGAACTCGTCCTGCCAGAAGGTCAGGCTGGTGGCGATCGCGATGATCGAGCCGGCTTCGATGTAGTTCGACATGGCAACCGAGATGGTCGCCCGCCAGCCGGTGGTGGAGCGCGCTCCTACTTTCATGGGATTCCTAGCGTCGGAGATCAGTAGAGAGGGTCGGGATCGGAGGGGTCAAGCCGGGTTCGCTGATGTCGGTGTGCCCGTCAGTACGCGTCGTGTGTTCGATGTCGGTCAGTCGAGGTGGAAGTACTCGAGGAGTTCGGTACGGATGGTGTCGGGATTGGCGCCGTCGGCGTCTCCGCCGGTGGCCGGGAGGAAGTACTCGGACATGTGCGCCTGCCACCGGGCGTTGACGTCCGTTGCCTCCATGGCGGCGGCGGTCGTCGCGAAGTCGTCGGTCTCGAGGTAACCCACGACCATGCCGTCGTCCTTGCGGAGGAACAACGAGTAGTTGCGCCATCCGGTCTCGCGCAGGGCGTCGAGCATCTCCGGCCACACCTCCGTGTGGGCGTCGAGGTAGTCCTCGACGCGCTCCGGGCGGAGCTGGAGCACGAAGCAGACGCGCTGGGGGTCGGACATGGCTGCTCCTGACAAACGACGTGATGGGAAACGCAGACCGTCGAGAGAGGATCAACCCGGCGAATTAAAACGTTTCAATTTGTGATGGCAGCAACACTAAGAGCGGCCTGTGAGGATGTCAAGACCCGGTTCGCACAAAGCGCACCCCGCCGGAACGGGATCGGTCATGCTCTGTTCGTGCTGGAATTCGGGAAGACGCGCGGAGCAGATGTCGGGGGCAGGATCGCGATCGTGACCGGGGGCGGGTCCGGTATCGGGGCCGCGCTCACGCGCGCGCTGGTGACCCGGGGAGCCCACGTCACCTGCGCGGACATCGCCCTACCCGCGGCGCAGCGGGTGACGGACTCCTTGTCCGGTGGGCCGGGCACCGCACGGGCGGTGCAACTGGATGTGACGGATGCTGCCGCTGTGCAGCGGGTGGTCGACGAGGTCGTCGCCGAGTGGGGGCGCCTGGATCTGATGTTCAACAACGCCGGGATCACCTGGGGTGGTCCGACCGAGTTGCTGACGCCGGAGCAATGGGACGCGATCATCGACGTCAACATCCGGGGCGTCGTGCACGGGGTCGCGGCCGCGTACCCGGTGATGATCGAGCAGCGTTCCGGACACATCGTCAACACGGCGTCGATGGCCGGGCTCGTCGCCGCCGGACTGATCACGAGCTACGTGATGACCAAACATGCGGTCGTGGGGCTGTCGCTCGCACTACGGACCGAGGCTGCGGGCCGCGGGGTGAACGTGCTGGCGGTGTGTCCCTCGGCAGTGGAGACCCCGATCCTGGACAAGGGATCGGTCGGCGGATTCGTCGGTCGCTCTTATTATCTGGCGAGTCAGGGTTCGTCGACCGCGTACGACGCCGACCGCCTCGCCCGGGACACGCTCGCCGCCATCGAGCGGAATCAACCACTGCTGGTCGTCCCGCGTCGATCCCGGATCACCTGGCGCGTCCAGCGATTGGCGCCCGGCCTCACGAATCGGCTTGCCGCGCAATTCATCGATCGGCAACGCGCGGAGTTGCGGCCGGAGGGTTAACCGCCGGCGGTGCTGCTCAGGATGGCGATGATGACACCTGCCACGGTCAGTACACCGACGACCCAGGCCATCGTGATCGCGACCCGTCTGCGTCCGAACCGGGCCGCGTTGATCGCGATCCCGAGGCACACCAGGACCGCGATCGAGTACACCGAGATACCGAGGGTGAGCAGGGCGACGGAGGAGTCGGCGAGCAGGACAACCCGAGTGGACATGACACCGAGTACATCATCAGCGGGTTCGGGGGATGCACGCGGATCGACTCGGAGGGGTGCACGGGCGCCGACGTCGTGACGTATGTCGTCGCGTTGGGTCACACGGCCGCGGCACGCCGCGGCCGGTAGGCGACCACGAGCACGAGCAGGGCGACCATCGCGAACGACGAACCGGCCAGAATTGTTGTGCCAGTGGCAGTTCCGGACGGGTCGCTACGTTGGAGTGGGCCGAACACGGTCATCAGCGTGGCGAGTCCGAGCGCGCCACCGACCTGCAACAGCGCCTGCATCAGGCCCGAGGCGGCGCCGGCGTCGGCTGCGGGCGAGTTGTCCACGATCAGGACGTTCGCCGGCACCACGGACAGGCCGATTCCCGCACCCATGATCATCGAGGGCGCCAGAATCGCTGCGGCGAAGGTGGAGTCGGGCCCAACGAACGACAACCACACGAGCCCGGCGATCGCCAGGGACAATCCCGCCATCAACACCGCAGCCGCACCGAAGCGCGCGACGAGACGGGCGGTGATCCCGGTGACCGTCAATCCGATGTTGAGAACCATGAACGGCAGGAACGCGAACCCGGACGCGACGACGCTGTAACCCATCACGTCCTGCAGGTGCAGGGTCATGAAGGTGAACATGCCCATCATCGCGCCGGGCAAGAGCAACATCAGCACGAAGGGCGCGGCCCTGCGCGCGGAGTTCACCAATCGGGGCGGCAGCAGGGGATGGCTCGTACGACGCTGTCTGATCGCGAACGCCGTGAGCGTCGATGCGCCGACGGCGAGAGAAGCGATGGTCACCGGGTCGGCCCAGGAGACCTCGGAGGCGCGGATGAAGCCGAAGACCACCGCCGCGACACCCGCCGCGGACAGCAGGGTGTCCCAGAGACCCAGGTGACCGGGCTGCCGAGGTGTCTCATCGACGGTGAACGGTGCGGCGATGAGAATCGCCACCCCGATCGGGACGTTGACCAGCATCACCCAGTGCCACGACAGCTGTTCGGTGAGTACGCCGCCCAGCAGCAGGCCGAGCGCTCCGCCCGAGGCGGCACCCAGGGAGAACCAGCTGATGGCCCGGGCGCGATCGGGGCCGGGCGGAAAGTTGGCGACGATCAGTCCCAGGGCGGTGGGTGCGGCGAGCGCGGCTCCCACGCCCTGCAGGACGCGAGCGATGAGAAGCATCCACGCGCTGGTGGCGAGTCCGCCGAGGAGCGAGGCCGCGGTGAACAGGGCGATGCCGTAGAGCAGCGCGCGACGCCGCCCGATCAGGTCGCCCAAGCGGCCGCCGAGCAGCAGCAGGCCGCCCATCGCCAGCACGTAGGCGTTCATCACCCACGACTGAGACACCTCGCTGAAACCCAGGTCGTCGCGGATGCGGGGGAGCGCGACGGTGACGATCGTGCCGTCGAGGATCACCATCAGCTGGCTCGCCACCACGACGACCAGTCCGATCCAGGTGCGGCGGTCGATCGTCGACCCTCCGGTGTCGGAACCTGCCGCGGGAGCGACGCGATCGGTGGTCTGGGACATCAGGGCCTCCCGGGCGGGTAAGGTCGAACAGGAGAGTGTCTCCAATTGGAGACTGTCTCCGCTTATTGAAGCGGAGACGCTCTCCGGTTACAAGTGTTTTCTTCGGGAGGTGTCATGACCAGCGCATCCGCGCCGGCGAAACCGATGCGAGCCGATGCTCGACGCAACTACGACAAAGTCGCTGCTACGGCGGCCGAGGCATTTCGTGAGTCGGGAATCGACACGTCGCTCGATGACATCGCCAAACGTGCCGGCGTCGGCGCCGGCACGTTGTACCGCCACTTCCCCTCTCGCGAGGCGCTCGTCGCGGCCGCGATGCGACAGGACACCGCCGCCCTCGTGGAGTCTGCGCGCGCCGATGACGAGCAGCGGGACTCCGGCGAGCGTCTCGTCGAGTGGGTCCGGGCGCTCGCGCGCCACGTCGGGGCGTACCAGGGTCTGCCCGAGATCATCATCGCGTCGGCGGGCGACCCCGAGAGCCCGCTCTACACCAGTTGCGCCGACCTCCGCGTGGCCGGCGGGGACATCCTCGGCGCCGCCCAGCGGTCCGGTGGAATCCGAGCCGATCTCACCGTCGACGAACTCTTCACTCTCGCGAACATGATCGCTTTGGGCCGTAATTGCGTTGAGTCGCAGCGTCTTCTGGATCTCGTGGTCGAGGGGATCCGCGGGCCCGGTAGGTGAGCCGAGCCCGCGGGCCCGTCTGTTCATGCTCGGCGCGGACGGGTCCCCGCCCGCTCAGGAGTCGACGGTCACCTGCTCGAAGCTCAGCCGTTCCGGTGCTTCGCGGCCGGCGAAGACCTGACGATTCGGAAAGCCGCCGGTCCAGAAGTCGTACAGGTACGAGACCAGACCGCCGCGGTGGTAGTCGCAGACCATGACGCCGTCGGTGACCAGGACCGGCCACCCGTCGGGGTCGTCGCCCGTCCGGTGCCAGTATCCCGAGTCGCCGTCGGTGGAACGTCCCCACCCGAACAACGGATCGCCGGAGAGGTCGACGGTCGTGTCGGTGCCGTCGTCATGCGCCCACGTCACGATGCTCAAGTCCTCGAGAAGTGGCTCGAGGTCGGCCACCGCGTGGCGCCCCGCCTCCTCGATCGACGCGTCGGGCCAGGGGAGACCGGTCCACACGAGGAAGTCGTCGCAGAAGACCCCCGGTCCGTACGTGTCGGCGAGTGCCTTGTAGTCGGTCGGCAACCGGAATCCGAGTCGCTGTTCGATGAGCGCCCAGTCGACCGTCGCCGGCCGTGCCACCGGTGGTGGGATCAGCGCGATCAGATCCTCGATGGTGTGCTTCGGCATGGTGGTCACCTCACGTTCGGGATGATCTCGAAATGAGCGATGCCGCCCCGGAGGTCCCGAGAGTCGTTCGGTACCACCGGCAGTCATGTAACCGCGGGGATCGAAGCGGTGTCCACGTACGTATTCGGCTGAACGGCCATGCGTTTGATTGACGCGGATCGGGTCGAAGAACTTGTACGCGCCGCCGGAGGTGGCGACCCGAAACGGCGAGAATGCCCGGCCGGAAGTGCCCCCAGTCGGACTCGAACCGACACTGTGCCGATTTTAAGTCGGCTGCCTCT
>ERZ501064.83-NODE-83-length-25857-cov-10.451825_pt1 | contig 25857 bp, 26 predicted proteins | sample MGYA00510851_ERZ501064 | MGnify/ENA primary metagenome ERZ501064 (study PRJEB25958, sample SAMN03398529) | human skin metagenome | study: EMG produced TPA metagenomics assembly of the Human Skin Microbiome Metagenome (human skin metagenome) data set. | reverse complement strand
GACGGGATGGTCGACTGGCTGCTGGCGGCCTTCGGTGCCGTCGGCGTCGACGACGCCGCCGCACATGTCACCAGCGACGGCAGCAAGGCGATCACCGGGTCCATTCCCGGCCCGGAGGGTGCTCCGACCGTCCTGCTCTACTTCCACCACGACGTGCAACCGCCGCTCGGCGACGACGAATGGGACTCTCCCGTCTGGGAACTGACCGAGCGGGACGGGCGGTGGTACGGCCGCGGAGCTGCCGACTGCAAGGGCAACATCGCCGTGCACCTCACCGCGCTGCGCGCACTCGCCGGCCGGGCCGGGGTGACGGTGAAGATCATCGGCGAGGGGTCGGAGGAGCAGGGGACGGGAGGCCTCGAGGACTTCGCGGTCCGCAATCCGGACTTGCTTGCCGCCGACGCGATCCTGATCGCGGACTCCGGCAACTTCGCGGTCGGGAAACCGAGTCTGACGACGACGCTGCGCGGCATCGCGAACGTCGTCGTGTCCGTGGAGACGCTGGGGTCGGCGATGCACTCCGGAATGTTCGGCGGGGCCGCCCCGGATGCACTCGCGGCGCTCATCTCGATGCTCGCGACCCTGCGTGACGAGCACGGCAACACCACCGTCGCCGGACTCGATGCCGACGCCCGGTGGCCGGGTGTGTCCTACCCGCCCGACCGATTCCGCAGCGATGCAACGGTTCTCGACGGGGTCGACCTGGTCGGATCGGGATCGGTGTCCGACATGGTGTGGGCGCGCCCGGCCGCGACGGTGCTCGGCATCGACTGCCCGCCGGTGGTCGGATCGTCGGCGGCGGTGCAGCCGCGGGCGCGGGCGCGCATCAACCTCCGCGTGCCACCGGGGATGGACCCGATGGTTGCGCAGGACGCGCTCGTCGAGCACCTCCGTCGCGTCGCGCCCTGGAACTCACGGGTGTCCTTCGAGCGCGAGGCGGTGGGCGCGCCCTTCGTCGGATCCACCAGCGGTCCGGCGTACGACACGCTCACCGGCGCCCTGTCGACCGCCTACGACAGCGAGGTGCTGATCCAAGGGCAGGGTGGATCGATCCCGTTGTGCAATGTTCTCCAGTCGCTGTTCCCCGACGCCGAGATCATGCTGTTCGGCGTCGAGGAACCGCGGTGCCTGATCCACGCACCCAACGAGAGCGTCGACCCCTCCGAGATCGAGCGGATCGCCCTGGCCGAGGCACTCTTCCTGCGCGACTTCAGGTACCGCTGAAGCGGTGTAGCAGAGCTGTTTTGAGTTCCGGGCGGCTCGCGGCCACCAGGACGAACGCGGCTTCGCGGAACAACCGTTCGGAATCACTTCCGCGCACGACGCCGCGGCCGCCGTCCGCGGACACCAACGCGGCCGCGGCATCGAGCGCCAGAGCCGCGGCGTCGGCCCGGGCCACCAGCAGTGCGGTGGCATCCGCCATCCCGGCGTCGAGCGCGGTTCGGACGACGTCGGCGCGCTCGCGCAGCGCCCGCCCCTCCCGGTGATGGCCGCCGACATCGAGCAGTGCCGCACAGCGCCGCACCAGACCAAAGGGCAGGGTGCCGTTCAATCGGACGCCGACGTTCTGGGTCGCGAAGAATTCCGCGAGGCCCACGCGCGTGACCTCGCGATCGAACGGGACCATCAGACCGTCGACCCGTAGGGACACCGTGGTCGTCGCGGCGGCGGCGGACAGATCCACGGGCGTTGCCCGGACCGCTGCGGACGACCTGCCGCCGACCAGGTCGGGCATGCGCAGGATCGCGGAGATGACGTCATCGGTCGCGGCGTCGCGCGCCGAGATCTGGAGCAGGTCGACGACACCCCAGCCGCTGACGAACGGTGCGTGCCCGTTCAGGAGCCAACCGTCGTCGGTGCGCGTCGCGACCATCCGTGGTGGCGTGGGGACGACTCCGGCGTAGGCGACGCCCGCGTGTAGACGTCCGCTCACGGTCGCGTCGAGGAGTTCACCACGTAGCTCGTCGTTGGTGGTCCGGGAGAGGGACAGGACGACGCCGTGGTGCTGGATCCAGGTGAAAGCGGTGGCGAGGCACCCACTGGTGAGCACCTCGAGGATCTCGGTGACCTCACCGAATTCGAGTCCCGGCCCGCCGGCCTCGACCGGCGCCGCGATGCCGTACAGGCCGGCGTCGGCCAGCGCTCGCCAGTGGGATTCGGGGACCGCTCTTGTGCGGTCCACCTCGCCGGCCGCCGGGAACAGGACCTCGTCGGCCACCCTGAGCGCTGCTGTTCGCAACTCGGCTCGTCGCTCGCCTCCGGCGTCCTGGGTGGTCACGACTCTCACAGTACGACGAGTGTCCGGGCCGGCAGGGAAGTTGGACGACTGACCGACTCCGCCGTCGCGGCCGCTCACGGAAGTTCGCGTCGCGCAGCACAATCGCGGGACCGGGATCCTTGAAAGTGGGACCAAAGGCCCAAGACCGCAGGTGTGACCGTCGATAAACTCGTGTATCGGGTGGGAGCATTCTCTCGCGTGGAAGGAACCCAGGTGACCGCAGTCCTCAATGGTCGTGACGTTCAGTCGATACGTGTTGTGCCGGAATCGGTTTCGAGTGTAGTACGGTCGGACGTCCGGACGAGTGAGCGGTACCTGCGTGCCGCGGTCGCCGACCTCATCGAACAGAATTTTCGTGATCCCGACTTCAGTGTGGAGGTCGTCGCCCGGCACCTGCACGTGAGCCGCCGGCACCTGTACCGGGTGCTCGCCGGTGGCACCACGTCGCTCGCCGAGATGATCGCCGATCGACGTCTGGAGTGGGCGGAGGGGCTGCTCATGGGTCCGGGCAACCTGAAACTCGAGGCCATCGCCCACGCGTCGGGATTCGCCTCGACGGCGACGATGCGCAACCGCTTCCGGTCGAAGTTCGGCTGCACCCCCGACGAGTTCCGCCGGATGGCGCCGGCGTCGGGACCGGACGCCGAAGCCGGCTGAAACTACTCCGGCGCAGACCTTTTCATGTCTGCGCCGGAGTCGCGTCATCGTATGGCGTTGACCGTCACACCGTGCAGAGCGGTGAATAGTCGCTGCGACCACCGGTGGTCGGCGAGACGAGGAACGTGCACGGGTTGTACCCGACCTTCTCGATCTCCTTGGTCAGGCGACGCAACTCCGAGTTGGGGACCACCTTGTCGCGCGACAGCAGGAATCCCGATCCGCGCGAGGGGTCCCCGACGATCGCGTACCGGTACGGCCCGGCGGGATCCGGCCCGTCTTCGAGGTAGGCGACGATGTAGTTCGGTGCGCCGCCCGGGTTGATGCTGCCCGGTGTCTGTGGGAACCGGACGCTCAGTTGGGCATTGGTCTGCGGGTCGACGACTGTCGCACGGCCGACGACGCCACCACGCATGCCGGTGGGGCCGGTGCACCGGTTGTCGACGCCGATCGTCTTGGCGTCGATGTAGGTGTAGGTCGCGCTGGTGTCCCGGGCGCAGGTGACCCCGAAGAAGGACGGCACGGTGGCGAGCTGCCACCACTTGCCGAGGTAGCGATCCACCTCGACCTTCGCCACGGGGGCCAGCGGTGCGGCTTGCGCCGGACCCGTCCCGGCGGCGAAGCCGACGCTGAGGAGGACGCCGGCGACAAGGGCTGCGAGGGACCGGGTGATGCGCATGGTGTTCCTTTCGGGCGGTTCGTCGTCGCGCCGCCCAGGTGGAGCAGCGTCACCAGACGATTCGGACCGGATGCGCGTCGTGGATTGGTTCCCCGCAGCCCTCGTCTCAGCGAACTGTCGTCACTGCGTCAGAGCGGTCGGTCACAGGTTGTATTCGTTGTTGGGGTTCCAGGTGGAGACAGCCCAGATGACGATCAGGTCCAGCACGATGATCAGGATGGCCCAGGCCGGGTAGTAGGGCAGCCACAGGAACTGGGCGATGATCGACAGCGAGGCGATGATGATCGCAGAGATCCGCGCCCAGTCGGCGCCCACCGCGAGACCGCCGGCGACGAGGACTCCGACGATGCCGAGGATCAGGTGGATCCAGCCCCAGGTGGTGAGGTCGAACTCGAAGATGTAGTTCTGGCCGGCGACGAACAGGTCGTCGTTCGCGATGGCCGAGATGCCCTGGAAGATCGAGACCAAGCCGGCCACGAAGAGCAGCGCGGCGGCCACGATCGCGATACCGAAGGCGAAACCCTGTTTGGCCGACGAGTTGGCCTGCTGATCGGGGGAAGCGCTCATTGTTTGGCGTGTCCTTTCAGTGGTTGTACGCCGACTCCCTGGTCCCGACCGACGGCGCGGCGGCACTGGTACGGATGGACCACATCAAGGATGGGATGTGCGACGCTACTTCGCACGGGTTTCAGCCACACCGGGCACATCTTTGACCAGGCGATTTAGTAGTCGGCGGGGGCGGGGTATAAGCTATCGCAGGCTACACACGGGGTGTGGCGCAGCTTGGTAGCGCGCTTCGTTCGGGACGAAGAGGTCGTGGGTTCGAATCCCGCCACCCCGACGCAAGGTTGAGATTGCAGAAGAGACCCTGACCTGGAGAAATCCGGTCGGGGTCTCCTCGTTTCTGGAGGTCCCGGCTGGGATCGCGTTGCGATTTCTTCCGGTTACCGGGACAAACCGCAACGTGAACCCGAAGGTCACTCCGGTTCCTCGGCCGACGACGACCGGCCACCGATGTGGGCCAGGATGATCGGATCGTCGGTGACGACGCGGTCCACCTCCTCGCCACCGTCGCAGCGCAGCAGACCCAGGGTGATTCCATCCGGTCCGTGATGGACCACCCGCCACGACGCCCCCGAATCCTCCCAGCGCAGCAGGTCGTCGAGGGTCATCGGGACGGGCCGGTCACCGACGGGCTCAGCTGCCGCGCGAGGTCGAGGAGATCCGTCGCGTGGAAGTCGTTGTCCGGCGAGCCGGAATCATCCTTCTCGTCCCCGCCCCACTCGTCCGGCCGCTCGACGAAGGCCGTCCGCAGGCCGAAGGAGCGCGCGGCGTCGAGATCGCTCTGGTGGGTGGCCACCATCATCACCTCGGCGGGCTCCACCTCGAGCAGATCCGCCAGCCCGCAGTAGGTCTCGCGCGCAGGTTTGTAGTGCCGCCAGAGGTCGGACCCGCCGATCACGTCCCAGGGGAACGCGTTGTACCGGGCCATGTCGGTGAGCAGTGCGACAGTGCCGTTGCTCAGTGCGCAGACGATGTGATCGCGTTTGAGGAGTTGCAGACCCTCGACCGCGTCCGGCCAGGCCGGAATCGTCCGCCACGCACGGACGAGGGTGCGGGCCTGATCGTCGTCGAGTGTCAGTGCAAACAGCGAGGCGACGTCGTACAGCGTCTCGGTCTGCAGGTCGTCGAGGCGACGCCACGGCAGTTCGCCGGATTCCACGCGAGCCAGGATCGGCGAGTACCGGCGTCGCCACTTCTTGGCGAACGCCGCTGCGTCGACCTCCGGTGCGATCGCGCCGACGGCGCCGGAGATCCCGGTGAACCAGTCGGTGACCGTCCCGAAGGTGTCGAACGCCAGGACCTTCACGCGGGGATGAAGGTCAACGCTCACATGGTCTCCCGGGCCAGCTGCGGGAGCGACTGGTCGGCGTCGTAGTCGGCATCACCGTGCGACACAGGTGTGAGGGTGAGCAGGCTGGCCTCGGGGCGGCAGCAGAAGCGTGCCGGGGCGTACGGGGACGTGCCCAGACCCGCACTCACGTGGAGCTTCATCGACGACCCCCAGCTCGACGGACCCTTGACCCGGGAGCGATCCAACTGGCAGTTCGTCACCAGCGCGCCGAAGAACGGCAGGCAGAGCTGGCCGCCGTGCGTGTGTCCGGCCATCACGAGGTCGTAGCCGTCCGCGGCGAACCGGTCGAGGACCCGCGGTTCGGGGGAGTGGGTGAGTCCGAGCCGCAAGTGTGCCAGGGGGTTCGGGCGGCCCGCGATCGTCTCGTAGCGGTCTCGCTCGATGTGGGGATCGTCGACGCCGGCCGCGACGACCCGCACGCCGCTGACCTCCAGCTCGCGGACCGTGTGCGTCGCGTCGAGCCATCCACGCTCGGTGAACGCCGCACGCAGATCCTGCCACGGCAGGGGCTCGCCGTGCGTGCGCTGATGGTCCTTCTTGAAGTACTTGAACGGATTCTTCGGCTTGGGGCCGAAATAGTCGTTGGACCCGAAGACGAACAGGCCGGGCCGCGACAACAACCCACCGAGCGACTGGATGACCGACGGCACGGCCTGCGGGTGCGCGAGGTTGTCCCCGGTGTTGACGACAAGGTCGGGTTCGAGCGCCTCGAGCTCGGCGATCCACGCCTGCTTGAGGCGTTGGTTGGGCATCATGTGCAGGTCGCTGATGTGCAGGACACGTAACGGCGAGGCGCCCGGTTCGAGAACGGACAGCGTCGTGTGTCGCAACGCAAAGGCGTTGCGCTCGATCACCGTCGAGTAGAGCAGTCCGGCGGCGGCGAGCCCCGCCGCGCCGGCCAGAGCGCGCGCGGGTACCCCGGAACCGGACGGACCGAGGCGAGAGATGCCGAGGCGTGCGATGTCGAGTTCGGAGTGCTGCATCACCCCAGAATACGCATCCCCCACGACGATCCCGCCCCGGTTTCGTGAGCAGCGCGGGCGGGGCGTCGATTGTCTGATCGCGGGTCAGCCGGGTAGCTGGATCACCACCGGGCCGACACCGGGTACCACGACGGTGGTCTCGGTGGGGCCGCCCTCGTCCCCGCCGGCGCGGCGGCCGTTGCTGACGTAGATCGTCACGGTGCTGCCGGGCATGGCCGAGTCGGACGGTGCGGTGAAGACCACGGTGCCCTGCGGGCGTCCGCTGTCCACGTCGAGCTCGCTGACCTTGAACCCGGCACCCTGCAGGCGCGATGTGGCCTCGCTGGCGGGCAGGCCGCTGACCTGCGGGATACGGCCCCGGTCGCTGCCGTTCCAGTACTCGCGGTCGATCGGGGGCAGGCTGACGGGGCCGAACTTCGTCGCCACCGGTTTGACGGCCTGGAACCAGGTGCGCGCCGGTTCCATGCCGCCGTAGAGGTCGCCGTCGTAGCAGGAGCGCAGCGGACTGCTGCAGACGCCCTGCGGGTTCGGGCCGTCGCTGTAGACGTACGCGGCGCCGGCGATCTGGTTGGTGAACCCGACGAATGCCGAGGAGCGGTGCGCTTCCGTCGTGCCGGTCTTACCCGACATCGGCAGCGTCCAGCCCGCGGAGCCCGCGGCACCGGCCGCGGTGCCGGCGCCCACGTCGTCCTTGCTCATGGCGTTGGCCAGCGAGTGCGCCAGGCCTTCGTCCACGACCTGCTCGCACGGCGGTGGCGTGAACGGCACCGCGGTCAGGGCGCGCCGGCCGTCCGGTCCCATGACCGGGTTGCCGTACTGGTCCCGCTTGATCTGGCTGATCGACTTGATCGGGTTGGGCGGGCACCAGGTGCCACCCGACGCGATGGTGGCGGCGACGTTGGCGAGCTCGAGGCCGTTGAGCGGCAGCGGGCCGAGGGTGAAGGAGCCGAAGTTCCCGTCCTTGACGTACTGGGCCATGCTCTTCTCGCCGTAACCCGACGATCCGGGGATGGTGTATGAACGCAGGCCCAGGCGAACGGCCATGTCGACCGCCGGCTTGACGCCGACCTGCTGCAGCAGCTTCACGAAAGCGGTGTTCGGCGACTGTGCCAGGGCGTTCGTCACCGACATCGACGCCGGGTAGCGGCCGTCGTTCTTGACGCAGTACGCATTGGCGGGACACCCGTTCGCCCCGCCGCTGTTGCCCATGCCCTCGACGGCGATGGACCCGGGGACGGGGATGGTGGAGCCGGCGCCGAGACCCTTCTCCATCGCGGCGGCGACGGTGAAGATCTTGAACACCGAGCCGGCACCGTCGCCGACCATCGAGAAGGGTTGTGGCTGCATCGTCTCGCCGCGGTTGAGATCGAGACCGTAGTCGCGGCTCGACGCCATCGAGAGCACGTCGTGCGATTTCTTGCCCGGACGCAGGGTGCTCATCACGTCGGCGACGCCGTCGGCGGTCGGGCTGGCCTGACTCTTCACCGCCCGCACCGTGGACCGCTGGACCTCGGGGTCGAGCGTGGTCTGGATGATGTAGCCGCCGCGCAGGACCGAGTTGCGGGACATGCCGTTCTCGGCCAGGAACTGCAGGGCGTAGTCGCAGAAGAAGCCGTTGTTGTCGGCCGCGATGCAGCCCTGGGTCGGGGTCCGCGGACTCGGGAGCACGCCCAGGGGCGCCTCCTTGGCCGCGACGAGCTCGGCGCGTCGTTCCGGGAAGTTGTCGATCATCGTGTCCAGCACGACGTTCCGGCGCGCGAGGGAGGCTTCGGGGTTCGAGTACGGATTCAGCGCGGAGCTGGACTGCACCATGCCGGCCAGCAACGCGGCCTGCTCGACCCGCAGGTCCTTGGCGGGGATGCCGAAGTAGGTCTGCGCGGCGGCCTCGATGCCGTAGGCGTTGTTGCCGAACGGGACGACGTTCAGGTACCGCGTGACGATCTGCTTCTTCGCCTCCTGCTTGGCAGCGGCGTCGTCGAGGCCCTTGTCGCGTTTCGCCTGATCGATCAGGGTCTGCTCGAGGGTCAGCGCCATGCGCACCTCGCGGAGCTTGCGCGCGGGTGTGGTCTCGATCGCGGCCTGGCGGTCGGCCTCGGTCCGTGCGAGGACCAGGAGTTGATAGTTCTTGATGTACTGCTGGTCGAGCGTCGACGCACCCTGCTGGACCTCGCCCGACGACGAGTTCTTCAAAGCGGCACGGATGGTGCCCTTCCAGTCGACGCCGTCGTGTTCCAGGAACCGCCGGTCCTCGACGGAGATGATCGCTCGGATCATGTCGGGGGAGATGTCGTTGTAGCCCACCTGATACCGGTACTGGTCGAACAGCACCGCGATCGGCTTCCCGTCGACGTCGGTCATCGTGGTGACCTCCGGCAACGTGCCGTTGAGCAGTTCGGAGGACACGTTCTCGACAGCGGCCGCCGCCCGGTTGGAGACGACGCCGATTCCGCTGGCCACGGGGTACAGCAGGCCGGCGACGAGAACTCCGGCCAGCAGGCTCGCCCACGCCAGCGACCACAGTTTCTTCGACATCACCCCGACAGGATACGTGCGTTCGTTCCGAACATCGTCCTGCCTCGCCCGCGGCATCGGCGCAGCGTGGTCCCGAGCCGACGGTCGGGGTGCCCGCGGGTCGCCGGGCGGATGCGCCGGAGGCCACCGTCCGCGGGCCGTCTGTTCGGATGAGTTTGCACGGTTGTCCCACTTTGTTCGCTCCAGGGGTTGCGCCCCCAAGCACAGATCCCTAGATTGAGTGCAGAATGTGACTCACTTAACAGTTCGCTGCAAATGTGGCTTGAGCAGCGAGTTGAGACGTTCTCGCAGCTACGCAGATACGACAGGTAGGGGTGGCGGATGGCGACAGCGGCAGTTTCCAACGAAGAGGATCGCTTGGCGTGGGTTGCTCAGGCGCGTTGTCGAGGGGGAGACCCCGATGATCTGTTCGTGCGGGGCGCGGCCCAGCGCAAAGCCGCCACGATCTGCCGCCACTGCCCGGTGCAGCTCGAATGCGGTGCCGATGCACTCGACAACCGCGTCGAGTTCGGCGTCTGGGGCGGACTGACCGAACGTCAGCGTCGCGCACTCCTCCGCCAGCACCCCGAGGTCACGTCCTGGTCGGCGTTCTTCGCCGCGCAGCGCCGGCGTCATCGCGACGCCGTCTGACCTCTTCTCCGCCGAGCCGTGTCGAGTGGTTTCGACACGGCTCGTCGCACGCTCCTCGCCTGCTCAACCAGCAGGGTGCGGTCTCGGCGCACGCCTCGCCTGCTCAACCAGCGGGGGGAACGGCTCGTCGCACGCTCCTCGCCTTCTCAACCAGCGGGGGACGGCTCGTCGCGCTCGGTGATCAGCCGCGGCCGGTGATCTGCTCGGCCACCGCGCGCAGGGCGGTCACATCGGCCACCTCGAACGGCAGCGCCGGGACCCCGACGATCGGCACCCGCGGGTGCGACGCCGTGAACCGTTGCAGCAGATGGAGTTCGCGCTTCCCGGTGGCGGCCCGATCCGCGTGAATCCGGAGTACACCGCGAGCCAGTTCGTCGTTGACCGATTCGAGGGCGACCAGCGCTGCCTCCTCGTGGATCGACGTCAGGTTCGGGTGGGTCCGGTTGAGGATCAGTCCGGCAAGCGGCATCGACTCCTCGGACAGGCGGTCGACGAAGAACGCGGCCTCCCGCAGGGCATCGGCTTCGGCCGCAGCCACCACCGCGAACTGGGTGCCCGGCTGTTTCAGCAGGGCATAGGTCTTCGCGGCGCGGTCCTGGAAGCCGCCGAACATCGAGTCCAGTGACTGCACGAAGGTCGCCACGTCGCGGAGCATCTCGCCGCCGATGATCGTCGAGACACCCCGCATGGCCAGGCTCATCGCGCCGGTCACCATCCGGCCGACGCCGCGACCGCCGCCGACCAGCACCTTCATCAGACGCCCGGACAGGAACGACCCCAACCGCTGCGGGGCGTCGAGGAAGTCCAGTGCGTTGCGCGACGGCGGGGTGTCGACGACGATCAGGTCCCAGTGGTCCTGCTCGAGAAGCTTGCCGAGCTTCTCCATCGCCATGTACTCCTGCGTCCCGGAGAACGACGAGGCGACCGTCTGATAGAAGGCGTTCTGCATGATCGCCTCGGCGCGTTCGGGAGTGGAGTACTCGAGCACCATCTCGTCGAACGTGCGCCGCATGTCGAGCATCATCGCGTCGAGCGTGCCCTTGCCGTCGATCGCGACCGGCTGCGGGTCGTTGGTGAGTTCGGACATCCCGAGCGACTGCGCCAGGCGCCGGGCCGGGTCGATCGTCAGCACGGCCACGGTCCGGCCCTGTTCGGCGGCGTACATCGCCATCGCGGCAGCAGTCGTTGTCTTGCCGACTCCGCCTGCGCCGCAACAGATCACGACGCGGGTCGCGGGGTCGGTGAGCACCGCGCCCATCTTGAGGTCGAGTGGCATCACGCACCCGCTTTCTGGAGGAGGTCGGCCAGCTCATAGATCGACCCCAGGTCGACGCCGTCACCGAGGGACGGCAGTTCGAGTGTCGGCATCTCCACCTCGTCGAGCTGCGCCTTGGCGATCTGCTGCGCCTGCAGGCGGGTCGCGTGCTCGATCGTCTCGGTGAGCAGGCCGGCCAGGTCCCCGTCGGCGAGCTTGAGTCCGGCGGCGGTGAGGCCGTCCTCGACACGCCCTGCGTCGACCCGACCTTCGGCGATCTCGTCGATCACCTCGGCCGGCAGGTGGGGTTCGCTGACGCGGTTGATGACGAGACTGCCGAGGTTGAGGTTCTTGCCCCGCAGTTCGTCGATCGCCTCGATCGTCTCCTGGATCGGCATCGCCTCGAGGAGCGTCACCAGGTGGATGATCGTCTCCTCCGAGTGGAGCAGGCGGACGACACCTTCGCTCTGGTTGCGGATCGGGCCGGTCTTGGCGAGGTCGGCCATGGCCTGGGTGACGTCGAGGAAATTGCCGATCCGGCCGGTCGGCGGCGCGTCGACGACCACCGCGTCGTACACGCGGTTGCCCTGCTTGTCGGTGTGGATGATGCGCTCTTTGATCTTGCCGGTGAGCAGGACGTCGCGGAGTCCGGGAGCGACGGTCGTCACGAAGTCGATCGCGCCGATCCGCTTCATCGCGCGGCCGGCGAAGCCGAGGTTGTAGAACATGTCGAGGTACTCGAGAAGGGCGTGCTCGATGTCGATGGCCAGCGCGGACACCTCGCCACCGCCCTCGGCGGTCGCGATGCGGGTGTCGGTGGGTGGCAGCGGCGGGATGTCGAAGACCTGCGCGATGCCCTGGCGACCCTCGGTCTCGACGAGGAGGACCTTCTTGCCGTCGGCGGCGAGCGCGAGTGCGAGCGCCGCGGCGATCGTGGTCTTGCCGGTGCCGCCCTTGCCCGTCACGAAGTGCAGGCGAGCGCGCGCGGCGGCCGCCGGCCACTCGTTCTCGCGCGCGACGGAGGAGTTGTCTGTCACGCCGGAATCGAGCGCCTCACCCGACCCGGATCGTGAGCCCTGTTCGTTGGCCACCGCAACACCTTATCCATTGACCGTCGCCAGATAGGGTGAGTCCATGAGTGAAGTGACCGCGTGGGAATACGTGACCGTGCCGCTGCTGACGCACGCCACGAAGCAGATCCTCGATCAGTGGGGCGCAGACGGTTGGGAACTGGTTTCGGTTCTGCCCGGTCCCACCGGCGAGCAGCACGTCGCTTACCTGAAGCGACCGAAGGGCTGACCATGGCGACCACGTGGACCGATCGTCTGGCCGAACTGGGCATCGAACTCCCGTCGGTGGTGCCACCGGTGGCGAGCTACACCCCGGCCGTGCGCACCGGCAACCTCGTCTACACCTCGGGACAGCTGCCCATCGTCGACGGCGAACTGTCGGCGCGGGGCAAGGTCCACGAGGGCGCCGAAGGCGTCGTTCGGCCGGACGAGGCGACGGCAGCAGCCCGGGTCTGCGCGCTGAACGCGCTCGCCGCGATCCACGCACTCGTCGGGATCGACTCGGTCGTCCGGGTGGTCAAGGTCGTCGGGTTCGTCGCGTCCGCACCGGGCTTCACCGGTCAGCCGAAGGTGATCAACGGGGCGTCGGACGTCCTCGGTGAGATCTTCGGCGACGCCGGCGTGCACGCCCGGTCCGCTGTCGGGGTCGCCGAACTCCCGCTCGGTGCACCGGTCGAGGTGGAACTGATCGTCGAAGTGGCCTGACGTCTCCGTTGGACGTCGCGCTGCTGATCGCGGCGGCCGCCGCGGCCGGGTGGGTCGACGCCGTGGTCGGCGGCGGTGGCCTCGTGCTGATCCCGGCGATGCTGATCGCCCAGCCGGGGTTGCCGATCGCGACGGCCCTGGGGACCAACAAGCTGGCGGCGGTCTTCGGGACCGCGTCGGCAGCGTGGCGTTACGTGCGGCACGTCCGGATCGATCTTCGTCGCCTGATCCCGGTGTTCGTTGCGGCGCTCGCCTTCTCGGCCCTCGGCGCGACGGTGGCCGTCGTCCTGCCCACCGAGATCTTCACGCCGATCGTGCTGGTCATGCTGGTCGGCGTCGGACTGTTCGTCGCGCTCAATCCCGGCTTCGGGACTGACGCGTCGACGGGACCGCGCTCGCGCGTCTCGACGATCGCGGGTCTGGTGCTGGCCGGTGTCGTCGTGGCCTTCTACGACGGGGTGATGGGTCCTGGGACCGGTACCTTTCTGATCATCAGCCTGACCGCGCTGGTCGGGACGAGTTTCCTGGAGAGCTCGGCGATGGCGAAGGTCATCAACACCGGTACCAACCTCGGCGCCCTCACGGTCTTCGGCCTGCAGGGAAATGTGCTGTGGCTCTTGGGTCTCGGCCTGGCCATCGCCAACGTCGTCGGCGCCCAGATCGGCTCGCACATGGCGATCGGCCGCGGCAGTTCGTTCGTGCGGTGGGTCCTGCTGGCCGTCGTCGTCGTGATGGTGGGGAAGCTCGGGTACGACCTGATCGTCGGCTGAGGTGGCCGGACTCGGCGGACAGCGCTGTGGAACGGCATCGGCCGAACTATGCTCTCCTCGTCGACCCCGCAGCGGACGGGTCGCGACCCGATCGTCGTAGAGGCGGTGCATCATCAGCGATTCGACGGCTTCCGAGGCCGCGACGCCGCTGTCGGGAAAGCAGCGGGTCCTCGCGCTGCTCCTCGCGATGGCGATGTTCGTTCTCGTCGTGGACACCTCGTTCATGAATGTGTCCATATCGGCGGTGGTCCGTGATCTGGACACGACCGTGAGCGGTGTGCAGTCGGCGATTGCGCTCGAGGCGTTGGTGTCCGCCGCGTTCATCCTGATCGGGGGCAAGGTCGGGGATCTGATCGGTCGCCGGCGGGCCTACGTGATCGGTTTGCTCGCCTATGCCGTGGGCGCGTCGGCCATGGCGCTCGCACAAGGTCTCACGACGATCATCGTCTTCTGGGCGATCGTCGGCGGGATAGGGGCTTCCCTGCTCCTGCCCGCGATGCAGTCGCTGGTACACGGCAACTTTCACGGCGGCGACCAGAAGCGGGTCTACGCCCTCGTGGGCGCCGCCGCCGCGATCGCGGCCGCCGTCGGCCCGCTCCTGGGCGGTTTCATCACCACATACCTGTCCTGGCGGATCGCCTTCGTCGGTGAGGTCGTCATCATCGCGATCGTGTTGTGCGGCATCGGTTTGGTCCGCGACGTCGAGTACACGGGTCCACGGGGAGTCGACCCCGTCGGTGCTCTGCTCTCGGTGCTGGGAATGGGTGGGATCGTGCTGGGGATCCTCGTCTGGCAGGAGGGCGGTGAGGCCGTCGGCATCCTGCTGGTCCTGGGTGCCGCGGGTCTGGGCGGACTGACCTGGTGGCTGACCCGCCGGCGGCGCGCCGGGCGGCCCACGCTATTGGACCCGGACCTGTTTCGCTCCAAGCCGTTCCGCCTGGGCGTCAGCCAGCAGTTGCTGCAGCAGATCGCTCTCGGCGGCATCATGATCTCGCTGCCGATCTATCTGCAGATGGTCCTCGAGTACGACGCCATGGAGGCCGGGTTGTCCCTGGCGCCCCTGTCGCTCAGCATGTTCGCGGTCGCGCTGGTCGCCGGTCGGCGGACACACACCCGGCCCCCGTCGACGTTGGTGCTCATCGGTTTCGGCTTGCTCACGCTCGGGGTCGCGGTTCTGCTCCCGATCGTGCCGCGGGCGGACTTCGGCTGGGGTCTCGTCGTGCCACTCGTCGTGGCGGGTGCCGGCCTGGGGCTGCTCGTCTCGCAGCTGAACGACTACACGCTCGGGCCGATGAGCGACGAGCGTGTGAGCGAGGCGGCCGGAACCAACTCTGCGGCCGGATCATTCGGTCTGTCCTTCGGACTCGCGAGTGCCGGTGCGATCCTGTTGGCCTCGCTCGCCTTCGGATTCGCGCGCGAGGCAGAGTCCAGCGAGGTCCTGGCGCCCGCGGAACAGCAGCGGGTGGCGCAGGTGCTCGACGACGACGCACAGGTCATGAGCAATACACAACTGACCGAGTTGCTGGCCGGGCAGCCCACGGACGTAAGCGACGAGATCATCCGGATCAACACCGAAGTCCGGCCGGTCGCGCTACAGGTGGCGCTGGTGGTCCCACTCGCTGCGGGTGTTCTCGGCACGATCAATTCGCTGCGGATGCGGAGCAGACCCGGTCGTCCGCGATCATGAGTGAGAACGTCGCTCTGCAACGGCGGACCATCGTCCTGCTGTGCACGGCCCAGATCCTGGCCGGCCTGTCGATGGGCGGAGCCCTGGCGCTTGGGGCGATCCTCGGTGAGGAACTGTCGGGAACGGCGTCCCTCGCCGGCATACCGACGACCGTGGTCACGCTGGGGGCCGCGGCCGCCGGTCTCCCGTTGGCGTCCCTGGCCGCCGGACGCGGGCGGCGTCCCGCGTTGACCACGGGCCTGGTGATCGCCGGGGCCGGTTCGCTGGTCGTGGCCGCCGCCGTCGATCGCGGCTGGTTCGCGTTGATGCTCGTCGGGATGGCCGGGGTGGGGTCGGGCACCGCGGTGAGCCTGCAGGCACGTTTCGCGGCAACGGATCTGTCGTCGGCCGGCACTCGTGGCCGCGACCTCTCGCTCGTGGTGTGGACGACGATGGTCGGCGCGGTGATCGGGCCGGCGGTGGTCCCGATCGGCGCCACCGTCGCCGGGTGGTTCGCGATGGCCGATCTGTCGGGTCCGTTCCTCGTGGGTGCGGTCGGGTGCTTCGGGGCGGCGGCCGTGCTGTTCGTCGGCCTCCGCCCCGACCCGCTGGTCGTGGTGACCTGCGAAACGGACGGGGGTCGTGTCAAAGTGTCGCTGGCCGAGGGGCTCTCGGCGATCACGCACTCGCCGCCGGCGCGGGCCGCGATGGCCGCGGTGGTGTCGGCGCACGCGGTCATGGTCGGGGTGATGGCGCTGACGCCGGTCCACATGCATCACGGGGGCGCCTCGGTGACGCTGGTCGGCCTGTCGATCAGCGCGCACATCGCCGGGATGTACGCGCTCGCACCGGTGATGGGCCTGCTCGCCGACCGGACCGGCCGGATCCCGGTGATCCTCGGCGGTCAGGCGACACTCGTCGTCAGCTGCGTCGTCGGATTCGTCTTCGCGGAATCGCAGACGGGTCTCGTCGTCGCGCTGGTCCTGCTCGGCGTGGGATGGTCGGCGTCGACGGTGGCGGCCTCCACGCTCCTCACCGACAGTGTCGACACCGCGCGACGCGCACCGGCGCAGGGGGTTTCGGACACCGCGATGAGTCTGGCCGGCGCGGCCGCGGGCGCGCTCTCCGGACTCGTCGTCGGGGCCTTCGGCTACGGGGTGCTGGTGCTCGGCGCCGCCGTGATCGCGGTGCTGACGGCGGCCTACGTGGTGCTCGACGGTGTCCGCGACCGACGACGGACCGCCATGGCCTAGGGTTCGACACACGGATCGGGGACACTGGGGAGGCCGTCGGATGGCAGCATCGCAACTCGTCGGGCGTACCGGGACGGTGACGATGTCGATACCGGGCGGCGAACTCCTCGGGGAGATCGAACTGCCGTTGGCCGGCGGAACCGAGCGGTTCCTCGCCCGCGCCGCCGCACCGATCGGGCTCGACGCGCCCGTTCTGGTCATCGCCGAACGTTCCGGCCGAGTCGTCGACGTCGAGCCATGGGTACCGGTCCCGGGCACGGCGAACCGAACCATGTGAACAACCGATCGTCGAAAGGTCCCGGATGCGGCAGGATCTGACGTCGACACATATCGCCTGCCGCTCGAGGAGAGACCATGCTCGGCTACTACGTTCCCGAACCCGACGAGGCGATGCTGATCTCCGGCGCCAAGTCCGACTTCGACGATGCGCCGTTCGTGGTCGTCGTCGGGCACGGGAAGTGGGTCATGCCCTTCTTCCGGAAGGTCCGTTTCCTGTCGATGGCGTTGCACGAGGCGACGATCCGCGAGGTCTGTGTGACGACCCAGGGCATCCAACTCAACGTGCGGGCGGTCATCGCCCACAAGGTCGGCAATGACGTGGCGTCGATCGTCAACGCCGGACAGCGCTTCATCTCCGAGCAGGAGAACGAGATGAATCAACTGACCGGACAGATCTTCTCGGGTCACCTGCGTTCCATCGTGGGCTCGATGACCGTCGAGCAGATCATCCGCGAGCGCGACACCCTGGCCCGTCAGGTGCTCGACGCGTCCAAGCGTGAGATGGGATCGATCGGTCTCGTCGTCGACTCGTTCCAGATCCAGTCGATCGACGACATGGATTCCGGTTACATCAACGCGCTGGCTGCCCCGAACATCGCCAAGGTGCAGCGCGAGGCGGCGGTCGAACGTGCTCGCGCCGACCAGGAGTCGGCGAAGGCGCAGCAGGAGTCGCTGCGGAACCAGGCCGACTACGAGCGGGAGACCGCGATCAAGCGGGCTGCGATCAAGGCCGAGACCGACAAGGCCAATGCCGAAGCCGCCCAGGCCGGTCCGCTCGCGCAGGCGCGGGTCAACCAGGAGGTCATCCGCGAACAGTCCGTGCTCGCGCAGGCGCAGGCCGAACTGCGTGAGCAGGAGCTGATCTCCGAAGTGGTGAAACCGGCCGAGGCCGAGGCGTTACGACGACAGATCATCGCCGAGGCGGAGGCCAAGGCGGTCGAGATCCAGTCGGCGGCCGCCGCACAGCACAACCGCATCGCCCTCGATCAGCAGCTCATCGAGGCCCTGCCCACGCTTGTCGGCGAGGTCGCCAAGGGCCTCAGCACCGCGAACCTCACCGTGTACAACGGGGCCGAGGGCGTCAACGAGATCATGACCGGTGTGATCACCCAGGGTGCCGCGCTGCTGCGCAGCCTGCAGGATCAGGTGGCGCCCACGGTGGTGGACGGGTCGGCCGGCGAGCAGTCCGTGAACGGTGCAACGGTCGGCGGGGTCTGACCCGGGGATCGACTCGGCATGGTCGGATCGTCGGGCTTCGCCCGGTTCCTCGCACCGAGTGGATAGGCTCGGGGACCATGAGCTCACCGAACGACGCCGCACCCACGCACCCTGCCTACGGGGTGCTGCGGGAAGTGACCCCCTTCGCGTCGGTCCTGCTGTGCGACAACTCGGGGATGATGGAACTCGACGGCACGAACACCTACGTGCTGCGCGCTCCCGGCAGCGAGGAATGCGTGGTCATCGACCCGGGACCGCCGAAGTACAAACACCACGCCCGGCGCCTCGCCGAATTGCCCGGGGTCGCACTGGTCTTGGTGACCCACCGGCACTTCGACCACACCGGCGGGGTGTCGCGCCTGCACAAGCGCACGGGTGCGCCGGTACGCGCTCGGTTGGAGAAGCACTGCCGCAACGGGGCGCCACTGCGGGATCGTGAGGTGATCGAGGCCGCGGGTCTGCGGATCACGGTGCTGTTCACCCCGGGACATACGGGGGATTCCGTCAGCTTCCTCGTCGAACACGACGGACAACGTGCGGTCCTGACCGGCGACACGATCCTCGGGAGTGGCACGACCGTGCTCGATCCCGCCGACGGCGGGTTGCGCGACTATCTGAACTCGCTGAACCGTCTGATCGTCGAAGGGGAAGGAGCGGCACTGCTCCCGGCGCACGGTCCGGACCATCCCGATCTGGGCCCCGTCGCGCGGTACTACAAGGCGCATCGCGAGGAGCGGATCGACCAGATCGTCGCCGCTCTGGACACGATGGGTGTCTCGGCCCGCGACGCGAAGCCGATGAAGGTGGTGCGCAAGGTGTACTCCGACGTCGACAAGAAGCTGTGGCCCGCCGCGCGGATGTCGGTGAAGGCGCAGTTGGAGTATTTGCGCGAGGCCTGACCCTTCGAGGGAAGAGCAAAGCCGCCCGCTCCCGGAGGAGCGAGCGGCTTCGTGGTGAACTCGAGTCAGCGCGCGCGGCGCGCGAGACGCTCCGAGTCGGCGATGAGCACGCTCTTGCCCTCGAGGCGCAGCCATCCGCGCTGGGCGAAGTCGGCGAGCGCCTTGTTGACGGTCTCGCGCGACGCGCCGACGAGCTGGGCGATCTCTTCCTGGGTCAGGTCGTGGGTGACGCGCAGCGCGCCGCCCTCCTGGGTGCCGAAGCGCTGCGCAAGCTGCAGGAGCTGCTTGGCGACGCGACCGGGCACGTCGGTGAAGATGAGGTCGGCGAGGTTGTTGTTGGTGCGGCGCAAGCGGCGTGCCAGCACGCGCAGCAGCTGCTCGGCGATCTCCGGACGGTCCTTGATCCACGCCTTCAGCGCGTCACGGTCCATCGACACCGCGCGGACCTCGGTGACCGTCGTCGCCGACGAGGTACGGGGGCCGGGATCGAAGATGGAGAGTTCGCCGAACATGTCGGACGGGCCCATGATCGTCAGCAGGTTCTCGCGTCCGTCGGGCGAGCGTCGGCCGACCTTCACCTTGCCGGACATGATGATGTAGAGCCGATCGCCGGGCTCGCCTTCGTGGAAGATCACGTGTCCGCGAGGGAAGTCGACGGGCTGAAGCTGCTTGGTCAGCGCCGCGACGGCGGAGGGCTCGACGCCCTGGAATATGCCCGCCCGCGCCAGTACTTCTTCCACCTAGGGAACCTTTCTCGAATCTCTCTACAGCCCGCGTCAGATCGCGCCGTTGGCTACGCTACCCCGCGCACAAGCATATGTGTTGGATGGGTCACTGGAAGCTCATTGCGGGTGTGTCCGATTGGCGGAGTGTCGACGCGGTGGTCGGGCGGTACGGAAGCGGGGGTGGCGACGGCCGGTCAGCTGGCCCGCTGCGGCGATTCGGTGTGGCCGGACACCGCTGATTCGTGACGGGTGACCCGTCGGTCGCGGAGTTCGTCGAGCGCGGCCGGCATGCCCTCGCGGGCGAGGGTCTGGACGTTCTGGGCGTCGGCCGAGTCGAGGAAGTCCTCCACCTCATCGCGTGAGACCGCCGAGCGGTCGATCCGGGACTGGACCTTGTCCATGCCCATGGCGAACAACATGAGTACAGCCGGGAACAGCAGCGCCGCGAGACCGTGCATGGGGACAAGTAAACACAATCGACCCGCCCGGAACCGCATCGAGAGGGCCGCCGTCATTGACTTGTTACCTGACCGTAGGTTGCGCGTGAGCACGCCGATGTGGCCGTGACCAGCCCTTCTCCCAGGGCGAACACGCGGTTCTGACCTGCGGTGATGTTCCATTCAGGGGGTGTGTGAGAGTGCTTCGCCCCGTGTCGGGGGCCAGCGGAATCGGGCTTCGCCGTGCGCATCGCTAACCTGAATCAGGTGAGCGCACGCAAGTCTGCGGCCGCGGGACCGACCCCGGCACGCAAGCAGGAGACCCATCTCGGATTGGTCCGGCGCGCTCGGCGGATGAATCGGACCCTCCAGGTCGCCTTCCCGCACGTGTACTGCGAACTCGACTTCACCGACCCGCTCGAGCTCTCGGTGGCGACGATCCTGTCGGCGCAGTGCACCGATGTGCGCGTGAACATGACCACCCCCGCGCTGTTCGCCAGGTATCGGACGGCCGCGGACTATGCCGGGGCGGACCGCACCGAGCTCGAGGAGATGATCCGTCCCACCGGCTTCTACCGGAACAAGGCGAACTCGATCATCGGACTCGGGCAGGCGCTCGTCGAGCGGTTCGACGGGGAGGTCCCGGACAATCTGAAGGATCTGGTGTCGCTGCCCGGGTTCGGGCGCAAGACCGCGAACGTGGTGCTGGGCAACGCCTTCGGTGTGCCAGGCATCACCGTCGACACCCACTTCGGCCGCCTGGTCCGGCGCTGGCAGTGGACCGAGGAGACCGATCCGGTGAAGGTCGAGCACGCCGTCGGCGAGCTGATCGAGCGGCGGGAGTGGACGGACCTGTCGCACCGGGTGATCTTCCACGGCCGACGGGTGTGTCATGCGCGCAAGCCGGCGTGTGGGGTGTGCGTCCTCGCCAAGGACTGTCCGTCGGTGGGCACCGGACCGATGGACAAGACCGAGGCCGCGGCCCTGGTGAAGGGGCCGGAGACCGAGCATCTCCTCGCGCTGGCCGGGATCGCGGCCCCGTGAGCGAACCAAGCGGCCCGGCGTCGCCCCGGGGTTCTCGTTTCCCGCCCGCCGCGCGATGGACCGTGGTCTTCGTGGTCGTGATGATCGCGCTCATCGTGGCGATCTGGCCGCGCGGGGACGATCCGTCGCCGATGTCGAGCGCACCGCCCTCGTCGAGTGGAGTCCGCCCGATCGATGCGCCGGTGGACGAGGCGCGTCTGGCGGAGGCGCGCAGCACCGCCGACCTGCCGGACTGCCCGGTCACCGGACTGCCGGAGTCGCCGGACTCCGTCCTCGACGGCGTCGTCGAACCCTGCTTGAGCACCGGAGCGCCCTACGACCTCGGTGCCTCGACGGCCGGCCGGCCGCTCGTCATCAACGTCTGGGCGCAGTGGTGCGGTCCGTGCAAGACCGAGCTGCCCTACTTCGAGGAGTTCGCCGCGCGGGCCGGCGACCGGGTCACCGTGCTGGCCCTGCACGCCAAGGAAGGCGGTAGCAACCCGTTCTTCCCGCTGACGCTGCTCACCGAGATCGGAGTCCGCTTGCCGTCCGTGCTCGACCTCGACGGAAAGGTGGCCGCGGCCATCAACGCGCCCAGGGTGTTCCCCTCGACCGTCTTCCTTCGACCCGACGGCACGGTGGCCGAGGTCTATCCCGGTGTCTTCGACAGTCCGGAGGAGATCGCCGATTCGGTGGCCGAGCATCTGGGCGTGCGGATATGAGCGGGCGTTCGCGCGCCGATGCGGGACCGCTGGTCCCGAGGGACGAGATCCCGCCGTGGCTGCGGGCGTTGACCGACGATGTCAGCGCCGTCAGGAAAAGCGTCGACAACCGCGGCGGGGATCGATCGCGCTGGGCGTCGATGTTGCCGACCAACTCCCGGTCGGCGGCCGTTCTGATCCTGTTCTCGGGTTCGTGGGAGTCGGCCGACGATCATCCGGGCGGGGTGCCGGCCGACGCCGAGGTCCTGCTGACCGAGCGCGCTCCCACCCTTCGCCAGCACAGCGGGCAGGTCGCGTTCCCCGGGGGCGCGGCCGATCCCGGCGACGACTTCCCGGTGGGCACCGCGCTGCGCGAGGCGGCCGAGGAGACCGGCCTCGACGCATCCGGGGTGACGATCCTCGCGACCCTGCCGAGCTTTCCCGTCGGGGTCTCGGGCTTCGACGTCGTCCCGGTGATCGGTTACTGGCACCGCCCGAGCGAGGTGCGCGTCGTCGACCAGGGCGAGACCGCGCGCGTGGACCGGATCAATCTGCGCGAATTGCTGAACCCGGACAACCGGTTCCAGGTCCGCCGCAAGGCGGTCGGCATCGTCTACAAGGGGCCCGCGTTCTTCGTCGACCAGTTGCTCGTCTGGGGATTCACGGGTGGGCTCATCGCCGCCATCAGCGAGGTGTCCGGCTGGGACCGTCCGTGGGACTCCGCCGACGTTCGTTCGTTGGAGAAGATGATCGAGCTCGCCGGGAGCCGGCAGGAATCCGGGTTCGCGGAGCTGCACCCGGACGACCGCGACGTGGTCGACGCCGGTAACGCCGAGCCCGGAGGTACCCGATGACCGGCTCGACGTGGGTCGACATCATCGTGATCGGCATCGCCCTGCTCGCGGCGGCCAGCGGGTACCGGTCGGGTGCGGTCGCCTCGGCCCTGGCGTTCATCGGAGTCGCACTCGGCGCCGTAGCCGGTCTGCTGCTCGCGCCCCGCCTGATCGAGCAGTTCGACGATCTGCAGGTGCGGGTGCTCGCCGGGATTCTGGTGCTGGTCGTGCTCGTGGTCGTCGGCGAGGTGGCCGGCATGGTTCTGGGACGTGCGGCTCGCGGTGGCATCCGGTCGCCCGGGCTGCGCGCCGTCGACAGCGGAGTCGGCTCGCTCTTGCAGGTGGTCGCGGTGTTGCTGGCCGCGGGCCTGCTGGCGATCCCGCTGCGCGAGTCCGCCGACCCGGCGATCGCCGGGGCGGTTCGGGACTCGAAGGTGCTCACCGGGGTCGACGCGGTGTCGCCGCAGTGGGTCGACGACATCCCGGACGACTTCAAGGCGCTCCTGGACAGTTCGGGACTCCCGAAGCTCCCGTTCGTCAGCACCCCGTCGACGAACGTCGACCCTCCCGATCAGGCGCTGGCCGAACTGCCGGTGGTGACGCAGGCGCGTCCCAGCGTGGTGAAGATCGAGGGCGTGGCACCGAGCTGCCGACAGGCTCTCGAGGGGAGCGGGTTCGTCGTCTCTCCGGAGCGCGTCATGACGAACGCGCACGTGGTCGCGGGCACCGAACGGCTGGAGGTCCAGACCTCGACGGGGGCGCAGCTCCCGGCGCGCGTCGTGCTCTTCGACAGCGAGAACGACATCGCGGTGCTCGACGTCCCGGGCCTCCGGGCGCCGGCCCTGCGGTTCGCCTCACGCCCCGCGTCGACCGGGGACGACGCCATCGCACTCGGTTTCCCCGAGGCCGGACCGTTCTACGTGAGCCCGCTGCGGGTGCGTGCGGTCTTCGCCCACACCGGTGACGACATCTACCGGACCGGGCAGGTGACCCGTGAGGTCTACGCCGTCCGTGGTCTGATCCGGCAGGGCAATTCGGGTGGGCCGCTGCTGAACTCGGACGGCGAGGTGCTCGGTGTGGTCTTCGGCGCGGCCGAGAATGCCGCCGACGAGACCGGTTTCGTGCTCACCGCCCGTCAGGTGCGCTCCGACTTCGACGAATCCGAGCGACGAAGCGAGCGGGTGAGTACGCAACGCTGCGTCCTCGCCTGACCTTGCGGGCCGATCGGCGGGGGACGTCGGCGGTGGGTGCGGGTTCGTGGCGTAGGAACTCGAGGATGTGGTCGGTCACCGCGGCCGGTTGTTCTTGATGGACGAAGTGGCCGCTGCCCTCGACCTGCCGATACGTCTGGTGCGCGGCCCATCGGTGACTGTCGGCCATCGCGTCGTCGAGGATGTACGGGTCGTCGCGGCCTCGGAGGGCCAGCACGGGGAGATGCAGCCGCTGGTCCATCAGTTCCATGAAGCGGGCGCCGTCGGGCCGGAACTGCGAACGGAACGCCCAGCGCCGGTACTCCAGGCTGCAGTGCGCGACGTTGGGGATCAGCATGGCCGACCGGTTGAGTTCGACGGTGTGCGCGTAGTCGGGTTCACCGCGCCAGGGGGCAGACGACCGTTCCGCGAAGTAGTCGGACACGAAGGCCGCGTCGTCGCGGGTGACCTGCCGTTCACCGAGGCGGGGGATCTGGTTGCGCAGGAACAGAGGTAAGAACTGTGCGCGTTGTGCCTTGTCGCGCAACACGCGTCGACGCAGGGCGCGGGGGTGCGGGGACGCGATGACGACGATCCGGTCGACGACGCGTGGGTGCAGCGCGGCGGTCGCCCAGCAGACCAGGCCGCCGTCGGAGTGTCCGATCAGGGTGGCCCGGGTGTGTCCGAACGCGCGGACGAGGCCGTTGGTGTCGCCGGCCAGGGTCCAGCCGTCGTAGCCGCGCGGTGGTTTGTCGGTGTCGCCGTAGCCGCGGAGGTCGACGGCGACGGCGCGGAAGCCGGCGTCGGTGAGCGCGGTCAGCTGATGTCGCCAGCTCCACCAGAACTCGCCGAAACCGTGCAGCAGCAGTACCAGCGGGCGGTCATCGGCGGGAACGCCGGCGGGCTGGACGGCGTGGAAACGGACTCCGTTGGCGCGGACGTCGAGATGCTCCCAATCACCCGGGAGACGAACGGTCGAGGGGTCGGGCTCCTCGCTCACGGATCACCCTTCGCGGGCGGGCGGGATTCTCGGGTGCGTGGTGGTGTCGTGCGCCGAGCCGCGGTGGGGCAGGACGGTCGGCAGTTCGTTGACCGTCTCGATCGTCTTCGCGGGTCCGCGCACGCGTTTGAAGAACAGGTATCCGACGAACGCGGCGATCAGGGTGACCGCCACCAGGATGAGGAACACGATGAGGAACGCCAACCAGCGCCAGACCCACTCGTCGAGCAGTTCGGCGAGGAAGAAAAAGAAGAAGAAGCTCGCGTAGAGCGCCATCACACCGGCGACGATGAGCAGCCCGGTGCCCGCGCCGGCCTTCTTGGCCTCGGTGACCAGCTCGGCCTTGGCGAGCGCGACCTCGGATCGGAACAGGGTGGAGACACTGGCGGTCGCGTCCTTGACCAGGCTTCCGATCGTCGGCTCGCCGTTGCGGCCGGCGTTGGCGTCGGAGAGCGGGATCGACGGGACGGAGTCCCGGCCCGCGTCGGGCAGGCCGTGCTCGTTGGGGCTCACAGAATCCTCCGTTGTTCGGCTGATGGCCATATGTTGCCATGCGCGGGCGGTCCGGGTGGCGAGCCACCCATCGAATGGGGTGGCGAGCCACCCGTCGAATGGGGTGGCGAGCCACCCGTCGAATGGAGTGGCGCGAAGACGGGCAGGGCCTGCCGACCTCAGGTCGGCAGGCCCTGGAGAACTCGAACGGCCTCAGGCCTTCTTCGCGCGGATCGCTTCGAAGACCGACGGGTCGACGAGGGTGGAGGTGTCGCCGAGTTCGCGGCCTTCGGCGACGTCCTTGAGCAGACGGCGCATGATCTTGCCCGAGCGTGTCTTGGGCAGTTCGGGCACGACGTTGATCTCGCGGGGTTTGGCGATCGGCGAGATCTCCACCGACACCTGCTGGCGCAGTTCGGCGATCAGCTGGTCCCCGGTGTTCTCCACGCCCTCGCGCAGGATGACGAAGGCGACGATGCCCTGGCCGGTGGTCTCGTCGGCGGCGCCGATGACCGCGGCTTCGGCGACACCGGAGTGCCCGACGAGCGCGGACTCGACCTCGGCGGTGGAGATGCGGTGGCCGGAGACGTTCATGACGTCGTCGACGCGTCCGAGGACCCAGAGTGCGTGGTCCTCGTCGTAGCGGGCGCCGTCGCCGGCGAAGTAC
>ERZ501064.81-NODE-81-length-25977-cov-9.597330_pt1 | contig 25977 bp, 23 predicted proteins | sample MGYA00510851_ERZ501064 | MGnify/ENA primary metagenome ERZ501064 (study PRJEB25958, sample SAMN03398529) | human skin metagenome | study: EMG produced TPA metagenomics assembly of the Human Skin Microbiome Metagenome (human skin metagenome) data set. | reverse complement strand
CGACGAGAACCGGACGGCCGCGAAGCGAGGGGTCGTCCCGCTGCTCGACCGAGGCGTAGAACGAGTCGAGATCGGCATGCAGGATCGACGGATCCCGCCGTTCCCGCCGCTCGATGCGCATAGAACACATGTTCGCATGAGGGTCGGACATGTACCAGCACGTCCGAGGCAGCCGACTCGGGCTATGGGTCCATCGGCTTTGTGGGATCGCCGATGCCGGCCAGGCGGCGCACCGCGACCAGACCGTCGTCGCTGCCGGGCCAATGGCGCCGGAGCGCATCTTGGCCGGCACGGCGGACGACCGAGCGCAGCGCCAACACCACGATGATCGCGTCGTCGGCGTAGCCGAGAACGGGGATGAAGTCGGGAATCAGGTCGATGGGAAGGACCAAGTAGATCAAGAGCAGCATTAGCCGGACGCGGACACCACGGGGGAGTTCTCGGTCAGCGGCCAGCCGTCGCAGCAGTACGACGGTGTCGGGCAGTAGCCGAAGGAGGTCTTTGGCCCGCAAACCGGGTGGGCGAGCGACAAGGAGAGCGATCACCAGGATCACCCACAGCAACAGCACCCCACCTGCGACGGAGATCGCGATGGCGACGAGGCGTTCCATCAGGACGGCTCCGTTCTGTCGGCGAAGGGTGAGACGTCCGCCACTTTATCGGGAACCGTTGTCAACACGTCTACGCTGAACCCATGCCAGGCCCGAGCATCGCCGAGATCTTCAACTCGACCAGTCCCGATTTCGACCTGGTGACTCCCCTCGTCTGGGGTCCGGCGGGCGAGACCCTCGTTGCTCGGGCACGGGTCGCGCTGGGCGATGAGGTTCTCGACATCTGTTCCGGCACCGGTGCCAGCGCGCTGGCCGCCGCGCGGGTCGTCGGACCCGACGGGCACGTCACGGCAGTCGACTTCGCCGCCGATCTGGTGGAGCGTGGCCGAACCAGCGCCTATGCGGCCGGTCTGCGCAACATCGACTTCCGGGTCGACGACGTGACCGCGCTGCCCGGCCGGGAGCGCGGCGAATACGACGTGATCACATGCGGTTTCGGCGTGTTCTTTCTGCCGGACATGGACGACTCGGTGCGCAAACTACTGCCCCTCCTGCGCCCACGTGGTCGTCTCGCAGTCGCGGTATAACATGACGACGCACTCCACGACTTCACCGGCGCCTACTTCGCCGAGGTCGCCCGCGTGACGAACACGCCGCCGCCACCCGGTCCGCGTGCCCCGTCCGACGGACCGCCTCACCCCATCACGCGGATCGACACCGAGGAGAAGATCGTCAGGTGGCTCGAATCGCTTGGCGCAGAAGAGGTGTCCGCGTCAGTTCTCGACCTGCGCGTACCACGGACCGACGAGTTCTCCTGGTCGATGGTCCTCGGCAGCGGGTTGCGCGGCGCACTCGCCGACCTGGACGCCGACGCCGTCGAGGACGTGCGAGTCGGGTTCCTGCAGCGGCTGGCAGACGAGAGGGGATCACCGAAGTCGACTGCGACACACTGATTGCCGTGGGTGAACGACCGGCCGACTGACCTCGCGGCGCTTCCACCGCCGGGCGTCGACGGCTTCGCGCGATTCGGCTGCAGACGCCCAATCCGTGGTGAGACCGCGGGTACAGTCGCATTCGCGCTACGCGATGCCGCGGTCAACGGAAGCGGATCAGGCCCGGCACATCAGCCGGCGCGGTCCATCCGTCTCGCGCGAAGTCCGCCCAGATCCGTCGCAACGTGCGGCCGTCCTCGGCAGCCCGATCGGCGTCGTGTCCGGCCAGGATCGGGGCACCGGCCCAGATCTCCGGGGTTCCGAACAGCAACGGGATGTCGACGGTGTGCACGGCGCGCAGCGGGTGATCTGCTGCGCCCCAGTCGATGACGTACTGCGCGGCCTTTCCTCCGGCGCGTCGGTGGCGTCGGGCGAAGCGGTCGGCCGCCGACGTGTAGATGGCACGGGTGAGTTGCTGGACAAGGCATTCGTACAGGCGGTTGCCGACCAACGGAACCGCGGGGAGCGACGACACCCCGTCGATCGCCGCGGTGAAGAACGCGGCCTCGCGGCTGCACCAGCCGATGAGGACCTCGACGTCCCGCGCTCGACTCTCCCAGACCGCGTCCACCTCGTCCTCGGGTGGCAGCGGATGGTGGCCGTACTGGGGACCGAAGGACATGAACGCCGGAAGTCCATGTTGCAGAATCGCTTTGAGTCCCATCATCGACTCCTGGACGGCCAGGACCTCGTCGACGGTCGCCGACGCCGACACCTGGTGCGACGCAGCGAACATGTCCGCATGCAACCGCTCGCGACGTCGGGTGATGCCGAGGGGCGCACTCTGGATGATGGCGCGGCGGAACAGGCCCGTCACGCCGTCGGCCGCCATCAATTGTGCAACCGCGTCGCCGCCGGCTGATTCGCCGAAGACGGTGACGGCGTTGGGATCGCCGCCGAAGGACGCGATGTTCCGCTGAACCCAGCGCAGCGCTTCGATCATGTCGAGCAGGCCCAGGTTCGCCGGCCGGTTGATGCCGTCGCCGAGGAACCCAAACAATCCCAGTCGGTAGGTCACTGACACGACGACCACCCGCTGTTCGGCGACCAGCGCCGCCGGATCGTGGCAGGGCGCGTCGGCGGCGCCGATGATGTACGACCCGCCGTGAATCCAGACCATCACCGGGAGGGCCTCGTCGGGTCGACGCTCGACCGGCACCGTGACCGACACGTACTGGGCGCGCTCGTCGCCGACCATCTCGCCCAGCGCGGCATCGCCGAAGGTGTCGTGGACGATCCCCTCGCCGTTGCGCTGAGGACAGGCGGGCGACCACGAGGTCGCATCGATCGGCTCGTCGGCCGGCGGTTGCGGGGACGGAACCTCGAAGCGCGCCGCCTGCGCGAAGCGGATCCCGGTGGCGCGCACGACCTGTCCGTCGGTGCGAGCGATGATCGTCCCGGCCGGACACTCGAAGGTCGCGGTCGTCGTGGGTACCTCGGTCATGCGCGGACTTCCTCCGCCGACGCCGACGGAGCCGGTTCGACCTGATACCGGATGAGCCGAGAACTGTTGAGCACCACGGCAACCGATGATGCGTTGTGCAGCACGGCGGCGAGGACCGGCGAGAGCGCACCGCCCGCGCCGATCACCAGCCCCAGGGCGTTGACGGCGATCGACATACCGTAGTTCTGTCGTATCACCTCGACGGTGTGCGAACCCAGATCGCGGATGTCGAGCAGCTTGCGCAGGTCGTCCCCGGCTAGCGCGACGTCCGCGGTCTCGACCGCGACATCCGTTCCGGCCAACCCCATCGCGATGCCGATGTCCGCGGCGGCCAACGCGGGGGCGTCGTTCACACCGTCACCCACCACCGCGACCACGTGGCCGAGGGCCTGCAGCTCACGAACCACCGCGAGCTTGTCGTCAGGGGTGACCTCGGCGGCCCACCGCTCGATGCCGAGTTCGGCGGCGATGGTCGCCGCGGTGACCGGGTGATCGCCGGTGAGCATGGCGATCTCGGTGACCCCGTCGGCACGCAGCGCGTCGAGCACCTCACGCGCCTCGGGACGCAGCTCGTCGGACAGACTCACCAGACCGACGAGCGTGCCGTCGACGGCCAGCAGCAGCGGTGTCTCGCTCGCCTGCCGCAAGCGGTCCACCCAGCCGATGGCGTCGTCGGAGATCGCGACGCCGTGCCGGTCGAGGAGCGACGGATTACCCAGCAGGAGCACGCGCCCGTCTTCGGCGCGGGTGCGCATGCCGAGTCCGACGATGACCTCGCATTCCGCATGCGTCGGGATCTCGATGCGACGTTCCTCCGTGGACCGGATGACCGCTTCGGCGAGCGGATGACGCGAATGGATCTCGGAGCTGGCCGCGTAGGCGAGGATCTGTTCGGGCTGCCAGTCGTCGGAGAAGGACACGACGTTGGTCACGACCGGGCGCCCGACGGTCAGCGTGCCGGTCTTGTCGAACACCACCGCCGAGATCCGTCCCGAAGCCTCGAGGTGCGATCCGCCCTTGATGAGGATTCCGCGCCGCGCGCCGTTCCCCATGGCGCCGCTGATCGCGGTCGGGGTGGACAGCCCCACCGCACACGGGCACGCGATCAGCAGCATCGTCATCGCACGACTAAGATCGCGCGTCACCAGCAGCGTCAGCGCCGACAACGCGAACGACGCGGGTACGAACCGCCGGGAGAAGTTCTCCCCGACCGTCTGGATGGGAGCGCGGTCGCGCTGGGCCTCCTCGACCCGGCCGATGATCCGACCGATCGAGGTGTCGTCGCCGACCGCGTGGGCCTCGATGACGATCCGGCCGGTGAGTACCACCGAGCCGGCCTGCACGCGGTCGCCGACGTGCTTGGTCACCGGGAGGTTCTCGCCGGTCAGCGCGGACTGGTCGACCACCGCCTCCCCGTCGACGACCACCCCGTCGACCGCCACCGCGACCTGCTCGTGCACGATCACCGCGTCCCCGACGTGGAGCGCGTCGATGGCCACCTGCACCTCGGTGCCGTCGGCGAGGCGGACCCACGCCGTGTCCTGGGTGCCGCGGAGGAGGTCGGCGATGGCGCGGCGGGTGCGTCGCAGGGTGAGGTCCTGGAGGAACTCACCGATGTTGAGCAACCACAACACGGTCAGCGCGACCACGTTCTCGCGCAGCAGCAAACTCGCAATCGTGGCAGCGGAGACCAGTGCGTCGGTGCCGGCCCGGCCGCCACGCAGCGAGCGGAGCGCGCCGCGGAGGAACGGGTAGCCGGAGAAGATGGTGACACCGGTGGCGACGGTGCGCGAGGCCGGACCGAGCAGCGGCGGACGGCGGAACCCGTAGCGCCGGAAACCCAGCAGGACCAGGGCTCCCGCGCCGATGCCCATCCGCAACAGGTCGGCATTGGTGACGTCGGCCGAATGCGGTGCGCGGTCAGGAAGATTCGCGGGGTCGGCGTGAGTGGCCGCCGCGATCGCATGATCGATGGCATCCCGGTCGGTGTCCGCCCGGAACCACACGACGACCGAGGCGGTGCGCGGATAGGCGTGCACGGCGCGCACACCCGTCACCCTGGCGACGCTCTCCTCGATGGCCACGGCACGGCGGTCGGCGACAGTGCGATCGGTGACCCGCAGCCACGGAACCGTCATACGCACCCGGCCCGCCGCCGACGACCGGACGACGATCTCGGTCGGTGGCAGCTCGGGAGAGTACGTCGGCGCGGACGTGCTCACGATTCAGTGATCGTGGTCGTGGTCGTGAGCCACCGCTGTTCCCGGCGGTGTCGACTCCTCGCCCAGCCGTTCCTTCGCCTCGGCGACGATGTCGGCGGTGTTGAGTCGCACCGACTCCGCGACCTCCTCGGCCTTGCGGGTTCCACGGATACCCCACGTGGTCGCCACGACGGCTCCCTCACGCAGCGGGGCGCGTCGGGCGACGGTGCGTACGGCGTCGTAGGCGACGGCTCCGACGAAGCCGGTGGCGACCGTCGCGCCGGCCTTGGCGAGCAGTGCATGAAGTGCCATGTGGGGTCCTCGCTATCCGATGTGCTTGCACACGTGGTGACAGGACACCACGCTACAGGCGCACACCGACTCGCACGGCCCGGCCGCGGGTGCGGTTGTCGGACATGCGGACTCGCTTATGTTTACCTTGGCAACACTCCCCGCACGGAATGCTCCTCCGCCCACCGGAGCGCGTGGTCGGCGACCTTCTCCCACCCCGGCTCACCGCAGGTCCAGTGTGACCGGCCGGGGAACTCGTGGTACTCGGTCAGCGCCGTGGACCGGCGGTACTTCTTCGCGTTCGACTTGTTCACCGCGGGCGGCATGATGTGGTCGGCCCCGCCGGCGATGAACAGCAGCGGTGCACGGTCGTCGCGCCGGTAATCCACCCAGGTCTCCTGATGTCCCGGGGTGAGGTTTGCGAACACGCCGTACTTCCAGACCCACGATCCGGGCGCGGCGATCGCGTACCGGTCGTACACCGCGCGCGAGTCGTCGTCGTTCAGGGTGTTGGTGAAGGCGTAGTGCCACTCCTTCGGTGTGAAACCGGCCGCCTTGTGGCGGTTCGAGAAGCGCTTGAGGATCGGGAACAACGACTTCACCTGCGAAAGGGGCTGCGTCCGTACACCTTCGGTCGGCGCGGAGTTGATGGCCACCGCAGCCGCGCCGAGCCCGCGGTCGACCAGCAGCTGCGTGAGCACGCCACCGAAGGAATGCCCCATGATGATCGGCGGCGACGGCAGTTCGCGGATGATCCCGGCGAGGTGCTCGACCGTCGCGGGTACCGTCAGATCCGCGATCACGTCTGAGTTCTCCCTCAGGGACTCGACTTCCACCTCGAAGCCGGGGTAGGCCGGGGCGATGACCCGATACCCCTTGTCTTGGTAGTAGGTGATCCAGTCTTCCCAGGACCGGGGCGTCACCCACAGGCCGTGGACGAGGACGATGGTGTCGGGCGGCGGTGTGGTCATGTCTGTCTCCGATTGTCAGGGCCCGGGCGTGGGCTCAGGGGGCGGTGTAGGTGTCGAGGAAGGCGAGCAGATCGTCGTTGAGCTCGCCCTTGTGCGTGTCGGTGATCCCATGTGGTGCACCGGGGTAGACCTTCAGCTCGGCTCCCTTGATCAATTCGGCGGATGCCTTGCCGCCCACCTCGAACGGCACCACCTGGTCGTCGTCGCCGTGGATGACGAGGGTGGGGACGTCCACGCGTGCGAGGTCGGTCCGGAAGTCGGTGGCCGAGAACGCGGCGATGCTCTCGTAGGCGTTGTGTGCGCCCGCCTGCAGACCCTGTCGCCAGAAGGCATCACGCATGCCCTGCGACGGACTCTGGCCGTCTCGGTTGTTGCCGAAGAAGGGCCCGTCGGCGAGATCGCGATAGGCCTGCGAGCGATCGGCGGTGGATGCCGACCGGATGCCGTCGAACACCTCGATCGGGACCCCGCCGGGGTTGTCGTCGGTCTTCAGCATGAACGGGGGTACCGCGGAGACCAACACGAGTTGGGCTACGCGATCGGTACCGTGCCGTCCGATGTAGCGGGTGACCTCACCACCGCCGGTGGAGAACCCGACGAGCGTGAGCTCCTGCAGATCGAGATGCCGGATCAGCTCCGCGAGATCGTCGGCATACGTGTCAATCTCGTTGCCCGACCACGTTTGCGACGAACGGCCGTGTCCGCGACGGTCGTGCGCGATCGCCCGATATCCGTTCTGCGCCAAGAAGAGTTGCTGTGATTCCCAGCTGTCGGCGTTGAGGGGCCACCCGTGGCTGAGCACGACCGGACGTCCGGCACCCCAGTCCTTGTAGTAGATCTCGGTTCCGTCGAGCGTCGTGACGTAGGGCATGGGTCCTCCGAGATCCTCCGGTGTCGATGTGGGACAACCGTAGGAGGAAATCCGACCGCGGATCGTGTCGAGACTGCACGGTTCTGTGCTGTCCGTGACGGGTGTCGCCCCTCCCCCCGATACGACGACACCGCGACGGCGAGTTCCTCTGCGCTGCCACGGGTCACGTGCCACAGCGCGGGACTCACCACCGCGGGTGCGGGTCTGTCGGCCGGAACCGTCAGCGCGGTTGCGTCGCGTCGACCGCTCGGAGCACCATCCGCGAGACCGCGTCGGGGCGCGAGACCAGTGAGGCGTGCGAGGCGTTGACCTCGGCGGTGCGCCCGGGTGCGGCCCGTCCGGCCAGGAATCGCTGCAGCGCCGGTGGGATCACCCGATCCTGCTGCGAGACGAGGTACCAGCTGGGCACCCGTGCCCACGACGGCGGTCCGGACGGTTCCAGGTTGGCGCGGAGCGCGGCGGATTTCTGGTGGGCGAACATGTCGGCGGCGACCGCGGGCGACACGTCCTGCGCGAAGATCTCCCGGAAGTACGGGCGCGCGATGTAACCGTCGACGTTGCGTCCGGCCACGCCGGTCGGGTCGTTCTCGACCACCGTCAGCTGCAGGGCCGGCGGAAGGAGCCGGCTACCGGGATAGGTGATCGGGTTCAGCAGCCCCTGGACGAACTCGCCCGTGGTCGGCGCGAAGGCGGCGATGTAGACGTTGGCACGGACGTCGGGGTCCTGGGTGTTGGTGATGACGAAGCCGCCGTAGGAGTGACCGACGAGGACGATCGGTCCGTCGATCGTCGCCAGCTTCTTCTCGAGCTGCTCGGAGTCGTAGGCCGGGGACCGGAGCGGATTGTCGAAGGTCTGGACCGCCAGTCCCCGGCTGCGCAGATCCTGCGCGACGTCGCGCCAGCCCGACGAATCCGCGAACGCCCCGTGCACCAGGACGACGGTCGGGGCCGACGGCTGGGCGTGGGCGGGGGCCACCGACAGGCCGACGGCCGCGGCCATCAGCGTCGAGACGAGCACTGCCCGTCCGGCCAGTTTCCGGACTGCGATTCTGGGGTTCATCCGACGGCCTGTCCAGGGGAGAACGGGGTCGAGCTGGACCTTAACCACTCCGGCGGGCACCGATCTGGTCACGAGCGCACGGTTCTGTGCTGTCCGCGCACGATCTGGTGACGCCGTCGCCGGGCATCGGGTGTTCCGACCGCTCGACGCCGAGGACCACTACTCTTGCCCTCATGACCAAGCGAACCGAACCGGACGCCGAGATCGACATCAAACCGCGTAGTCGCGACGTCACGGACGGCTTGGAGAAGACCGCGGCCCGCGGCATGCTCCGCGCGGTGGGCATGGGCGACGACGACTGGGTGAAACCGCAGATCGGCGTCGGGTCGTCGTGGAACGAGATCACGCCCTGCAACCTGTCGCTCGACCGGCTGGCCAAGGCGGTCAAAGAAGGCGTGCACGAGGGCGGCGGGTACCCGCTCGAGTTCGGCACCATCTCGGTCTCCGACGGCATCTCGATGGGTCACGAGGGCATGCACTTCTCGCTGGTGTCCCGCGAGGTGATCGCCGACAGCGTCGAAACCGTCATGAGCGCCGAGCGCCTGGACGGTTCGGTCCTGCTGGCCGGTTGCGACAAGTCCCTGCCCGGCATGCTGATGGCCGCGGCCCGACTCGACCTCGCGTCGGTGTTCCTCTACGCCGGGTCGACGCTGCCCGGATACGCGACGCTGTCCGACGGCAAAGAGCGTCAGGTGACCATCATCGACGCCTTCGAGGCGGTCGGCGCGTGCTCGCGGGGACTGATGAGCCGGGAGGACGTCGACACCATCGAGCGCGCGATCTGCCCGGGTGAGGGTGCGTGCGGCGGCATGTACACCGCCAACACGATGGCCAGCGCGGCCGAGGCACTGGGGATGTCCATCCCGGGCAGTGCCGCACCCCCGGCCCCGGACAAGCGCCGCGACCAGTTCGCCCGCCAGAGCGGGGTCGCCGTCGTCGAGATGCTGCGCCGCGGGATCACCGCGCGCGACATCATGACCCGCGAGGCCTTCGAGAACGCGATCGCCGTGGTGATGGCGTTCGGCGGCTCGACCAATGCGGTGCTCCACCTCCTCGCCATCGCCAACGAGGCCGAGGTCGAACTGTCGCTCGACGACTTCATCAGCGTCGGCAGCCGGGTTCCGCACCTGGCCGACGTCAAGCCGTTCGGCCGGCACGTGATGACCGACGTCGATCGCATCGGCGGTGTGCCGGTGGTGATGAAGGCACTCCTCGACGCGGGCCTCCTGCACGGCGACTGCCTGACGGTGACCGGATCGACGGTCGCCGAGAACCTGGCGCACATCGCGCCGCCGGACCCGGACGGCCAGGTCCTGCGGGCCACGAAGTCGCCCATCCATCCCACCGGCGGCATCACCATCCTCAAGGGATCGCTGGCCCCGGAGGGCGCGGTGGTGAAGTCCGCAGGCTTCGACTCCGATGTGTTCGAGGGCACGGCACGGGTTTTCGACCGCGAACGCGCCGCGATGGACGCGCTCGAGGACGGCACGATCACCGCCGGGGACGTCGTCGTCATCCGGTACGAAGGCCCGAAGGGCGGACCGGGCATGCGGGAGATGCTCGCGATCACCGGCGCCATCAAGGGCGCGGGTCTCGGCAAGGACGTGCTCCTGATGACCGACGGCCGGTTCTCCGGCGGCACCACCGGTCTGTGCGTGGGTCACATCGCGCCGGAGGCCGTCGACGGCGGACCGATCGCTCTGGTCCGCGACGGCGACCGGATTCGGCTCGACGTCGGCCGCGGTCTCCTCGACCTCCTCGTCGACGACGACGAACTCGCTTCGCGCGCACAGGAGTTCACTCCCCTGCCCCCGCGGTACACGCGCGGCGTGCTGGCGAAGTACTCCAAGCTCGTCACCTCGGCGTCGCAAGGGGCGGTCTGCCGCTGAGCGCGGTACCGGTCCCGCTGGACCCCTTGAACCCCGGTGCCGGCGTCAGGTTGCGGTTTGTCCCGGATTGCGGGACAAATCGCAACCGGATCTCCGGTGACCGCCGTCGAATGCGCCTACAGTCTCTGGCATGGCCAAAGACCGTGGCACCCCGAAACCCACCACTGGGAAATCGTCCGCGCTGTCGAAGGTGTCTCTGCCGCAATGGATTGCGCTTGGACTGACCGTTCTCGCGGTGGTCTTCATCGTGCAGAACCGGACCACGGTGCGCATCGACCTGTTCTGGGTGAGTGTCGAGTCCCCGCTGTGGTTCATCCTGGCCGTGGTCTTTCTCGTCGGATGGGTCGTCGGCGTACTCGCCGCGCGCGGACGTTACCGGCAGCGCCGTCCGCACTGAGTTCGACGCCGCTTCGTCGGCGAAACCCGCGCGGTCTCACGACGATCGCCCGGGCGGCAGCTCCTTTCGCGGGATGAGGTGGCCGAGCAGCCACTCGTAGATCGCGTCGTTGTTCAGCAGGGTGAAATGGTGTGCGTTGCCGATGTGGAACCCCTCCTGGAACTTCAGCCCGCGACGCTGCCGCGTGTGCTGCCCGCGCCCACTCGGCGCGAGCACCAGGCCGTCACCCAGCAGACGCCCGACCGGGTGGTCGGGGTCGCGGGTGATCGTCGCGGTGACGAAGAGATGGCGAGCGCCCGCCAGCAGCGGCACGTCGGCGCCGGGCGGCTGCGACCACGCGTCCGGGTCGTGACCTATCCAGTCGTCGTCGGTCAGGCTGCCGTGGAACAGGTCTCGCACCCCGGCACTCCGACGACGCAACAATGAGCCGATCGGGCGGGTGACCGGCGTCCGGTTCAGCGCATTCGTGGCCAGGTGGACACCGCGGGCGAGTGGAGCCCCGAGGTGCGGCGTGCCGAGGCACACTGTCTCCGACACCAGGCCCGTCCAGTAGTCGCCGCGCTGATCGGCTGCGTGGCAAGCACTTCGGACGACCAGCCCACCCATCGAATGGCCGATGAGGGTCAGTCGTGTCACCGGCGTCGGCCAGAGCAGGACGAGTGCGTCGAGAAGGTCGGCGAGGGCGCGGCCGTTCTCGCTGATGTGGCGACCGGTGTTGTAGCGGACCTGGACCTCGGTGGCGCCGATGTCGTCGGTCAGCCGCTCGCCGTATGTGGGTTGCTCACCTAGAGACCACGCGAACTCCGACTCCATCAGGCCGTGCAGGAACACGACGACGTGTCCACCCGCGTCGGGGAAGCCATCGCGGAGCGACTCGGCGTCGAGGGAGACCGGCCAGCCGTCGACGCGGATCGACATGTCGGCCGTGAGGGGCGAGTGCACGGTGTCCAGTTCATCGCCGATGAGACCGTTGAGAATGCCGAGGAGCACCGCGCCTCGAGTAGTATGCGAGGGCGCGCGGCCCTCCGACCAGGGCACATGGTCCGCAGCCGACCGGCCGGCGTCGAGGGCAGCGGTGATCGAGTTGTACGTCCCCTCGCTGACGGCGTCATGCACCATCCGCGCGGTGTCGACGGAACTCCCCAGGACAGGCCGGAGCATCCGGAAGACGCCCCCGGCGATGACGCGGTGCATCGCTCCGACGCCGCGCGTCGCAGCGCCGGCCTCGTACAGCCCGAGGTCGGTGAGCGCCCGCAGCTCGGACTCACGCGTGGTCGTGGCGGTCATGCCCCGAGTGTACAGATGTGCACTCAATCTGGGCGGAGCGGAAGTCACGACCGCCACCCGTCAGATCAGGTTGCGCCTTGTCCCGGCTACCGGGACAAAACGCAAGGGGATCTCAGGCGGCCCGGCGTCGCGCCCGGAACACCACGTCGTGGGTGTGGTGGCCGCCTCCCGCGGCCTTGCCGCGTTCCCGCGTCTCGTCGGTGACGATTTCCCAACCGTCGCCGAGCAAGGCCACGAAGTCCTTGGGCTGCACATAGGCATCCGGGTTGAAGCCATGTGCACGCACACCCTCGGGGGCGTGTGCCACGACGAGCAGGGACCCGCCGGGGCCGACGGCATCGACCAGCCGGCGGGCCGCGTCGACATTCTCCTTCGGGATCGGGAAGTAATGCATGGTCACAAGGTCGACGTCGGTCGCCGGCACGTCCTCGGCGATCACGTCGGCACGCAACCACGTGATCGACGGCCGCGGGTCGATCTCACGGGCCCGATCCACCGCGACCTGCGAGATGTCGAGGGCCGTGACCTGCCATCCGCGATCGGCGAGCCATCGGGCGTCGGCCCCCTCACCCGACCCGACGTCGAGCGCGGTGCCCGGCTCGATGTCCGACACCTCGGCGACGAGCGCAGGGTTGACGTCGGAGGTCCACAAACGGTCCGCGCTGCGGTACCGCTCGTCCCAGCCTTCGGCGGTTCCCGGATCGTTGCTCCCCCGGGACTCGGTGGCGGCCTCGGGGCGGTGGCTGTTCTCGGTGGTCATGCCTTCGACTCTGGCACGCACCGTCGTGAGCGGCAAGGACGGTTGCCGATCCGGCAAGAAGTGATGGTGGAGCGGAGACCCCGGGTCAGTGCACCACGCCCGCGATCCGCCGGATGGCCTCGGTCAGCACGTCGGCGGAGCAGGCGGCGTTGAGTCGAACGAAACCGGCACCCGGATTCCCGAAGGCGTGTCCGTAATGCAGGGCGACGCGGGCTTTGTCGAGAATGACGAGCCCGGGGTCGTCGCCCAGCCCGGTCTCGCGGAAGTCGAGCCAGGCGAGATACGACGCCTCCGGCCGCGTGTACCGAACCGTCGGAAGATGCTGCGCGAGCAGCTGTTCGAGGAGATCGAAGCTCTCCCCGATGACCTCGAGGGTGGCGTCGAGCCACTCGTCACCGTGCGCCAATGCCGCTTCGGCCGCAGCGCGGCCCAGAATGATGCTCGTGCGATAGCGCACCTCGTCGGGTTGCCGCGCGATCAGAGCCCGGCCCCGATCCGACGCGACAACCGTGAGCGCGCACTTGGCACCGGCGAGATTGAAGGCCTTGCTCGCCGAATGTGCGGCCACGCCGACGTCGCGCGCCGTGTCGCTCACCGCGAGGAACGGGACGAACTCCACGCCGGGGTGGACCAGCGGCGCATGGATCTCGTCACTGACAACGGTCGCCCGCGGCCAAGTCGGCCAGTCGCGCGAGGTCGGTGGCGTCGTGGACGAGACCGAGCGGATTGTGCGGGTGACACAGTAAAACCGCGCGGGCCCCGGCGGCGAGGGCGCGTTCGATGCCCGCCAGATCCATCCGCCAGGTCGTCGACGACGACCCGCGTTCCTCGAGAAGGGGCACCTCGACGACGCGACCTCCGGCCTCCGGGATGAGTTCGAAGAACGGCGGATAGACCGGGGGCATCAGCACGACACCGTCGCCGGGACTGATCGCGACACGCAGACTCTCGACGATGACGACGCTCACGTCGGTCGTCGAGTTGACGTCAGCCGGATCCACCCGCCACCCCCACCGACGGTCGGCGAACCCGGCGAAGGCCTCCCCTGCCGAACCCGAGGTCGCCGCGTAACCGATGTCGGACGCACGTACCCGGTCGATGATGGCGTCGGCGACCACCGGTGCGAGCGGATAGTCCATCTCCGCGATGAACAGCGGTAGTACGTCGTCGGGGTGCGTGCTCCACTTCGCGCTCGTACGACGGCGTAGTTCGTCGAGCGGCGGCGCGACCGGTCTGATGCTCACCGCTACTTCGTACCGCCGATGCCAACGCCGCACCACCACTGCGCGGCCACCATGTCCGTCGACGATTCCGCCGTCAGCGGGCAGACTGGTCGGCATGGCCTTCCCCATTCGCATCGGTGTCCAGATCCAGCCCCAGCACGCACCCGAGTACTCGCTGATCCGTGACGCGGTCCGCCGCGCCGAGGACACGGGCGTCGACATCGCGTTCAACTGGGATCACTTCTATCCGCTGTACGGCGCCCCCGAGGGCGAACACTTCGAATGCTGGACGATGCTCGGCGCCTGGGCCGAGCAGACCTCCCGGGTGGAGATCGGCGCGCTCGTGACCTGCAACTCTTACCGGAATCCGGAGTTACTCGCCGACATGGCCCGCACCGTCGACCACATCAGCAACGGCCGTCTGATCCTGGGCGTCGGAGCCGGCTGGTTCCAGAAGGACTACGACGAGTACGGCTACGACTTCGGCACCGTCGGTTCCCGGTTGAACGATTTCGGTGCCGCCCTCCCGCGGATCAAGTCGCGGCTGGCCAAGCTGAATCCGGCTCCCACCCGCGACATCCCGATCCTCATCGGCGGCAGCGGCGAGAAGAAGACGCTGCGCTACATCGCCGAGCACGGCGACGTCTGGCACGGCTTCAACGACGTCGAGCAGTACCGGCACAAGTCCAAGGTGCTGGCCGAGCACTGCGCCGCCGTGGGTCGCGATCCCGAGACCATCGAGCGGTCGTCGGGCGTGCAGTTCGACGGGGACACCGACGCGCTGCTGCGCGATGCCGATGCGCTCGCCGACGAGGGCGTCACGCTGCTGACCGTCGGCGTCACCGGCCCCGACTACGACCTCACCGCACTCGAGGCGCTGTGTCGGTGGCGCGACTCGCGGAACTGACCGCGTAGCACCCGGGCGCACCCGCGCCCGGGTGCCGACACTCCCCCGAAGGCGTCGACGACACCGCACGCCCGCACGGCTAGGTTTGTGATCATGCATCGAGTGCCGGCACTTCGGGAACTGCTGACACGCGCGGCTTCGGCGGTCGCGCTGACGGGACTGCTGGGCGTCCTCATGGCCCTGGCGTCCCCCGGCGCGGCGTCGGCGGAGCCGCCCACCCGGCTGCCGAACTACGTCGTCGACTCCGCCGATGCGATCTCCCCGGCGCAGCGCGCCGAACTCGAGACGGCGATCGACTCGCTCTACAACGCCCACGCGGTCCAGATGTGGATCGTGTACGTCCGCGATTTCGACGGTCTGACCAGCGAGGAATGGGCGGATCGGACCGCCGCCGCCAGCGAGCTGGGTGACCATGACGCCCTGCTCGCCGTCGCCACCGAGGACCGGGCGTATCGGTTGTTCGCACCCGACAGCGTGGGCGGCCTCGATCAATCGACACTCGAAGAAGTCGCGAACGACGACGTCGTCCCGCAATTGCGCGACGAGAACTGGGCAGGTGCGGGCCTGGCGGCGGTCAACGGACTGTCCGGCGCACTCGATCCGAACCACACCGGCCTGATCGCAGCCGGCGTCGTCGGCGGCGTGGCCATCCTCGGCGGCGGCGGCGCGTACCTCTACTCCCGACGCCGCAAGCAGCGTCGTATCGACGACAGCGTCGAGACCCTGCGAGAGCAGGAACTGACTGTCGACCAGTTGGCCGCGCAACCCGTCGAGGTGCTCGACCCGTGGTCGCGTGAGGTGCTCACGGACCTCGACAACGCCATCCGCACCAGCAAGGAAGAGCTGCAGCTGGCGGTCGGCGAGTTCGGTGAGGCCGAGACGGCTCCGTTCACCGACACCGTGCGGCACGCCGAACAGGCGCTCGGACGGGCGTTCGGGCTGCGCCAGCGTCTCGATGACAACGTTCCCGAGACCGACGACGAACGACGCTCGATGCTCGTCCAGATCATCACCACCTGCACCGAGATCGACAGCACGCTGGACGACCACGTCGAGAACTTCGACGCGATGCGCAACCTCCTCATCAATGCGGACTCGCGATTCGACGCCATCACCCAGCAACTCATCGGTCTACGCGCCCGTCTGGAGACGGCGACGCAGCAGCTGACCGACCTCATCGGCAAGCACGGCGAGGCCACGTTGACCTCCATCCTCGACAACGTCGATCTCGCCCGAGCCCAGATCGACTTCGCCGAGGCGACCGCGGATCAGGGGCGCGCCGCCATCGCCGCACCGGTGGGTCAGCAGGGACCGGCCGTCGCTGCGATCAGGTCGGCCGAGGGATCGATCGAGCAGGCGACCACGCTGCTCGACGCCATCGATCACGCAGATGCGAACATCGCCGTCGCCCGCTCGCGAATGCCGGCGCTCATCGCCGAGGTGGACGACGAACTGGCCGAGGCCAACGCCCTGGCACAGACCGGCGGGACCTCGCTGGTGACTGCGATCGAGGTCGCGAGCGCCGCGGTCGCCAATGCCCGCAGCAACTTCGACGCCGATCCGCTGGGTACCTTCACGGCGCTCGTCGACGCGGATGCCGATCTCGACGACGCACTCGCCGCGGCCCGGGACGCCGCGGCCGAGCGCATCCGTCGTGCACAGGTCCTCACCGCGGCACTCGAATCGGCCGAGGCCAAGGTGACGGCGGCGGCCGACTTCATCGGCACCCGCCGCGGGGCCGTGCAGTCCACGGCACGTACCCGACTGGCGGAGGCGCAGCGGCTTCTGCAGTCCGCGATGGACGCCGCTGCCACCGATGCACCGGTGGCGACCGCGACCGCACGTCGCGCCGGTTCCCTGGCCGACCAGGCGCTCATGGCCGCTCAGACCGACGTCGTCGACTGGCAGTCGCAGCAGCGACATCCGGGCGGCTCGTCCACCGCCGGTGCGGTCCTCGGCGGAATCCTCGTCGACAGCTTCCTACGCGGCACCGTCGCGGGACGCGGGGGCGGCTTCGGCGGCGGTTTCGGCGGAGGCGGCTTCGGGAGCGGCGGACGCAGCCCCGGTTCGTTCGGCGGTTCCGGGTCGTCGGGCCGAATCGGAACCGGCGGGCGGTTCTAGGCCCCGGCGCCGGGAGCGCAGCGAGCGGGCCGAATCAGCACGGCGCCGGGAGCGCAGCGAGCGGGCCGGATCGACACGGCCGCGTGATGTTCCACGTGGAACCAACAGGGGTGTTGGGCTGCCGTTAACGCTCGGGTAGCCATCGGTTCGTTTCATCCTCCTAACGTGCTCCTCGTCGTGCGCCGGCCCCGTGGCGCGACCATGTTTTCAGAGGAGCCCGTGTGCGTATTCCGTTGCAGCTGTTCATGTCCACCGGCGAGGATGCCGGACGTTCGTCCCGCGCCTACGTGACATGCCGCTACAAGTGCGGCGACGCGTGCCGCCACGATCCCGGGAACACCAGCGACAACAACTACTTCCGGGACATCGTCCGCACCGCGGTCTCGCGTCGAAGCGTTCTCAAGACCTCGGCCGGTGCAGCGGTGGCCGTCGGTGCGACCTCGCTCCTCGCGGCGTGCGGTGACTCCGGGTCGTCGGAGTCGGCCTCGTCGTCGAGCGGTGCGACATCCGGAGATGCGATGCCGGGCATGAACTTCGCCGCCGTCGCACCGAACACGGAGGACGCCGTGGTGATCCCGGACGGGTACCGCCAGGAGGTGGTGATCAGGTGGGGCGACCCGATCCTGCCCGGCGCTCCCGAGTTCGACTTCGCCAATCAGACACCCGAGGCGCAGGCCGGGCAGTTCGGCTTCAACAACGACTTCGCCGGCCTGATCCCGGTCGACGGCGTCGCCGATCACCACTACCTGGTCGCCAACCTGGAGTATCCGACCGAGCCCTTCATGTTCGCCGGCTACAAGGAAGGCGAACCCACCGAGCAGCAGGCCCGCATCGCCATGGCGTCGGTCGGCATCGCAGTCGTCGAGGTCACCGCGCAATCCGGCAGCGGCGCTCTCAAAACCGTTGTGGGCCCTCGCAACCGACGTCTGGCTGCCTCGAGTCCGTTCCGTCTCACCGGCCCGGCCGCGGGCAGCGAGTTCGTCAAGACGGCCGCAGACCCGGCGGGCACCACTGTCCTGGGCACCTTCGCCAACTGTTCCGGAGGTCTCACCCCGTGGGGCACGATGCTCTCCGGGGAGGAGAACTTCAACAACTACTTCGCGAACCCGAGCACCGTCACCGACGCCAAGGCCAAGGAGCGGCTCGAGCGCTACTCCTTCGAGGACGACGGCGACGAGCATTACTGGGGACGGTTCGACAAGCGCTTCGACCTGGCCGTCGAGCCGAACGAGGGGAATCGCTTCGGTTACATCGTCGAGGTGGATCCGCACGACCCGAATTCCGTTCCGGTGAAGCACAGTTCGATGGGCCGGTTCAAGCACGAATCGGCGAACATCTACGTGGTCGGGAGCGGGCCGGACAAGGACACCGTCGTCGCCTACAGCGGTGACGACGAAAGGTTCGAGTACATCTACAAGTTCGTCTCCAGCCGCAAGATGAAGTCCGGCCTGTCGAAGACGGCCCGCGACCACAACATGGGCATCCTCGACGAAGGCACGCTCTACGTCGCCACCTTCACCGGGGACTCCCCCGACCCGGTGGACGGCACCGGAACCCCGCCCGCCTCAGAGAAATTCGCCGGGAAGGGGTCCTGGAAGCCGCTGCTGACGGTCAATGCCGACGGTTCGGCACGCTCGTACATCCGCGGCATGTCCCCCGCCGAGGTCGCGGTGTTCACCCGGCAGGCCGCCGACACCGTCGGCGCGACCAAGATGGACCGGCCCGAGGACATCGAACCGAATCCGAAGTCCGGCAAGGTCTACTGCGCGCTGACGAACAACGACGATCGCGGCACCGATGGAGAAGCGCCTGCCGATGCGGTGAACCCCCGCAACGAGAACAAGAACGGTCAGGTCCTCGAGATGACCGACGACCACACCGGCACCGAGTTCACCTGGGAACTCCTGCTGGTGTGCGGCGACCCGGCTGCTGCCGACACCTACTACGGCGGGTTCGACAAGACCAAGGTCAGTCCGATCTCCTGCCCCGACAACGTCGCGTTCGATCCACATGGCAATCTGTGGATCTCCACGGACGGCAACGCACTCGACAGCAACGACGGGTTGTTCGCGGTCGCCCTGGACGGCGATCGACGCGGGGAGACCAAGCAGTTCCTGACCGTGCCCAAGGGTGGCGAGACCTGCGGCCCGATCATCGACACCAATCGTGTCCTGATCGCGGTTCAGCATCCCGGCGAACTCGACGACCACTCCGCGGACAACCCGGCGTCGCACTGGCCCGACGGCGGACAATCGCAGCCCCGGCCCTCCGTCGTCGCCGTGTGGCGCGACAACGGAGGCGAGATCGGCGTCTGACCACACCTCGTCATCCGAGCACCCTCGAGTCCCGGCCACTGCCGCCCGGCTCGGGGGTGTTCTGCATCTCCCACCAGGACTGTCCAGCGGCACCGAGCCGTTGACCTGGATCTTTCGTGGACCACACCCCGATCGTGACAGTCGTCAAGGTTTTTCTTGACGACTGTCAAGACCCAGGCCTAGTGTGGCGTGCAGCACATGTCGTCTCGACTGTGTCTTGCTTCTCCGCCTCGGTCGAGGCGGTCTCACGGAGGTGGAACGATGACGAGTTATGACCTGACCGGGCGGACGGCACTGGTCACCGGTGGCGCACAGGGTCTCGGTGCCGGGATGGCCGAGGCGCTCGCCGCAGCGGGCGCGTCCGTCGCGATCGGCGACGTGAACTCCGACGGCGGTCGGCAGACGGTCGAAACGCTTCGGGCACAAGGCGCGAAGGCCGAGTTCGTCGCGCTCGACGTGACCGACGACGCAGCCTGGGAGTCGGCCGTGGCGTCGACCGTCGAGTCGCTGGGCGGGCTCGACATCGTCGTGAACAACGCCGGCATCGAGGTGACGAACCTCCTGGTCGATCTCGACGCCGGCGAGGCGTCGAAGATGCTGGACGTCAACGTGCTCGGTACTGCCCTCGGCATCAAGCACGCGTTCCGCGCGATGCGTCCCGGCGGCATCGCAGGCAGGGGCGGAGCCGTCGTGAACATCGCATCCGTCGCTGCGACAATCGCTTTCCCCGGCATCAGCGTCTACTCCGCGACGAAGTCGGGTATCGACCGCCTCACCCGGGTGGCGGCCGCCGAATCCGGCAAGCTCGGCTACGGAGTGCGCGTCAACTCGATCTATCCCGCACTCACCCCGACCGCGATGGGCAACAAGCTCGCCGTCGAGACCGCGGCCCTGGGGCTGTTCGAATCCCCGGAGGCGGCTGCCCAGGCGGTCGCCGAACTGACGCCGCTGGGCCGGCTCGGTCAGGTCGACGACATGGCCGACGCCGTGGTCTTCCTCGTCTCCGACGCCGCGAAGTTCATCACCGGCGCGGGCCTCCCGGTCGACGGCGGCATGGGGATGTGATCCCGCCGACGTCCACCGCCGCAACGCTTTTCCCGAACACCCGCATCGAACACCCGAACCAGACACGAGGAGTCCCACCATGCCCACCGACAAACGCGTCGTCGTCTACGGAGCGTCCGGATACACCGGCCGACTGATCTGTGAGTACCTGCGCGAGTACAACATTCCGTTCCTGGCCGCGGGCCGCGACCACGCCCGGCTGAAGAGCGCCGTCGAGGCGGTGCCGGGCATCGACACGGTCGCGTACGACATCGTCGAGGTCGAGCACACGGTCGAGGCGCTGACCGAGGCCTTCCGCGGCGCCGACGTCGTACTGAACACGGTCGGGCCGTTCGCCCGCTACGGTCACGAGGTCGTCCAGGCGTGCCTGGAGATCGGGGCCCACTACACCGACACCAACGGTGAACAGAACTGGATGATCGATGCCGAGGCGCAGTACGGAGCCGAATTCGCTTCTCGCGAACTGGTCTTGACGCCGGGCCTGGCGCAGATGTACTCGATCGGCGAGATCGCCGCGAACATCTGCCTGGAGAACCCCGGACTGGACACCCTCGACATCCAGGTGTTCTGGAAGGGCCACCCGACCGTCGCGTCGACCAACACGATCCTCACCAATGCGGCATTCGCGAAGGCGTACTACCTCGAGGAGAACGAGTACGTCGAATGGCCGGCGGACGCGGGTCTGTACACGGTCAGCGTGCCCGGCCAGCACGACCTCGGTCTCGCTCTGCCCTGGGGCGGTACATCACACCCGGTGTGGTTCAAGAACGACCCGCGCGTGGCCACCGCAAAGGCACTCGGCGGCGTCTTCAACCGGCCACTGATGCAGGGCGTTCCGGTTCTGGTGGCCGCCGCGCTCGAACAGATGGAGGGCAAGTCCGAGGAGGAGAAGTACCGGATCATCGACGAGCAGTCGGCCGCCATCCGCAGCGAGATGCCCCCGCGTGAGAACCCGCGCCTGAACACCTCGCTGGACTCGGTGTACGCCTCCGGTCCGCTCGGCCGCGCGCACTGCGTGATCCACGGCAACTCCAACTACAAGCAGACCGCCCTGCTCAACGCGCACGCCGCGAACGAACTCCTCCAGGCCCGCCCCCGCCGTGTCGGCTTCGTCTCGAGCTGCCAGGCGTTCGGCCATCGCGAATTGCTCGGCACCCTACGCGCTTTCGGTCTGGTCCTGGACCCGATCGTCACCGTGCACCGCTGAGGACGACATGCGACTCTCGGAGTACCTCGACAAGGGCGCCTCGCTGGGGCGCGACGCGCCGTGCCTCACCGCCGGCGGGGTCACCTCGACCTACGGCGAGGTCCAGGATCGGTCCACCGCCATCGCGGGTGCATTGCAGCACAACGGGATCGAGGCCGGTGACCGGGTCGCCGTCCTCTCGGCCAACGATCCGCTGGCCCTGACATGCGTCTTCGGCATCTCGCGTGCGGGTGCTGTGTGGTGCCCGGTCAATCCGCGCAACGAGGCCGAGGAGAACCGACAGCTGTTCGATCTCTTCGGGTGTCGGCTGCTGTTCTTCCAGGCGAAGTTCACCGGCCTGATCGAGAAGATCAAAGATCAGCTCCCGCAATTGGACCGGATGATCTGTCTGGACGGCGACGTCGACTGGGCGAGGCCGTTCGACGGCTGGCTCGACGAACATCGGGCCGAGCCGGACGAACGCCGACGACCAGATGGCGGTCTGTGCATGCTCGCCGGTACCGGCGGGACGACCGGCCGACCGAAGGGGGTGCGACTCACCGAGGACAACATGATGACCTCGACGGCACTGGCGTTGATGAGCTACCCGTTCGGTGAGCGCCCCCGGTACCTGGCGCTCGCCCCGCTGACCCACTCGGCGGGGGTGCTGACGTTCCCCATCCTCAGCCTCGGCGGGGAGGTCGTGATCATGCCGGCACCTGACATCGGGGACTTCCTGGCGCTGATCGAGCGGCATCGAATCACCCACGCCTTCCTCCCGCCGACGGTGATCTACGGGGTGCTCGACCATCCCGACCTCGACAGTCGGGATGTGAGCTCGCTGCGATGTCTGTGGTACGGCGCGGCGCCGATGTCGCCCACGCGGCTGGAAGAAGCACTGACGCGTATCGGACCGGTGCTCGGCCAGTTGTTCGGGCAGACGGAGGCGCCGAACATGATCGCCACCCTCGCGCCCGCCGAGCACTTCCATGACGACGGGTCGATGGCCACCGAGCGGTTCGGATCGGCCGGGCGGCCGACACCGCTGACCACGGTCGCGATCATGGCCGAGGACGGGTCGCTGCTGGGTCGCGGCGAGCGCGGGGAGATCGTCGTCCGGGGACCGCTCGTGATGGACGGGTATCACGAGAACCCCACGGCCACCGCCGAAGTGAGCGCGCACGGCTGGCATCACACCGGCGACATCGGCTACCTCGACGACGACGGCTACCTCTTCGTCGTCGACCGCGCCAAGGACATGATCATCACCGGCGGGTTCAACGTGTACTCGGCCGAGGTGGAACAGGCGTTGCTGGCCCATCCGGCGGTGAAGGACTCGGCCGTCATCGGGCTGCCTGATCCCAAATGGGGCGAACGCGTGACGGCCGCCGTCGAACTGCGTGCGGGGCACGACGCCGACACCGAGGAGCTCATCGCCTTCGTCAAGGAACGGATCGGCAGCGTCAAGGCGCCGAAGGAGATCGAGATCTGGACCGAGCTGCCGCGGTCCAAGATCGGCAAGATCCTGAAGACCGAGGTCCGGGGCGCATTCAGCTGACCGGATCGAGGCCTCACCCGGTGCCCGCCCGGCTGGCGCCGACAAGCGTCGAACTCGGCCGGGTGGGTACACTCGGGTCTCGAACTCCATCACTCCCCGAGCAAGGGAATCCCCCGGCAAGGACCGCGAGATGACACAGGTCGTCGACCGACAGGCCCGCATCGAGGCCCGCGCACGAGACAAGTTCCAGGCCAAGCGCGACGAGCTGGCCATGGCGACTCTGACGACGCTGGCCGAACTCGGGTACGCGCGGACGAGCCTGCGCGAGATCGCGCAGAACTCCGAGTACTCGCACGGCGTGTTGCACTACTACTTCACCGACAAGCTCGACCTCATCGCCCACGCGGTCCGGCAGTACGAGGCCGTCTGCGTCACCCGCTATGACGAGGTCGTGGCCCAGGCGGTGACCGCGGACCAGTTGCGCGACGAGTTCGCCGACACCTTCTTCGCAGGCATGCACTCCGAGGCAGCCATTCATCGGCTCTGGTACGACCTGCGCAACCAGAGCATGTTCGACGACTCCTTCCGCGCGGACGTGATCGAGATCGAGCGCCGGCGCGAAGAGATGATCTGGCGTGTGGTGGAGAGATTCTGCGAGTTGTCGGGGACGCAGCCCGCGGTGACACCGGCGGTCGCCTACATCGCGCTCGACGGCATCTTCCAGCGCGGACTGCTCAGCGAGATCGACGGCCGGCCCGACGGCGTCGCGACCGCCCGCGAGGACCTGATCGCCTTCTTCGGAGTCGTGGGGCACCACTGACCGTCTGAACGAGTCGAGTCGCAGATGCGTGCGCAGCGTCACAGCCTTCCGCCCTAATACTTCGAATCCCTAAGTATTAGACTCTCTAAACGTGTCCGCTTCCGACCCCGCCCAGCTCGCCCAGACCCTGCGGCCGACGATCACCAGGCTCTACCTGGCCCTTCGTCGTCGCGCACCGTCGGTCGAGCTGACCGCGGCGCAGACGTCTGCCCTGAGCGTCCTCGCCGATCACGGGCCGATGCGGATGGGTGAATTCGCCACCCGCGAATCCATCCGCATGCCGACAGCGACGTCGGTGATCGACGGACTCACCAAGCACGACCTGGTCGAACGCAGACCTGATCCAGACGACCGCCGAGCCGTGCTCGTCGGCCTCACCGACCACGGGCGCACCCTCGTGCGGCAGATCCGCGAGGAGCGGGACGTCATCCTGACCGGTGCGCTCGCCGCGCTCGACGATCAGCAGCGCGAAGCCATCGCCGCGGCCGGACCGGCCCTGCAGGCCCTGCGCGACCATCTCGACAATCACCCGGTATCGCACCCCGCCCGCCCGGCGAGTGCGTGAGCGGCCCGGTCGCGGTTCGACACCGCCGGCCGTCCGCCTGATCTGGCAGAGGAATCAATGACCGTCACCGAACACACCCCGGGCGACACCGCCGCGGTTGCGCGCGACACCACCGCAGCCGAACCGTCGATGCTCGCCTCTCTGCGTGCACAACCGCGCGCGGTGTGGATCACCGCTTTCGCCGCCGTCATCGCCTTCATGGGCATCGGCCTCGTCGATCCGATCCTGCACAGCATCGCCGAAGCGCTGAACGCCCCACCGGAGAAGCTCACGCTCCTGTTCGGTGTCTACGTCGGCGTCCAGTGCGTCGCGATGCTGCTGACCGGTTGGGCCGCATACCGTTTCGGGCCGCGACGCACACTCACCGTCGGGCTGGGACTCATCGTCGTCGCAGCCGGCGTCTCGGCCTTCGCCGACAACATCGACCAGCTCATCGCCTACCGGGTGATCTGGGGTCTCGGCAACGCACTGTTCCTCGCCACCGCACTGGCTTTCATCGTCCAATCGGCGGTCGGCAACCGCAACAGCGCCATCATGATGTACGAGGCCGCCCTGGGCATCGGACTGGCCGTCGGACCGCTCCTGGGCGCGACGCTCGGTGAATGGACCTGGCGCGCACCGTTTGCCGGTACCGCCCTGCTGATGCTGGCCGGAGCCATCCTGTGCGCGTTCATGCTTCCCGCCGACGGACCGCGGTCCGAACGAGTACGGGTCCGGATCGTCGACCCGATCAAGGTCCTGCGCAACCGCACCCTGTTCGTCACGTCCGTCGGTTCCGCCTTCTACACGGGCGCCCTCTTCACCGTGATCGCCTGGGCGCCGATCGCGATGGGCCTGCGACCCATCTACGCCGGACTCGTCTTCTTCGGCTGGGGTCTGCTCACCGCGGTCGCCGGAGTCTTCGTCGCGCCGCTGCTCGCTCGGGTCGTCGGTGAGAAGGCCGGTGTCATGGTTGCCATCTCGACATACGGACTTGTCATGGTGCTGGCCGGGATCGGCACGTTCACCGGACAGATCTGGCTGATCGGCCTGGCCGTCATCCTCTCCGGCTTCCCCTCGGGCGTGCTCAACACCCTCTTCACCGACGTCGCGATGTCGGCCGTCGGCGGCGACACCCCGCGCTCGGTCTCGAGTGCCGGGTTCAGCTTCCTCCGCTGGATGGGCGCCGCGATCGCGGCCGTGCTCGTCGCCTACCTCGCGAAGTGGACCGGTTCGGAGGCGACACCGTGGTGGTTCGCCACCGGATACTGCGTCGTCGCCCTCGGCGCGGTGTCGTTGGCCAAGGTCGCTCACGACCACAAGGTCGCCGACGACGCCGCTCTCATCGGCGCCGAGGAGTTCTGAGCCTCCCGCGCACGCAGCTTCCTGCTCCCTGAGCACAGGCGCAAGGAGCACGGCCCCCTCCCGCTCCCCGAGGTGCGACGAGCGCGACGCCTCCGCTCCCTGAGGAGCGGCCGGACGGCCGTCGTGGACCACCGAGCGAACACTCCTGGGCGCCCGAATTCTATGCTCCCTGAGGTGCGAGCGAAGCGAGAGGGTCCTATAGCTTGTCAAGTGCTCCGA
>ERZ501064.79-NODE-79-length-26393-cov-9.097578_pt1 | contig 26393 bp, 23 predicted proteins | sample MGYA00510851_ERZ501064 | MGnify/ENA primary metagenome ERZ501064 (study PRJEB25958, sample SAMN03398529) | human skin metagenome | study: EMG produced TPA metagenomics assembly of the Human Skin Microbiome Metagenome (human skin metagenome) data set. | reverse complement strand
GGCGGAGGAGGGAGGGATAGCGGAGCTATCTCGACCGACGACAACGCAGCCAGGCACCGATCGAGCGCCGGAGACCAGTCGCTTATTTCCGAGACACACCACTACATCTCAGCGCTTGACCTTCTCACTGTGTCAAGCGCTCAGATGGGTGGCGAAGGAGGTGGTCGACGATGACCGACCAGACAACCCACGCGTCCGACCCTGCCCTGCTGGCGGCGCTCGCCGCCGACGACGCCTCGACGAGGCTGCGGGCCGCGATGGCGGCGGGCAGCAACCCGCATCCCGGCTACGCCGAGGAGCTGATCCGACGCTGCGGCGTCGAGCCGGATTTCTTCGTGCGGGACATGCTGACCTGGGCCCTCACGCGGTTGCCCGCCGATCTCACGGTTCCCGGACTCGTGACCGAGCTGGGGTCGGCGTCCCCACAGGCGCGGGCCCAGGCCCTGCACACCCTGTCGAAGATCGGGGATCGATCGGCGTGGACGTCGATCACCCTCGCGCTCCTGCACGACACGGACGACGAGGTGGCGCGCGCCGCGTGGCGGACCGCCGTCGGCCTGGTCCCGTCCGGGCGGGAGACCTGGCTCGCGAACGAACTGGCCGGCGAACTCGGTCGTGGGAGCACGGACGTGCAGCGGAGTCTCAGCCGTGCCCTGGCCGGGCTCGGAGGCTTCGCCGCCGGACCATTGACCGCCGCGAAGAGGCGCGGCGATCTGACGGTACGGGCACACGTGGCCGCCACCGAGCGGTTGATCGACGACCCGGACAGCGACTTCGCCGCTGCGTTGGAGTACGCGACACGGTTGGTGAACAGCGATGCCGCGGCGGAGGATTCGTCGGCGATCGAGCCAGAGGACGGTACGTAGCGGTGCTGATCGGCGAGGTGGCGCGGCATACCGGTCTGAGCAACCGGATGCTGCGCCACTATGACTCGCTTGGCCTCGTCCGGCCCACGGGCCGGACGTCGGGCGGTTATCGCGAATACTCCGACGCCGACCTCGAACGGCTGATGCACGTCGAGAGTCTCCGCTCGCTCGGACTGTCGCTGCGGGAGGTGGGACTCGCGCTCGACGACCCGGAGTTCGCGCCGGACTCGCTCATGGACCGGCTCGTCGACGACACGAAGGCGAGGATGGCCGCCGACGCGCAACTCCTCGAGCGCCTGCAACATGTCCGGGCGACGGGCCCCTCGGACTGGTCGTCGGTGCTGGGTGTGATCAGCCTCCTCCGTGCGGTCCAGTCCGAGCATGCGGCCCTTCGTCAGCAGGCCGCACTGCTCGCCGGGGAGGTGGGCGTGTCCGGGGATTCGCTGGCCGACGCGCTGCTGGCCGAGACCGATCCCAACGTCGCCGGCGCGCTGCGCTGGGCCCTCGCGCAGCGGCCGGGCGGCGTCGAGCGTCTCGCCACCGGCGCGTCGGACCCCGACCCGTCGATCCGACGCCGAGCGGTCACCGCCCTCGCCGCCATCGACGAGACCCCGGAGGTCGCCACGGTGTTGCGCGGCCTGCTCGACGACCCCGACACCGTGGTCCGACGCATCGCCGCCCTGACCCTCGGGCGTCGCGGCGTCGCCGCTGCGGTCGATGCACTGGTCGAGCTCATCGCAGCCGGCGACCGGGACGTCGAGGCCGCCGAGATCCTCGCCGGCCACGAGGCACATCGAGAGCGGATCGTCGACCTGCTCGTCGACCGCCTGGGCGCCGACCCGGACGCGGCCGTCCGATCGAGGCTGGTGCAGGCGCTCGCCGAAATCCCCGGTACCGCATCGACTTCGGCGCTACAGGTGTACATCCATGATGCCGACGACATGGTCGCCCGGACAGCGGTCGTGATTCTGGACCAGCGGCCGGTGGACTGAGCGCCAGGTTCCATGAGCCGCAAACCCACCCCATTTCGGTGAACCCACGTCCACACCGGGCCGTGGGTTCACCGAAAAGGGGTGGGTGTGAACCGACCGAATCGGCCGGACCGGAATTGGGTCCGGTCGCGCGCGGTCGGTAGTCTGTTGGGCACTATGGCACCCGATCTGACCAGCCCTGATCCGTCCGGCGCGTCCCACGGCGGCGGACGCCCGTACTACATCACCACCGCGATCGCCTACCCCAACGGCGCTCCGCACATCGGGCACGCCTACGAGTACATCTCCGCCGACGCACTCGCGCGGTTCAAGCGGCTCGACGGGTTCGACGTCCGGTTCCTGACCGGTACCGACGTCCACGGGCAGAAGATGCAGCAGACCGCCGCTGCGGAGGGCATCCCCACCGCGGAACTGGCCAAGCGGAACTCCGACCGATTCCAGGCCCTGCAGGAACGCCTCGGGTCCAGCTTCGAGCGCTTCATCCGCACCTCCGACGAGGACCACAAGCGGGCGTCGGAGGAACTGTGGAAGCGGATGAGCGACCGCGGCGACATCTACCTGGACAAGTACTCGGGCTGGTACGACGTCCGCGACGAGACCTTCTACGCCGAGGCGGACACCCGGGTCGACGAGTCCGGCGACCGCGTCGCGACCGACACCGGACACGTGCTCACCTGGACCGAGGAGGAGACCTACTTCTTCCGGCTCTCGGCATACCAGGACAAACTGCTGGAGCTCTACGAGTCCCAGCCGGAGTTCGTCGGCCCCGACGTCCGGCGCAACGAGGTCATCAGTTTCGTCAAGGGCGGTCTCACCGATCTGTCGGTGTCGCGCACGACCTTCGACTGGGGCGTCCCGGTGCCCGGCCATCCCGAACACGTCATGTACGTGTGGGTCGACGCCCTGACCAACTACCTCACGGGCGTCGGATTCGTCGACGACCCGGAGGCCTTCGCGCGCTTCTGGCCGGCCGACCTGCACATCATCGGCAAGGACATCATCCGGTTCCACTGTGTCTACTGGCCCGCGTTCCTGATGAGTGCCGGCGTCGAACTGCCGAAGCGGGTGTTCGCGCACGGGTTCCTGTTCAACAAGGGCGAGAAGATGAGCAAATCGGTCGGCAACGTCGTCGACCCGGAGAACCTCATCGACGAGTTCGGGCTCGACCCGGTGCGGTTCTTCTTCCTCCGTGAGGTGTCCTACGGACAGGACGGTTCGTACTCCGCCGAGGCGATCGTGTCGCGTATCAACGCCGACCTGGCCAACGAGTTCGGCAACCTGACCCAGCGCACCTTGTCGATGATCGGCAAGTATTTCGACGGCACCCTGCCGGCACCGGGCGAACTGACCGACGTCGACACCGCGCTCCTCGCGCGTGCCGACTCCCTGCTCGACGCCGTGCGGGCCCACATCGACAACCAGGCCATCCACCTGGCGCTGGAGACCCTGTGGGCGACGCTGGCCGAGACCAACCGGTACATCTCGGCACAGGAACCGTGGAAGCTGGCCAAGACCGATCTCGAGCGCACCGGCACGGTTCTCTATGTCTGCGCCGAGGTCGTGCGCATCGTCGCACTCCTGAGCCAGCCGGTCATGCCGGAGTCGTCCAACAAGATCCTCGATCTGCTCGTCGCCGACGTCGATCGTCAGTTCACCGCGGTCGCCACCCGGCTGGAACCGGGAACCGCGCTGCCGAAGCCGACTCCGGTGTTCCCGCGATACGAGAACTGAACTCGCGCATCCGGAATGGTCGCGTCGAACGGGGTGGGATCTGCGTTGCCCGGCCCGGTTGCGGCAGCGCCGGCGCTCGACGTGCTCCGCGCCCTGCACGCCGAGACCGCCGCCCGTCGCCTGCCGCCGCCCGCCGCGCTGATCGGTGACTGGTACGACGCCGACGCGGTCATCGCACCGTCGGTCGCGCTGACGCCCGGCTGCCTCCCGCCCGACGATCCCGACCGGTTCTGGTTCGGCTACCTCGGGTTCCCGGTGCGGCCGGACGAGGCGTCGTTGCCGGCGAACGTCGGCGGGCACACCGACGGCGTGCTCGTGCTCCGCGACGGCCGATGGGAGTCCGTCGGCACCGGCATCCCCGACTGGGTGACGGCGACCATCCGTGCCGCCGGCGACCGTTCCTCGGCCCGGCCGAGCGCCACCACCCCACTGTCGGCGACGGAATGGCATGCCCCCGAGCGGGTTCCGCACCTCGCCGCCATCGCGAGATGCCTCGACGCGATCCGGGACGGCGAGGTCTACCAGGCCTGTGTGTGCACCCGCTTCACCGGAACGCTCAGCGGCGACCCCGTCGACTTCTTCACCGAACTCGCGGGCGCCACCGCACCGGCGAAAGCCGCTTTCCTACAAGGAGACTGGGGAACAGTGGCGAGCCTGTCGCCGGAGACGTTCCTGCGCCGGACCGGCAACATCATCACGTCGTCGCCGATCAAGGGCACCCTGCCCGCACACGCCGACCCCGACGCGTTGGCAGCGTCGGCCAAGGACATCGCCGAGAACATCATGATCGTCGACCTGGTCCGCAACGATCTGGGACGCATCGCGGTGACCGGCAGCGTGCGGGTACCCGAGCTCCTGTCGGTCGTGCCCGCCCCGGGCGTCTGGCACCTCGTCTCGCGGGTGGAGGCCATCGTGGCACCGGGCACGGGCAACGACGCCGTTCTCGCGGCGACGTTCCCGCCGGCGTCGGTCACCGGCACCCCGAAGCTGCGGGCGATGGAGTTGCTCGACGACTGGGAGGCCGATGCCCGCGGCGTGTACTGCGGGGCCATCGGCATGGCCGGACCCGACCGCGCCCTCGACCTCAACGTCGCCATCCGGACCGTGGAGATCGCACCCGACGGGGCCCTCGCCCTCGGTGTCGGCGGTGGGATCACCATCGATTCCGACCCGGCCCGGGAATGGCAGGAGTGCCTCGACAAGGCCGCGAGCATCGTGGGGTCGCGCGGATCGGCATGATCGAGTGCCGCTTTGGGTACGATTCCGCCATGACTGTGCCCATCCGGTCGTCCACCGATCTCGCGGTGCTCGATCGCGATCTGCGCCGTGACCACGATGCCTTCATGTCCGGCGGCACCCCGCGTGCCGAGGTCCCGGGGGATGTCGTCGAATCATGGGGTCGTGTCCGGTCGGGTCGACACCGGTCCACCGTCGACACGCACGATCCGGGCCACATCTCCGACGACGAACTCGAGACGCGCCGGGCCACGCACCCGCTCCGGGACGCGGTGCAGCCGCTGCAGCGTCTGTTCGCCCAGTCGGCGGACGACGCATCGATGACCCTGGGCGTGTTCGACGCGGACGGCGTGCTGCTGTGGCGGGGAGGTTCCGCGTCCGTTCTCCCGGAGGCCGATCGACTCGACCTCGTCGAGGGCAGCCGCTGGGACGAGAACTCCACCGCGACCACGGCCGTGGGCCTCGCGGTTCATCTCCAGCGCCCGACCCGGTTGTTCGGCGCCGAGCACTACTACAGTTCGCTGCACGGACTCTTCTGCACCGCGGTGCCGGTGCACGACCACCGCACCGGCGACATGATCGCCATCGCCGGCCTGGCGGGCCCGGCCATGGAGATGCAGCCGGCGGCATCGGCGTTCACCTCCGCGCTGGCCGCACTCGGCGAACACGAGATCACCCTCGCCCACCAGCGAGAGCTCGCCGAACTCCGGTTTTCCGGCCAGGCGCAGTTGGCCGGCCTGCACGGACCGGGACTGCTCATCGACGACGACGGGTGGGTGGCCGAAGGCCGCGGCTGCACCCCGCCCGTGCGCGTCGCGGTCCCGACGGACGACATGCGTCAGTTCGTGCCGGGACTGGGGATCTGTGTGGTCGAACGTCTCGGCCGCGGATGGCTGGTGCGTCCGGCGGGTCCGTCCGGCCCGGTCCTGGCCGAGCTCTCCCTCGACGGTGAGCCGACGGTCACGGTGACCGGCGACGGTGAACCGTGGCGCACCGTCCTGACCCGTCGCCACGCCCAGATCCTGCTGTTGCTCGCCGACGCCGGCGAGCAGGGCCTCACCTCACAGCGGTTGAGCCAGCTGCTCTTCGGCGACGACGGCCACACGGTGAGCGTGCGCGCCGAACTGTCGCGGCTGCGCCGGGTGGTCGGCGCGCTCGTCTCGAGCCGCCCCTACCGCCTCGCGCCGCGGGTGGAGTTGCGCGTCAGCCCGGATCAGCTCGACGTCTTTCGAGCACCTGCTGGTAGACGTCGCGTCGAGAGGCAGCGGAACCCTGCGTGACCGCGGCGCAGGCGTCTTTGAGGCGCATGCCGCCGGCCACGAGTTCCTCGGCTCGATCGGCGAGGTCGTCGATGTCGGGTTCGGCCGCGACCGCACCCGCGATCACGACGGTGATCTCGCCGCGGACGCCCCCACTCGCCCATTCCGCGAGTTCGGCGAGTCCGCCGCGCCGGACCTCCTCGTAGGTCTTGGTCATCTCACGGCACACCGCCGCGCGACGGTCCGGACCGAGGATCTCGGCCGCGGCCGCCAGCGTGTCGGCGAGCCGGTGCGGCGATTCGAAGAAGACCGCGGTCCGGGGCTGGGACACCAGTTCGCGCAGCCACGCGGCCCGGGCGCCGGGCTTGCGGGGAGCGAACCCTTCGAAACAGAACCGCTCGGAGGGCAGTGCCGACACCGCGAGGGCCGTCGTCACCGCCGACGGTCCGGGCAGTGCCGTGACCGGTAGTCCGGCGTCCGCGCATGCCACGACGACGCGGTATCCGGGATCGCTGACCGACGGCATCCCGGCGTCGGTGATGAGCAGTACGGTCTGCCCCTCGGCGATCGCGCTGACGAGACCCGGCGTACGGGCGGCCTCGACCTGGTCGTAATAGCTGACCAACCGTCCGCCGATCTCGACATCGAGCGCCGCGGCCAGCGCACGGGCGCGACGGGTGTCCTCGGCGGCGACGATGTCCGCGGTCCGCAGCGCCGCACGCAGACGCGGCGAGGCGTCGTCGACCTGTCCCATCGGGGTGGCCGCCAACACCAGCCGGCCGCGCGCGTCCGACGAGTGACCGGGACCGGGATCGGCGTCCCCGGTGGCGTCACGAGACACGGTTGTATCGTCGTCGAGCTGGGGCGAGTCGGACTGGGCGGCGTTCATCGACAGCCAGCTTACGAGGGACCACTAGGATCGATCGGGTGCCACCTCGCCTGGGCCCGGACGTGCCCGCACCGCTCTTCGGTGCCCCCGACCGCGGGCGTGGACTCCTCGTCGGCGTGGTCATCGCATTGCTGGCCACCATCACCCGCTTCTGGGCCCTGACCCACCCCACCGACAAGGGCACACCGGTCTTCGACGAGAAGCACTACGTCCCGCAGGGCTGGCAGGTGCTGACCGGCGGCAACTGGATCGAGGACAACCCGGCGTACGGCCTCGTCGTGCATCCGCCGGTCGGCAAGTGGATGCTGGCCGCCTCGGAGGCGGTCTTCGGTTACGGCCCGCTCGGATGGCGCGTCGCACCGGCCATCTCGGGCGTCCTCATCGTCGTGTTGATCTACTGTGCGGTTCGACGGCTCACGCGTTCGACGCTCGTCGGAGCGATCGCGGGTGTGTTCGCGATCTGCGACGGCGTGCTGTTCGTGCAGTCGCGGATGGGCATGCTCGACATCTTCCAGACGCTGTTCATCGTGGCCACCTTCGCCGCGCTCGTCGCCGACCGCGACCAGGTGCGGGAGCGTATGGACCGCGTGTACCGCGAGGGCCGGATCGCCGACAGTCCCTTCGGGCCGCGCCTCGGCTTCCGGTGGTACCGGTTCGTCGCCGGCGTGATGCTGGGGCTCAACTGCGGCACCAAGTGGTCGGGCATCTACTACGTCATCTTCTTCACCGCACTGGCGATCGGCTTCGACGTCGCCGCCCGCCGGGCGTACCACGTGCAGCGCCCCTGGGTGGGCACCCTGGTGCGCGACGTCGTACCGAGCGGCGCGAGCCTCGCGGTGATGCCGGTCGTCATCTACTTCCTGACCTACCTGCCCTGGTTCAACAGCGAGACGGCCGTCTACCGCTATCAGGTGGGCAACACGATCGGTACCGACGGACCGTTCGCCTGGGTCCCGGGCGCCTGGCGATCGCTGTGGTACTACGAGTCGGGAATCCTCGAATTCCATTCGGGGCTGACCAATTCGGCGGGCAACCAGCATCCGTGGGAGTCCAAGCCGTGGACGTGGCCGATGAGCCTGCGCCCCATGCTCTACGCGCTCGAGAACGGTCCCGACCAGTGCGGCGCGGGCGAGTGCGTGCGCGCGCAGATGCTGATCGGGTCGCCGGCTCTCTGGTGGCTGGCCTTGCCGATGCTGCTGTGGGGACTGTGGTCGTGGATCGTGCGGCGTGACTGGCGGTACGCGGCGGTCCTGGTCGGCTACCTAGCCGGGATCCTGCCGTGGTTCCTCGCCCTGGACCGGCAGATGTACTTCTTCTATGCGACCGTGCTGGCGCCGTTCCTGGTGATGGGCCTCGCGCTGTGCTGCGGCGACCTGCTGCGTTCGGCCGCGGCGACGGCCCGCGCCCGGCCCGAGCGTCGGGCCCTCGCGATCATGGTGGTAGCGATCTACGTGGGTCTGGTCGTCACCAACTTCGTGTGGTTGTGGCCGATCCTCACCGCTTCCCCGATCTCGCCCGGCCTGTGGCGGCAGCAGATCTGGCTTCCGAGCTGGGGCTGAGCAACCGTGACGCGGCCTGGTCCCCTACCGGGAGACGGACACCGGCCGGCCGTTCTCGCCGCGGTATTTCCGGTGGTACTCGGCGTACAGGTCGGCGTTCTTCACACGATCGACGGCGTTGACGAGCTCGGGGTCCAGTCCGTGCTGGACCAGTCGGTAGCGACGGTAGACCCGGTTCAGTGCGATGGAGAAGAACAGGTACGACAGCAGGATCGGCATCGTCATGGTGATCCGCACTCCCCACGGGGCGGGGACGAACAGCATCGGCAGCAGGAGCAGGATGCACGGTATCGACCACCGGGCGACCATCCGCACGGACGCACCGGGGCCGGCGAGGTCGTTGCCGACCCAGTCCGTCATCGAGGCCGGCAGTCGGCCGCCGTACCAGTAGGCGACCTGGCGCCCCCAGGCCGGACGGGCGGATTCGGGACTTCGGTTCATGGCGCACAACTCCTGATCTCGGTGCCGTGCGACCACCGTAGCATTTGTCCTAGGACAAAAGAACGTGATCTTGATCAGCAGGGAGGTCGTGGTGAGCGTCGTGATCACCGGGCAGACGGTGCAGGCCATCGTCCAGAGCGTGCGAGACGCCATCGTCTCCGGTCGTCTGCGACCGGGCGACTCATTGCCGCCGATCCGTGAACTCGCAGCCGAGTTGGGAGTCAACCGCAACACCGTGGCCGCTGCGTACCGGCAGCTCGTCTCGGTGGGCGCCGCGGACACCCGCGGCCGGGGCGGAACGGTGGTCGCCGACCGGCTCCACCCCGGCAGTGAACTCGCCGCTCCCGCGGACACCATCGACCTCGCCGATGGCAATCCCGATCCCGATCTCCTGCCCGACCTGCGCGCCGCGATCGCCGCGGCCCCCTACCGACCGACGATGTACGGAAGCGCCGCGGTGGCGCCGGCACTGCGGGAGGCGGCGTCGGTGCTGTTCGGGGAGCACCCGCAACGGGGGGAACTCATCGCGACCCACGGAGCCGTCGACGCGATGGAGCGGCTGCTGAACACCCACCTCGTCCGCGGCGACTGCGTCGCAGTGGAGAATCCGTGCTTCCTCGCCAGCGTCGGCACGATCCGCGTCAACGGGTACCGCGCGCTCCCCATGGAGCTCGACGAGCACGGCATGCGCCCCGATCATCTGGCGCGGGCGCTCGGTGCGGGCGCCCGAGCGGTCATCGTCACCTGCCGTGGTCACAACCCCGGCGGGATCGCCCTCTCCGCGGCTCGTGCCGATGAACTACGCACGGTTCTCGAGCGATACCCCGAGGTGCTCGTCATCGAAGACGACCACTTCTCACTCCTGTCGGTTCGCGACTATCAGCGGGTGATCCCGGACAACAGCCGACACTGGGCGGTCGTCCGGTCCGTCGCGAAATTCCTGGGTCCGGATCTGCGGGTCGCGCTCGTCGATGCCGACCCGACCACGGCCGCCGCGCTCGACGCCCGGCTGCGTTCCGGCCGCCCCTGGGTCAGCCACCTGCTGCAGACCACCGCGGCGCACCTGCTCACCGATCCGGCGACGACCGCGCTCATCGCCACCGCACGCCTCGAATACGCCCGTCGCACACGACTTCTCATCGACGTGCTCGATGCCCGGGGGGTGGCGTCGACCATGGGACCGCCCGACGGGATCAACGTGTGGGTCGATCTTCCGCCCGAGGTGCCCGCGGAGCGGGTCGGCGTCGAACTGGCGCGCCTGGGGTGGGCCGTGCAACCCGGGACGGTATTCGCCGTCGACGGGGCCGAGCAGCGAAATGGTCTGCGCGTCACCACCTCCCGGCTCGACCGGGCGACCGCGAAGACCTTCGGCACAGCGCTCGCCGGGGCGGTCGGACAGGGCTGAGGACCCACCGACCCGACGACGACTCACCCACCGGGATCGGTTGCCGACCCCGGTGGGGGTTGTCACACCGTCGGTCCGGTCAACCGGTCGGTGCCGTGAGTGCCCTTGTCCCGAGGCTCGTCGTCCGGCCCCGGGTCGACCGTCGGCTCGGCGGGCGCCGATCCGTTTGCCTGGTCGACGTAGTCGGGGTCGATCTTCTCGAGGTGTCGTATCGCGTCGGCATCGATCGCCTCGAGCTCCCCGGTCGCGATGGCGTTGGCCTGTTCCCGGACATGCTCGTCGACCTGAGCGGTCAGCACGTGGCGGGAGACGATCAGCGGATCGTGTCGGAGGTCGAGATAGAGCGACAGACACATGCCGATCATCACCACGACGAACGGCAACGCGGCGATGATCGCCATCGTCTTGATGCCGTCGAGGGCGTCGTCGCCGCTGATGGCCAGCAGCAGCGCAGCCACGACACCGGTCAGCACACCCCAGAACACGGTGAGGGGACGCGACGGGTGTTCGACGCCGCGCTGCGAGAGAGTGCCCATCACGAGGGACGCGGAGTCGGCGCCGGAGACGAAGAAGATGCCGACCAGGATCATCACCAGCGCCGAGGCCACCCCGGTCCACGGCAGGTGGGCGAGCACGTCGAACAGCGTGCTCTCACTGGCCGCGGTGGCCGGATCGAACGCCAGGGTGCCCTCGATGTCCTGATGGATCGCGGTACCGCCGAAGACGCAGAACCAGACCAGCGAGACCGTCGTGGGTACCACCATCACACCGATCACGAACTCGCGGATGGTGCGGCCGCGGCTGATCTTCGCGAGGAACAGACCCACGAACGGGGTCCAGGACACCCACCACGCCCAGTAGAAGATCGTCCAGTCCGCCAGCCACTGATGACCCTCCTCGGTCATGATCGTGGCGTCCGAGCGGGCTGCGAAGCTCGTCAGATCGGTGAAGTAGGCGCCGAGGGTCGTCGGCAGCAGGTTCAGGATGAAGATCGTCGGTCCGACGACGAACACGAACAGTGCCAGCACGATGGCGAGCACCATGTTGATGTTGGACAGCCACTGGATGCCGCGCGCGATCCCCGACACGGCCGACGCGACGAACGCGGCGGTGAGGATGGCGATGATCGCGACCAGCAGCATCTTCGTCGGCTCGTTGACCCAACCGAGGGTGTCGAGTCCCGATCCGATCTGCAGCGCGCCGAGGCCGAGTGATGCCACCGTCCCGAACAGCGTCGCGAAGATCGCGAGGATGTCGATGATCTTCCCGCCCGGGCCGTTGGCCACCCGCGGTCCGAGGAGCCGGGTGAACACCGCGCTCATCAACTGGGTCCGGCCCAGCCGGTACGTGCTGTAGGCCAGCGCCAGCCCGACGACCGCGTACATGGCCCACGGGTGGAAACCCCAGTGGAACATCGTCGTCGCCATGGCCGCGCGGATGTCGTCGGAGCCGATCTCCGGTGGCGGACTGGCGAAGTGGTAGAGCGGCTCGTAGGCACCGAAGAACATGAGGCCGATGCCCATGCCGGCACTGAACATCATCGCGATCCAGCTCACGGTGCGGAACTGCGGCTTCTCCCCGGTGCGGCCGAGCGGAATCCGGCCGTACTTGGACACGGCGAGGAACACCGCGAAGATCACGAAGCCAGTGGCGGAGAGGATGAACAGCCAGCCGAGGTTCTTGGTGATCCAACCCAGCACCTCGGTGGTCGTCGTGTTGAGACTCTCCTTGTCCCCGATCCCCCAGATCACGAACGCGATGACCAGTACCGCGGTGACCGTGAAGACCACCGGGTCCAGTGTCTGCTTCGGACGCCCGGTGATCACATCCTGTTCACTTGTCATTCGTCAAGCCAATCAATCTCGGTTCAGGTATTCAAGTTCGCCCGAGCGCACGGTTGAGTATCTCAACGATCACGGGATCGTCCAGGCCCAGCTCGCGAGCGGTTTCGACGTACTGCTTGGCAGCCGCGAAACCCGCGTCGAGCGCATCGTGGCGACCCGCCTTGATGAACGAGCCCTGCCGCCCGCGGGTCTCGATGACGCCGGCCGCCTCGAGTTCCCGATAGCTCCGCGCGACCGTGTTGGCGGCCACGCCGAGCCGCGAGGCGAGCGCCCGGACCGTCGGCAGACGCTCGCCGCTGAGCAGTTCGCCGGACTCGATGAGCTCGATGATGCCGACTCGTACTTGCTCGAAGGGCGGCCGGTCGGAGGCCGGGTCGATCTGCAGTGCGTCGAGCGCCGCCGGGGTGTCGGGGGTCACCGGATACTCCTCCTCACCGGGGATCACGGGCCAACGGACACGACATGCACCGCGGCCCACCGCGGCCCGATCCCAGTTCCCGACCCTCGATCTCGATGACCTCGATGCCCGAGTCCCGGAGTCGCCGGTTGGTCTCCACGTTCCGGTTGTAGGACACCACCACCCCGGGTGCGAGGGCGAGGGTGTTGTTGCCGTCGTCCCACTGCTCCCGCTCGGCTGTCACCGGATCGAGCCCGGTGTCGATGACACGCAGTTTGGTGATGCCCATCGCCTCGGCGGCGGCGTCGACGAAGGGCCGCTCCCCGGTGATCCGGACCGCGTCGGTCGCGGCGTCGTGGACGAGGGTGAATGCGGACATGGTGTCGCGGATGTTGGGATACATCACCACGGCGTCGGTGTCGACCATCGTGCAGACGGTGTCGAGGTGCATGAAGGCGCGCGACTGCTCGATCGGCACCGCCAGCACTGTGTGCGCCAGGTGGTCGTCGAACAGACTGCGCGCCAGTGCTTCCGCCCCGGCGGGCGTCGTCCGCTCGCCGACCCCGACGGCCACCACACCGGCGGCGAGCAACAGCACGTCACCGCCTTCGATGGGCGCGACCTGCGACTCGTAGGCCCGCCGCGCCCCGGTGAATCGCGGGTGGTGGGCGTAGATGAGATCGGTCAGTGACGTCTCCCGCGCGCGGGCGGGAAGCGCGAGCGAGGTGATCGCGAACCGGCCGCCGATCCAGAACGAACTGTCGCGGGTGAACAGCAGATTCGGCAGCGGTTCGATCGCGAACTCGGGTCCGTGGTGCATCCGCCGCACGAGCGAGGACCGCTCGGCAGAGGGTGTGATCGGCAGCTCGTCGAACGTCATGCCGGCCGTCAGCACGTACGCGAGGTCGGTCGGCGACAACCCTCGCAGATGGGTCGCGAGATCTTCCGCGAGGTGTGTGCCCAGCCGCCGCGCGCTCACCGCCGCGGCGATGCCCTGGATGCGGGCCGCACCGCTGTGCGCGATGGTCTCGGCGAGCAGGTCACCGAGGAGATAGACGTCGATTCCCCGCTCGCGCAGCACCTCTGCGAAGGCGTCGTGCTCCTCCTGCGCACGCCCGACCCACGGCAGCCCGTCGAACAGGAGCTGGTCGCTGTTGCGCGGGGTGAGCCGACGCAACTCGTCGCCCGGGCGGTGCAGCATGACCGCTCGCAGGGTGCCGACCTCCGAGTCGGCGCCGAGCGCGTAGTCGTAGGCGGGCGCGGTCATCGCTCAACCGTAATTCGTCGTCCGCCCGCGCACATCACTCATCGTCTGCGCGGGCCTTCGTGTCGGTCGGAGTCATCGTCGGGCCGTCGCCCACGATCACCGGCGCGGTCTCCCGCGCGAAGATCCACAGGACCAGTGCCACCGCGGCCACCACCCCGGTCAGCACGAACGCCGGCCCGAAACCGACCCGATCGGCGACGAATCCCACGATGACCGGACCGGTGACGGCACCGAGGTCCGACGACATGCCGTAGGCGGCCAGCGCCGAACCGCCTTGCTGACGGTTGCCGAGGACGTCGGCGAGAGCGGCTTGATGGGTGGGTGCGAACAGTCCCGAGCCCACCCCGGCGACCACCGACAACGCCAGTGCGACGCCCACGTTCGGCGAGAACCCGAGCGCGATGGTGGCGACGACGGTGATGACGAGTCCGGGCAGCATGATGGGCCGCCGTCCGAACCGGTCCGACAGACGGCCCGCGATCAGGATCGCCAGCACGTTGCCCGCGGCGTAGATCGCCAGCACGATTCCCGCCATTCCCGCTCCGGCACCGAGACTCTCGGTGATGAACAGCGGCACCACCGCGACCCGGACCCCCATCGACGCCCAGCCCTGGGTGAAGTTGGACGCGAGGATCGCCCGGTAGGCGCTGTCGCGCAGGGCGGTCCGGAAACCGATCAGCCCGCCCGTCGGGCCGTCGGCCTGATCCGGTGCGATCACCTCCCGCAACTGGGTGGCCACCACCGTCGACGCGACGAGCAGCGCGACCGCGTACACCACGAACGGGACCCGGAGTCCGAAGCCGACCAGCGCCGCCCCGATGAGCGGACCGGTGATGCTGCCGATGAGGAACCCCGCCGAGAAGAAGCCCGACACGCGACCGCGAATGTCGCTCGGCGCCATACGGATCAGCAAGGCCATCGCCGAGATGCTGAACATCGTCGACCCGATGCCGCCGAGGCCGCGGAAGATCAGCAGCTGCCAGTAGGACTGGGCGAACGCGCACGCCAGAGTGCTGGCCGCGACGATCAGCAGACCGGTCAGGTAGATGCGCCGCTCGCCGAAGACGGTGACCAACCGTCCCGTCGCCGGTGCGAACGCCAGGCGCATCACCGCGAACGCCGAGATGACCGCGGTCGCGGCGGTGAACGAGACGTTGAAGGTGCGGGCGAAGGTCGGCAGCGCGGGCGCGATGAACCCGTATCCGAGTGCGATGACGACGTTCGCCGACAGCAGCACCCAGATGCCGCGGGGGATCTGCCTCATGGCAGCTCGGGGAGGTCGTCGAGGGCCCGCGCGGTGAGGGTCCGGCCGAGCTCGATCATCTCCGAGGCCTTGTGGAAGTCGAGCGTGCGGACCGTCCGGCGGGGTACCCGGATCAGCACGTCGGGCGGATAGCCGGCGACCTGGTAGCGGGTCAGGGCCTCCTGCATGATGTCGAGCGACCGGCTCAGCACCTCCACGCGTCCCATCCGGGCCGGTTCGTCGACGCCGAACGCGGGCGCCACCTGTTCGGCGGACGGGACGGAGCCGGACTCGGCCGCGGCATCGACCGCGACGGCGCCGCCACCGGTGGCGGCCACCGCCGCATCGGACGCCGCTGCCTCCCCCGAGGGCATCTCGTGGCCGAGCCGGTCACGGACCGCGCGGATGAACTCGTTGTCGAGGATCGGCGCCACGTTGCGCCGCAGCAGTCCCCTGGCCTTCTGTTCGCGCGTGGCGCCCGCTTCCGGGCCACCGTCGGAACCGATGATGACGCCGATGGTCACATCGCTGGGCACCGTCGAGGTGGGTGCCACCGGCAGTGGGTCGAGGATCCCGCCGTCGGCCAGCAGCCGCCCACCGTGCTCGTGCGGGCTGATGACGCCCGGGATCGCGATCGACGCACGCAGGGCGTCGGCGAGGACACCGCGCTGGAACCAGACCGCGCGGCCGGCGTTCAGATCGGTGGCGACCGCGGTGAACGGGACGGGCAGGTCCTCGATCGCGGTGTCCCCGAGGATCTCCCGCACCCGCAGCAGGATCCGCTCGGCCCCGATGACGCCCGGCTTGGTCAGCGAGACGTCGAGCAGCCGGACGACGTCGAGCTGGGACAGACCCGAGATCCAGTCCACGTAGTCGTCGAGTTTCCCCGCGCAATACAACCCGCCGACGAGAGCACCCATCGACGAGCCGGCGACGGTGACGATCTCGAACCCCCGCGCCTCGAGTTCGGCGATCACCCCGATGTGCGCGTAACCGCGGGCGCCGCCACTTCCCAGAGCCAGCGCCACGCGCGACGGTCGAGCCATGGGCCAACAGTACCGCCGCCTGTTCTGCTCCCCGACATCGCAACTGGCGGAGACGGCTACTGCTCGGTGAGGAGTCGCCGCGGCCCCGGGCCGAGTTTGTTCAGTTCGTCGCCGGGGTTGAGGAGATGGCACTCCCCGAGCGACAGGCAACCGCAACCCACGCAGGACCCGATCATGTCCCGCATGTTCTCGAGCAGTGCGATGCGTTGGTTGATGTCGTCCATCCAGCGTTTCGACGCCGCTTCCCACATCGACTTCGGGGGCGACTCGTGGTCGCCCAGTTCGGCGAGCACCTCGCCGATGACCGACAGCGGAATCCCGGCGACCTGCGACGCGCGGATGAATGCGACGCGCCGCAGCATCGCCCGGTGATACCGGCGCTGGTTCCCGGAGGTGCGCCGGCTGAAGATCAGGCCCTGGTCCTCGTAGAAGCGGACCGCCGACGGGGCGATCCCGGCTCGCTGGGCCAGCTCGCCGACCGAGAGCTCCAGCTTCTTCAGCGTCATGGGTCGATGGTATGCGCCACCGATGGCATCGTCCCCGGTGCGCGACCGGGGACGACGGGCAGCGCTCACCGTGGGGTCAGGTGCGGACGACCATCACCGGGCAGTCGGCGTGGTGCATCACCTTCTGGCTGGTCGAGCCCAGCAGGAGTCCGCGGAAGCCACCCCGGCCGCGACTGCCGACCACGAGCAGCGATGCGTCCGCGCCCGCCTCGTCGAGCAGCGCCTTCGCCGGCTCCTCGGGCAGGACGGACCGTTCGATCGTCACGTCCGGGTAGTCCTGCGCGTATCCGGCGAGGCGCTCGGCGAGCACCTCGACCGCGTCCTGGGTCATCCGCGCCACCTCGTCGGCGCCGATGCCGTACCCGTGGAGCGCGTCCGCGTCGAGCGGGGTCCAGGTGTGTACCGCGCGGAGCGGCACGTTGCGCAGCGAGGCCTGCCGGAACGCCTCGGCGACCGCGGCATCGCTGACCGGTGAACCGTCGACCCCCACGACCACCGGTCCGTCGGGGTTGCCCTCGGCGGCGACGACCGTGACCCGGCCGTGTGCGTGAGCGGCGACACTGGTGCTCACCGAACCCAGGAAGAGGCCCTTGACGCTGCCGAGACGGCGCGTGCCGACGACGATCATCGCGGCGTCCTTGCCCAGCTCGAGCAGCACGCGCGCGGCGTCGCCGTCGACGATCGAGGTGGCGACCGTCACGCCGGGTGCCGCTTCTTTGGCGGCGTCGGCGGCCGCATGGACCGCGTCGGAGGCGTCCTGGCGGATGGCGTCGACGACGTCCTGCGGGATGATCAGGCCGGGGGCGTAGTCACTCGTGCTGGCGTCGTACGCACCGACGACCTTGAGGTCGAGACCTTCGGCAGCGGCCGCCCGCGCCGCCCAGCGCACCGCGCCCGTGGCCGCGTCCGACCCGTCCACGCCGACGAGTATCGCATTCATGTTGTGGCTCATCTCCTCTGATCGCGACGGCCCCTGGCGGGGTCTTCGGTTCGGCCGCGGGTCGGCCCGGGCTCGCCCCGGACGGCCCGGTATCGGCCCCGGCCCCCATCCTGCCCCGGCGCCGTTGCCGCGGCAATGAGTACGAGGTCCCGACCACCGTCGCTTTCTCCACGATTCGGGCGCCGTGTAACCTGGCGGACACCATGACGTCACCCCTTCCGCAGAACGGCACCAACGACTTTCGCGCAATCATGATCCACATCGGGATCACCGTCGCACTCGGACTCGGCCTGCTGTTCCTCGCGCATGCGTCGTCGGATCCCCTGCAGACCGTGTTGGTCGTCGCCTCTCCCGTCGTGGTTCTCCTGGGCGCGAGCACCATGCTGTACCGCACGTACCGGGTCTGGAAACGCAACGGTCGCTGGCAGGTGTGGCAGGGGGCGGCGTGGTTCCTGTTGTTCTTCTTCATCGTCATGCTGTTCAACTCCGCGCCGGTCCTCTTCGAATGACCCGGGCGGGGTCGCCCGGCGCCTGTTCGCCCCGGTGGACGCCCCCTGACCGGTAGAGTCGGGTCTTCCACGTGAGGTGAGGGAGGCGCCGTGTCCGTCGGTCCGACCCACGACGAACCACTTCCTCCGGGCGCTCTCGTCGGGCGTCACCGCATCGAGCGCCTCCTGCGCAGACGCGTCGCCGGCGCCGACTACCTGGCGACGGCCCCCTATCCGGGGGCGCCCGCCGAGCGCGTGCTGCTCACCGTCGTGGACCGGGCCGCCTCGATCACTCCCGCGTTCGGCAACTGGTTCCGGGATGCGATCGAAAAGGCCTCCGCGATGGCGCATCCCGGGATCGCGCGCATCACCGGACACGGCATCGCCGACGGCCGCGCCTGGGTGGCGGTGGCTCCCGTGCCCGCCTCCGACGCCGCCCTGCTGATCCGGCGCCACCCCGACGGCATCGACATCGATCTGGCGGTGCGCGTCGTCACCGTCGTCGGCGAGGCGCTCGACGCGGCCCATCGCCGGCGCCTGGTCCACGGCAACGTCTCCCCCGCCGACATCCTGTTCAACGGCTCCGCAGACCCGACCGTCGCCGGGGCGTCGGGGCCCGGCGCCGTCACGCTCACCGGTTTCGGCCTCACCGCACCGATAGCGGGCGACGAGATGCCGCACCCGGCAGCCGATGTCGCCTCGTTGGGACGTACCCTCGTCGAAATGCTCACCGGCGCCGGGAGCGAAGCGAGCGGGCCGAATGTGACCGGCACAAGCTCGGTCGCTCGGCACCGGGTGTCGGGTGCAGTGTCGCCGGCGTTCTACGCCGTGCTGGCACGGGCGCTCGACGCCGATTCAGAACACCGATACCGCACCTGCGCGGAATTCGTCCGAGCGGCCGAGCTCGCCCTGCACCTCACCCACTCCGACGGCGAACCGCCGACCGAGGTCATCCCCGCGAGCCACCCTGACTCCGAATATGAGTTCGCCGCAACTGATTCCGACACGACGGAGGTCGTGGACGCGGGGCCGGCCGCCGGCGTCCCGCGCGTGTTCCAGCCCGCCGGTCATCCGGATCGGCCGACCGAGGTCGTCACCGACCGTCCGCGGGGGGCCGGGCCGGTGAACCGGCCGTCGACACCCCCACCGTTGGCGCCCCCGCCGACGGCCTCCCCGTCGATGCGTCGACGACGGCTGATCGCGCCGTTCTTCGTCGCCACGGCGATCGTCGCGGTCGTCGTCGGAACGGTGATGCTGCTCGGCGCGCGCACCACACCGCCGCCGTGGCCGGCGGGCGTCGCCCCGATCGCCGCTGCCTTCCCGCAACTCCTGCCGGATACGCCCGAGGCGCCGGGATGGGGAGATGCCGACTGTGAGCCCGTCGTCCGCGACGGCATCGACGGGATCTCGTGCACCGACGCCGCGAACGTCGGATTCGTGGTGTGGCACACGCCGACGTCACCATCACGCGCTGCCGTCACCACCGGCCTCAAGGGCTACCCCGGGGATGAGATCAGCTGGCGCGACGGTCCGGCGTCGGCGAGCCGGGACAGCGTCGTCGACGGTTGGGTCGTCACCAATTTCAGCGGGCCACCGCATGCGCAGTACACCCTGGTGACGACGTGGCCCGGACACACCGGCCGCGAGATCCTCGACGACTGGTGGCGCACGGCGCCGCTCGGCTGACGACCGTGACCGAGACGAAGGCCGACCCTTCGTGACGCAGGGAGCAGGGGGCGCGAACCGCCCGATGACGTCTGTCGTCAGCGCCCGCGCAGCCCGTCGATCCGGACGGCGACCTCCATCGCGGTCGACGGACGGGAGCCGGCGAGGGCGAGACAGTTGGCGATGAGGGTGCGCTCGTCGCGGTCCAGGTTCTCCGAGAGGGCCGGCGGCGTCGACAGCGCCGCCCGGATCGCCAGCAGCGGCTGGGTGTCCGGCACCTCCCCGTACACCCCGTCGCCGGTGAGGGCACGGTGCAGACACGCCCCGAGCGACCAGATGTCGGTCGCCCGCGACGGCACATCGCCGGCCAACAATGCGGGGTCCATGTACTGCACCGCCCCGGGCTGGGCGAAGCTCGTGATGGGCTCGTCGGCCGCCAGCACCCGGGCCAGACCGAGATCGGAGATCTTGCCGCCGGTCTCGGTGACCATGATGCTCGACGGCGTGACGTTGGCGTGCGCGATACCGGCTTCGTGCAAGGCGTCCACGCCGCGCGCCGCGTCCGCGATCGCCGCCAGCTTCTCGTCTCGACTGAGCTCGCGCGCCGGACTACCCAGCGAGCCGAGCGGGAAATACTCCATCGCATACATGAACTGGCCCTGCAGCACGGCGTCGTAGAGCCCGGCGAGGTAGGGCGACACGACGGCGGCGAACGCCCGCAATTCGCGTACCCCGCGGCGGTAGGCGTCGTCGCTGCAGACGCCGCCGAAGACCTTCACCACGACGCGGTCGGTGGCCAGGCCCAGTCGCGCGGGGGGTACGGCGAGATAGAACGTGCCGTTGCCCCCCATGCCGAGCTTCTCGAGCACCGTGAAATCCGCCAGCTGCTGCGGGATCTCGACTTCTGGCATGTCAGTGCCTCTCCGATGATGAGCCGATGTTCGGACTGGACGGATCGTCGGCCGCCCTCGTGGGTGCGGATGGTGCGGCCGGAGACGGGTAGAGCATCGCGACGCGGTCGCCCAGCGATTCCTCGCTCGTCTCGGTGTTGTCGACGACGGTGACCGGAACGGGTACGGCCGAATCGCCTTCGTCCGATCCGGCGACGGTGAACGACACGGCGTTGTCGCGGTGCCGGCGCGGATCCTGCACCGACACCGAAACCCCCTGTTCGGCAACAGCGTTGAGGTCGGCCAGCCACCGACGCCGAGAGCCGGATGCGACGACGGTCAGCGACCGCGACCCGAAGAGCGCCAGACCCGCGGCCATCAGCGCAGCGGTCCGCCCACTGCGATCGTCCGCGGCGATACAGGTGATGGTGCTACGACTCGGTGCCACGGTCTCGTCGGCGGTCTCGTCGACGACGGCCACCGGAGCCGATCGCAGCGACTCCCCCAAGAGCCGGTCGCCACTGTCCACGAGGACGAGGTCGGCATTGGCGTTCTCCGACATGGCCTCGAGGTCGGCTGCGGGATCGGCGCTGAACCGGCACAGCACCGACACCGCACCCGCGCCGGTCAGCGACGAGCCCAGCTCGTTGAGGCGCTCGACGGCCGATGCGATCGCCGCGAAGTCCGGTACGACCGGAATCCCGACCTCGAGCGGACGCACGGACCGGTCCGGGGCGGTGAGCAACCCGGCCAGGACGACGTCGAATCCCGTGGTGCAGTCCAGCATTCGCCGATGCCGCGCCCGCAGGTCGGCGGTCGTCCCGACGGGATCACGCATCAGCACCAGAACCCGCGGGGCAGTGGCGGTGGCCAGGGCGCGACGTTCGGCGGCGGCGATGTCATTGGCCACCACCTTGTCCGGATACACCACGCGCAGCAGGGGTTCGGTCAGGATCGTGGTCACGAGCGCCATCACCACGAGCATCGCGAACAGTTCGTCACTCAGCACACCGAGTTCGCGCCCCGCGGCCAGGATCACCAGCTCGGTGAGTCCCCGCGTGTTCATGAGCACCGCGATGGCCGCGCTCTGTCTGGTGGGGATGGCGCTCGCCCGCGCGCCCGCATAGGCGCCGAGGAACTTGCCCGCGATCGCGACGAGCAGGACCAGCAGCAGCTGCCCCATGCCCGCGACGCCGATCTGGGTGAGGTCGACGTTGAGGCCGGTGACGACGAAGAACATCGGCAGCAGGAGCAGCACGCTCGCCTGCTCGAGCCGTTCGAGGATCTCCCGGTGCAGCTGTTCGGCTCCCACCTTCGGCATCACCGCGCCGAACACGAAGGCGCCGAAGATCTGATGGATGCCGATGACGTCGGTGGCCGTCGCCGACAGGAAGAGTCCGATCAGGATGACCGCCAGGATGTCCGGCGTGAGCCGGCCGGCGCTGTCGCGCCAGGCGATCAGCTTCGCCAGCAGTGGACGGACGACACCGAACATCACCGCGGCGTAGACGAGCGTGAGTCCGACGATCTTGGCGACCTCGAGCGGACTGCCGCCCTGGATGATGGCGATGATGAACGCCAGCAGCGTCCAGGCGAGGATGTCGTCGATGGCGGCCGCGGCCAGGCTGAACACCCCGGGAATCGTTCTCATCATCCCGCGGTCGGTGAGGATCCGCGCCAGCACCGGGAAGGCGGTGATGGACATCGCGACACCCATGAACAGCACCATCCCCAGCCGCTCGATCTCCATTCCCCCGACCATGTCGTGCGAGGGATAGAGCAGCAGGCCGAGGGCCGCGCCGAGGGCGAACGGCAGCGCGATCGAGAATGCCGAGATGCTGGCCGCCGCGCGTTCACGCCCTTTGGTCAGCCGCATGTCCAGTTCGAGGCCGACGATGAACATGAACAGCACGAGGCCGATCTGGGCCAGTGCTCCCAGCAGCGGCCGGACGTCGTCGGGGAAGAGCCACTGGTCGGGATTGCCGGGCAGGAGCCCGAGCAGGCTGGGACCCAACGCGATCCCGGCGGCGATCTCGCCCACCACGGCCGGCTGACGGCAGGCACGCGCGATCATCCCACCCACCCGGGCGGCGGCGATGACGATCGCGACGTCGAGCAGCAGGAAGGCGACCGTGTGTTTGTCCATGACCTCGGATCCGTTCTCAGATACGGGCGTGGTGTGACTCGAAGATGAAGTGGCGCCCGCCGATCCGGACATGCGACCCCGGCACCAGCACGTGGGCACGATGCGGGAGCAGCCGGGTCTCCCGGTTGCCGCTGCTCGGATCGGCGACGAAGGTGCCGTTCGCCGACCCGAGGTCGACCAGCTGCACCGTCCACTCCACCAGCCGGATCTCCACATGGCGGCGCGAGAGCTGACCTGTCTCGTCCTGCACGCGAATCGGTTTGGGCGAACCCGCCGGTCCACCGCCGGCCGAGCCCGGTTCCCGGCCGATCACCAGGTCCTCGTCGAGGAGGAAGGTGAACCCGTTGTCGAGCAGCAACCAGCCCAGCGGCGGCCGCTCCCCCTCGACGAGGAACGTCGTCAACTGGTCCATCCGGATTCCGCAGACCCCGCACAGCCACGACTGCGGATGGTTCAGATGGCCTCGCGAACAACGGATGCCGTGCACCATGGCCCGCGACGCCTCGATCTTGACGACCTCGGTCGCGGGTTTCTGATGCTCCTCCTTGGGCAGCGGCGCGCGCGGTTCGAGCGGTTCGGCGAACGGATTCGGCGCGGGAGCCGGCTCGACGCGAGGCCGGCCGCTCGGCGGGTTGGCGTCCCGCGGCGGCCGCTCAGGTGGGTGGGAAACGTTCGGGGACAACGGTTCCGACCCGAACGGACCGCCCAGCGGAGTCGAGGTGAACGGCAACGGATCGGGTGCCCGCAGGTCGGCACCACCATCGGCGCCGGGCGCCATCCGCTCGGTCGTGCCCATCGGGTCCGGCTCCGGCGGCAAGTCGTCGAAGGGCGACCGTTTCCGGATGGGCTCGGGCGCCGGGGGTTCCGGCGCCCCGGGCTTGTCGAGATCGTCCAGGGCCTCGGTCGGTGGACCCGCGTCCGGGTCGGGTCGGGACGGTTCGACGGCCGGTTCCGGCCGCGCCGCCGCCGGTTCCGGCCGCGGTTGCGCCGGTCGCTCCGCCAGGGAGTGGAATTCGGTGCCGCGCAACCCCAGCGGGGTGTGCAGCAGCGCGCCCGCGGCAGGCACCGTGCCCTGGACCAGGTCGAAGCGCTCGTCACCGACCTCCGCGGGCTTCGTGCCGGCGAGGTAGAGCCCGAGACCCTCGAACGGCCACGGCACGGCGCGGTCATAGGAGTCGCCCGCGGGCGGCTCGATCCGCTTGCCGTCGGTCTCCCCGTACACCCGACCCGAGAGGAAGATCGCGATGCCGGCATTGTCGGGAGCCGCGAAGGCGATGTCGACCGGGTCGTCGGCGGTGGCCACCAGCTGAGCCAGCGCCCGTACCAGGTGCCGGCCCCGCCGCGGTGCCGAATCCGGCACGACCACCGCTGATTCGATGTCGAGCAGATCGGTGAGGAAGGACGCGGGCACCGCGTCGTTCGTCAGGCACAGGAACGCCGGGGTGCGGATCACGATCCCCCCACCGGGGATCAGCGTCACCGTCGGCGTGACGCTCGGGATGTCGCCCGGACCGGTCACAGGAACCGTCCTCCCTGGAATCGCCAGTGAGGGAAGACGGCGCGTAGTGGACCGTTGACCGCCACCCACACCAGCAACCAGGTGGTGACGAACTGGACGGTGAACACGACGGGCGACGGTTGCAGCGACTCCGGGATCAGTCCGGTGCCATCGATCACGATCCACACCAGGATGCCCTCGTTGATCGCCGTGAGGAGCCCGAAGAGCGTCGGCCAGTCCTTTTCCCAACGGAACTGCTGCAGGAAGTGGTACAGGAATTCCCAGAGCACCCCGAGGACGATGACGGTGACGAGCACGGTGAAGGCGACCCGGTAGACGTCGAGGATCGACGGGTCCCCCGAGGAGATGAGCCACAGGAACGGGACGAGCACGATGGTCCACAGGCCGCCGAGGATGCCGAGCACCAGCACGCGGGTCTGGATTCGCCCCCACAGGGTGGGCAACATGTCAGTCGACTCCCTTGTTGTTCATCCAGCGCCACCACTGGGCGGTCGATCGCCAGGGCGTCAGTCGTCGACAGAACCCCTGGCGGGCAAGGTCGTCGACGATCTCGAGGGCGGCGATCTGCAGACCGAGGAAGGTGTCGACGCCGGGAAAGTAACCGCCGAGCGTCGCGCTGCCCGAGGCGTACAGCTTGCCGTTTCCGCTGCGCGTCCCCTTCAGCTCGAAGTCGCGTTCGACGTCCATGCGGCCGACCGGGTTGATGCCGGCGCCGGTGTGGTCCAGCAGATCACGCAGCAGGCGGTGCTCGCGGACGTCGGCTTCGAGTCCGGTGCAGTCGATCACGTAGTCGGCGTAGATCTCGAAGGTGCCGTCGGGCCGGTGGTCCTGCCGGATCGGTGCATGCGGATCGACCCGCACGGTGGTCACCACCCCCTGCCCGCCCGCAGCCGGCAGCAGACTCTCCGCCTTGCCGACGGCGACGCGGTACCAGCCCTCGCGCCGCCCACGGGCCAACTGCTCCTGCCAGTCGTCGCGGACAGGGGTGTTCGTCCCGCCCATCTGCTTGTACGCCTCCGCGCGCTCGTGTCCCTCGAGCTTGCGCATGCGGGCCTTGAGCTGCCCGCCCCAGACCGACTTCGGATAGTTGAAGCCCTGGTAGGCCCAACCGTCTTTGCCCTTGCGCCGCATGAAGATGTGCGGGCCGTGCGGTTTGTCGTAGTACGTGCGGAAGAGGTGCACGATCTGCGTCTGGAGCCCGTACGCGTCGCGATCGTCGATGAGCCGCTGCAGGACCCGCGACGCGACGATCCCCGCTCCGCGGATCACCACGGTGCCGGGTTTGCGTTGCAGCGACTGGTAGATGTGCTCGTGCGACTCGTAGGCGTTGACGACCTTGCTGGCGTCGCGGTAGGTCTCGCGGAACGCCTGGAGATCGGGCAGGAGCTTGATCCCCGGGTATCCGATCGCGACATGGACCCACTGGCTGCGGAAGGCCACCCGCTTGGTGGGCGAAGTCCCCTGCGGCGGTGTGAGAATCGTGAAGTAGCCACCGGCGGCGCGGCGTCGGATCATCCGGACCTGACCACGGTGCAGGCACTTCAGGTAGCCGATCCGTTCGCATTCCTTCTGCATCGACTCGAACGCCTGCCCGGCCCTCGGCGTGTAGAAGTTCGCGAAAACGGGCTCCACCAGCACATTCCACAGTGGCTTGAGCTTCTTGTCCGCCCAGGCCTCCCGCACCGCGTACGACGGGAAACCCCAGATGTTGTCCGGGGTCGACGCCGAATCCGAACGCAGGCGCTCCGTGCGCGGGATCTGCGACACCCGGGTCAGGTACTCGTAGCTGTGCCAGGGCACGTCCTGGGGGCCGAGCACCGCGATCCGGTCGAGCGGCACCCCGCAGATGCGCAGATAGTCGACGGTCACGAATGACCCGATGCCCGAGCCGACCGTGACGAACGGGACGTCGACGATCGGGATGCCCGCGGCCTCGATCATCGCATCGGTCCAGATGTCGGTGTCGACCAGCCCCGGTGTCAGATCGCCGACGGCGCCCGCGGGCCCGGGAGCGCCTCGTCCGGGCGCCGGAACAGGCCCAGGGCCCGGCCGCGGCGCGGGGGG
>ERZ501064.78-NODE-78-length-26629-cov-10.277489_pt1 | contig 26629 bp, 22 predicted proteins | sample MGYA00510851_ERZ501064 | MGnify/ENA primary metagenome ERZ501064 (study PRJEB25958, sample SAMN03398529) | human skin metagenome | study: EMG produced TPA metagenomics assembly of the Human Skin Microbiome Metagenome (human skin metagenome) data set. | reverse complement strand
GCGAGCAGGTCATGCATCGCCGTCACGCCGGCCGCGTTCTCGGGTAGTCGGCGGGTGGCCAGGGTGGTGCCGTGTTCATCCATCACGCACACGTCGTGATGATCCGACGCCCAGTCGTTGCCCACACAGATCATGTCGGTCGTTCACCTCGTCTTCGGTCGTCTCGATCGATCGTCGGTGTGAACCTTGGGGTGATCACCCTTGACGCGGCCTAATGGATCAGTGCTCACCCCACATGGTTCAGGGGGCACGACATCCCAGAAGCGTTCTAGCGGGTGATCCTTACCCGGCCGGGCCACGGTCTTCGTGTAGAAATCCGACACCGTTTCAGGGTCTCGGAGTGGTCACCGGCCGGGAAGGCTCACACAAACCAGCATCCCCTGCAGGACGCCGATCCACCCCCATTAGGGTCTTCGCAACTCGCCTCGCCAGGCCCTTCGTGGCTCGTCGCTTGCGCTCCTCGCACCTCAGGGACCAGGGGTTATGCGGTTCTTTCGGATCAGGGAGCAGGAACCGGGCGCCGACTGAGCACCCCGTGCGCCGCCAGCCCGACGACAAGCGCCCAGAACGCGCCACCGATCCCCCCGAAGGTGACGCCCGCGGCCGCGGTCACGAACGCCAGTGCCGCGGGAATGCGGAACTCCGGCTTCTCGAACGCCCCCATGATCGCGGCCACGAACGTGGCCAGGAGCGCAAGTCCCGCAACGGCTTCGAGCAGTCCGTCCGGCGCGATCGCCGTGACGACGACCAGCGCACCCGACAGCACCGCTAGTACGAGGCTCGTCGACCCCGTCGCCACACCGGCGATCCATCGCCGTGATCGGTCGGCGCCCGCCTCCGGACCCGCGGCCAGTGCCGCGGACAGAGCCGCGAGGTTGATGGCGTGTCCGCCGAGCGGCGCTCCGAGTACGGTTCCCGTGCCGGTCACGAACATCGCCGGACGCCAGGGCGTCTCATAGCCGAAGGACTTGAGCACGGCCACCCCGGGAACGTTCTGCGAGGCCATGGTGACGATGTAGAGCGGGACCGCCAGTCCGACGATCGCCGTCGCGTCGAAAGTCGGTGTCGTCCAGACCAACTGCGGCCACCACGTCTCACCCTCCCAGCCGTCGTATCCGTCGACGGCGAGGTTCACCCCGATCACGACCAGCGCGGTGACCAAGGCCAGTGGCAGCGCCCACCGGGGCAGCCACCGCATCGCGAGGAGCCACACGACGAGGATCGGAAGTGTCGACCACGGTTGTGCGGCCAGCGACGTCATCGGCGCGAGGCAGAGGGTGAGCAGCACGCCGGCCAGCATGGCCTGGGCGATCGGCGTCGGAATCCGGCCGATGAGTTCGCCGAGTGCGGGGACCAGTCCGGTCGCGAGGATCAGCAACCCCACCACCAGGAACGCCCCGACCGCCGCCGCCCACCCGGCGTCGTAGGACGCACCCGCCGACACGAGGAGTGCCGCGCCCGGGGTCGACCACGCCAGTGTCACCGGTCGGCGGGTGCGCAGCGACAGCGCAATCGATCCGAGTCCGAACAGAATCGTCAGCACGAGCAGACCCGACGCGGCTTGTGCCGGACTGGCGCCCACGGCCCGCAAGCCGGTGACCACCACGACGAACGACGAGGTGAAACCGACCAGCGAGGTGACGACTCCGGCGATGATCGGCTCACTGCGAGCCGGCGGCGCGGGACTGGTCATGTCGCGAGCATAGCGGTATCGTTCCGTAAACAGAACAGTGGTTGTCGGCAGCGACGCGAACGAGACGAGGACGATGACACCCGGCGAGGATCGACGACGCGCGGTCGGGGCCCGGATCTCCGCCATCCGAAAGCAGCGGGGCCTGAGCTTGTCAGGCCTCGCCCGGGAAGCGCGGATCGGCAAGGGTTCGCTGTCCGAACTCGAAGGTGGACAACGAAATCCGACCCTCGACACGCTGTACGCCATTGCCGGTCCGCTCGGCGTGCCGCTGTCCGCCCTCCTGGGCGAGGAATCCGGAGTCGAAGGCGCCGGCCCCCACCTCGCCGCCCGGGTGCTCCACGTCGAGCATCACGACGACGGCTCGGTCACCGAGGTCTTCTGGTTGCGCGTCAGCCCGGGCGGGACCAGGGAGTCGCCCGCGCACGGGCCCGGCGTCGTCGAGCACGTACATGTCGTCAGCGGCCATCTCCGGGCCGGTCGCGCCGGCGAGGAACGCGCGGCGGGACCGGGCGAATCCCTGCACTGGCTGTCCGACGTTCCGCACACCTACCGCAGCGACGACGGCGCGCTCGCGGTCCTCACCATCCGGACGCCCTGACCGCACCCGCCGCGGAGTCTCGCTCCCGCGGTGCTGTTTCCGTCCCGCTGATGAGATCCGATCAGCGGGACGGAAGCGGGACCGCGGGAAGGTTGGGGAAAACCCGATGGAGCCGAAACGCCCTCCGCTGCGTCGAACAGAGATGACCAGCTACCCACTGGACCGCTACGGTCTGATCCGTCGCGGCGCCGCACTCGATGCGGCCTTCTCCGACAACCTGCTTGCTGCAGCGGTATCCGCCGGGGACCTGATCCGGCTCATCCCCGGCGTCTACGTGCCGGCATCCGACGACTTCGCCGGGCACGAAGGCGACCAGGAGTTGCACCGCCTCAAGTCTGTCGCGATCGCCACGTCACAGCCGGCGAGCGCACCACAGTTGCCGCTGAGTCACGTCTCGGCCGCCGCGGTGCTCGGCATTCCGCTGCTGAAGCCCGCCACCGAACGCGTCCACGTCACCAACGGCAAGAAGGCCGGCGGATTCATCGCGACGCATCGTCACGTCCACGCCGCCACCCTGACGGCAGACGAGCTCGCCGTCGTCGACGGAATACCCGTCACCAGAATCGAGCGAACCGCTGTCGATGTAGCAGCCGGGGGCGACTTCGCACAGGCCCTCACCGCCTTCGACCAGGCACTTCGAGCAGGCGCCGATCGTGAGCTCATGGGGCGGATCCTCACCTCTCGTCGTCGGCAGGGGGGCAGAGTGGCTCGGCGTGCGCTGGCACTGGCCGATGGGGCGGCCGAAAGCGTCGGCGAATCGTGGAGTCGGGCGCAGATGATCGAGGCCGGCCTGCCTGCTCCACGACTGCAACGCGAGTACTGTGCGCGGAGCGGCGTCTACCGTGTCGACTTCGACTGGGGGGCGAAGCTCGTCGGGGAGTTCGACGGCATGGTCAAATACGGCCGCCTTCGGCCATCAGGGATGACGGTGGCCGACGTCGTGCTGCAGGAGAAGCTGCGCGAGGACGAGATCCGCGCGCTGGGCCCCGTCGTCGTGCGCTGGACCTGGTCGATGCTCGAGGACGGGTCCTTCATCGGCCTGCTCCGGCCATGGCTGGAGAAGTTCGAGTTGATGAGCTGAGTCCCGCGGTCCCATTTCCCTCCCGCTGATCAGATCTCATCAGCGGGACGGAAAGACCACCGCGGGACGGAAACACCACCGCAGGTCAGGGACCTCGTCCCGAGTCGAAGGCGCCCCCCACACACGACAACGCCCCCGCCGGAAGCGGGGGCGTTGCCGGATGCGACTGTGTGCGACTTACTTCGCGGTGGTCGGCTTCTTGACCGGGGCCTTCTTGGCCGGCGCCTTCTTGGCGGCGGTCTTCTTCACGGCCGGCACCGGGGTGTCCTTGGCCTCGGCGACCTTCTTGGCCGGCGAAGCCTTGGCGGCACGGCCCTTGGCCTCGACAGTGCCTGCGGCGCCGTCGATCTCCTTGGCCGCGTCGTCGGCCTGCTCCTTGACGCTGCTGCCGGCCTCTTCGATCGCGACGGCGACGTCCTCGACCTGCTCGCTCGCACGGCCGGCGAGCTTCGCCGCACGATCACCGACGAGGCGGGTCTGGGTCGACACGACGCCGAGGGCGTCCTCGGTCAGGTCGACGGCGTCGTTGTAGACCTTCTCGGCGCGCGACAGGTTCTCCTGGACGAGCGGCTTGGTGCGCAGGCGCTCGAGGGTGGCCTCGCCGCGCTCGGCGAGCGAGGTGTAGAAGCCGTAGGCCTTCTCGACGTAGGGGTCGGCGAGGCGCTTGAGCTCCTCGGCGGTCAGCTTGCCGCGCAGCTCGTCGAGGTCGCTCGGGACCTCCTCGGACAGCGAGCCGATGCGGGTCTTGGCCTCGTCGAAACGCGTCTGGGCGGTCTCGGGCAGATCCGTGATCAGGGTCTTGGTCTCGGCGTAGCGGGCCTCGAGACGCGACTGGGCGGTCTCGGCAGCAGCCTCGGTGCGCTCACGCAGTTCGGTCAGCTTCTCGGTCACCTGGGCGAAGGCGTAGTCGCCGGCGCCGACGGCGGCATAGAGGGGGGCGTAGTTACGTTCGGTGGTGGTCACAGTGGACTCCTTCGGTCGGGTCACCAATCGCGCTGCAGCACATGCGGTCTCGTTGATCTCGGCGACTTCGCCGGGCGCATGTCGGAACAATCCGTCGCCTGCCGCCTCGAAACGGTCGGTGTTGCAAGCCAATTCGATTCGGCTCACACCGCGCGAGATAAGGGAACCGCGGCGCCATCGGTATTGGTGTTTCCGATAACCAGTATCCACGCTGTGCTAGCAAATGCAAGCATCTTGCTAACACTCGTGACACACGTCACCCCAGAGGGCCCGCCGGACCGGCGTCGATCAGGCGTACCGGTAGAAGCCGTGGTCGGCCTTCTTGCCCAGTCGCCCCGCCTCGACCATGCGCAAGAGCAGCGGAGGCGGTGCGTAGAGCGGCTCCTTGAACTCCTCGTACATCCGGTCGGCGATGGCCTTGATCGTGTCGAGTCCGACCAGATCGGCCAGCTTGAGGGGACCCATCGGGTGCGCACACCCGAGGACCATGGCCTTGTCGATGTCGTCGACGGTCGCGACACCGCTCTCCACCATCCGGATGGATGAGAGCAGATACGGGATCAGCAAAGCGTTCACGACGAATCCGGATCGATCGGCCGACCGGACCACCTGCTTGCCCAACACGTCGTGGGCGAAGGTCTCGGCGCGCTCGACGATCTCCGGAGCGGTCGTCAGGGTGGTGACGAGTTCGACCAGCGGGAGAACCGGTACGGGGTTGAAGAAGTGCATGCCGATGACGCGGGCGGTGTTCTGGGTTGCCATGCCCAGCTTCATGATCGGGATGGACGATGTGTTCGACGCCAGGACTGCCCCGGGGTCGGTCACGACCTTGTCCAGTTGGGCGAAGATCTCGGTCTTGACCGCCTCGTCTTCGACGACGGCCTCGCACACGAGGTGGCGATCGGCGAAGTCGCCCAGGTCAGTGGTGAAGCGGAGTCGCATCGACGCCTGGTCGCGTTCGCGTTCGGTCAGTTTGCCGCTCGACACACCGCGATCGAGTGACCGGAGAATCCGGGCGCGACCGGCGACGACGAGTTCTCGGCTGTGCTCGTAGACGAGCACGTCGGCGTGGGCCCGCGCGCACACCTCGGCGATCCCCGCGCCCATCTGTCCCGCCCCCACCACGCCGACGCGGGAGATCTTCTGGTTTGTCATGTCGGCTCCTCGGGTGGAAACGTCCTCGGCAAGAACCGATTTCGCAAGAACATGGGTGACCCTCCGGGCACGCGCCGAGCCCGGGATACGCCAACAGGCGGCCCGCAGCGAAAGCCGCGGACCGCCTGCCTGGTTCGCCTAGATCACGACGGTGGCGAGTTCCTAGTGGAACTGGCCTTCCTCGGTCGAGCCCTTGAGAGCAGCGGTCGAGGTGTTGGGGTCGACGGTGGTGGCGATGTTGTCGAAGTAGCCGGCGCCGACCTCACGCTGGTGCTTGACGGCGGTGAAGCCGCGCTCCTCGGCAGCCTTGAACTCGCGGTTCTGCAGGTCGACGAACGCCGACATCTGCTCGCGGGCGTAGCCGTAGGCCAGGTCGAACATGCCGTAGTTCAGCGAGTGGAAGCCGGCCAGCGTGATGAACTGGAAGGTGAAGCCCATGGCGCCCAGCTCGTTCTGGAACTTCGCGATGGTGCTGTCGTCGAGGTGCTTGCTCCAGTTGAACGACGGGCTGCAGTTGTAGGACAGCAGCTGGTCGGGGTACTCGGCCTTGACGGCCTCGGCGAACTTGCGGGCCAGCTCGAGATCCGGGGTACCGGTCTCCATCCAGATCATGTCGGCGTAGGGCGCGTAGGACTTCGCACGCTCGATGCACGGCTCGATGCCGTTCTTCACGTGGTAGTAGCCCTCGGCGGTGCGCTCACCGGTGACGAACTGCTTGTCGCGGTCGTCGACGTCGGAGGTGATCAGCGTCGCGGCCTCGGCATCGGTGCGGGCGATCACGACGGTGGGGACACCGGCGACGTCGGCGGCGAGACGAGCCGAGTTCAGGGTGCGGACGTGCTGCTGGGTCGGGATGAGCACCTTGCCACCGAGGTGGCCGCACTTCTTCTCCGACGCGAGCTGATCCTCCCAGTGGGTACCGGCGGCACCCGCGGCGATCATGGCCTTCTGCAGTTCGTAGACGTTGAGGGCGCCGCCGAAGCCGGCCTCACCGTCGGCCACGATCGGCACGACCCAGTTGTCGACCGAGTTGTCACCCTCGACGCGGGCGATCTCGTCGGCACGCAGCAGCGCGTTGTTGATGCGACGCACGACGCTCGGGACCGAGTTGGCCGGGTAGAGCGACTGGTCGGGGTAGGTGTGGCCGGACAGGTTCGCGTCACCAGCGACCTGCCAACCCGAGAGGTACACGGCCTTCAGGCCGGCGCGGACCTGCTGCACGGCCTGGTTACCGGTGAGAGCGCCCAGGGCGTTGATGTAGCTGCCGTCACCCTTGGTCACGCCGTCCCACAGGATCTCGGCGCCGCGGCGGGCGAGGGTGTGCTCCTCGACGACCGAGCCCTGGAGCTCGGCGACCTGCTCGGCGGTGTAATCGCGCTTGATGCCCTTCCAGCGCGGGTTGGTGTCCCAGTCCTGCTGGATCTCCGCGGCGGTACGGGGCTTTCCGACGTTGCTCATTGGCTGCTTCGCTTTCGTTGTCCTGCTCGTCCCGACCGGGGACCGGATCGGGGCGACGGCCCGGCGCGCCGCCGGAACCTCTCTGCTGACAGACAGCCGATGTCCTCGTCTGGGGTGTGTGATCGCGATCGGCGTCAGTCTCGGCCGAAGTTTGCGAACCCGTCGACGTGGTATCGGTGGTGCCTGCAGCAAGGGTGCCACAACACAAACCCGCAGGTCCAACCCTCGAAGCGTGTAAATATGGGTTATTTTTCGCCACCTGTTTGCAAAGTTTGCAAATATAGTTCTGTGAACGCAGGGTCTACTTCCGCCAAAAAGTACGTCCGTACTGGGATTTTCTACTCACGAGTAGTCGCGCCGATCCATCAGCCCGGAGGCCCTCAGACCCCGACCTCGACGGCCGGATACCCGAAAGTGATGTCCATCACACCAGTGCGGCACGGTCCGCGGACAGCGGACGGCGGCCGTCAGGGTGTGGTGACGCGCTCGACGGCGGTCTCGAAGAGATCCGCGAACACCGACGGTTCGATCGGCTCCACCGGGATGGCCGGCGGATCGCTCGCACGGGTGGTCGCACCCGACACCGTCAGCTGCATCGTCACCGGCCCGGATGCCGGCCGGTCGAGCACGGCGTACCCGGCGAACCCGATCTGCCGCCGGACACCGCCATCGGGCAGGGTCGTCGTGACGTCGGATCGCGTGAGCAGCATCTGCTCCCCTGGCAGCAACCCGCCGTCGATCTCCGGCTGGGGCAGTTCGGTGTACACCGTGAGCACCCGACTGCCCGCGAGGTTGCCGGTGGTGATCTCCGTCGTGGTCCGAGAGCAGCGGCCGGTCGTGGTGAGCCGGTCGGCGTCGATGTCGCGCGATGCGGTGGTGACCAGTTCGACGAGGGTGCCCGTCGCTCCGTCACGGGCGGCCAGCACCGCCGAGTTGTCGGCGGTCAGCTGGTCGTTGAGCGCGGCGTCGGAGGTGGGCCGGCAGTACTCGGGCGTGACGCGCACCGATCGGGAGGCGTCGATGGCGGCCCGGTTCCCGGCGACGAGATCCACCACCGACAGCGGGGCGGAGGTGTACCCCGGCGGCAGCTGGGCTTCGGACAGCACGAGATCGGCGGGACCGCGGGGAGCCGTCGTTTCCCCCGGGTCGCCCGCGCACCCCGCGAGGCCGAGCGCCACTGCCACGACCGACGCGGCCAGCGCTGCCGGCGGGCGGCGTCGGCCGAGGAGGGGTAGCACGCGGTCACCGTACCCTGGGAACGACGCGCGACGCGGCAGCACCTGTCCGGGAGGTGGACGATGAGCAGGACCTACGTGGGCTCGCGGTTGCGCCAGTTGCGTTCCGAGCGCGGCCTGTCGCAGGTTGCGCTCGCACAGACCCTGTCGATCTCGGCGTCGTACCTGAACCAGATCGAACACGATGCCCGTCCGCTGACCGCGTCGGTGCTGTCCAAGATCACCGAGGCCTTCGGCGTCGACGCCGGGTTCTTCGACAGCCAGGACGATGTCCGGCTGGTCGCGGAACTGCGTGAGGCGCTGCTCGACGACGACCTGGAGGCCTCCCCCGGCGCACTCGACGCGCAGGGGCTCAGCGCGATGGTCGCGTCGCATCCCGAGATGGCCCAGGCGATGGTGAACCTGCACCGCCGCTACCGGGTCGCCACCGATCAGCTCGCGGCGGCGACCGACGAGCGGGGCGACCGCAGCATGCGGGGCACCATCAGCGCGCCGCACGAGGAGGTGCGGGACTATTTCTACCAGCGCCGCAACTACATTCACGAGCTCGATGTCGTTGCCGAGGAGATGACGACCCGGATGCGGATGCACTCCGCCGACATCCGGCGCGAGATCATGAACCGCATCGAGAGCGTCCACGGCATCAGCATCGTGCGCCGCGTCGACCTCGGGGACTACACCCTGCACCGGTTCGACCGCGAGGCCCGGCGTCTGGAGTTCTCCGCGTCGCTCTCGGCAGGTCAGCGGACGTTCAAACTCGCCAGCGAGCTCTGCTATCTCGAGTACCAGGACCTCCTGGACAAACTGGTCGACGAGGCGAACTTCAGCGGTGAGGACGCCCGGGCGCTGGGACTCCTCGGTCTGGCGAACTACTTCGCCGCCGCAGTCGTCCTTCCCTACAGCCAATTCCACGGCGCCGCAGAGGATTTCCGGTACGACATCGAACGCCTCTCGGCCTTCTACGCCGTCTCCTACGAGACGATCTGCCACCGCCTCTCGACGCTGCAGCGGCCCAACCTGCGGGGCATCCCCTGGTCGTTCGTGCGCGTGGACCGAGCCGGGAACATGTCGAAACGTCAGTCCGCCACCGGTTTCCACTTCTCGTCCAGTGGCGGCACCTGTCCGCTGTGGAACGTCTACGAGACGTTCGCCTACCCCGGCAAGATCATCACCCAGATCGCCGAGATGCCCGACGGCCGGAACTACTTCTGGGTTGCGCGCACCGTCGAACGCCGCGCCACCCGCTACGGACAACCGGGCAAGACCTTCGCGATCGGCATGGGATGCGAACTGCGCCATGCCGCGCGGGTGATCTACTCCGACGGTCTGGAGATCGGACCGCAGGCGCATGTCACCCCGATCGGTGCCGGTTGCCGGGTGTGCGAGCGGACCAACTGCGCCCAGCGCGCGTTCCCCGCGGTCGGAGCGTCACTTCGCATCGACGAACACACCAGCAGCGTCTCGCCGTACATGAGCCTCACCGAAACGCGCCCCGCCGCGCCCTGATCCACCCCCCTCTGCTCCCTGAGGTGCGAGGAGCGATAGCCGCCGGGCCGAGCAAGCGACGAAGGAGCGCGTCGAGGTCGACGAGCCACGAAGGGCCGCAGCACAACTCATCGACACTCGTCCCGAGCGGGCACTCCGCGCAGACGTTCGTCGAGCCAGGTCGCGGTGTCCGGGAACCCGACCGCAGCCGCCGTGACGTGCTCGGCCTCGTACTCCCGATACGTCACCGTCGCACCGAGATCGCACTGCTGGGCGGCGAGCGCCCGTGCCTGGGTTGCGGGAACCCACCACTCGTAGCGCCCGTGGTAGATCAGCAATGGCATCGACGCCTTCAGATCCGACATGGACGTGACCTCGAAGAGCTCCTCGGCGATCGCGGAGTGGAACGGATCGGGGTCGGTCGACAGGAGCTGCGTCGGCAGGTGAGCGATCCCGAGGTTGCCCATGTCATCGGTGCAGATGTTGCGGATCTCCGACGTCGCAAGCCATCTCGCCAGATGGTTCGACATCCGGAGGACCTCGGGCCGTTCCCGGGCGACGCCGAGCATCGCGGCGTGGAAGACCCCGGACGCGAGGTTCGCGTTCATGGCGCCGGCGAGTGTCCGGTAGTCGGCGGGCACCCCGCCGATGGCCGCCCCCACGAACCGCCCGGCGATGTCGGGCGCATACTTCGCGGCCAGCTTGGCCGCGCCGTGGGTGGCGATCGCCCCGCCGGAGTAGCCGACCATGGCGACCGGTCCGCGGGCGAAGTTCGCCGGGTCGAGAGCGCCGGCCGCGCGCAACGAGTCGAGGATCACGTGGCCCGCGACATACGGCTCGGCGTAGGCCATCCGGGGCCCGGTGTGGTCGGGCACGAGCACCGCATAACCCCGGTCCAACGCGAGCTGGGTGAACGGCGGGATGAGATCGGTCTCGTTCGTGTTGTTGGTGAAACCGTGCGCGTAGGTGAAGCCCGTCGTGCACTTGGTGCCCAGCGCGACGATCGGCGAGTTGTTGACCAGGACGGGGCGGTCTCCCCGCCCGGTCCAGGCCTTGGCCGGCACCAGCAGGGTGGCCGTGCCGAACATCGGGGCGCCGTTGGCGTCGGTCGTCCGGAACTTGACCTGCCGCGCCGATCGCAGCGGGACGAAGACCAGGGGCTGCGCCACCCGGGTCACCGACCGCGTGGTCAGGACCTCACCGGGTGTCCGCGCGGCCAGACCGGCCGGCCAGTGGTCGAAGAACCGGTCGCCACTGGGCGACGGCATGATCGCCTCGCGCAGTTCTTGCAGTTCACGGGAGGCGCCGGGAATCCGGGACCGTTCCGGGATGCGCGACAGCTTCTCGACCGGCGGCGCCGGGATCAGGCCGTCGACGTCCGCCGGCAACTGTGGCGGGACCGCGGTGAGATTGGGCGGCTCGGCGTCGGCGGGACCACTCGTCTCGGTCGGGCCCGCGAGGAGCGCCACGGCGGCACACGTCGCCGTCACCGCGACCGCTGCGCGTCGGACCGATCGTCGAAGAACACCCCTGGTCGGCATCGCCAACCTCCCGTCTCACCTCGGCCATCGTCGAGTCGCCCGCCCCCCGGCAGCACCTCTGACGACTCGAACCGCGATGACCTCCGCCAATGCTAGTCGGTGACGACGGCCTGCGCGGGAGCGACCATCCATGGCGGCACCCATGTAGTCCGGTCGGGTGACACGCGAAACCGCCTATCGCGCCGCACATCACGGTTGCGTCTCGGTGCGGCGACCATCGATGCGCAACGGAGGTCCGCGCCGGGTCTACTGTCCTAAGGTCACCGACGAAGCGCTCTTCGACGCGGAGGCACCGCCATGACGAGAACCCGGCACGCGCTTCGACGCCGGGCGGTGTGGACGGCCACCGTGCTGGTGGTCGCCGCGCTGCTGGTGGCCGCCGTCGGCTCGCTGTCCGCCGGGCCATCGGCCGCGGACCCGCCGAACATGATGCCGCTGCCGCCGCCCGTCGCAGGCGCCATCGACCGCGCGGTGCCACCGCCGCCCATTCCTCGGCTTCGCACGATCCCGCCTCGTGCGCGGGCCGACGGATTCGACCACCGCGCACTCGAATTGCGCGAATCTATCCTGCCGTCCCCGACAGGTGACCCGATGTTCGACCGGTGGCCGGCCGACCTGGATTCACGCGCCCCGGGAGACGTGATCGCCACCCGCGACGTCACCGCCGCCGCCGGGCCGGTGGTGACGGTACCGCTCCGATCGGCGACGCTGATCGAGTTCCGCAGCACCGATGCCGTCGGGGCGCCGATCTTCGGCACCGCGACCCTGCTGGTCCCGCGTCGAACGGCCAGGGCACCGACGCCGATGCTCGTGAACAACCTGCCGATCGACTCACTCGGTGCCGCCTGCACACCCGGATACACACTCGCGCACGGGTTTTCCATCGCGACGGGCGTCACCGACCTGATCCCGCCGACGACCCAGCTGGCGCTGCACGAGGGCTATGCGGTGCTCGTGCCCGACCACCAGGGACCCCGGATGGCCTACGCGGAGCCGGTACTCGCCGGGCACGTGATTCTCGACGCCGTCCGCGCGGCCCTCCACGTGCGCCCGGAATTGTTGCGCCGCAGTCGGATCGCCATGACCGGGTACTCGGGCGGTGCCATCGCCACCCACGGTGCGGCGAAACTACTGGGCGAGTACGCAAGCGAGCTCACCGACCGCATCGTCGGCGCGGCTCTCGGCGGTGTCCCGGCCGACTTCCGCATGCTGGTCGGGAGCATGAACGCGAACCTCGCGACCGGCCTGTTCCACGCGGCCACCGTCGGCATCGCGCGCGAGCGCCCGGAGATCCTGACCCTCACGAACCGGCCCGCGCGTTGGCTCGCGTCGTCGCCGTTGAAGAACGTGTGCGTGATCCCCGAGGCGGTGGCCGGTGGCACCTTCCTGCCGATGCAGTTGCTCTCGAGTGATCCCGACCCGTTCCGGTCGCCGACCGCCCAGCGGATCTATCGGCTGACCGCGATGGCCGACCGCGCCTCGGTGATCCCGCTGCTGATCTACCACGGGACCCACGAGTGGTGGATACCCGCGGCCGGCGCCCGCGCCCTCTACCGCGAACAATGCGCCCTCGGTGCGGTCATGGCCTACCGCGAGGTCTTCGGTGAACACATCAGCGCGGCGCTGCTCGGCTTCCCCGTCGCCCTCGACTGGCTCGACCGCCGGCTACGCGGCGAACCGGCCGTCGACGAGTGCCGCCGCTGAGCGTCGAGGAGCCGCCCCGGTCAGAAGACGAGGACGCGAAGGTTCTCGGCGACGCACGCGGGCTTCGCCTCGCCCTCGATCTCGACGGTGTTGGTGACGACCATGTTCACGCCCTTGGGGGTCTCCTCGACCGAGGTGATCACCGCGTTCGAGCGGATGCGGGCGCCGACCTTCACCGGGTTCGGGAAGCGCAGCTTGTTCATGCCGTAGTTCAGGACCAGCTTGGGGCCTTCGACGGTGAAGATCTTCCCCGCGATCATCGGCAGCAGCGACACCGTCAGGTATCCGTGCGCGATGGTCGTCCCGAACGGACCGGACTTCGCACGCTCGGGGTCGACGTGAATCCACTGGTGATCGCCGGTCGCATCGGCGAAGGCGTCGACCCGTTCCTGGGTGATCTCGAGCCACTCGCCCGAGCCGAGGTCCTCGCCGATCGCGGCCTTCAGTTCGTCGACACTGGTGAACGTCCGTGTGGTGTGCGTCATAGTCCGCGTAGTCTACCGTGGGCCCATGGGCACACCTCGCGTCGCACCGGGTGGTTTCCGGGAGCTCGGGCCGGTCAATTTCGTCTTCGCGCGGGGGGCCGCACGCGTCATGGGTGTCGACGACGCGCACATCTTCTCGACCCTGGGTCGCGCGAAGGGGTTGTTCCGCGGTTGGCTCCACTTCAGCAGCCGGCTGATGCCGTTCGGTGTGTTGCCGCGCAAGGACTCCGAGATGGTGATCATCCGGGTTGCCCACCTGCGGGATTGCGACTACGAACTCGACCATCACCGACGCCTCGGCCGTCGGGCCGGGATCACCGCCGACGAGTTCGACCGGATCCTGGCGGGTCCCGACGCCGGGTGGGGTGATCGTGAACGGGCGATCCTGCGGGCCGTCGACGAACTCGTCGAGACCAAGGACGTCTCCGACATCGCTTGGCAGGCGTTGTCCCGGCACCTCGACGACCGGAAACTCATCGGCTTCACCCTGCTCGTCGGTCAATACGACAGCCTCGCGACCACCATCCACACGCTGCGCGTCCAGCGCGACGCCCGCTCCTGACTGCGACACCCCTGACATGGAGTCGATCGCGCAGCGCCTGATGCGCAACGAGTACTTCGCCGAGATCTACGAGCATCTCTGGCGGCCGACCTTCACCCGGCTCTTCAGCCTCGGCGGCCGTTCCACCGCCGACTTCGACCGCGCACTACGCGCCTACCTCGCCCGCCCGGGTGACCGGTTGGTCCTCGATGTCGCCTGCGGCCCCGGCAATTACACACGCGAGATCGCCGACGGACTCACCGGCGACGGTCGCTGCATCGGGATCGACTTCTCCGCGCCCATGCTGGCGCGGGCCGCGCAGACCAACGCGGTGGGGCGGGCCGCGTTCCTGCGGGGTGATGCCCACGCATTGCCGTTCGCCGACAACACCTTCGACGTGGTGACCTGCCTGGCGGCCCTCTATCTGATCCCCGACCCGCTACCGGTCGTCGACGAGCTGGTGCGGGTGACCGCACCCGGTGGCGAGATCGTGGTCTTCACCTCGGTGACGACGCCGCTCACCTCGTTCCCGGGCGTCCGGCCGCTCGCCGGGGCGAGCGGGTACTGGATCTTCGACGACCACGAGATCGTCGAACGCCTCCGACGCGCGGGCCTGGACGACGTCGAGCAGACGATCACCGGTCAGGGGCAGTTCGTGCTGGCACGCAAGACGGCGTCGTAGGCGGCCCGAGGCGTCAGAACTCCCGGTAGTCGCGGACCGTCATCCGCGGGCCGCGTCGTTCGGGCCGGACGCCCCGTCGCGCGACCAGCCTGATGATTCGTTGACGTTGCCCCGCATAGGGTTCGAGTAGTTCGAGCATGCCCGCGTCGTCGACGGCCTCGCCGATCAACGTGAGTCCCACCAGTTTCGGGATGTGGTAATCGCCGACGTTGACCACGTCGGGGTCGCCGAGCGACCGCGACAGCGTCTCGGCCTCGGTCCACTGGCCGACACCGCGGAGCACGGTGAGCTTCCGCGCATGACGTTCGACGTCGATGGTGGTGGCGCCGCGAATGGTCCGCATGCGGACCGGTTCGATGCCGCTGCGGTGCCACTCCCAGCTCGGGATGCGAACCCAGTCCTGCCGGGCGGGCGGCACCCGCATGGTCTCCGGGACCGGTCCGGGCGCGGGAGAGCCGAAGCGGCGCACCAGATATCGCCAGGCACGGAACGCCTCCGCGCCGACGACCTTCTGTTCCAGGATCGCGGGGACGAGCGCCTCCCAGACCCGGTCGGTGCGTGAGAGCCGCAAACCCTCGGCGCGGCGCACCAGTTCCCGCACAACGGGATCGCGGGGGACGAGGGCGTCGGGATCGTCTCGCGCACCGAGGAAATCCGGCATCTGGTCGAGCAACCAGTCCGCGCCGGGACCCCATGCGCGACCGACGACGACGCCGGACCGCACGGCGATCGTCAGGGTGCCCGGCCCGTCGGGGGTGTGCACCGCCCGCCAGACCGAACCGTCCCTGGCGTAGACGAACGCCGGGTCGCCCGCACCGCGCCGGTGCAGGCCGACCGTGGCCCGCAGGTCGAGCGGCCACGGGAGCGTCCACTCCCGGACCCGCTCGTCTGCACTCACACGTCTACAGGTTGATCATGTGCCCGAGAGCGCCGTGGAACGTCTCCTGCAGTGCTTCCGACATGGTCGGGTGCGTGTGCACGTTCCGCGCCAGCTCCTTGGCCGTGAGATCCCACTTGTGGGCCAGCGTCATCTCCGGGAGCATCTCGGAGACGTTGTCGCCCACCAGGTGTCCGCCGAGCAGCTCGTCGGTGTCGGCATTGGTGACGAGCTTGGCGAAGCCCGCGGTCTCGCCGAGCCCCTGGGCCTTGCCGTTGGCCGAGAACGGGAACGTGGTCGCTTTGACGTTGTAGCCCTCGTCCTTGGCCTGCGCCTCGGTGAGGCCGAACGATGCGACCTGCGGCTGACAGAAGGTGGCACGCGGCATGAACCGGTAATCACCGAGGGTCATGGTCTCGACGCCGGCGATGGTCTCGGCGGCCACCACGCCCTGGGCCTCGGCGACGTGCGCGAGCTGCAGTTTGGCGGTGACGTCGCCGATGGCGTAGATGCCGTCGACGTTGGTGCGCATGTAGTCGTCGATGGCGATGGCGCCGCGATCGGTGAGTTCGACACCGGTCTTGTCGAGGCCGAAGCCCTCGACGCGCGGGGCGAATCCGACGGACATGAGGACCTTGTCGACGGTGAGCTCACCCTCTTTGTCCTTGGCGTCGGTGTAGGCGACGGTGACGCTGTCGCCGTTGTCGGTGACCTTCTGGACCCGGGTGGAGGTCAGCAGCTTGATGCCGAGCTTCTTGTACTCCTTGGCGAGGGCCTTCGAGGAGTCGGCGTCCTCGTTGGGGAGCACGCGGTCGAGGAACTCGACGATCGTGACGTCGACGCCGTAGTTGGCCATGACGTAACCGAACTCCATGCCGATGGCGCCCGCACCGACGATGACGATGGACTCGGGCAGCTCACGGGTCAGGATCTGCTCTTCGTAGGTGACCACGTTCTCCGACAGTTCGACGCCGGGGAGCAGCTTGACGGTCGACCCGGTGTCGATGATGACGTTGTCGAACGTGATCTCCCGGTCGCCCACCTTGATGGTCTTGGCGTCGGTGAACACGCCGTAACCGTCGATCTCGGTGATCTTGTTCTTCTTCATCAGGTAGTGGACGCCCTTGACGATGCCGTCCGAGACCTTGCGGCTGCGGTCGAATGCCGCGCCGAAGTCGAAGGACACGTCACCACTCATGCCGAAGGTCTTGGCCTGATGGTTGAAGATGTGTGCGAGCTCCGCATTGCGCAGCAGGGCCTTGGACGGGATACATCCGACGTTCAGACACACACCGCCCCAGTACTTCTCCTCGATGACGGCGGTTTTCATGCCCAGTTGAGCCGACCGGATCGCGGCTACGTACCCACCTGGACCTGCACCCAATACAACTGTTTGAAAGTGTTCAGCCACGACTGCCAGCCTACGTCGCGCCCGACCGTCGCCGCAGAGTGTCCCACTACTCGCCGGTAGCAACCTGCGCATTCAATCATTGATTGAAACATCGACTGAACTGTGCTTTCCTCGACGTGTGACCCAGACCACGCGCGCCGGACGCGGTGAGCGCCGCGATTCGACGTCGCTGCCCACCCGCGACGCCCTGCTGGCCGTCGCCGAACGTCTCTTCCTCGCCGAGGGATACGACAAGGTGTCCGTCCGGGCGATCTGCGCGGCCGCCGAGGCGAACCCGGCGGCGGTGCACTATCACTTCGGCACCAAGGACGACCTCACCATCGCGCTGCTGGAGTCTCGCCTGGGTCCGCTGTGGGCCGACCCGCTGGCCTCCCTCGACCCGGCCGGTACGCCGATCGCGCATGTCGTCGACGTTGTGGTGGCCCCCTTCGTCGACCTGCAGTCCGACCCAACCGGACATCTGCACCTACAGCTGCTCGCACGGTTTGTGTTCGCCCATCCCACCGCGAGCTGGACGTCGCGCTGGTTCGATCTCGATCCGTTCGCCGACATGCTCGCCGAGGCCGTCCCCGGCCTGACCGCGAGCGAGGCGCGCCGACGCTGGGCACTCGCCTTCCAGTTGATCCTCCTGCGGTTCGGGGGCACCGAGACCTCGAGCCCCGCCGCCGTGACGGCCCTGGCCGGCTTCGTCACCGCCGGACTGACCGCACCCGCCACGTGAGACACGAGTGAGAGGACCCGTTGTGGACAGCCCCACCACCGGACCGTTCAGCCCCGCCCGGCTGGGACCGCTGCACCTGCGGAACCGCCTGATCAAATGCGCCACCTTCGAGGGGATGACGCCCGACGCCCTGGTGACCGACGAACTCATCGAGTTCCATCGCGAGGTCGCCGCCGGCGGGGTGGCCATGAGCACGGTCGCCTACTGCGCCATCTCACCCGAGGGCCGCACCGACCGCCACCAGATCTGGATGCGCCCCGAGGCGGTTCCCGGATTGCGCAGACTCACCGACGCAGTCCACGCCGAGGGCGCACTTGCGGCGGCCCAACTGGGGCACGCGGGCGCGGTCGCGAACTCGGCGTCGAACCGGGCCGCCTCCCTGGGACCGTCACGGATACCCGCGCCGATGGGGATGTCGGTGACCCGTGCGATCAGCGTCGACGACATCGCCGACCTGCGGACCACGTTCCGCCGGGCCGCACGGCTTGCGGTGGACTCCGGCTTCGACGGACTCGAGATCCACTGCGGCCACAACTATCTCATCTCCAGCTTCCTGTCCCCGCTGCTGAACCGGCGTCGTGACGCCTACGGCGGGAGCCTCGTCAACCGCGCCCGCCTCGCCCGTGAGGTGGTCGAGAGCGTGCGCGACGAGGTCGGGGACGAGGCTGCGATCTGGGTGAAGCTCAACCTCTTCGACGGCGTCGGCCGGGTCGACCTCGAGCGCTCGCCCGCGGCGCGGGCCCGGGGCCGGGCGAGGCTGAGTGGCTTCAACGTCGACGAGGCATGCGAGGTGGCACAGCTACTGGAATCCGACGGCCACCTCGACGCCATCGAACCCACCGCGGGGAGTTCACTGCTCAACCCGATGTACCTCTTCCACGGCGAGGCACCCCGTAAGGAGTTCGCCGATGCGTTCTCCGGTGCCATGAAGTACGGACTGAAGGCCTTCGCACCGGTCTTCCTGAAGCACTACCGCTATCACGACGCCTATCTGCTGCCTCTCGCGCGCGAACTCCGTAAGGCCGTCGATCTGCCGCTCATCCTCCTGGGCGGCGTCACCGATCGCGCCTCGATGGATCTCGCGCTCGCCGAGGGCTTCGATTTCATGGCGATGGGGCGCGCGCTCCTGCGTGAACCCGACCTACCGCTGCGCCTCGCCGCCGACCCGTCGACGACGTCGAAATGCGTCCACTGCAATCTCTGCATGCCGACGATCTACTCCCACACCCGATGCCCGGTCCGGACCGGCGAGGTCCCCGACCCGGTGGCCGCACAGCATTAGGGTGGGGGCCATGCCTCCCCGCCGTCGCAAGGACACCCCGCCACCGGCGACCGGCGGTTCGGAGAAGGAGGTGCTGGTCGGTTTCCTCGACTATCTGCGCGCCTCCGCGGTGGCCAAACTCGACGGCGTCTCCGAAACCGACGCCCGTGCGGCCGCGGTGCCGTCGGGCACCAGCCTGTTGGGGGTGGTCCGCCACCTGACGTTCGTCGAACGGTTCTTCTTCCTGGGCGAGGACGCGGACGACTGGCAGGCGACGTTCACCTGCCCCGACGACGAGACCGTGGCATCGGTGCAGGCGGCGTACCGCCGCGCGGTGTCCGAGGCCGGCGAGGTCATCGACGCCTACACCGATCTCGCCGAGGCGGCGCCCAGGGCGAGCGGACGTCGCTCCTCCCCGTCGATGCGGTGGGCGTTGACCCACATGATCGAGGAGACCGCCCGTCACGCCGGCCATCTCGACATCATCCGCGAGGGCGTCGACGGCCGGACGGGCCGCTGACCGTCAGCGCCGGATGAACTCGCCGTTGCTCTCCTCGTCGTCGTAGTACTCGATCGTCATACGCGGGCCGTCGAACGTGACCTGTGAGATCGAGCCCGGTTCGGCGTTCTCGTTGAGCAGATCGAACGTGAACGTGTTGCCGTCCCAGTGAGCGAGTTCGTGTTTACGGACTCCGCCCGGCCCCATCTCCAGGACGAGCTTCCCGTCGCGTTCGACGATCTCCGCCGGTCCGTACACCGCGTTGGCGTAGGTACCCACATACGACGGCAGTGGTTGCGACGGTGCGGGATTCGACGGCGGTTCCTTGCCGACGAGTTCGCCGCTCGGCACGCTCAGGGGCGCATACGCCTTGGCGTAGAGGTCGCGCCAGTCGTTGCGGATCTCGCCGAACTGCACGAGATCCATGAACTCGGCGGCGATCGAGTCCACCGCACCGAGGGGCGCGGCGTTGGACAGGACGACGATGGCGGTGTCGGCCGACGGCAGGATCGAGAACACCGTGCCGGCGCCCGACGCGAACGCGCCGGCATGGTTGAACTGCGTCCGCGCGTCCTCGGTCACCCCGACGTTGAAGCCGTAGCCGTACGATCCGGCGCGGTTGTCGGGCGTCTGGGGCGGGCTCGACACGATCTGCGGTGAGAGGGCCGGGAGCAGCGCGTCGGGGGCCACGACCTCCTGGCCGTTGTGCTTGCCCTGCGCCAGCACCATCTTCAGCCACGTCGCCATGTCGTTGACGTTCGAGCTCACACCGCCGGCGGGTGACTGCGCATCGGGATCGCGCGGGATCGGGGTCTTGACCCACTTGTCGTCTTCCTTGATGTGCCCCACCGCGCGGTCGGCCCGGCGCTCGAAGTCGACGTAGCGGGAGCTGGTGCTGGTCATGCCCAGCGGACCGTAGATGAGGTCCTGCGACAGCGTCGCCCAGTCCGTCCCGGCCTTCACCGCCACCGCCTCGCCACCGGTCGTCACCCCGAAGTTGGTGTAGGCGTAGCTGATCCGGAACGGGTCGAGCGGCATGAAGCGCATGCGCTGCATGATCTCCTGCTGCGAGTACCCCATGTCCTCCAGTTTGTCGCCCGCGTGGTCCGGCAGACCGGATCGGTGCGAGTACATGTCGCCGACGGTCACGGTGCGCGTGACGTACGGTTCGGCGAGCGCGAACCACGGCAGCGATTCCACGATCGGCATCTCCCACGTCACCGTCTTGTCGGTGACGGCGGCCGCGACCACCGTCGATCCCACCGACTTCGACACCGACGCCAGCTGGAAGACGGTGTTCGGGTCGACGGCCTCACCGGTCGTGATGTCCTTGACGCCGAACCCCTTGGCGTACTTGGTCTCCCCACCGGACACGACCGCCACGGCCACACCCGGGATCTTGGTCGACTCCATCATCGAGTTGACCAGGTCGTCGAGTTGCCCGACCGCCTTGTCGACCGCATCGGCCGGCAGCGGTTCGGCGGCGACGGCATTCGGGTTCTCCAGAGACTCCGATGCAGACGGTGGCGCCCCGGTGCCCGACGACCCGCTGTCGCAAGCCGCGACGAGCGCAACCACGGCGACGACGGAACAGGTGGCCATCGAGAGGCGGGCCCATCGCGTCGTCCGTGGGGGTTCATGGCCGGGACAGCGGGCGGGAACGGAATGGGCAGTGGCCATGGGGGTCTCCTCGACGTCGCTGCGTCACGATACCCCGCGCGGACAACCTGTAGTGGGCGTTTTGCCGGCGCCGACACCGTGAGCGCTCCTGCGCGGAGCACGGTCGCGACGGCCGCCCGCGTAGTTTGGACGCCATGACCGAGCACGGCTACGACGCCCCCACGTCCGACACCGACCCGTACCTGTGGCTGGAGAACGTCACCGGCGACGACGCGCTGTCCTGGGTGCGCGCGCACAACGAGCCCACGGTGGCGGCGTTGACGTCGTCGGAACGCTTCCGCGAGTTGGAGGCCGCAACGCTTGCCGCCCTGGACACCGACGACCGCATCCCCTACGCGCGTCGCCGCGGGGAGTACCTGTACAACTTCTGGCGCGACGCGACCAACCCGCGTGGCCTCTGGCGTCGTACGACGTACGACTCCTATGTGACCGACACCCCCGACTGGGATGTCCTCATCGACGTCGACGAACTCGCACGCGCCGAGGACGAGAACTGGGTGTGGGCCGGCGCCTCCGTACTGCGCCCCGAGTACGAGCGCGCGCTGATCTCCCTCTCGCGCGGCGGCGCCGACGCCTCCGTGGTCCGTGAGTTCGACATCCCGTCGCGCACCTGGGTCGCCGACGGCTTCGAGCTGGCGGAGAACAAATCCGACGTCGGGTGGATCGATCGTGACACCGTATATGTCGGAACGGATTTCGGCGTGCAACCGGACGGGCTGAGCTCGCTGACCGATTCCGGTTACCCCCGCATCGTCAAGCGCTGGACGCGCGGCACCCCGCTGTCGGAGGCCGTGACGGTCTTCGCGGGCGAGACCGGGGACGTGTCGGTGCGGGCGAGCTACGACAGCACACCGGGATTCGAACGCCACTTCGTCGGTCGCGCCACCGACTTCTTCAACTCACTCGACTACGAACTGCGCGACGGCCGCCCCGAGTTGCTCGACGTGCCCACCGACGCGCACGCCGGGGTCCGGATGAACTGGCTGCTGGTGCTCACGCGATCGGAGTGGGAGATCGACGGCACCGCGCACGCACCGGGCACCCTGCTGGCCTTCGACTACGAGGCCTACCGGGCGGGCGACCGCGACGCGACCGTGCTCTTCGCGCCCGATGCGCACACGAGCCTCGTCGACTACGCCTACACGCGTTCGCATCTCATCATCGTGAAGCTGCACGACGTGCACACCCGGGTCGAGGTACTCGAACTCGGCACCTGGCAGGCCGTGGACATGCCGGGTCTGCCCGACCTCGCCACGGTCTCGGTCCTCGACACCGATCCCGACGAGAGCGACGAGGTGTTCTGGTCGGCGACGTCGTTCACCGATCCGCCGAGTCTGCTCCACGGCCAGAGCGGCCGGGCTCCGGAGGTCATCAAACACAGCCCCGCGTTCTTCGACTCCGACGCGGTGACCGCCGAGCAGCACTTCGCGACGTCCGACGACGGCACGCAGGTGCCGTACTTCGTGGTGCGTCGGCGCGACGTGTCCCACGGACCGACGCTGCTCTACGGCTATGGCGGATTCGAGAACGCCCTCACCCCGAGCTATCTCGCGATCGCCGGACAGAGCTGGATCGAGCGCGGCGGGATCTACGTCATCGCCAACATCCGGGGCGGCGGCGAATACGGCCCGTCGTGGCACACCCAGGCGCAGAAAGCGGGACGGCACAAGGTGTACGAGGATTTCGCCGCCGTCGCGCGTGCTCTCGTCGACACCGGACTCACCACTGCGTCACAGCTGGGCGCCCAGGGCGGGTCCAACGGCGGGTTGCTCATGGGCGTGATGCTGACGCGCTACCCCGAGCTGTTCGGCGCCCTGGTCTGCCAGGTCCCGCTCATCGACATGAAGCGCTACCACCTCCTGCTGGCCGGGGCGTCGTGGATGGCCGAGTACGGCGATCCCGACGACCCCGAACAGTGGGAGTTCATGAAACCGTTCTCGCCGTATCAGAACGTCGATGCGGACGCGACCTACCCGCCCATCCTGGTCACGACGTCGACCCGCGACGATCGCGTCCACCCCGGTCACGCGCGCAAACTCGTTGCCCGCCTGGAGGAAACCGGTCACGACGTGCAGTACTACGAGAACATCGAGGGCGGCCACGGCGGCGCGGCGGACAACAAGCAGGCCGCGTTCAAATCGGCCCTGGCCTACGAGTTCCTCTGGCGGACACTGTCTCCCGAGGACTGACCGCTCCGGAAGACCACCACTGCCGCCGGCCGGACCGAGCGCTCGCCGACGACCAGCCCGGGACGGAGCAGCTCGGCGACGGTGCGGTCCGCGGAGGTGTCGTCGGTCGGATGGACGTCGACCGCCTCCATGGTGCGGGCATCGAAGTCGGTCCCGGCCGGCGGTGCGACGACCGCTCCCCCGCGGCCGACGATGAGGCGTTCCAGTCCGGCGCGCAGCAGCTCGAACGCCGGCCGGTCGGCTTCCGACGCCGAGACCGCGCACGTCGCCGCGTCGGTGTGGAGCGCGAAGAGGTCGACCAGCAGGGCGGTGTCCACGCCGGCCGCGGCGGCCGGGGATCTGGCGGCGTCGACGAGCCGCTCGATCGTCCTGGTCTGCCGCGCAACCATGAGGGCGAGGTCGGACACCTGCTCGCCCAGCTCCGCGAGCCCGTCGGTTCGCCCGGGCGCAGAGCCCTCCGGAGACGTCATTCCGCCAGCGTAATCAACTCCACAGGCCGATCGTCCGGGACCGGCGAGACCGTCTGCGCTGCTAGCATCCCCGATCGTGGGCGTAATCGGGATCGACCTCGGAACCACCAACTCGGCGATGGCGAAGATCGACGCCGACGGCCGCCCGGAGGTGATCGTCGGACTGACCGGCGCACCGACCACCCCGTCGACGGTGTTGCTGACGTCGCCGACGGATCACGTCGTCGGCGAAGGGGCGCGCCGGCAGGCCAGGCTCGACCCGGAGAACGTCTGCAGCCTGGTGAAGCGGCGGATGGGCGATGCCCAGTGGCGTTTCGTCGCGCACGGTCAGACCTGGTCGGCCCCGGCGATCTCGGCGCTCATCATCAAGTCGCTGATCTCCGACGCCGCGTTCGCCGGTGAGCAGGTCGAGCGCGCCGTGATCACGGTGCCCGCCTACTTCGGCGACGAGGAGCGGCGCGCGACGATCCAGGCCGGCACGTACGCCGGCCTCGAGGTCGCGGGGGTCCTGTCCGAGCCGATCGCCGCCGCTCTGTCCTACGGCTTCAGCCGCCTGACCGACCCGCTGGCCAAGGGCACACCCGACGAGACGGTCCTGGTCTACGACCTCGGCGGCGGGACCTTCGATGCGACGGTCATCGAACTCGCCGACCGCCGGATCACCGTGCTCGCCGTCGACGGCGATCACCAGCTCGGCGGTGCCGACTGGGACGAGCGGTTGGCGCTGCACCTCTCGCGCACGTTCTGCGCCGAACACCCCGACGCCGAGGACCCGCTCGACGACTCGGCCGGCTCGCAGTCGCTCATCCTCGCCGCTGAGCGCGCCAAACACGAACTGACCGAGTCGGATTCGACCTCGGTCATCGTCGCCCACGACGGCGCCCGGTCGGTCATCACGCTCACCCGGGCCGAACTCGAGGAACTCACCCGTCCGCTGCTGGCCCGGACCGTCGAACTCACCCGGTCATGCCTGGCCGCCGCCGAACGCCGAGGCGTGTCAGCCGTCGACCGTGTCCTGCTGGTCGGCGGTTCGTCGCGGATGCCGATGGTCGCGCGGGAACTCGCCGCCGCACTGGGCACGACACCGGAACTGAACGACCCCGACCTCGCCGTCGCCCGCGGGGCGGCGATCTACGGCGAGAAGCTGGAGATCGAACGACTCGTCCGCGCCGACCTCACCACCCGCGGACGCCTGCGCGAGGACCGCGGTCTCGACGGCGTCGCACCGGCCGACCTCGACGAGTCCTGCACCCGGGTCGCCCACGCGTTCGCGCTGCCCGTCAGCAGTGTCCGCCGCATGCTCGAGGTCGTCGTGGACACGGTGGTCTCCCGCGGTTTCGGGGTCCTGGCGGTCAACGGCCACAACGGCGAACTCGAGGCCAGCTGGCTGGTCCAGCGGAATTCGACGCTCCCGATCCGGGTGCGACGGTCGTTCGGGACCATGCGACGCGACCAGTCCCGCATCGAGCTGGTCGTGCTGGAACAGCAGGGGCAGTCGGCTTCCCCGAGACCGGAGGACGCCAAGGTCCTCATCGAAGGTGCGATCACCGACATCCCACCCGGATACGACGAGGGCAGCGAGGTGTCGGTGACCTTCGAGATGGCCTTCGACGGCGTCCTGCACGTCACCGCGTTCCACGTCGATGCGCAGATCCCGCTCACGTTATCGGCCAAAACCGGTGCCTCGCTGTCGAAATCGGAGGTCGAGCGGGAACTCGACCAGGTCCACCGCTCCCGGCGCCGCGACCACTGACGGCCTCCGCCGGAGGGGAGAGACCTGATGGAACCGTTCGTCGGCAACGACTATCGCAAACGTGTGCTCGCCGCGGTCGAGAAACGCGGAGGCCCGAGCGAATCGGATTCGTTCGAACTGTATGACCTCCCGATCGAGGAGGCCGAGCGGCTCGACGACGCCGCGGTGGCCGCCCGACTCGACGAGGTGTGGGCCTTCTGGCAGAAGCAACGCGACCACCCGAAGTACCGAATCCTGGTGGCCCGGTTGGTTGCCGAACACGACGAGCGGTCGGCGCCGTTGCGGCACAAGACCGGTCGGATCGCCGAGGCCCGTGCGGTGAGCACCCGACGCGAACTGCGCGATCAGCAGCGATTCGAACTTCTCGACAACGCGATCGCGCGGCTCAACGAGCGCTACGGCGGAATCCCGAGATCCAAGCGCGCCGGGCTCGACGAGATCGGCGCCATGGGCGGCCTCGATCCGGCCGAGATCGCCACCCGACTGCGGCGTCACCGCATCGTCGACGACGCCCCGCCCGCGTCGGCCGAACCCGCGCCGCCGCGGGTGTCCTTGTCGGCGCAGCAACGCGGTCAGATCGCCGACCTGCTCGCCGAGTTCGACCGACTCCGCGACGGCGATCCCACCCCGACGCTCCTGACCCTGCTACACCTCGACACCGACGCCGCCGCCGACCGCGGCGTCATCGAGTCGCGGGCCGTCGCGCTCAACGAACGAGCCCGTGAGCTCGCCGCCGGCCGCTTGCGCGCGGTCCTCGACGAGCTGCTGGTCCACGTACACGACGTCCTGCTCTCCGATCCCGTGCTGGCGCAGGAGTATCGGCAATCGGTCGTCGACGCCGTGACCGACCATCTCCGGCCACGGGTCCGGGCCGCGGTCCTGGTCGAGGACGAACTGGGTGCGCAGGACCATGAGTTCCTGCTCGACGAGGCCCGCACCCGCGGACTCGGCACACGCGATGCGCGCACCGTGATCGCCGGACTCGCCGCCGAATTCGGAGCAGCCGTGAGCCCACCGGCCGGCCCCCCGCCGTCGGCCGAGTCACCCCCGCCGTCGGCCGAGCCACCCACGCCGCCGAAGCGGTTGTGGGAGCACGATCTCCGCGCCGCCCGCGCCGCCTTGCGCGACGGCCTGCCCGTCCGGGCGC
>ERZ501064.76-NODE-76-length-26890-cov-8.281796_pt1 | contig 26890 bp, 22 predicted proteins | sample MGYA00510851_ERZ501064 | MGnify/ENA primary metagenome ERZ501064 (study PRJEB25958, sample SAMN03398529) | human skin metagenome | study: EMG produced TPA metagenomics assembly of the Human Skin Microbiome Metagenome (human skin metagenome) data set. | reverse complement strand
CTGCGGTCCTCGGCCGCCGCGACCCGCACCGGCCGTCGGACGCGGACCGGCCGTGCGGCGCTGGTCCAGTCGATCGCGCAGCGACTCCGCCCGTGTCTGCCGGTAGGCCACCGGCGTCGGCAGGCGCAGCCACCGTGCGACGCGGCTCGGCGACCCGCCGGTGAGCGTGGCGACCGCCTCGGGTTCGTGCCTCGCGGCGTTGGCGAGCAGACCGAGCATCGCGAGGACGGTCAGCGTCGACGTGCCACCGGCCGAGATCAGCGGCAGCTGGATTCCGGTCACCGGCAGCAATCCGATGACGTAGCCGATGTTGATGAACGCCTGCGCGGTGATCAGCACCGTGATGGTCGCCGACATCAGGCGCAGGAAGGGATCGGTCGACCGGGATGCGATCCGGAAGCCGATGTAGGCGAGGACGACGAACAGGAACACCACCATGAGCCCGCCGAGCAGCCCGAGCTCCTCGCCGATGATCGCGAAGATGAAGTCGTTGTGCGCGTTCGGCAGATAGTTCCACTTGGCACTCGACTGGCCGAGGCCCACGCCGAAGACCCCGCCGTTGGCGAGCGCGTAGGTCGCCTGGCGCGCCTGATAGCCGGCGCCCTGCGGGTCATCGACGTTGCCGAGGAAGCTCATCACGCGCTGCGAGCGGTAGCCCTCGGCCAGGGCGAGGATCACGGCGAGCGCGATGCCGGACACCGCGAACGAGACGAAGACCTTGACCGGCAGTCCCGCGAACCACAACAGCGCACCGACGATGATCGCGATGGTGATCGTCGTCGACAGGTTCGGCTCGAGGATGATGAGCAGGCACACGAGCATGGCCACCGGGACGAGCGGGACCAGCAGCTCGCGCAGGGAGGCGTTGTCCCGCCGGCGCGAGGCCAGCAGGTGCGCACCCCAGATGCACAACGCGACCTTCACCAGCTCCGACGGCTGCACCGACAGGCCGTAGATGACGAACCAGCGGCGTGCGCCCTGACTGAGCGTGCCCACGCCGGGGATGAGGACCAGTGCCAGGAGCACCACCGCGACGAACATCGCGGGAGCGGCGAACCGTCGGAGCAACCGCACCGGAATCCGCAGCATGAAGTAGAAGACCACCAGGCCGAGCAGGGCGAAGATCACCTGCGTGGCGAACAGCCCGTACGCCGATCCCTCTTTGGAATACCCCTCGACCGACGACGCCGAGAGGACCATCACCAGGCCGAATGTGGTGAGCAGGAACGACATCGTGAGGATCAGCTGATAGGACGCCAGCGGACGCGCCAACAGGTTGCGGATGGCGTCGAGCACGATCGCGGGGATCGACGCGGCAGTCGCTGCTGCCGCACCCGCGGAGCGGCCCGAGGCGTCGTCCGGTGCCGACCTGCCACCGGTGCCGCGCTTCACGCCCGGCCGTTCGTCTCTCGTGCGCGTCCGGCCACCGGTGTCCCCGCCGGTCTCGACATCAGCGCTCCCGTTGTCGGCAGCGACACCATCATCTCCGACGCCGTCGAGACCGCTGCGGTCGTCGGCATCGTCGACGGGGTCGTTGTCCGCGGCCGGGTTCCGGCTGCTCATCCGACTCAGCGTCCGGTGTCGGGCGAGCCGGCGATCCGACGCGCGGCGGCGGCGAAAGCGTCACCGCGCGCGCCGTATCCGGCGAACATGTCCAGCGAGGCCGCCGCGGGTGCGAGCAGCACGGCGTCGGGCGCGGACGGGCTCGCCTCCGCGAGCACCCACGCCTCCTCGACGGCCCGGTCCATGACCGCCACCGATGTCGAGGAGCCCGTCCCCGGGAGATCAACTGCTGAGGCTTGGGGACCGGCCTGTCCCGGACGATGCACGTTCACCGTGCCATCGTCCCCTGTGAATACTGTGACTGTTGGGACTTCTGGGGCGTGTCGCGCGATCGCCTCGATCACCAGGTCTCGGTCACGGCCGATCGCGACCACCCCGGCCAGCCGATCGCCCACCGCGGTGAGCATCTCGTCCATCGACGCACCCTTGAGCAGACCGCCCGCGATCAGCACGACTCGGTCGAAGGCGGCGACCGCCGCCTGGGCTGCGTGGGGGTTGGTGGCCTTGGAGTCGTCGACGAAGTCGATCCCGTTCCGCGAGGCGACGACCTCGCCGCGATGACCGGCCGGCCGGAAGGACGCCAGCCCCGCCCGTATCGCCTCCGGCCCGATGCCGGCCGCGAGCGCGAGAGCCGACGCGGCCAGCGCATCGGCGACACCCGACGGTCCGGCCGGGCGCACCTCGTCGGCGTCATACAACCGGCCCGCGTCGAAGGCGCGGTCGATCAGCACACCGTCCGCGACGCCGAGTTGTCCGGGCTGCGGCTCGCGCAGCGTGAAACCGATGCGGCGGCCCGCGGCGGGCAGGCCGGACGCGACCGGGTCGTCGAGTCCGACGACACTCACCGCACCGCGCAGCGCTCCCGCCTTGGCAAGTGCGTACGCCTCGAAGGTCCCGTGCCAGTCGAGGTGATCCTCGGCCACGTTGAGCACGACTCCCGCATGCGGACGGACCGACGGCGCCCAATGCAGCTGAAATGACGACAGTTCGGCGCACAGCACGTCCACCCTGGGCTCGGCCTGCATCGCGTCGAGCACCGGGAGCCCGATGTTGCCGCAGGCCGCACCCGTGCGGCCCGATGCCTCGACGATCCCGGCGAGCATCGACGTGGTCGTCGTCTTGCCGTTGGTGCCGGTCACGACAAGCCAGGTGCGTGGTTCGCCCAGCAGTCCCGCGACGTCCACGCGCCAGGCCAGTTCGACCTCGCCCCAGACCGGGACGCCGGCGGTGGCCGCGGCCGCCACCAGGTGGTGGGTGGGCGCGAAGCCGGGTGACACGATCACGACCTTGGCCGTCGCCAGTCGCCCGGGACCGGTGAGCAGATCCGCGACGGCGACCGGTTCGACGCCCTGCGACATCAGTTCGGCGACCCCGGCGACCGCCGCGGCCGCGGCGTTCCGGTCGACGGGCGGCGCGTCAGCACCGGCGAACCGGTCGTCGGCGAGCAGGACATGCGCGCCGAGCGTCACCAGGAACCGGGTGGCGGACAACCCCGCGGTCCCGGCCCCGCCGACCACGACGGTCCGGCCGGCCAGGGCGCGCGGGTCGGGCCCCCCGGGGGTCGGACTCGCTTCCGGCTGATCAGCCATTGGTGGTCAGGAACTCGCCGTAGAACAGCGACAGGCCGAGCGCACAGGCGATGGCGGTGAGCAACCAGAATCTGATGATCACCGTGGTCTCCGCCCAGCCACCGAGTTCGAAGTGGTGATGGAACGGGGCCATCCGGAACACGCGACGACCGGTGGTCCGGAAGAAGGCGATCTGGATCACGACCGACATGATCTCGGCGACGAACAGCGCGCCGATGACGACCGCGAGCAACTCCGTCCGCGTGGTGATCGACAGACCGGCGAGCATGCCGCCGAGGGCGAGCGAGCCGGTGTCGCCCATGAAGATCTTGGCGGGCGCCGCATTCCACCAGAGGAAGCCGAGGCACGCTCCACCGCCGGCCACGGCGATGAGCGCGAGATCGAGGGGGTCACGGACCTGGTAGCAGCCGGTGGGGATCTCGCTCGGCGGTTTCGCGCCGCCCGCACAGGCGTTGACGAACTGGAAGAAGGTGACCAGGACGTAAGAGCCCAGGACCATCGCCATGGAGCCGGCGGCCAGGCCGTCGAGCCCGTCGGTGAAGTTCACCGCGTTCGACCAGGCCGCGACCACCAGCCAGCAGAACACCACGAACACGACCGACCCGAGCGTGATCGCATCGATGTCGCGGACGTAGGACAGGTTCGTGCTCGCCGGCGTGTAGCCGTAGTCGTTGCGGAACTGCAGCACCAGGATGCCGAAGAGGATGGCGGCGATGAACTGCCCGATCGACTTCGCGGTCTTGTTCAGACCGAGATTGCGATGCTTGCGGATCTTGATGATGTCGTCGAGGAACCCGACGACGCCCAACGCGGTCGCCAGCCCCAGGACGAGCAGTCCGGAGGCGGTCGGCCCGTTCCCGGCATCGGTGAAGACCCCGATGAGGTGGGCGCCGAAATAGCCGGCCCAGAGGGCGGCCAGGATCGCGACGCCGCCCATCGACGGGGTCCCGCGCTTGGTCTGGTGGCTCTGCGGGCCCTCGACCCGGATCTCCTGCCCGAAGCCCTGCCGGGAGAACACCTTGATGAGGACCGGCGTCAGCAGGATCGACACCGCGATCGCGATCGCCCCCGCGAGGAGTATCTGTGTCACCGCGTTGCCCCCGCATCCTCTCCGTACGCGACCGGTCTGTTCCCGACCGCGATCTTCCCGAACCTGCCTGACACCCCGCGGCGGAGCGGCATCGTCGGCCCACTCACGCCCGCGCGAGCGCTCACGGTGCCGCCTCGTCGCCGGCCGGGGCGTCGACGACCTGCCATCCGCCCCGCTCGGACCACGCGGTGATCACGGAGTCGAGATCGGCGCCGGCCGCGGCCAGCAGGATGACGTCGCCGGCGGCGGGCCGCCAGTCCGGTTCGGTGTCGGCGAGTCGGGCGGCGGCGTCGACGGACTCGACGATGCGCGCCTCGTCACCCCACGAACCCTCCATGACCGCGCCCTGGTGCAGCGCGTGCACCGATCGTGAATCCCCCACGCAGAGAGTCTTGTCGACGGCCAGCCGGACCGCCAGGCGACCCAGCAGATCGTGTTCGACGACGCGCTGGTTCTCGGTCAGGCCGGCCGGCGAGGCCAGCTCGGCGATGACCGCCCAGGTGCGGCCGGCGCCGGCGGACTCGGCGAGGCGCCGGATCAGCCGGCGGGCGTCGTCGACCGACACCGGCGCATCGCCGCGGATGACCGTGACCGCTCCGGTGGTCATCGTTCGCTCTCCGTGACCGCACCCGGAGCCTCGGCTGCGCGGGACTCGAGCGCACGGGCGACGACCTCCCGATCGTCGAACGGATGCTTCACGCCGTCGATCTCCTGTCCTGCCTCGTGTCCCTTGCCGGCGACCAGCACGATGTCGCCGGGCCGTGCCCAGGCGACGGCCGCCTCGATCGCGGCGGCGCGATCGCCGATCTCCCGGATCGGTTCCGCGCCGCGGGGGCGCTCGGTTCCGGGCACGGCCTGTGCACCGGCGAGCACCTCGGCCCGGATCGCACCCGGGTCCTCGGTACGCGGGTTGTCGTCGGTCACGACCACGAGTTCGGCACCGCGCGCGGCCGCTTCCCCCATCAGCGGCCGTTTCCCGGTGTCGCGATCGCCGCCGGCACCGACGACGATGGCCACCCGTCCGGTCGTCTGCCCGCGCAGTGTCGCCAGCACCGCCTCGATAGCGCCCGGCTTGTGCGCGTAGTCGACGAGGGCCAGGAACGGCTGTCCACGATCGATGCGCTGTAGGCGTCCCGGGACGCTCACCGACGCGACCGCCTCGAGTGCGGTGGGCACCGGCACCCCGGCGGCGTGTGCCACGGCGACGGCCAGGAGCCCGTTGGCCACGTTGTACCGGCCGGGCAATGGGATGAGGAGCTCGTGCTCACCTTCCGGCTCGGTGAACGGGGTGCGTGACGAGCCGTCGTCGGCGAGCGACGACTCACCCGCATGCCAGTGGGCCGACGTCGGCCCGGTGGACACCAGGACCGGTTGCAGATGGGCAGCTTCGCCCGGCCGCCGGGCGAGCTCGGCCATTCGCCGACCCCACTCGTCGTCGACGCACACGACCGCCCGGACCGCGTGCGTCGGGGCGGACGGGACGAACAACTGGGCCTTCGCGTCGAAGTAGGCGCGCATCGTGAGGTGGAAGTCGAGGTGGTCCTGCGAGAGGTTGGTGAACGCGCCGATCGCGAAATGCGCACCGTCGACGCGACCGAGCGCCAGCGCATGACTCGACACCTCCATGACGACGATGTCGACGCCGTCCTCGAGCATCGCCGCGAGCAGGGCCTGCAGGGTCGGCGCCTCCGGCGTGGTCAGCGAACTCGGTTGGGCGACGCCGTTCACGCGGGTCTCGACGGTGCCGATGAGCCCTACCGAGTGCCCGGCGGCCAGCAGGGCGGCCTCGACCAGATAGGACGTGGTGGTCTTGCCCGACGTGCCGGTGATGCCGATCAGCTTGAGTCGTTGGGACGGATTGCCGTACACGCGGGCGCTGACATTGCCGAGAACCGTGCGGGGAGCGGGATGGATGAGGACCGCGACGGCCGTCTCCGGCGGCAGGACGCGAGCCAGTTCGGCCCGGCCGGCGGGGTCGGTGAGGATGGCCGTCGCACCCGCCGCCACGGCCTGATCGGCGAACTTCGCGCCGTGCGTGCTGGCCCCGGGCAGTGCGGCGAACAGGTCACCGGGCCGGACGTCCTGTGCGCGCAGGACGACCCCGGTCACCTGGGTCTCGGCGTCGGCGCCGCCGACCAGGTCGAGTCGGGCCCCGGTGGCGGTGGACAACACGGACACCGGTGTCGGCGTGACATGACGCGGACGGATGGGTCCGCCACTCCGGTCGGGTGATGGTCGACGAGACGCCATCGGTGCTCCTCGCCTCCTCGGTTCTTCTCTCGGCGTTTCCCACGGGCGAGCGGACATGCTCGCTCCTCGGGACTGTGCTGGTCGTGCGGGACTGCTCGGTACGGGTGTCGGTGTCAGGACGTCGGACCGGGCTGTGCCGCGAGGTGCGTCGGTGCCTCGTCGGGAGGCGCAGAATCGCACTCACGATACCGACCCGCCCCGACGCCACGGCACACGGTGCGCCCGTGGCCGAACCTGTCCGGGTGCCCGGCTGATCGGCGACGGACGCCGCGGGCGCTACCGCGCGGTCAGGGTCAGCCGCGGCGTCGGCGCGGACAGCGGCACCTGGGCGCGCTGGAGCATCCACGACGTGATGGTGGAGAACAGCGGAGCCGCCGACTGACCGCCCGACCCGTCGGAACTGCGCCGTGGGTTGTCGAGCATGATCCCGACGACGTAGCGCGGGTTGTCGGCCGGGGCGATGCCCGCGAACGTGATGTTGTACCGCGAGTTCGAGTAGCACCCACAGGATGGATCGACCTGCTGCGCGGTGCCGGTCTTGCCGCTCACCTGGTAGCCGTCGACGGCCGCCTTGGTCCCGGTGCCCTGTTGCTCACCGGTCGGGTCGTCCTGCACCACCGACCGGAACATGTCCCGGACGGTGCGGGCGGTGGACTCGCTCACCACCCGGACGGGTTGGGGCCGCGCCCGGTCGTCGGGCGCCGACCCGTCCCGCTGCTCCGACGCCAGGATGCGCGGCGGAATGCGCAGGCCGTCGTTGGCGATCGCCTGGTACATCGCGGTCATCTGCAGCAGCGACATCGAAAGGCCCTGTCCGATGGGCAGGTTGGCGAACGAGCCACCGGACCACTGACTCAGGGCGGGAACCTCTCCCGCGCTCTCCGCGGGCAGGCCGACCCCGGTTCGCTGACCGAGACCGAATTTCTTGACCATGTCGGCGAAGCGCTCCTCGCCGATCCGCTGCGCGAGCATCAGGGTGCCGACGTTCGACGACTTACCGAAGATGCCGGTGGTCGTGTAGGGCTCGACCCCGTGCTCCCAGGCGTCGCGCACCGTCACCCCTGCCATCCGGATGCTGCCCGGAACACGGTGCACCGTCTCGGGCCGGGTGATGCCGTATTCGACGGCGGCCGCGGCGGCGATGAGCTTGTTGACCGAACCCGGCTCGAACGGAGAGGTGACGGCGGGGTTGCCCAGCTCGGCATCGGGCTGCTCGGACAACGGGATGGATGCGTTGAACGTCCCGTCGTTCGCCATCGCCAGCACCTCACCGGTCTTGGCATCGAGCACCACGGCCGACGCGCCCTGCGCACCCGATGCCTGCTTGGCCTTCATGACCTGGCTCTGGACGAACCACTGGATGTCGGAGTCGAGGGTGAGGCGCACCGTCGCCCCGTTGAGAGCCGGGTGCACGTTGCGCATGCTGCCGGGGATGACGGCCCCGTCCGATCCCCGGTCGTAGGTCCGCGAGCCGTCCGTCCCGGACAGGATCGAGTCCAGCGACGCCTCGAGCCCGATGAGTCCGTTGCCGTCGTAGTTCACGTCGCCGACCACGTTCGCCGCCAGCGACCCACCCGGGTACAGGCGGATGCTCTGCGGGTCGGCACCGACCTCCGGGAAGTCCTCGGTGATCCGGGACGCGACGTCGGGGCTCACGGACCGCGCGAGGTACACGAAAGTGTCCTCGCCGGTGACCTTCTCGAGGAGATCCTCCTCGCTGATCGAACCACCGAGGGCCACCGACACCCCCTTCGCGATCTCCTCGAGCCTGGTCTCGACGTCGGGAAGCGCGGGGTTCTTGCGGTGCTCTTCCTCGATCGTCTTGCGAACGGCCTTGGGCAGGAACGTCAACGACCGCGCTTCGTCGGTGTAGGCCAGCGGGCGCCCGTTGCGGTCGAGGATCGCACCGCGCTTGGCGGTGAGGACCTGCGTGTACTCGCGCTGCTGTGCGGCCTCGGCAGAGATCGAACTCGCCTGCACCGTGTGGACGACGATCATCTTGACCGCGACGGCGAGGACGACCAGCAGGACCACCACGCCGGCCGCGCGCGCACGGAAGACGAAACCCTGCGGCCCACGGCCGTTCCGCCCGCCGGGCCCCTTCCGATCCGATCCTCCCGACCCCGCTCCGGGTCCACGCCCGGGCCGGCGTCCCGGACGCGACGGGCCGGCGCCGAGCCGCTCGAAGGTCGCACGTGTCATGGTCGTCAATTGTTCACCGCTTCAACGTGGTTACCCCGGATTTGACCCCGGCGGGTTGGAGATGGCGCCGGAGATCCAGCGCACTTCGAAAGCGCGGATCGGGGCGAACTCACGGGGTGGGCACCACATTCGGCGCCGGAGTCGGGGCCGACGGCGCGGCCGGGGGCACGGCACCGGCCCCGGAGGGAGCCGGACTCGCACCGGACGGGAGCGGATTCGCGCCCGGCGGTGCGGTCTGCGACCGAGACGGTCCGCCGGCCGCCGGTTCGTCGGATGCCGGTTGCGACGGTGCGGGTTGCGGTGTGGACGTCCCGCCCGCCTCGGGTCCCGCGGAACCCGATCCGCCGCCCAGCCCGATCGAGTCGTCGACCTCGCTCGGGTCGATCGATTCCGCGGGATCCGGTGCGGTATCGGGATTCAGGCTCCCCATCGGACGCCCGGACGCGGGCTCCGGCTTGCCCACCACGCGCGGGCGTCGCGGGTCGTCGACGATCATCCGAGCGGGGTTGTCGGCGGGGATCATGCCGAGACGTGCTGCCTTGTCGGACAATTCAGGCGCCGAGTTGCCCGATTCGTACGTGCGCTTGAGCGCGTCGCGCTGATCGATGAGGGACTGGTTCTGCGTCCGCTCGATTCCCAGCTTGTAGGAGTCCTGCGCCGCCTTGGTCGACAACCACAGGCTGAGACCGAGTCCGAGGACGAGCAGCGCGATCACCGGCACGACAAACGGGGTGTGCTGCAGTCGCTCTCGCAGGGACACCCCGGTCATGGACAGTCCGCCGCCGGTACGACGCGGCGGCGTGGCACGACCCGCCGCGGAGCGTCGGTGTCGACGGTCGAGTGCCCGCTGGGCGGCCCTCGATCGCGTCGCACGTTCGGACTCGATGCGGGTTCGGCGTGACCGTCGCGAATCGCGCTCGTCCCCGGCGGACCGCGACGGGGCCTCGTGCAGGATGGTCATGCTCAGCCCTTCTTCTCGACTCGTTCGATCGCGCGGACACGTACCGGCGCCGAGCGCGGGTTGGTGGCCAGTTCGTTCTCGTCCGGACGTTCGGCGCCCCGCGTGACGAGACGGAATTCCGGTGCCGTGCCGGGCAACTCGACCGGGAGCCCGGGAGGTGAGGTGGACGATGTGCGCGTCGCGAACTCGCGCTTGACGATCCGATCCTCGAGAGACTGGTAACTCATCACGGCGATCCGTCCGCCCACGGCGAGCGCTTCCAGCGCGGCCGGCAGAGCCTCACGCAGGACATCCAATTCGTGGTTGACCTCGATGCGCAGCGCCTGGAACGTCCGCTTCGCCGGGTGCCCGCCGGTCCGCCTGGTGGCGGCCGGGATGGCGTCGTAGAGCAGTTCGACGAGACGCGCGCTGGTCGTGAAGGGCTCCTTGTCCCGCTCCCGCAGGACCGCCGAGGCGATCCGGCCGGCGAAGCGCTCCTCCCCGTAATCGGAGAGCACGCGGGCCAATTCGCCGTGCGAGTACGTGTTGAGCACGTCGGCGGCGGTGAGCGGGTCGTCGGCGTTCATGCGCATGTCGAGCGGCGCATCCACCGCATAGGCGAAACCGCGTCCGGCCTGGTCCAGCTGCATCGACGACACCCCGAGATCGAACAGTGCGGCATCGATGACCGACTCCCCCGCTGCGTCCATCACGTCGCGGATCTCGTGAAAGGTGGCCTGGTGCAGCGAGATCCGGTCGGAGTACGACGTCAGGCGCTCGCGGGCGATCTCGAGTGCCGAGGCGTCCCGATCGATGCCGACCACGCGGACGTTCGGGAACGACTCGAGAACCAGTTGACTGTGCCCGCCCGCGCCGAGCGTGGCGTCGAGGAAGACGCGCGGATCGTCGGAATCCAGTGCGGGGGTCAGCAGTTCGACGATGCGCGCACCCATGACGGGGATGTGACCGAACTCGCCGGACCGACGCGGTTCGTCCTCGGCATCGACCATGATGAAGACCCCCCATCGGCATGTATGCGGTATCGGCGGTGGGCGGATGCCTCGGGTCGGCGAGAGCAGGCGGTCGGATGGAGCGGGGTCCCGACCCGATCACGCACCTGGCGTTGGGGAAGTACGCCAGGGTCGCCACCGGGCCGGGGCCTCGTGCCACCCGAAGCCGCTGGGCACCGAACTCGCCCATCGGTTGCTGTCTCTTCGGTCGGTTTCTGGTCGGTTGCTGTCGTTGGTGTTGCTGTCTCGGCGGTGTGGCGGGCCGGTCCTCCGGCTACAGCACCGCGTTCAGCGCGGCGGAGTTGGCGGCCGAGAAGTTCTCCTCGTGCCGCGTCTGGTACTCGTTCCATGCGGCCGAGTCCCAGATCTCGAGGTGATCGAAGCTGCCGAACACCACGCACTCCTTGGACAACCCCGCGTACACGCGATGGTCGCCGGACAGGCTGATCCTGCCCTGACCGTCCGGTCGCTGCTCTTCCGAACCGGCGAAGAACGTCCGCTGGAACGCGCGCAGATCAGGGTCGTTCCGAGACGCCTCGACGATCCGAGCGGCTATCGCGTCGAACTCTTCGGTCCGGTACACCGACAAGCTGTGATCTTGGCCTTTGGTGACCACTACCCCTCCTGCCAGTGCATCGCGGAACTTGGCGGGCAACGTGAGCCGCCCTTTGTCGTCCAATTTGGGCGTGTAGGTACCGACGAATCGCACGGACACGTCGACACCTCCTGCCCACCGGGTTCCGCGTCGTATCTCGCCTCACCCAGTGCTGCCACAGTACCCCACTTTCCACCACTTTCCACCCCCACCGCCCCCGCATTCACCCACTGACAGCAAATTCCCAGTTCAAGGAGCTCAAGATGACGGTGAACGCGCGTGTCGCCGGCGCGTCATGGGCGGAAAGAAGGGCAACAAGCGTGTGACCAGAGATACCGATGAGGTCAGAGAGGCGGGAAACCCAGGCGTAAATCCTCTAGTGGGGCAAAGTGGGGCGACCCGGTGGGGAGAAGTGGGGATCGCCGGTGGGGAGAAGTGGGGATCGCCGGTGGCGAGAAGTGGGGATCGCCACTATGGAAGCGCGAGGACCGTTGACCGGGCGTTCGATCCCGTCGACCATGCGCCCGGATCCGTTCAGCGTGCTCTGGATCGAGGACATGAAAGAGCCGCGTGCCCGAAGGCACGCGGCTCAGTCGAATATGCGAAGTTGCGGGAGTCGGTCAGCCGATCGACGAACGCGGAGTCGGGATCAGCGGATCACTCCTGCTCGAACCGGCGATTGAATCGCTCCTCCATGCGCTCCGACAGCTTGCGCTTGGCGCCGGACGACCCCGGTTGCTTCTTGCCGGACCTGGTCGACGACGAGCCCGCCTCGGCGGTGTTGTTGTCTCCCCAGAGAGCGAAGAGGCCGGCCCCGAACATCACCAGGAAGCCCAGGAGGCTCACGATCGGGAATCCGCCGATGTTGATGTTGACGATGAGTCCGCCGACCAGCATCACCAGGCCGACGACGAAGACCGCTGCCGCCTGCAGGCGACGACGACCGCTCGACTTCCCAAGGCGCCGACGCTTGACACTGGACGCAAACTTGGGGTCTTCCGCGTACAGCGCGCTCTCGATCTGTTCGAGCATGCGTTGCTCGTGCTCCGAAAGTGGCACCGACCCTCCTTCTCACTGATCCGTGACGCCGACGAAGGTCACCCGCGACCGGAAAGGCGTCTGCGCCTATATCGTCCCATGATACGAGGTGAAATCGACCGCGACCACCATTACTCGCTGTTGCCGACGACCGGGCGGTGCCAGAAACCGCAAAGTGTGGCCGGATTCACGCCGTCGCGCCGATCTGCGGCGCTTCGGCACCGAGTTTTCCTTGCTCGTAGGCGATGACCATCGTCTCGACCCGACGCAGGAAGTCGAGGACGAGCAGCCGCATGCCGGCGACGCTGTCGGGGTCGATCGTGCGGATGATCCCGGACTCGATCTTCATCCGAACCGGCGACAGCGCGGCGAACCGGGCGGCGATCGGCGCCAGCTCGGGGGCGACCACACCGATGCGGGTCCAGGCGTTCGACGTCCTGCGCCGCACGGTCCCGACCGGTTCGTGCACGGCGAGGGCCGCGCCCGAGGCGCGGAGGGCAACGAGGTACAGCTGGCGGAACCGCTCGACGTCGTCGTCGACGCCGTCGGCATTGTCGAAGAGCACGTGCGCACGTTCGAGGAGATCGCGCGCTCGACCGACCATCACCGGGTCGACGGGCGCCGCGTGGGTGAGAGCCGTGGCGCTGCGGTGTCTGGCCATGTCGTCCTCCTCGTGCGTATGGGCTGTGTCCGGCGGCAGACGCTTCCCTCGTCCGCCGCCGGACCGTGTCGTCGGATGAACGCGAACAGCTTGCGGAGGCACATTCATCGAACATCCGTTCGACACGTTCAATATAGCTATCCCGGCGTCGGCGTTCAAGACATCTGTGACCCGAAACCCCCGCCGGGGAGTACAACGCCACCACCTGCGGGCCGATTCCTGCCGAGTGTGCATCATCGATAGGACAATTCCCGGAAGTGGCCTGCGACGCGATGCCCCCGGCAGAGGGCGGCCCGCCCCAGCGGCAGCCGACCTCGTCCGCAGGTCGACGACGCAGGACGAACGATGCAGAGAACGGAAATCCGTTGACCATCCGCCTGGTGAGCCTGAGTGGCCAGGACGCCCGGGCCTGGCTCGAGCCGGCCCTGGAGATCTACGTGACCGCGATGAATTATCCGCGCGGTACGGAGATCCATCGGGCCGGGCTCTGGCGCGAACACATCGCGCGGCCCGGATGGCGTGCGGTGGGCGCGGTCGAGACGGTGACCCCATACGAGGCGCGGACCATGCCGGCCGCGCGGCGCCGGGTCGGTCCACCGGTCGGCTTCGGACCCGACGACCTGCTCGTCGGCATCGCCTACGGCTACACCGGCGCGACCGGTCAATGGTGGAACCAGCAGCTGCGGCTCGGACTCCGCCAGACGGGCCGACCGCCCGAGACGGTCGAGGCGATCGCGCGCGATTACTTCGAGCTCACCGAGCTGCACGTCCACCCGACCGCCCAGGGCCGTGGGATCGGACAGGCGCTCCTCGCCCGGCTGCTGGCCGATCGGCCCGAACGCCATGTGCTGCTGTCGACCCCGGAGATCCCCGCCGAGGACAACCGCGCGTGGTCGTTGTACCGGCGGATGGGTTTCACCGACGTCCTGCGCCACTTCACCTTCACCGGCGATCCGCGTCCGTTCGCGTTCCTCGGCCGTCCGCTCCCCCTGGAACTGCAACCCCCGGCCGCCGCCCGCCGCGCCGGTACCGGGAGCTGACGATGCACGGCACCCGGCGTGACGCCGTCGTCATCGGCGCGGGCCACAACGGCCTGATCGCCGCGGCCTACCTGGCACAGGCCGGACGGGATGTGGAGGTACTCGAGCGGGACGACATCCCCGGCGGCGCGGTCTCCACCGTCGAACGGTTCCCCGGCCATCGGGTCGACCGGGGGTCGTCGTCGCATCTGATGATCCGTCACTCCCCCGTCCTCGACGACCTCGACCTCGCCGCGCACGGCCTGCGCTACGTCGACTGCGATCCGTGGGCGTTCGTCCCGGCCACCGCGACCGCCCCGCCGATCGTCTTCCGCACCGACCTCGACGCGACGTGCGCTTCCATCGAGAACGCCTGCGGTGCAGCCGATGCCGCCGCATATCGACGGTTCGTGGAGACGTGGACGCCGCGGGCGCGGGCGGTCATGGATGCGTTCTACCAACCCGCGACGATGGGGAAGTTCGGCCGGGCCTTCGGCGGGCTCGGCGGCACCGCCACCACGGCACGCACGGGGTTGTTCGGCCGGCGCGGCGGCCGGGTGCTGAACCTGACCGCCGAATTGATGGCCTCCGGCGATTCCCTCCTCGACGAGTATTTCGAGTCCGAACAGCTCAAGGCCGGACTCGCGTGGTTCGGCGCCCAGTCCGGACCGCCCATGAGCGCACCGGGCACGGCGCCGATGATCGGATTCGCCGCACTCATGCACCGAATCCCGCCCGGACGCGCGATCGGGGGCAGCGGCGCACTCACCGAGGCCCTCGTGCACCGAATCCACCAGGACGGCGGCCGTGTCTCCTGCGGCGACCCCGCGGTCTCCGTCGCCCGCTGCGGCGACCACTGGCGGGTGCTCACCGGCACGGGTCAATCCCGTTGTGCCGCAACAGTCATCCACGCCTGCCACGTGCTCACCACGCTCGACCTCCTCGCCGCCGGCGGTTTCGACGCGGGCGTCATCGACCGCTGGCGACGCGCCATCGTCGTGGGCAGCGGGATCGGGATGGCGGTTCGCCTGGGGACGACCGGCCTGCCCGACTACCAGGGGCTGCCCGGCGACCTGCCCGAGCACGGCGTCCATTCGGCTCTCGGACTGCTGGTCACCGACCGCGCCCACCTCACCCGAGCCCATGCCGCGGCGTCGGTGGGCGAGCTCCCGCCGCGCCCGGCCGTGGTCGCGATGAGCTATTCGGCGATCGATCCGACGCTCGCGCCCCCGGGCCGCTCCGTCATCAATCTCTGGGCACAGTGGCATCCGTACCGGCTGGCCGACGGCGACTGGCCGGCCGCGGCGGACCGCGCCGCGAAGGCCGTCGTCGACGAGGTGGACCGCCACGCGCCCGGTTTCGCCGAGTCGGTCGCGCATCGGTACGTCCAGACGCCGCGAGATCTGGCCGATGAGCTGGGCCTGATCGGCGGCAACATCATGCATGTCGAGATGTCCATCGACCAGATGTTCATGTGGCGTCCCACCCCCGACCTCGCCGGACACCGCGTCCCCGGTGCCGACGGCCTGCTCCTCGCCGGAGCGTCGACTCACCCCGGCGGAGGTGTCACCGGCGCGAGCGGTTACATCGCCGCCCACCTGGCGCTGCGACGCGGGCGTCGGGGTCTCGGCCGTCGGCCCTGACACCGCCGACACCCGACGCGGCGCGGTGTGACGGGTGCCCCGCGGTCCGGCCGGGGTCTGGCACGATGAGCACCGTGCGTTCGTCGAATCCCGTACCGGGTGCGCCCGGGTCCCGCCGAGCCCGGCGCCTGTTGCCGTCCGCGGTGGCCGTCGCTCTCGTCGCCCTCTCCCCGCTGATGGCCGGTTGTCTCGAACGGTCGACGACGGTGGGAGATCGCTACTCGGGGAGCGTCGTCGTGGCGACCACCCCGGACAATCCGCGCGGGACACCGCAGTTCGACCTCCCCGAGTCGATGGTGGGGCAGGTCTCGGTGACCGACTACAAACAGGTGCCCGATCGTCCCGACGCGCCGTCGTCTCCGGGCGCCGGACCCGAGAACACGGCCGAATCCCCCTCACCCTCCGAGCCCGCCGGAAACGACGAGGCCGGCGCGGACGAGAACCCCGACGAGGACGATCCCGCCACGCGCGTCGGAACGCGGGCGTCGTTCAGCGATCTCACCGCGGGACAGTTCGCCCAGCTGGGCGACATCGTGGCCGACGCCTACGGAGACACCTCGCTGACGATGGACCTCACCGCCAAGCGCAGCGGGGAGGTGGTGCGGTTCCGCGGCGACGCCGATCTGACCGAGCTGGTCCCGGACCGCGACTACGTGCAGCTGACCGTCACCTTCGGCGGTCCGGTGACCGCGACGAACGGCGAGCAGGTCGGCGAGTCCACCGTGACCTGGACCCCTGCTCCGGGTGAACCGTCGGACTTCAGCGCCGATGCCACCTATCCGGACCCGGCGACCGCCGCGGTCAGCAGTTGGTCGTGGTTCGTCGCGTTGCTGTGCGTCGTGGTCGTCCTGGTGATCGTCCGGATCGCCTACTCCAAGCGGTATCGCGGACCGCGGCCCGGACGTCCGGTGGCGGCTAAGACAAACCCTTCGTCGATCTCGGGTGAAGGACTCGCGGCTGCCGCCGATCCCGTGTCGGGTCCGTCATCGGCAACGCCGCCCGCGGATCGAAAGCCACCCGCGGGCACATGATGCCGCGCCGGACCGGCGTCGACACCGGTCCGGCGGAACAGCTTCGGCCGTTCAGGCCGGGACGTGCAGCGCGGCGTCGACGTCCACGCCGAGTCGGCCCAGGACCTCCGTCGTGGCCTTGGCGAAGTTCAGACTGCAGAAATGCAGACACGGCGCACCCTCGGCGACCAGTCGCTGTGCCATCTCGGTGGCGAAGTCGATGCCGACGGCACGGACCGACGCGCGGTCCTCCTCGGCGCCGTTGCCCGCCGCTTTGGCGAACCGCTCCTCGACGTCGGGCGGGATCACCGATCCCGACAGCTCGACCATGCGACGGACGGTGGCCAGCGACGTCACCGGCATGATGCCCGGGATGATCGGCTTGAGTCCCTGCTCGGGGTCGGCGGCCGCGACCCGGTCGCGCAGCCGCAGGTAGTGCTCGACGTCGAAGAACATCTGGGTGATGGAGTACTCGGCCCCGGCCCGCAACTTGCTGACGAGTGTGCGGGTGTCGTGTTCGATGTCGGGCGACCGGTGATGCGTCTCCGGGAACGACGCCACCCCCACGTGGAAGTCGCCGAGGGTATCGATGAGCCGGACCAGTTGCTCGGCGTACTCGACGCCGTCGGGATGGGCGACCCACTCGCCGAGCGGATCGCCGGGCGGATCGCCGCGGAGCGCGAGGATGTTGGTGATGCCCTGGTCGGCGTAGGCACCGACGAGCGCGCGCAGTTCCGCGACGCTGTGATTGACGGCGGTCAGGTGGGCCACCGGCAGCAGCGTGGTCTGTGCGGCGAGCTCACCGGTGATGCGCACCGTGCGATCCCGCGTCGAACCGCCGGCACCGTAGGTCATCGAGACGAACGCCGGGGACAACCGCTCGAAGATGCGCACCGCCCGCCACAGCCGGGACTCGGCCTCGGCGTCACGCGGCGGGAAGAACTCGACCGAGAACGGGACCGGGCCGCGGTGCGGAGCGGACAGGCGTTCGACGATCGAGGGTGCGGGAGCGGTTGGGGTCACCCGCACAGTGTACGGAGCAGGTCGCATAGCCTGGCAGGGTGACCTCCACGATCCCCACGCCCACCTCGCTCGATGCGGTTCCGGGCGCCGTCGAGGCCGAATTACGCGCCTTCTTCGACGACGCGGTCCCGGCCGCCGCCGCGATCGCACCGGTGGTCGGTGAGGCGGCCGAACTGATCCGGGAGTTCGTGCTGCGAGGAGGCAAACGCATCCGACCGGTCTTCGCCTTCGCCGGGTGGCGCTGCGGGACGTCGTCGTCGGACCGTGCCGTCGCCGGGGCCGCAGCCGAGGACGACGCCCCCGGCCCGCGGGACGCGCTGCGCGTCTGCGCCGCACTCGAACTCGTGCAGGCCTGCGCCCTGATCCACGACGACATCATCGACCGGTCGGACACCCGGCGCGGGTACCCGACCGTGCACCGGGAGTTCGAGTCACGGCACGCGAGCGCGGAGTGGGCCGGGGACTCCGGCGCCCACGGGGTCGCGGCCGCGATCCTCGCCGGCGACTTCGCGCTCGCCTGGGCGGACGACCTGGTCCACGGTCACCGGCCGGGGGTTTCGACAGGCTCAACCGGCGGGGACCGCTCAACCGGCGGGGACCGCTCAACCGGCAGGGACCGCTCAACCGGCAGGGACGGCGACCACCCGCTGCCCGCGGAGGTGGGCGCGACGTGGGCGGCGATGCGGACCGAGGTGCTCGGCGGCCAGTTCCTGGACATCGTGAACGAGGCCGGCGGCGACGACTCGACCGAGGCCGCCTACCGGGTGATGGAGTTCAAGACCGCCGCCTACACCGTCGCGCGACCGCTCGAGCTGGGTGCGCGACTCGCCGGTGCGTCCGAGCAGCTGGTGTCGACGCTGCGTGCGATCGGGCACGACCTCGGCATCGCCTTCCAGCTCCGCGACGATCTGCTCGGCGTCTTCGGCGATCCCGAACGCACGGGTAAACCGTCCGGGGACGATCTGGTCTCGGACAAGCACACGGCCCTGCGCGCGATCGCGCTGCAACGCGCCGATGCGGCCGACCCGGCCCTCGGCGCGCGGTTGCGCTCCTACTTCGGCCGCCGGCTCGACAGCGACGAATTGGGTTCCGCGCGAGACCTGTTCGTCGAGCTCGGCGCGGTGGCCGAGGTGGAGAACTCGATCGACGAGCTGTTGGGGTCGGCGTTGACCGCACTCGACGCCGCCGACATCGGCGACGACATCCGTGCCGAGCTGATCGCGGTCGCCCATCGCGTCGCGCACCGTCAGGCGTGAGCACTTCCGTGACAGGTGCCGCCACGGCCGCTCGGGGCGATCTGATCCTCGGCGCGATCGGGTCCGTGCTGGTCTGTCTCGGCAGCTTCGGGGTCGGCGACCCGCCGCGCAACTCCGCTCTTCTCTCCGATCTGGGTCTGAGCTGGATCACGTACGGGCACGGCAAGAACGTCTTCGGGACGCTGTTCTGGCTGGGCGTGTTCCTCATGGTGTTCGGGTGGGTCCGGCTGGGGCGTCGGATCATCTCCTCCGCCACCGACACCGCGCCGACGACGCGGACGCTGAGCCGATGGGTGCTCGTGTGGACCGCTCCCCTGCTCGTCGCGGTGCCGGTGTACTCGCGCGACGTCTACGCCTATCTCGCCCAGGGCGCGGTGTTCGGCGCCGGTTTCGACCCGTATGCCGACGGTCCCGCCCACCTGCCCGGTCCGCTCGTCGACAGCATGGCGCAGGTCTGGGCGACCACGACGGCACCGTACGGCCCCTTCTTCATGGGCATGCTGCGCGTCGTCACCGAGATCACCGGCGACCAGGTCGTCCTCGGCGTGCTGGCCATCCGGCTGGTGCTGCTGCCCGGACTCTTCCTGTCCCTGTGGGCGATCCCCCGATTGGCGGAGCGGTTCGGGGCCTCCCCGCAAGCCGGACTCTGGCTGGTGCTGTTCAATCCGCTGGTCCTGATCCATCTCGTGGCGGGACCGCACGTGGAGCTGCTGATGATGGGCGTCCTCGTCACCGGGATCGTCCTGGTGGTCGACGGCCGGCACGTGGTGGGCACAGCCGTCCTGGCGCTCGCGGTGTCGATCAAGATCACCGCCGGCATCGCACTGCCGTTCGTCTTGTGGATCTGGTTGTCGCACATCCGTTCCCGGCGACCGGTGACCGTCCGCGACGTGGTGACGGTGTTCGCATCCATCGTCGGGATCGCGGTCGCGGTGTTCGGCCTGTGGACCCTGGTGATCGGTTTGGGACTCGGCTGGCTCACCGGCCTGGGGTGGGCCGACGTCATCATCAACTGGTTCACCATTCCCACCCTCGCCGCCCATGTCGTGACCCTCGTCGCGGCGCCGTTCGTCGCCCTCAATCTGCAACCGGTGCTGGAGGTCACGCGGGCAATCGGTTCGGTGGTCCTCGCGGTCACGCTGGTCGCGCTCTGGTGGCGCCACCGCCACGACGTGCGGGACGCGGTCGCCGGGATGGCGTGGGCGATGCTGGCCGTACTCCTGCTCGAGCCGTCGACGCTGCCCTGGTACTACACGTGGGTGCTGGTGATCGCGGTGGCCTTCGACCTGCCGATGTGGGTGCGGGCCACGGTCGTCGGTGCCTCGACGTTCCTGCTGATCGTGTTCCAGCCCGACGACGCGATCGTCTTCTACAAACCTGTCGAGGTGACGCTGGCGGCCGCACTGGCCGGCGTCGCGGCCTGGTCGCTGACCCGTCGGGACCCGTTGCGGCTGGGCCGGTTCGGGAGGTGGGCGTGGGGCGCGACCCCGGCCGGCGAGGACACTCTCGCGTCGGATGTCCTCGCGGAGACGGGCGTCGAGGAGTCGGGGCGCGCCGAGGCCGAGCACCGGGAGTCCGGACCCCGGGGGTTCGGGGCCGGGGCGTCGCTCAGAAAGCCTGGGCCTGCGCCCGGCGGATGACCTCGCGGGCGAGATCCGTGTGCAGCGCTGCCGCCGGGTGGAGTCCGAGATCTTCCTGCTCGGTGAACAGCCACTCCATCACCTCGTCGCGCGTGTAACCGCCGTCGATCAGGACCGCCACGAGCCCGTAGAAGTGTTTCGCGACGCCGCCCTCGTCCACGAAGAGCGCCGGAATCGCCGGGTATCCGTTGTGGGAGACCGCGAGCAGGTGATGGTCACGGATGAGTGTCCGCACCCGGTTGGTCGACACCCCGAGGCGGTCGGCGACATCGTCGATCGACAGGAACTCGGTGTCGGAAGGCAGAGTGTCAGGCGACAACGGTAGGGAACCCACGTCGAAAGGGTAGCCGGTAGTCGGGAGCGGGAGAAACCGTCGGGTCGCGACGACATGACGAACGAGACCCGCGAACGCCCCGGCGGCGACACCCTCGGTCGGCATCGTGCCGATGCTCTCGACCGGCCCGGGCTGCAGGTAGATTCGGCAGCGTGAACTCCCCCGTCGACACGATGCTCGGGACCGTCCTCGAGGACCGGTACCGGATCGACGCGCCCATCGCGCGAGGCGGCATGTCGGCGGTCTACCTCGCCGTCGACCTGCGGCTGGGACGCGACGTGGCGGTGAAGGTGATGGACTCCCGGTACTCGGGAGACCCACAGTTCTTGCGCCGCTTCGAGTTCGAGGCACGCGCGGTCGCCGGCCTCAAACATCCCGGGCTCGTCGCGGTGTACGACCAGGGCATCGACGACGGCATCGCGTTCCTGGTGATGGAACTGGTCGACGGGGGCAGCCTGCGCGAACTGTTGCGCGAGCGCGGCCCGATGCCGCCCCATGCCGTCGTCGCGGTGGCCGCGCCGGTACTCGGCGGGCTCGGCACCGCACATGCCGCGGGTCTGGTGCACCGGGACGTGAAACCCGAGAACGTGCTCATCTCCGACGAGGGCGAGGTGAAGGTCGCGGACTTCGGACTGGTGCGAGCCGTGGCCGAGGCCGGGGTGACCTCGGCCAGCGTGATCCTCGGGACCGCTGCCTACCTCTCCCCCGAACAGGTCGAGTCCACCCACGCCGACGCTCGCAGCGATGTCTACTCCATGGGTGTGATGATGTTCGAACTCCTCACGGGCAGAACACCTTTCTCGGGCGACTCACCCCTGGCTCTCGCCTACCAGCGACTCAGCTTCGACGTGCCGGCGCCGGGCGACGTGATCCCGGGGGTGCCGGAGGAGTTCGACGAGATCGTGCTGCGCGCGACCGAACGCGACCCCGCCGATCGATATGCCGACGGCTTCGACATGCAACGGGCCCTGCTCGCCGTCGCCGACGAACTCGACCTCCCGCCGTTCACGGTGCCCGCTCCGCGCCGGTCGGCCGAGCGTCAGACGGTGTCGCGCTACCGGGGCCCCGATCCCGGCGGCCATGGCACCCGGGTCCAGTCGGTGCCCGGCCCGGCGCGGCCCGCGGACACAGCCACACCCGTGGAGCAACCTGCGGCCGAGCGCGACGACGTCGGCTCCGCGCCGCGTCCGGTGACCCGTCGTACCTCACGGCCGATGGCCGTCGAGCCCGAACTCATCGGCGGCAGCCGGCTCGGCGCGCTGGTCTGGATAGTCGTCGTGCTGGTGCTGGTCGGCGGCCTCGGCGCCCTCGGTTTCTGGGTCGGCAGCACGTTCCTGGCGATCGGCTGACGCCCCGCTCCCTCAGCCGCGCAGCATCTCCGCGACGAGGAACGCCAGCTCGAGCGACTGCTGCGTGTTCAACCGCGGATCGCAGGCGGTCTCGTAGCGTCCCCCGAGGTCGAGATCCGAGATCTCCTGTGCGCCACCGAGACATTCGGTGACGTCCTCGCCGGTCAGCTCGACGTGGACACCGCCCGGATGACTACCCAGCGCGCGATGCACCTCGAAGAACCCCTGCACCTCGTCGACGATGCGGTCGAAGTGCCGGGTCTTGAAGCCGGTCGACGCCTCATGGGTGTTGCCGTGCATCGGATCGCACTGCCAGATGACCTTGTGGCCGGTCGCCTCGACGGCGCCGACGATGGCCGGCAGCACGTCGCGGACCTTGCCGTTGCCCATCCGCGCGACGAGCGTGAGTCGCCCGGGCACGTTGTGCGGATCGAGACGCTCGACGTATTCGACGGCCTGCTCGGGCGTCGTCGTGGGCCCGATCTTGACGCCGATCGGATTGCTGATGAGCTCCGCGAACGCGATGTGGGCGCCGTCGAGCTGGCGGGTCCTCTCCCCGATCCACAGGAAGTGCGCGGAGAGGTCGTAGAGGACCTTGCCGGCACCCCCGGGGTCGTCGGCCAGCCGCAGCATGGCGCGTTCGTAGTCGAGGACGAGCGCTTCGTGCGAGGCGAAGATGGAGGCGGAGTTCAGATTCGAATCGGTGACGCCGCAGGCGTCCATGAACCGCAGGCCGCGATCGATCTCGGACGCCAGGGCCTCGTAGCGTGCGCCGGCGGGTGACGTGCGCACGAACTCGCGGTTCCAGTCGTGCACCCGGCTCAGATCCGCCTCGGCCTGGGTGAGGGCGCGGACCAGGTTCATCGCGGCCGCGGCATTCGCGTAGGCGCGCACCAGCCGGGACGGGTCGTGTGCCCGCACCGCCGCGTCGGCCACGAATCCGTTGACCATGTCGCCGCGGTAGGAGGGCAGCCCCAGGGCGTCGGTGTCGGATGATCGCGGCTTGGCGTACTGGCCTGCGATCCGGGCGACCTTGACCACCGGCATGCTGGCGCCGTAGGTGAGCACGACCGCCATCTGCAACAACGTGCGGATGTTGCCCTTGATGTGCGGTTCGGTGTTGTCGGCGAACGTCTCCGCGCAGTCACCGCCCTGCAGGAGGAATGCACGCCCCTCGGCGACGTCGGCCAGCTGCGCGGCGAGCGTCTGGACCTCGGCGGGCATACAGATCGGCGGGACCGACTCGAGGACGGTCCGCATCTTGCGCGCCTCGTCGGCCGGCCAGCTCGGCTGCTGTACCGCCGGGCGGCTGATCGCGTCGTCGAAACGCGTCTGGAGATCCCCCGGAAGCGGCGGGAGCTCGGGAAGGTCGTCGATCGGAACGTCTACGGTCCAGTTCACCACCCGTCCAGGGTAGAGGAGACGTGGCCGTGGATTCGTCCGCGGGTCAGACGCGGGCCTTCTCGATCGCCTCCCACCGGCGCAGGTTGTGCCGGGCGTCGCTCAGCGCGTCGTGCGCGTCCGACGGCGTGGGCGGCAGCGCCGGTCGGCCCGCGGCCTCCCAGTGCTGCCGCAGCTCACGGGTGAACCGCGGGATCTCGCGCGGCAGCGCGGTCATGGGACCCCACAACTGGCACAGCACGACATGGTCGTAGGCGCCCACCCAGGCCCACAGCTCGATGTCGGAGCCGTCGGCGGTGAGGAACTCGAGGAGATCTTCCCGGATGCGTCGACGGTCCCGCCACGCGGACGACGACGGCGAGGGCAGTTTCGGCAGCACGTTGGCCCGCACCCAGTCCCCCGCCCGGCCGGGGTCGAAATCGGTCGACACCGCATAGAACTCGCGGCCGTCCTCACCGACGACCCCGATCGAGACCAGCTCGATGGTGGTGCCGTCCTCGATGAACTCCGAGTCGTAGAAGAAACGCATGGGTCAAGTATTCACACACCCTCGTGCCGACCCGCTCACCGCGCACCGTTTCGCCATACCGCCCTCCGGCTGTCTACCCTGGTATTTCGTGCGCTCCAGGTCCGTGCTGGCGACCGCTCTCCTGGCGGCGTCGATCATCGCGCGGCTCGTCTGGGACACGCTGACCGTGAACGGCAGGAACTTCGTGGACCTGCACGTTTACCGCGACGGTTCGGCGGGTCTCGCCGACGGGTCGCTCTATCTCTTCACCTACGCCGGTGAGACCGACTTCGCCCTGCCCTTCACGTATCCGCCGTTCGCGGCCGTCGTGCTGTACCCGTTGTCGCTCGTGCCATGGGACCTGGTGGCCATCGGCTGGCAGCTCGCGACGTTCGGAGCCCTGTACACCTGCGTCGTCCTCGCCTTACGCCTGTGCGGGTCGACGACCGACGTCTACGCCGTGGCCGCACTCTGGACCGCCCCCGCGATCTGGTGCGAACCGGTCCGGGTCACCCTGGACTACGGCCAGATCAACGTCTTCCTGATGCTGGGCACCCTGCTGGCGGTCACCTGGGCGCGCAGCGACCGCGGGGTGCTCGCCGGCGGCGCACTCATCGGTCTGATGGCCGGGGTCAAGCTCACCCCGGCGATCTCCGGGCTCTGGTATCTCGCCGCCCGCAAACCCCTGGGCGCCCTGGCCGCCGCGGTCGCCTTCGTCTTCACCGTCCTCGGTTGCCTGCTGCTCTTCCCCGACGTCACCCGCACCTACTACGGGACCCTGCTCGGCGACGCCGAGCGCATCGGTCCCGTCGAGGCGGTGATCAATCAGAGCCTGCGTGGCACCCTGTCCCGCTTCGTGGGCTTCGACGTGGGGTCGGGCTGGATCTGGATGGTCGGCGTCCTGGTCGCGGTCGTGGTGGCGGTGTTCGCCGGCCGTGCGGTGTCCGACGCGCTCGGCATCCTGCTGGTGGTCCAGCTCTTCGGACTCCTGGTGTCGCCGATCTCGTGGGTCCATCACTGGGTGTGGATCATCCCGCTGGGAATCTGGCTCGTGCACGGCACCGGTTCGCGGCGCCGGGGCGCGCGGGCGGTCCTCGCGATGTGGATCGTGGTCGCGGGGCTCGGGATTCCGTGGTTGCTCCGGGTCACGATCGAGTACGGTCCCCATCCCCCGGCGGCACTCGAGGCGATCTTCGGGGCCGCGTGGCCGGCGGCAACCTTCGTCACCTTCGCCTGGATGATCGCGACGCGCGCCGCGCGCGACGAACCCCGCGACACCCGACCGCGCGACGTCGTCGCCGCGGCGATCGTCGCCGACGGCCGGGTGCTGCTGGCGCAGCGGTCCCGTCCCGCCGAACTCGCCGGTCTGTGGGAACTGCCCGGCGGTCGTGTCGAGTCGGGGGAAACCCATGCGGCGGCGCTGGTTCGGGAGATCCGCGAGGAGCTCGGAGCCGAGGTCGAAGCCGGCGAGGGCGTCGGCTCCCCGGTCGCGCTGCCCGGTGGCCTGACCCTGCACGCCTACGTGGCGCGGTTGCGCTCGGGGACTCCGACCGCGCTCGAGCACCTCGACGTGCGCTGGTTCTCCGCCGACGAGCTACGACACCTCGTCGCCGCCGAGATCGTCCCGGCAGATCGCGACTGGATTCCGGAGCTGTGCGCCGTCCTGGACGGCACCCGCGTCGGCGACGCCGGCTGACCGACTGCGGCGGGTGCTCCCCGAGGAGTGCCCGGAGGGCGCAACCAACCACCGCTCCCTGGGAGCGCCCGGAGCTTGCGGAGGGCGCAACCAACCACCGCTCCCTGAGGAGCGCCCGGAGCTTGCGGAGGGCGCGTCACGAAGGGTCTTCGCAACCCGACTGACCAGGACCCTTCGTGACGGCCTCCGCAAGCTCCGGCCTCCTCAGGGAGCAGAGGTAAGGCTCGCCCCGAGCACAACGAATTCTTACGAAGTCCACGACGGCCGCCAGGCCGCAGATACTGAGGAGCCCGCCCGTAGAAGACGGTTGACGACCCAGCGCGCCACCCTGCGGAGACGACTCTGAAAGTTCGTCCCCCTCAGCATGGTCGAAGGGCATATCGCCCTTCGAACGCACTCAGGTGGACGAGTTTTCGGCTACACTCTCGCGCGCGCCCGAAGTCGACTGTCAAGCGCGAGATTTTGTGATCGGCGGCCCCTGCTCAACGGGAACCAGCTCAAACACCTCAAACTCAGTCGGTCGAAGGCGCGCCAGAACTAGAGAGCTGTGCGACTGAAGTACACCACTGTTGACGATCTGCGCACAGTCAACGCGAATAGGCGCTCATTAGACGACAATTGCTGCACAGTAGATGAATTCGAGCTTCTGGCCTGTGGAGAAACCTCGAAATCGAACGCATGTTCCGGTACCTTGGAGTCATGCCAGAGCTCACCACGCTCCTCGATCAACTCATCGACACCAGCCCGCCCGCCGACGACCCAACAGGCAGAGAAACACTCGACGCCCTCGACACGTGGCGCCTGATCCGCAACCTTGCCGATCATCAGATCGTCACGCACGCAGCGCAACTCGACGGCATCGGCGTCGCACAGAAAGCCGGCAGCACCACCAAGAAGCTGCTGATCGAGTCAGGCCACGCCCCGGCGGCCGCTCTTCGCACCATGCGCAGTGTCGACGCCCTGCCCACTCTGCCGGCCACAGCGCGGCATGCCGCCGACGGGCGGCTGTCCAGCGAGGTCGTCGACGCCATCGTCCGAGGCATGCACCAGATCGACAAGCGTTGTGGTGAGGC